>JAEEGL016838629.1_pt1 | contig 44908 bp, 39 predicted proteins | sample 9134231 | NCBI WGS metagenome assembly JAEEGL01 (sample SAMN16246548, study PRJNA631951) | gut metagenome | biome: gut microbiome; feature: rumen; material: fiber-attached | host: Bos | place: Iran: Karaj | collected 2018-10 | reverse complement strand
CTCTGAATAAAGAGGAAAAGTCGGTGTCTATGACGGCGAGGATCCACCCGTTCCCATTCCGAACACGGTAGTTAAGCTCGCGGGTGCTGAAAATACTTGGTTGGCGACGACCCGGGAAGATAAGTCGATGCCGACTCTCCTTTTTTTTTTATGCATCCGGCCCGGTGGTCAAGTGGTCAAGACGGTGGCCTCTCACGCCGCAATCAGGAGTTCGACTCTCCTCCGGGTCACCATTCCCTTACAGGGGCCATTAGCTCAGTTGGTCAGAGCTACCGGCTCATAACCGGTTGGTCCGGGGTTCGAGTCCCTGATGGCCCACCAGAAACAAGCCTGTTGTTTTCAGACAATAGGCTTGTTTCATTTTTATATTTGTTGTTCTCCTGTTTTTTCTTTCTTTTCTGTTCTCTATTCTGTGTTCATATTGACATAGCCACGTTTATATGTTATACTTTTAATAATCTTATTTGTGCGGAGGCAAAAGTGATTATCAAAAAAATATTTTTCGATCTTGATGGTGTGCTTGCTGATTTTGACCGCGGTGTTATCGAGCTTGCTCATTCTCAGGTTCTCGATCAGGCTTCTGAAGATTTTGTCAGAGAAGACAAAATGTGGTCTGATATCAGTAAGGTTCCGCATTTCTATTTCAACTTATCACCAATGCCAGGCGCTTTAAAAATGTTTAATGAAGTCTATGCAGAATATGGGGACCGCGTAGAAATACTTTCAGGTATTCCAAAGCCTCGTCGCGGCGTGGTCGATGCAGCAGAAGACAAGATAAGGTGGTCTCATCTTTATCTTTCCCCAAATATTAAGGTAAATATTGTTTTTAAGGAACAGAAAAAGAATTTCTGCTCCGGCATCGACTGTATTCTTATAGATGATCTCAATGCAAACATTGAATCGTGGAAAAACAGCGGCGGAATCGGAATTTTGCATATTTCCCCGGATTCAACGCTGTCTGAGCTCAGAAGCATCGAACTTATGTGATCTGATATAAGGAGGTAAACATATGCTGCTTATCAAAAACGGTTCTATCAAGCCTATGGTCGGTAACGATATCAAAAACGGGTGTGTTCTGATAGGAGACGACGGAAAAATTATCTCTGTTCAGCAGGACATAGAAGCTTCTTACGGTACGGACGTTATCGATGCTGAGGGAAAGCTTGTTACTCCCGGCTGCGTTGAGGCGCATTGCCATATTGGCGTTCATAACACAGCAATGAGGTGGGAGGGCGCTGACTTCAACGAAATTTCCGATCCTATAACGCCGCAGATGCGCGCAATTGACGGAATTAATCCTATCGATGAAGCTTTTGGCCTTGCAATTAAAAACGGCGTCACTTCTGCATGTACCGGTCCCGGTAGCGCAAACGTTGTAGGAGGCACTTTTGCAGCAATCAAACTCGTCGGCAACAGAATTGACGATATGATCATCAAAAATCCTGCTGCTATGAAATGCGCATTCGGCGAAAACCCTAAAGGCGTTTACGGACAGAGCGGCAAAAAGGCTCCTTATACGCGAATGGCAGTAGCTTCAATGCTCAGAGAACTGCTTTTCAAGGCAAAAAACTACTATGAGGCAAAGCAGAACGGAAAAGAACCTGCGTTTGATATGAAGCTTGAAGCTATGGTTCCCGTTATAAAAAAGGAGATCCCTCTTAAGGCGCACGCTCACCGCGCAGACGACATTTTTACTTCGATACGTATTGCGAAGGAATTTGACGTTCTTCTGACCCTTGATCACTGCACTGACGGCGCATTGATTGCCGAACAGCTTGCAGACGAAGGATATCCTGCGTTTATCGGTCCGTCATTTGGCGCAAAAACTAAAATAGAGCTTCAGGGTAAAGATTTCAAGACACCCGGTGAGCTTTATAAAGCAGGGGTGAAGGTAAGCATCATCACTGATGCGCCCGTAATACCGCTTCAGTATCTTCCTATGTGCGCAGGATTCGCAGCCGATTCCGGTCTTCCGTATGAGGAAGCATGGAAAGCCATAACTATCAATCCCGCTGAATCTATCGGAATTGCCGACCGCGTCGGAAGTCTTGAACCTGGGAAGGACGGAGATGTGGTAATCTGGAACGCAGATCCTCTTACGACCGTTGCGGCAAGCGCTTTTGTTACAGTTGTCAACGGTAAGATCGTCTACCGTGCAGGATAATTAAAGATATTATTACAATACATTCCATATTCGGGGTATTCCGTTTGTTGTAAATTCAAAGCCATACAGGAGCAAGTCGCTCCCGTATGGCTTTTTTTATTCTTTTTGTTGAACCGGTAAAAGTTTTATAATAAAGTATCGAAAAACTATATTTAATTGTTTATAACTATTTTGTCACAATCACGGTAAGATGTCAAGATATTTATAAAATCACAATTATTTTTATTGACTTGATAAACCTTAGATGATAAAATTCAGGATGAACAAAACTGGCTGATTTTATATCAGTTGGCTTTTACCAATAGCATTATTAACCGTTTTTTTTTTGAAAAGAAAACCACTGGATTTGTACCTTATTATTTAATTTAAAATAAATCACAAATGAAGGAAACCAAAATGGCAAAGATCTTTAATCTGAAAACACTTGCACTTATTCTCGCAGTCGTGATGGCTCTGTCGGTATTTGCATCCTGCGCAGATAATTCTACCGATACCGACAAGCCCTCTAACGACAATGTCTCTGATACTGTTCAGGACAATGAACAGGCAGCAGGCAATGAGCAGACAGAGGAAAACTATGACGGAAAGCTCGTTTTTGACCATTCCATGGAACTCAAATATGCTAAATGCTTTTCAGTTGACTATTACAAGGGCGGGTATAAGCTTATAAAACTTATTGACGACACAACAATGCTCGTTGTTCCCGAAGGAATGAGCGTTCCTGCCGACAAACCCGAGAATGCTATAGTTCTTCAGCAGCCCGTAACGAATATCCTCGTTTCATCAACACCCGTTACATCTCTTATCAATTCGATAGGAGCCCTTGATGCCATCAGCCTTACAACATATGATGCCGACTCCTGGTATATCGATGACGTAAAACAGGCGATCTTAGACGGCAAGATCACTTATATAGGCGATTACAAGGCCCCCGACTATGAAATGATCACGGCAGCGGGAACAAAATTTGCATTTTTCTCAACCATGCTTACCGACGACGTCAAGGAACAGCTTATCAATATTGGCGTAGACGTTGCTCTTGACCAGTCTGCTCAGGAAGATCATCCTCTCGCAAGAGTAGAATGGGCAAAACTCTACGGTGCGATCTTCAACAAAGAAGAAAATGCCGAAGAGGTATTCAATACTCAGGCGAAATACGTTGACGAGCTTTCAAAACTCGATAAAACAGGCAAAACAGTTTCGATGTTTTATATCACCTCAAAAGGCGTTCTTTATGCGCGCAATGCCGATGACTATATGGCAAAAATGATAGCCCTCGCAGGCGGCGAATACGCCCTTTCTGACGTAGGCGTAGGTGAAACAGGAACCGCAAAAATGGAAATGGAAGCATTTTTCGATAAAGCAAAAGACTCTGATTACATCGTTTATATCTGGTCTATGGGCGGAAAACCCGAAAATCTTGCGGCATTTATCGAAAGAGCGGATATCCTTGCAGATATGAAGGCTGTTAAAGAAGGAAACGTATGGTGCACAACACCCGACTACTTCCAGATTCAGAATACGATAGGCAGTATGATAAACGATATCAGACTTATGATGGATGCAGATTCATCCGTAGATGAACTGACATATCTTTTCCGTCTCAAATAATGGGCTTAGTCAATAAAAGTAAAAACACGAATACCATGCGTTTCTGCATGGTATTCGTGTCGTTAATAATTCTTTATATATGCGCGATTTTCTGGAATATTTCGAGCGGAAGCGTGAATATTTCAGTTCCTGAGATCGCCGAAATCATATTCAAAGGCGATCAGACAAATTCCGTTGCGTATAACGTAGTGTGGAAGATAAGACTTCCCAGGCTTCTTCTTGCATCACTTCTCGGCGGTGCTCTGTCGCTTTCCGGCTTTCTTATACAGACGTTTTTTCGTAATCCAATCGCAGGACCGTTTGTCCTTGGTATATCATCCGGCGCAAAAATGTTCCTTGCAGTAGTAACGATCGCTATGAACGGCATTTTCCGCTCTATGCCGCTCTCTATCACCGTTATATCGTCTTTCGTCGGCTCCTTGCTTTCAATGCTCCTCGTTCTGCTTTTTACGGGCAAGGTGAAAAATATGTCGATGCTGCTTGTAATAGGTATTATGATAAGCTATATTTGCTCTGCCGTGACAGACCTTCTTATCAACTTTGCTAACGAGTCTGAAATAGTCAATCTTACACATTGGTCTCTGGGAAGCTTTTCGGCAGCTTCATGGCAGGACGTCAGAATTTCGGCATTGATAATATTTCCTGCTTTTATCGCCATATTCTGTTTTTCCAAACCTATGTTTGCCTATTCACTCGGCGAGGAATATGCTCAGAGCCTCGGACTGAACGTTAAATTATTGCGCGTTTTTCTTGTTGTTGCAACCGGTGTTCTTTCAGCATGTGTCGTATCATTCGCCGGTCCGATATCTTTCGTCGGTATTGCGGTCCCGCATATCGCGCGTATGCTTTTAAAAACAACAAAGCCGATACTAATGGTTCCTGTAACGTTCCTTTGCGGAGCATTTTTCTGCGTTTTGTGTGATCTTGCCGCAAGAATGCTCTTTTCACCCACCGAGCTTTCCATCAGCACGGTCACAAGTGTTATCGGCGCACCGATAGTTATCTGGTTGATGATTTCAAGGAGAAAAAATGCCAACTGAAACTGATATTTCCAAGCTTGAAATGAATTCCGCCGTTGTAGGCTATAACGGCATCCCGCTTATTTCAGACATAAATATCTCGGTAAAAAAAGGTGAGATCCTTTCCCTGATAGGACCTAACGGCGCGGGAAAGTCCACGATTCTGAAAAGTATAACGCGGCACCTGTCTATGATAGCCGGTACCGTTTATATCGACGGCATAAATATGCGCGTCATGGGCGGAAGAGACTTAGCGATGAAAATGTCTGTAATGCTTACAGATCGCGTAAGACCTGATCTTATGACCTGCCGCGAACTTGTTTCAGCCGGAAGGTATCCCTATACGGGAAGCTTCGGTATCCTGTCGCAGAAAGACCGTGAAATAGTCAATAAAACACTTGAACGCGTCAATGCGGCCGACATCGCAGATAAAGACGTTTCTTCAATAAGCGACGGACAGCGACAGCGTATACTTCTTGCCAGAGCGCTCTGTCAGGAACCTGAAATCATAGTTCTCGACGAGCCAACATCATATCTTGATATCCGCAATAAAATAGAACTTCTCGATATCCTTTCCGATATGGCAAAAAAAGAAAAGATCGCAGTCGTTATGAGCCTTCATGAGATCGATCTGGCGGAGCGTGTTTCCGATAAAATCGTTTGCGTAAAGGGCGACCGTATTTATTCTTACGGTTCACCTTCCGAAATCTTTTCGGATACGAATGTTGCCGAGCTTTACGATATAAAAAAAGGATATTTCAATGCCCTTCTGGGCAGCATTGAGCTGAAAAAACCGACAGGAGAAATAAAACATTTCGTCATCGGAGGCAACGGGACAGGGATCCCGTTTTACCGTGCGCTGCAGAAAAAGGGAATAGCCTTTGCCGCAGGCATCCTGCCGGAAAATGATTTAGATACTGCCGTTGCAAAGCCTCTTGCCTCTGAAGTAGTCATTTCCGAAGCTTTTATGCCTGTTGACGAACACCTGATAGCTCGGGCAACCGAGATTATAGATTCCGTCACTTATATTGCGGACTGCGGATGTCCGGTAGGTGAGTATAATAGGGCAAACGCAGAACTTATCAGATATGCAGAAAAAAAAGGTAAAACAATAATCAAAACACCCGAGCAGATATCGGAGGCTGATATATGAAATACCCCCGTGTCCTTATTGCGGGAACTTCAAGCGGAAGCGGAAAAACAACAGCCGTATGCGCGATACTGAACCTTCTTAAACGAAGGGGGATCAACGTCCGCTCGTGTAAATGCGGTCCCGACTATATAGATCCGATGTTCCACCGAACCGTGCTGAATGTTGAATGTACAAACCTAGACCCGTTTTTTTGCGATGAAAATCTCCTCTCGTTTCTTCTTTGCGACAACTGCAAAGGCGATATCTCCGTAATTGAAGGCGTGATGGGATATTATGACGGAACAGGAGCTTCCGGTATTGAAAACAGCACTTATTCCGTTGCAAACGCAATAAAATCGCCAGTCGTTCTTGTCATTGACGCCAAAGGAGCTTCCTCATCTCTTGCCGCGGTCGTTGAAGGATTTGCACATTATCTTCCTCAAAGCAGAATAAAGGGAGTTATCTTCAATCGGATGTCCCCTATGAACTATAAATATATCTGTTCGATTCTGCAAAGGCGATCACAGTGCTCCGTGATCCCGCTCGGCTATATCCCGCCGCTTCCCGAAGATTGCGTTATTCCGTCAAGACATCTCGGACTTATAACTGCAAACGAAATATCGGATATAACTGCAAAACTTGATAAAACGGCAGATATCTGCTCTTCCACGATAGATATAGACGGGTTGCTCGCTCTATCTCAGACTGCAGAAGACCTTGAATATACAGAGCCGGAAGTCCCGTCTTTTGATCGCGTAAATATCGCGGTCGCCCGTGACAACGCCTTCTGTTTTTATTACGGCGAGACTTTCAGACTGCTCGAAAAAATGGGCGCCGAACTGTCGTTTTTTTCTCCGCTGAAAAATGAACCCGTTCCTCCGGAAAGCGACGGACTTTTACTTGGCGGAGGCTACCCCGAGCTTTATTCCGAAACGCTTGAAAAAAATGAAACAGCAAAACAAAGCGTTGCCGGGTGTGTTCTTTCCGGAATGCCCGCCGTCGCGGAATGCGGAGGATTTCAGTATCTCGGCAAAACGATAGACGGCAGAAAAATGTGCGGAGTTATCGATACCGAAAGTTTTCCCGCCGGAAAGCTTGTCAGATTCGGTTACGTTGCACTGACTTCCGAAAAGGACGGTATTTTCGGTAAAGCGGGCATGGCTTTGCGCGCTCACGAATTTCATTATTGGGACAGCACTGTAAACGGCGACAGTTTCACCGCCGTAAAGCCTAACGGAAAAACATGGAAGTGCGCGGTAACGTCAAACACGCTGTATGCAGGCTATCCGCATCTTTACCTGTGGTCGTGCATAGATGCCGCAAAGCACTTTTATGAGAAATGTCTTGAATATAAGGAGAATAAAAATGATAATCACAGATCCGAACGCAATTGAAAAGCGCAGTATGGAAATAATAGAAAGCGAGCTTAAGGTTTCAGTTCCTCCCGAGAATAAGGCGGTAGTAAAACGTGTCATTCACTGCACTGCGGACTTTGATTATGCCGTCAATCTGAAATTTTCCGAAGGCGCCGTCAAAAATGCGCTTGACGCTCTGAAAAACGGATGCACAATAGTTACGGATACGCAAATGGCAAAATCAGGCATCAACAAACCCGCCGCGGAAAAACTCGGTTGTCCTGTTTATTGCTTCATGAGTGACCCGGATGTTGCGGCTGCAGCAAAGGAACACTGCGGTACAAGAGCTGCTGCGTCAATGGAAAAAGCATCCGCACTCGGCGACAACGTTCTTTTCGCGATCGGCAACGCTCCCACGGCGCTTCTGAAACTCCGCGAGCTTATCGACGAGGGCAAAATCTCTCCTAAACTGATCATCGGCGTTCCGGTAGGTTTCGTTAATATCATCGAATCCAAAGAATCTATCATGCAGACCGATATCCCTTACATAGTCGCAGAAGGCAGAAAAGGCGGATCAAATGTAGCTGCCGCGATCGTGAACGCGCTGATGTATCAGCTGACAAGATGACGGACAAATATATCACAAAGGACGGTAAGCGCCTTCGCAAAGGCTATACTACTGGCTCCTGCGCTGCCGCAGCGGCAAAAGCGGCAGCCCTGATGCTGCTCGAAAACAGAGATATAGAAAAAGTGTTCCTAACCGTACCGAACGGAACAGAGCTTGAGTTGACCGTTTACGATACGCTCAGAACCGACGGCTTTGTTTCCTGTGCCATTGAAAAGGACAGCGGAGACGATCCGGACGTTACAAACGGTATAAGGGTATATGCGAAAGTTGAAAAGACCGACGCACTCAATGATATCGTTATTTGCGGCGGAGAGGGCGTAGGGATCGTTACAAAGCCCGGGCTTGATCAGCCTGTAGGCAATCACGCCATCAACTCCACTCCGCGCAGGATGATCAGAGAGGAACTGCTCAGAGCGGCAGAGGACTGCGGCTATCGCGGCGGACTGAAAGTTACCGTATCTATACCGGGCGGCGAGAAAATAGCGGAAAAAACGTTCAACTCAAGGCTTGGTATTGTAGGCGGACTTTCCGTTCTCGGCACTACGGGCATCATTGAACCCATGAGCGACGACGCAGTCGTTGAAACAATTAAAACAGAGCTGTCCGTTCGCCGTGCGGCAGGAAAAGCCTCTGTTCTTTTTGTCCCCGGCAATTACGGAGCTGATTTTATAAAAAACGGGCTTCATGTCGATCCGAAGATTTCTGTCACAACGTCCAATTTTATCGGCGACGCGCTTTCCCTAGCCGCTGAAGCGGGATTTGAACACGCTCTGCTTGTCGGTCATATAGGTAAACTTATAAAACTCGCAGGCGGAATATTCAACACACACTCACGTTGGGGAGACTGTCGCGCCGAGATACTTGCGGCGCACGCGGGAATGAACGGCGCAGGCAGGGAAACCGTTGCAAAGATCATGGAAAGCGCAATGACGGACGACATGATATCCATAATCGAAAAGGCTGGCGTTTATGACGGGGTAATGAACAGCGTTATGGATAAAATAGCACAGAATATTTCACACCGTCAGCTCGGAAATATGAAAACGTCCGTAATAATGTTTTCGAACGTATATCAGATCCTCGGTGTGACCCCAAGGGCGAAAAAAACACTTGAGAAAATTCGAAAGGAATATAAAGAATGGTCCATATAGTAGGCGCGGGCTGCGGAGCGCCGGATCTCATAACGCTTCGCGGAAAAAAATACCTTGAAAACGCAGACGTCATAATATATGCGGGATCGCTCGTCAACCCCGAGCTTTTATCTTTCGCAAAAAGCGGATGCGAGATATATGACAGCGCAAAAATGACGCTTGAAGAGATCCTTTCCGTCGTATGTGAAGCGGAAAAAAACGACAAAACGACTGTCCGCCTCCATACGGGAGATCCTTCCCTCTACGGAGCGATAGGTGAGCAGATACGCGAATTTGACAGACGCGGGATAAGGTATGATATCACGCCCGGTGTAAGCTCTTTTTCGGGAGCGGCAGCCGCTCTCAATACTGAATATACGCTTCCGGACGTCTCGCAAACCGTTATAATAACGCGCGCGTCGGGAAATACTTCTGTTCCCGAGTCTGAAAATCTCGTTTCACTTGCAAAACACCGTGCAACAATGGTCCTTTTTTTAAGCGCGGGATTGCTTGATAAGGTTACAAATGATCTTATCGAGGGCGGTTATCCTCCTTCAACACCTGCCGCTATCGTATATAAGGCGACGTGGCCGGATGAAAAAGTTTTCAGATGCACGCTTGAAACGTTGAGAAAAACGGCGCAGGAAAACGGGATCAGCAAAACGGCTCTCATTACCGTAGGAGGTTTCCTTACAAGCGATTTTACCCGTTCGCATCTTTATGACCCCGATTTTTCCACAGAATTTCGCGAGGCAAAAAAGTGATTATAAATATCTTCTGTTTTTCCGATTCGGGTGCAAAGATCGCTTCTGAATTATGCGACATCTTTCAGACCGGTTCTGAATCTGTCCATTCTATTGAGAAATACTCTTCAAAATACGGCTTTTGTTCGCATAAAAGCATTTCAGAGGATATAGGACCGCTTTTTCATCAAAGCGATGCGCTGATATTTATCGGAGCTTGCGGTATTGCCGTTCGAACGGTTGCACCGTATATCCGCTCAAAAACCTCAGATCCGGCTGTGATAGTAATGGACGATCAGAAAAAGTTCGTCATTCCGATCCTTTCCGGTCATATCGGCGGCGCTAATGCCTTAGCGGAGAGGATCGCCGAAATTACCGGCGCTATCCCCGTTATCACTACCGCTACCGACAGGGCTGGAAGATTTTCGTGCGATTCATGGGCGTCAACGCATTCATGCGCAATATCTTCTTTGAAGACCGCAAAAGACGTGTCCGCCGCCATACTTGAAAATGATATACCGGTTTCGTCGGAATACGTTTTACCGTCAGCACTTCCCTGCGGTCTCGTCGCAAAGGACAGCGGCGATATGGGAATATATATAGGCAGTGATATCCAAAATCCCTATCTGCATACTCTTCGCCTTATTCCCAGGGTCCTTATCGTTGGTCTCGGTTGCAGAAGAGGGGCGTCGAAGGAAGATATTTTGAATGCGGTAAAAAGCGTGTTTGACAAAAACAATTACGATATACGCGCGGTCGCCTGTGTAGCGTCGATCGATGTGAAAAAAAACGAAGAGGGACTCCTTGACTTCGCAAAGAGCCTGAACGTCCCGTCGGTATTTTTCACGGCAGACGAATTGAATTCCGCAGAAGGTGATTTTGAAGAATCGGAATTCGTCAAAAAAACCGTCGGAACGGGAAACGTCTGCGAGCGTTCGGCAGTATGCGCCGGCGGAAAGATCATAATAAGAAAAACCGTGGTAAACAGCGTTACCGTAAGCGTTGCAAGAAAAGAATGGGAGGTTTCGTTTTGAAAAAGATATATGTCGTAGGCATCGGAGCCGGAAATTATGAAGGAATGACTGTCGGCGCAGTTAAAACTCTCGAAAAATCAGACGTTATTGTCGGCTATACCGTTTATGTCGAATTGATAAAACCGTTTTTCCCCGATAAAACTTTTCTTTCCACTCCCATGATGAAAGAAACAGAACGCTGCAGGCTTGCTCTTGAAAAAGCCGCGGAGGGTAAAACGGTTTCCATGATATGCTCCGGTGACGCGGGAATATACGGAATGGCATCGCCCATACTCGAACTTGCGGGCGAATACGGCGTTGAAACTGAAGTAGTAGCCGGTGTGACCGCCGCTTCTTCCGGAGCCGCACTTCTCGGTTCTCCGATCACATGTGATTTTACCGTTCTCAGCCTGTCAGACCTTCTTACTCCATTTGATATCATTATGGACCGAGTCGAAAATACTGCAATGGCAGATCTTTGCATGGTGATCTATAACCCTTCCAGCCATAAAAGATCCGACTATCTGAAAAAAGCTGTCGAAATAATAATGAAATACCGTCCGTCAGATACCGTCTGCGGATTCTGCCGCAATATAGGCAGAGACGGTGAAGAATACCGCATTACGTCCCTCAAAGATCTTTCTGAAAGCGACGTGGATATGTTCACTACGGTCTTTATCGGCAATTCGTCAACAAAAAATATCGGCGGAAGAATGGTCACGCCAAGAGGATACAGCTATGAAAAATAAAATCTGCATTTTTGCTGGCACAAGCGAAGGCAGACGCCTAGCCGAAATACTCAGCGGCGCCGCACTTCTCACTGTCTGCGTTGCTACTGAATACGGCGAGGTAATGCTTGAGAATATAGACGGTATTACGGTTCATACAGGCCGTATGAATGAAGATGAAATGGCTGTATTCTTTAAAAACAATGATTTTTCTCTGGTCATAGACGCTACTCATCCTTATGCTGTCATTGTCACAAACAATATTTCTTCCGCAGCAAAAAACTGCGGTATTCCTGTCATGCGTATTCTGCGTGAGGGATCGGCTCATGAGAAAAAAGCCGTTTACGTCTCATCCGCCGAAGATGCAAAAAACTGCCTTTTGGGCAAAGAAGGCAATATCCTGCTTACTACAGGCTCGAAAGAGCTTTCTTCATTTGAGGGGCTCGATATGTCTAAAGTCTGGGCAAGGGTTTTACCTTTACATTCTTCGATTGATGCCTGCGAAAAAGCGGCGATCCCTTCATCTCATATTATCGCCGCGCAGGGTCCGTTTTCGTACGATATAAATCTGGCTCAGCTCAAAGCGATAAATGCCGCTTATCTTGTTACAAAAGCATCGGGAACTAGCGGAGGTTTTGATGAAAAAATAAAAGCCGCGCTTGATTTCGGCGCAATCCCCGTGATCATCGGTGAGCCGCCTCAGACGGAAGGATATACTCTCAACGAAGCAATCACACGACTCGAAAAGGAATATGATATTAAAAAACGCCATATAAGCATTATAGGTATAGGTCCCGGCAGCGACGCTATGCTTACCGCAGAGGCGAAATGCGCAATAAATGAATGCGATGCAGTGATAGGCGCGCAGAGCGTAGTCACCTCTCTTTCCGTCAAAAAACCTCTTTTCTTCGAGTTTTTGCCTGACAAGGTTGCAGGTATTATCGCAGCAAACCCGTCATATCGAAAAATAGCCGTTGTTATGCGCGGAGATACGGGCTTTTTCAGCGGCACAAAAAAACTGTTGGATATATTCAGCGGTGAAGATGTCGCAATTATCCCCGGCATTTCTTCCGTTTCCGCTTTTGCCGCAAAGCTCGGCGTCAGCTGGGACGGATCTGCCCTTGTAACAATGCACGGACGCTCTCACAATCTGATACATACAGTAAAAACAAATAAGAAAACATTTGTCCTCTCAGGCGGAGAAAACTCTGCAGAAGTTATTTTGAAAAAGCTTTTCTCTTACGGCTTTACCGATCTTGCCGCAGCAGTGGGCGAAAAGCTGTCATACAGCGATGAAAAAATAACAAGAGGAACTGTTTCCGTTCTCAAAGACCTTGAATACGACGGCCTTTCCGTTGTTTATATCGAGAACCCGAATGCGGAAAAAAGAATACGTATCGGCATTGAAGACGATGAATTTATAAGAGGCGACGTTCCGATGACAAAGTCCGAAGTCCGCGCTATATCACTGTCGCAGCTCTCACTGTCGTCAGACTCGGTAGTATGGGATGTCGGAGCAGGAACAGGTTCTATATCAGTCGAGTGTGCGCTTTTTGCGTCTGAGGGTTCTGTTTTTGCCGTTGAAAAAGAACAGGATGCGGTAGAACTTATCGAAAAAAACAAGCTGAAGTTTTTTGCAGATAATATCGAGATCGTCAAAGGATCTGCCCCCGAGGCTCTTGGCGAGCTTCCAGCGCCGACACACGTATTTATCGGCGGCACTTCGGGAGCGCTGCGTGAAATCCTGAATATTGCGCTTAAAAAGAACAGCGAGGCAAAGATAGTTGTTAATACGGTTACGTTAGAATCATATAATGAAGTCTGCGCTTCCGCAAAGGAGTTCGGGTTCAGAGATTTCAGGTGCATTGCGGTAAATGTTTCCCGCAGTCAGAGACTTGGACACTACAATATGATGCGTGCACAAAATCCCGTAAATATATTTGTTTTGCAGGGAGGACACGCAATTGATTAAACTCCTTGAATTTCAGACCGCCTCCGTGCTTTTGGGATTCATCATCGATTTTTTTGTCGGTGACCCATACTCAATACCTCATCCCGTTGTTTATATAGGCAAATGGATATCTTTTTTTGACGGCAAATTCCGCAAAGGCGACCCTCACAAGGATTTCGTTCGCGGCATAATAACGGTCATTCTCGTAACCGTTATTTCTACCTGTGTCCCTGCGCTCGTTCTTGCCATTGCGTGGATTATCCACCCCTTTGTATATTTAATTATCAACAGCATCATGTGCTGGCAGCTTCTAGCGGCGCGGCAGCTTGTAAAAGAAAGCATGAAGGTCTGCCGAGAACTGAAAAAAGGCGACGTGGAAGCGGCGAGAAAAGCAGTTTCATATATTGTCGGCAGAGATACCGATGTGCTTGACGAAAAAGGCATTTGCAGAGCCGCCATCGAAACCGTAGCCGAAAACACGTCCGACGGAGTGATCGCTCCGCTCATATGGATATTCCTTTTTGGAGCGGTCGGAGGGTTTTTTTATAAATCCGTCAATACCATGGATTCCATGATCGGATATAAAAACGACAAATATCTTTATTTCGGCAGAGCCGCGGCAAAAACCGATGATTTTGTCAACTTTATTCCCGCAAGGATCTCTGCGCTGCTGATGATAATATCGTGCCCGTTATGCAGACTTGATATGAAAAACGCATACAGAATCTTTCGGCGCGACAGAATGAAGCATGCAAGCCCGAATTCCGCGCAGACAGAATCGGTATGCGCAGGAGCTCTGAATATCCGCCTCGCAGGCGACGCGGTCTACGGCGGAATAATACACAAAAAGGACTATATCGGCGATCCTTTTCGCGAAACGGAACCCAATGACATTAAAAAGGCGGGCAATCTTATGTATACCGCATCCTTATTAGCTCTTATTGCGGGCATTCTTATCCGAACGGCGGTGATATTGATATGCTTATAAATCAAAAAAATCCTCACGGGGGGGATATATATACCAATAAGGTCGAATACGACTTTTCTTCCAATCTCAATCCCGAGGGAATGCCCCCACAGGTGAAAAAAGCGATCACAACGTCGGTCGATGAATATTGCAGATATCCCGACGCATACTGCTCACAGCTCAGAAAAAATATTTCGGACCTTGAAATGATTCCGAGTGCAAACATAATCTGCGGCAACGGCGCGGCGGAGCTGATATTTTCATATGCCTATTCGCTAGATCGCGATAAACCCGCGCTTATAGTGTCCCCGACCTTTTGCGAATATGAAAATGCCCTTCACGCGGCGGGAATCGAGGCAAAACATCTTATTCTGAGTGAAAAGAACGGTTTTCGCCTCACGGCGGAGGATATACCTGAAGATCTTTCATCTTTCTCAGCAGTTTTTATCTGTTCTCCCAACAATCCAACGGGAATAACAGTAGAACCTGATATAATTAATATGATCTGCGATACGGGCATCAGGGTCTTTGCGGATTTTTGCTTTCTTGATCTGTCAGACTCACCCCAAAAATACTCTCTGCCATATCTTACGAAAAAATATCCCAATCTTACGGTTCTTAAAGCGTTTACAAAAAACTATGCAATGGCAGGCATCAGGCTTGGTTATGCAATGTGTTCCGATACGCGCTTTCTTGAAACGATGTCGCAAAAAACACAGTGCTGGAATGTTTCAGCCGTTGCTCAGCTTGCGGGTATAGCTGCTCTGGACTGCCAAAAATGGCTTGATGATTCTGTAAAAACGCTAAAAGAAGAAAGAAACCGTGTTTTTCAGACTTTGACTTCATATGGCGTCAGAGTATTCAAAGGAGAGGCAAATTATCTGCTTTTGTATTCCGAAATAAACCTGAAGGATCTTTTGCTGAAAAAAGGGATACTGATTCGCGATTGTTCGAATTATACCGGACTGAAAAAAGGCTATTTCCGCATAGCGATCAAGAAAAAAGCCGAAAACGACGTCCTTCTTTCGGCTCTGAAAGAGGTAATTTCATGAAAAAAGCAAAACCGATAATGATACAGGGCACAATGTCCAACGCAGGCAAAAGCCTCATCTGCGCAGCTCTCTGCCGCATATTCAGGCAGGATGGCTATAATGTCGTTCCGTTTAAATCACAGAATATGGCACTCAATTCGTTCATTACGGATGAAGGTCTTGAAATGGGGCGCGCGCAGGTCGTTCAGGCTGAAGCTGCGGGAGTTAAACCGTCCGTTCTTATGAACCCGATCCTTCTAAAACCTACAACGGACGTCGGTTCTCAGGTAATCGTTAACGGAGAAGTCCGAGGAAATATGAAGGCGTCGGATTATTTCAAGTATAAAAAAGAGCTTATTCCCGATATTATGCGAGCATATTCGACGCTTGAAGAAGAAAACGATATAATCGTTATCGAAGGCGCAGGCAGCCCTGCCGAGATAAACCTTAAAAGCGACGATATAGTAAATATGGGAATGGCAAAAATGGCAAGATCTCCCGTTCTTCTTGCAGGCGATATCGACAGGGGAGGCGTATTCGCGCAGCTTTACGGAACGGTAGCTTTGCTTGATCCCGATGAACGCGATATCATAAAGGCAACGGTCATTAATAAATTCAGGGGAGACAAATCTATTCTTGCTCCCGGCCTTGATATGCTTTATGACCTTGTTAAAAAGCCGTGTGCAGGCGTTGTTCCTTACATACACGTCGATATAGACGACGAGGACAGCCTCAGCGAAAGACTATCTTCCGGTATGCGCAAAGAAATAGATATAGCTGTCATCCTTCTGCCCAGAATATCAAATTTTACCGATTTTTCTCCGTTTTCGCGCTTTTCCGGCGTTTCTTTGAGGTATGTCAGAAACCTGTTTGAACTCGGTTCATCGGATATGATAATCATTCCCGGAACGAAGTCAACAATGTCTGATCTTAAATGGATGAGACAAAACGGACTTGAAGCGGAAATACTCAAAAAAGCGTCTCGCGGAACTCCTGTTTTCGGTATTTGCGGCGGACTTCAGATGCTCGGCAGCAAAATTTCCGACCCGCATAATTCCGAAGGCGGCGGGGAGATAAGCGGTATGGGACTGCTTGATCTCAAAACCGTTTTTTCGGCGCAAAAGACACGTTTGCAGACGGAGGGCGTTTTTGAAGGAATCAACGGAATGTTTTCGTCTCTTAACGGCATCCGCTACCGCGGATACGAAATTCATATGGGACAGAGCACCGATTCATCACCGATCATTCAGAAAAACAATGTATACGGCAGTTATATCCACGGTCTTTTTGATGAAAACGGCATAGCCGAAGCGATCGTAAGGTCTTTGTATGAAAGCAGAGGCATCGAATATGACGAAAACGCGGTGTTTGATTTCCACGCATACCGCGAGTCACAGTATGATCTTCTTGCGCAGAAGGTCCGAGAGGCTATGGATATGGATCTTGTTTACAGAATAATAGAGGAGGGCATATGATACATCTTTACTTCGGAGAGGGTAAAGGAAAAACTACCGCCGCATGCGGACTTGCTATTCGTGCTGCAGGAAGCGGTATGAAAATTCTCTTTACTCAGTTTTTCAAAAACGGTAAATCGTCAGAAGTTGCTGTCCTTTCCAAAGTTGAAAATATAGACTGCCGTTTTCCTTCGGTGAATTACGGCAGATATAAAAATATGACGGAAGAACAGAAAAACGAAGAAAAAAACGTGTACGGCAAACTTTTTGCCGAAATAATCGGTTCAGCATGCGATTATGATATGATAGTTCTTGACGAATCTGTTTCCGCACTCAATTACGGATTTCTTCCTGAAGATGCGCTTATGGAATTTCTTTTAAAAGAGGGAAAAAACCGTGAAATAATACTCACCGGCCGCAACCCTTCCGCAAGGCTTCTTGAAATTGCCGATTACGCTACCGAAATGCGCAAAGAAAAGCATCCTTTTGATAAGGGGATAAGGGCGAGAAAAGGAATAGAATTCTGATATATGAAAAACGAGTATTCTGAAAAAGCGCTTCGCGATCTTATTCTGAGTATCAGGGGCGCCGACTGCGAGGCAATGAAACGTGCCGAGGCAAGACAGGAAAGCCTTGCAAAACCTCCAAGAAGCCTCGGACGTCTTGAAGAGCTGTCGGTTCGTCTTGCCGGAATGACAGGAAAAGTAAACAACAAATTCGATAGTAAATACATTCTTGTTTTTTGCGCCGATAACGGCGTTGCGGAAGAGGGGATAGCAAGCGCGCCTCAGTCGGTAACCGCATCTCAGGCAATAAACATGACAAAGGGCAAAACAGGCGTTGCCGTGCTGGCAAAACGGTTCGGATGTGTTTTACGTGTCTGCGACGTAGGTATAAACGCAGATATCGATGTGCCTGAGGTGATCCCGAGAAAGATCGCTTACGGCACACGCAATATTTCCCGAACTGCAGCAATGTCAAGAGAAGATGCCGTCAAAGCGATCCTTACCGGTGCATCTCTCGCAAAGGAATCGGCGGATATCGGCGCCGAGATTATCGGAACAGGCGAAATGGGAATAGGCAATACAACAACCTCTTCAGCCGTCCTCGCGGTCCTTACGCAAAGAAAAGTTACGGAGATTACAGGTCGCGGCGCAGGAATAACAGACGATGCATATAAAAAGAAGCTGTCTGTCATCGAAACGGCGATTTCCGTCAACAGTCCCGATAAAAACGATATTACAGACGTCATTTCAAAGGTCGGCGGATTTGATATCGCTGCTATGACAGGCGCGTTTCTCGGCTGCGCGGCAAAGCGAATTCCTGTGGTGATAGACGGTTTTATATCTGCCGTAGCCGCCTTATGCGCTTACAGATTATGTCCGTTTGCGAGGGATTTTATGATCCCTTCTCATGCTTCTTTCGAAATAGGTTACCGAATTGCTATGGGAGAGCTCGGTCTTGTTCCGCTTTTTGACCTTTCCATGAGGCTCGGAGAAGGGAGCGGATGTCCGATCGCCATGATGATGGTGGATGCCGCATGCGCTGTAATGAATGATATGGCAACGTTTGAAGAAGCGGATATAAACGACTCATACCTTGAACCTATCAGAAAAACCGATGCTTTTTCCGTGAAAGGAAAATAAAATGAATATATTGATCTCAGGGGGCTGCAAAAACGGCAAAACCGGATTTGCACAGTCTGTCGCAGTTAAACTTTCACCCGACGGAAACCGAATATACGTCGCAACGATGATCCCATACGATGAAGAGGACAGAAAACGTATAGACCTTCATATCGCAGACAGAGCGGATCTTGGCTTTTCTACGCTTGAAACAGGCAGAAATATCTCTTCGTGTCTAAATGCAGGAAAAAACAATACGTTTCTTGTCGACAGTGTCACTGCGCTGCTATTAAACGAAATGTTTCCCGAAACACATTCGGGAGAGGCTGATGAAAATGCGGCTCAGCGATGTGTTGACGGACTTTTGAAGATAACGAGGGAAGCTGAAAATGCCGTATTTGTCACCGATTATATTTATTCCGACGCTGTAAGGTATGACAGCTTTACGGAAAACTACAGAAAATCGCTTGCCTATATCGACAGAAATCTTGCGGCGGCATGCGATACCGTTATAGAACTTTGCGCGGGAAGAGTGATTTTCCATAAAGGGGGTATAGATCTGTGAAAAAGTATTTCAATGCATTTCTTATGTGTATGACCATGTTTTGCGCCATTCCCAGTCCGTTTCATAAGTGGGACGAAGAGTCAAGACCTCTGATGACGCTGTTTCTGCCGTTCGTAGGCGTATGGATCGGGATTTTGTGGACACTGACGTCTCTTGCAATATCGTATCTTCAGCTTCCGACCGCTGTCGGCGCTGTTATTCTTACCGCATTCCCGTTTTTTATTACGGGTGGTATGCATATGGACGGTTATCTCGACGTTTTGGACGCGATAAAGTCATGGCGTGATATTGAAGAAAAAAGAAGGATACTCAAAGATCCTCACGTCGGTTCATTCGCGGTCATTGCGGCAGTGCTAATAGTTATTGCTCAGTTCGCGTTGTTTTCCTCCGTTTCGGAAAATGCCGTTCCATATACTCTTATTTTAATACCCGCCGTATCCCGCTGTATGGCAGCGATTTTCGTTACCGTTCTGAGACCTCTTTCGGTGAGCGAGTATTCAGGCGCTTACAGAAAAGGCGTGAAAAAAGGTCACACGGTATATCTGGTAATACTCCTTTTTCTCACAGTTACGGCAGGATTCGTATTCCTCGGTCAATACGGCTTTGTTTCTCTTGCGGTTGCCGCGGGATATATCTTATATCTTTTCAAAGCATTCCGATCTCTTGACGGTATGTCCGGGGATATCTCAGGCTATTCTCTCGTTTTCGGAGAGCTGTGTGGAATTGCCGTTTATGCTTTGATCTGAGGAGGATTAATATGGATTTTATTATCGGTGGAGCGTATCAGGGAAAACTTGATTACGCAGTAAAAAAACACGCGCTTTCATCTCAGGATATTTACACGTGTAATGAAAACGAACATGTTGTTTTCGGCAAAAGATGTATAAATGCTATCCAGGAGTTCACACTTTATTGCGTTCATAACTCTCTCGATGCTGTTTCAGTTTTTAAAGCCAATAAAGAAAAATGGCAAAACAGCGTGCTTATCTGCGAAGATATTTTCTGCGGAGTCGTCCCTCTCGGGGCTGATATGCGAGCATGGCGTGAAATGACGGGACGTCTTTGCGCGTATCTGTCGGAAAAGGCGGGAAGCGTTGAGAGGTTATTCTGCGGACTGGAGCAAAAGCTGAAATGAGAATAATACTTATCCGTCATGGAAAAACAGAGGCTAACGAAAAACATCTCTATTGCGGCAAAACCGATCTTTCCTTGTCTGAAAACGGAAGAGAAGAACTTATTCGCAAAAAACATAACCGCGTTTATCCATCCGCTTCAGGTTTTTCCGTGATCACAAGCGGAAAAAAACGCTGTGAAGAAACGCTGAATATTATTTACGGCAATATTCCCCATACGCAAAACGAAGCGTTCTGTGAAATGGACTTCGGCGCATTCGAAATGCGCTCATATGAAGAAATGAAAAACGATCCTTCATATATAGCCTGGATAAGCGGAGACAACGAGAAAAACGTGTGTCCGGGCGGTGAAAGCGGCGAAATTATGCAAAAGCGCGTTATTGACGGACTGAATGAAACGATCGCCGATTGCAAAGACTTTCTTCTCGTTACCCACGGCGGAGTTATTGCGGTTATAATGGCTGAACTTTTCCCTGAGGAAGAAAAAAACCGTTATGAATGGCAGCCGGTGGCGGGCGAAGGATATATGATAGAAATAACCGAACGCTCACGGTCATATATTCTTTTCTGACGTTGTAAGACTGAAAAAAAGACGGTCTCACGGTTTTTACCGTGAGACCTTTTCTCTATCTTAATATGTATCGGAACATCATCCGAAAACTTCGTCTGCGGAAGACTCTATGTTTACAACGTATTTTACTCTGTTTTCTTCGTCGGCGTTTTCATATTTTTCAAGCGTTTCCTGCATGGTTTTATTTCTGTCAATGCTTATATATGCATCCGTTACGTTTTCACATCTGTAATTATACAACGTTGTCTTGTACATTTCCACAAAGTTGAGCACGTCTCTGTCATCAAAGAAATACTGCTTTCTCAGATATTCTATAATGCTCTCTTCCGTTTCGTATCCGGGCAGGGGTTCGTATATTGCGTCAAGCAAAACTGCGGACATTTCAGGCTCTTTACAAAGAAGAGGAATTCCTGTTATAAATCTGGTTTCCGTTATCGTTGATCCAGTGGTCGAGACGGAACCGTTTGGACCGTGCGGAAACGGAACGATGCCGAAATTATCCATATTGAACGCTATCGAGTTTTCGGAACCGCAAAGGTCTGTGCCGTTCATCAGCGTTACTACCGATTTCCCGTCGATAAAGTTTTGCAGCAATACTTTCCAGTCGCCGGTGTTGACGTTTACGTATGTGCTGTATTCTCCAAATGTCCAGTTCCATGCGGTCTGCATGGCTTCAAAGGTTATCGGTGAATGCAGGCTGAGCTGATAGTCGCCCTTTTCGTCTTTGATAACGACCTTTTCGCCGTTCGTTGTATGGATCGTTCTGAAAAGCCAGTGAACCGTTGTTTCAAGCGCCTTTACCTCGTCGCCCGAGTCGTTGATGTGATTGTATATTGGCATAAGCTCTTCAAATTTGCGCCACGTCCACTCATCACGCTCAACAAGCTCTCTCGGGTCCGTTTCCTGCAGATAGTTGATTATATTTTCGTTTACTACCATTGCACCGTCTATTGAACGGTATTTCAGTATCGGCCATGCTGCGGGAATTACCGCATAAAGTCCTCCATTCCAGCATGCAGGTTTCAGGTCTTCTTTCGTGCCCCACTTATCAGCGTTCAGATAATCTATAATATCCGAAAACGAGGTCAAATCGCAGAGATATCCGCCTCTTACAAGACTTGACAGCGGATTTGACGCCGTCTGATATGCGTCATAATGAACAAGTCCGCTTATCGTTTCTGCAGGTATGAGATAACCGACGTCTGATCCTGACATATCTATTACCACGGAAACATTATACTTTTTTTCCACTTCTTTTATTCTGCTTATCGCCAGATCTGCAAACGCGGTGTTTACAACATAGCCAAGATATTCATCCCCGGTAGAATGTTCTTCGTTTCTTTGAGCAAAAACGAATTCCGCGCCCCCGTATTCTATCCCATCTACGACAGTGGAAAACTCCGGAACGATCTCGTTTTCCGTGCCTTCGGCACATGAACACAAGGAAAATACTACTGATATCACAAAAATGAAAGACAGTATCCTTTTCACAATCAAACATCCCTTTCTTTATTAGTTACCGATTATATTATATATCAGCTTACGAAAAATGTCAAGACCTCTCCGTTGACCGTTCAGGCTTTTCGCAGTTTTTCACCGTTCGAATTAGGATAAAAGGTGAAAATATCCGTAAAACTGTCAAATAAGACATTTTTCGTAAATGACTTGAAAAAAAACGCCGTTTATGCTATAATTCTCAGGTTAAATCATTGTTTTTGAGGTATTATCAGTGAATATAAAAACACTCTTTGCTCCTGCCGATATGACGCAGGGTGCGCCGTGGAAAAGCATACTGCTTTTCACTGTTCCGATGCTTATAGGCAATATCGCGCAGCAGCTTTACAGCACCGTAGACAGTATCGTCGTCGGAAAATATATCGGCGACAACGCTCTTTCGGCAGTTGGCAGCTCAATGCCCATACTTAATATGCTGCTTGTGCTTTTCATCGGTATTTCCACCGGAGCCACTATCATGGCGTCGCAGTTTTTCGGCTCAAAAAGCAGAAAAGATCTGTCGTTCACCATCGGCAACAGCATCACGGTCACGCTTATTTCATGCGTTGCCCTTATTGCGATCGCAGCGCCGTTTATAAGGCCGCTTCTGACCGTTCTTAATACTCCGACAGATCCGGTCGTCGCAGGCGTTGACGGATACACAGTTCTTGACGCTTGCGCAGACTATCTCACGATATGCCTTGTCGGTATTGCGGGGATGGCTTTTTATAATATCCTGAGCGGTATTATAAGAGGACTGGGCGATTCAGTTTCCGCACTTGTTTATCTTCTTGTCGCCACAGTTGTGAATATAGTCCTTGATATCGTTTTTGTCGCCGTGTTTTCGCTCGGGGTTGCCGGCGTTGCGTGGGCTACGATAATTGCGCAGTTTATGGCATCGTTTCTGTGCCTTGTAAAAATAATCAGAATGCGTGAACATTTCGATTTCGGCGTCAAATACCTCAGACCTGTCGGACATTACGTAAAAACAATAATTAAACTCGGTCTTCCTTCCGGTCTTACACAGGCGATATTCTCGTCTGCAATGATAATCGTTCAGTCTCTCACAAACCAGTTCGGAGCGCAATTTGTTGCGGCAAACGTTGTTATAATGCGTGTCGACGGTTTTGCTATGATGCCGAATTTCTCGTTCGGCACCGCGCTCACAACTTTTGCGGGACAAAATGTCGGCGCAGGCAGGTACGACAGGGTAATAAAAGGCGCAAAACAGGGAACGTTGATGGCGGTCGGTTTTTCGGTCGTCCTTACCCTTGCAATTCTGTTTTTCGGCAAACCGCTGATGGGCGTTTTTACGGATACTCAGTCTCTTGTAGATATGAGCTACAGCCTGATGCTTATTCTTGCTTTCGGGTATATAGCCATGGCTGTTACACAAAGCCTTTCCGGTATTATGAGGGGCGCGGGAGACACCGTTACGCCGATGTGGATATCTCTCGCCACATCCGTTGTTATACGCGTGCCGTTAGCATACCTGATCTCATTCCTTACCGTTACAGAGGATCTTCCGCACGGCATCCCTCAATGCATACAGATATCGCTTCTTGTTTCATGGGTGGCCGGCGCTGTTTTTACCACAATATTCTATGCCCGGGGCAAATGGAAAACAAAGGCTATAAAATCAAGCTGATTTCAATAAAAACCGACTGAAAAACTCAGTCGGTTTTTTGATTATCTATTTCTTATCTTATCAATGGCTTCCTGCCAGGACCTCTTTATTTGTTCGTCCGTTTGCGGATGTTCCAGGATGTATTCCGCTTCGCACGGAATAAGATTGTTTCCTGAGGCAATGTAATCAAGCACTCTCTTGTGATCTGCTTTTTCTTTTATATACATTTCACCGTCAGCTACCAGAATTTTTACCGGACCTTCATTTTTCTCGTCTTCTGTATCGCAGCATTCCGAAAAAACGTCAAAGCACGGGATCAGCCTTCCGCCGTAGAAAAACATTTTGGCATGATCTTCGCCGCACTGGTTTTTTTCGTAAATTTCGCTTATAATATCCGCAACTGCCGTAGCAGGAGAGGCGGTCGTATCTACAACAAGATCGTAGTTTCCGAGAAAACCGCAATCGGCGCCGTAAAGAGACTTATATCTCATGTTTTCACTCTGTTTGCGCATACGAATCTGACGCGCGGTCTCTTCAAGCGATTCAAAGCTCTCTGAAGAACGCTGCTTATCGTTATAAATGCGTTTGGCGGATTCTTCGGGAGACGTTGAAAGAAAGACCTTGAACGTGCCTTTTGTGAAGAACCATGCCATTCTGGAGTCGATAATAAGATTCCCGGGTTCATCCGAAAGAAGTTTGAGACGGTTATCCATTTCAAAATCAATAGTCGGATCCGATTCCATGAATTTGTTTATGTCTACTACGGAAATCCCTCGTTCCATCGCTATGCGTCGGACGATCGGACCTGTTGAATATATTTTGGCATCATATCTCTCTGATAATATCCTGCAAACGGTGCTTTTACCGCTGCCAAGATCGCCCGTGAGTGAAATTCTGAATTCCATCTGTTGCCTTTCAGGTATATATGTATGTATAGTGTGATCAGCTTACTCTTACAGCATCGCAATAATGTCATCTTTCGGGCGAACGCCGACGGATTTATTTACCGGTTTACCGTTTTTGAATACTATAAGCGTGGGTATGCTCTGGATACCGAAATGTGCTGCAAGCTCCGGCTCTTCGTCAACGTCGATCTTGCATACCTTGATATCCTTGTTTTCTTCGGATATTTCCTCAATAACGGGCGCGAGCATTCTGCACGGTCCGCACCATGTTGCCCAGAAATCTACAAGAACAGTCTGTTCCGATTTGAGAACTTCTTCTTCGAAATTGTCAGCAGTAATAACTATGTGAGCCATTTTTATCCTCCCGATAAGTAAAAATTTTTATGGAAATAAGTATATCATGAACTTTCTGATTTGTCAACCGTATTCCTTGAAAAACACAATCTGATCCCGTACGAGTTCAGGGGATATCCCGTTTTTTACAACCTGTTAAAGACGTCTTTTATATTGTCCACCTTTACAAGTTCAATGTCCGTTCTGAAATCCGTTTTATTTCTCTGCGGAATTATCGCGCGCTTAAAACCGAGAACCTTAGCTTCGGCAATACGTTTTTCAAGTGACGTTACCGCTCGCACTTCGCCTGCAAGTCCGACTTCGCCGATAAGTATCGTATCGTCCGGAATAATAAAATCCTTTAACCCCGAGGCAAGAGCAGTCGCAACCGCAAGGTCTGCAGCCGGCTCGTCTATACGAAGACCGCCTATAACGTTTATATAAACGTCAGAGGTTCCGAAAAACAGTTTACAGCGTTTTTCGAGAACGGCGATAAGAAGATTCGTTCTGCCGTAGTCAAATCCTACAGAAACACGCCTTGGCGCAGGAAAAGGAGTAGGGGCGACAAGCGACTGTATTTCCGCGATAATGGGACGCGAGCCTTCAAGCACGCAGACGGTTGCTATACCGGATATATCGGAAGGTTTGCCCTGTAAAAACACCGCTGACGGATTCCCTATTTCTTTCAGCCCTTCTCCCGTCATTTCGAAAACGCCTATCTCGTTTGTTGAACCGAAACGGTTCTTTACTGCGCGAAGTACCCGGTATTCCGAATTTCTTTCGCCCTCAAAATATAAAACCGCATCGACCATATGCTCCATTACCTTCGGACCTGCAATCGAGCCTTCTTTATTAACATGTCCGACTATGAAAACCGGTATATCTTTTGTCTTTGCAAGCCTCATCAGCTCTGCAGTACATTCACGGACCTGAGACACGCTTCCCGGTGTGGATGAAACGGACGCATGGTCCATAGTCTGAATCGAGTCTACGATCATAAGTCCGGGATTCTGTCTTGCGGCCTGCTCGCAAACCGTTTCTATATCCGTTTGCGAAAGAATATAAAGATCATCTTTTTTTACTCCGAGCCTGTCTGCGCGAAGGCGGAGCTGTTTGGGCGATTCTTCCCCGGATACATACAGTATCGGCATGGAAGCTCCGAGTTTCTCGCAAAGCTGTAAGAGAATTGTCGATTTGCCTATTCCCGGCTCGCCCGAAACAAGATAAAGCGCCCCTTTAACTATTCCTCCGCCCAGGACCCTGTCAAGTTCATTGATCCCGCTAGAGATCCGCACCTCTTCTTTGCCTGTTATTTCTTTAAGCTTTACAGGTGCGGCGGCATCGGAGCTCAGCGCTTTTTTCGCCGGCTTATCAGGCGTCTGAGCAACCGTCTCTTCTTCAAGTGTGTTCCAGGCTCCGCATTCAGGGCACTTACCCGCCCACTTGGGGCTTTCCGCGCCGCATTCCGAGCAAACATATACAGTTTTGCTTTTCATGTCTGTCTCCTCTAAAATCTGAAATATAAGAACGGATTGTAACTGCCCGAAACAAGACTTGCCGTAGATAAAAACCATACCGCAATGCAGGCGGCAACAGTAATTGCAGGGACGATTTTTCCGAATTTAGGCGAAAGCTTTTCTTTTATAAACGGTATCGTCGGCATTGACGCGAGTATGAGTATAACGAATATGACTGCATTTGTGTAAAGATAATACAGCGTTCTTTCATCCGCAAAAGGAACTCCTCCGAAACCGAACATCGTAGCAAGATACCGTCCGCACACGGAAATATCTTCGATGGCAAAAAATACCCATCCAATAGCTACCGCAAGCAAAAGATATATGTGCCTGAATATTCGGGGTATCGACCATAACCATTTGAAAAGAACCTTCTTTTCGATAAACAGAAGCAGTCCGAAATAAAGACCCCATATGATGAAGTTCCAGCCTGCGCCATGCCAGAATCCGGTGCAGAACCACACGATAAATATGTTGATAAAATGCCGCCACTCTTTGACTCTGTTGCCGCCCAGAGGAATATAAAGGTATTCTCTGAACCATGAACCGAGTGAAATGTGCCATCTTCTCCAGAATTCCGTAACCGTCTGTGAAATATACGGATAATTGAAGTTGATGCAAAACTCAAATCCGAACATCCTTCCGAGACCTATTGCCATATCGGAGTATCCCGAGAAGTCAAAGTATATCTGAAATGAGAATGCAATTATTCCGAGCCATGCAGTAACTACTGTCATTTCAGATTGAGGAAGCGTTGATACAGCATCCCACAGAGCCCCGATATTGTTAGCAAGAAGCACTTTCTTTGCCAGCCCGACCGTGAACTTTTTAACTCCGTCGCCGAAAGTTTTATATTCGTCTTTTCTGTTGTCGAGCTGCTCTGCTATGGTTTTATACTGAACTATCGGTCCGGCGATGAGCTGCGGGAAAAATGTGACGTATGCACCGAAACTTATCGGGTTTTTCTGAACTTCCGTCGCGCCCCTGTATACGTCTATTGTATACGACATTGTCTGGAACGTATAAAACGATATGCCGATCGGAAGCGAAACTTCAAGAAATTCCACACCGAGCCCGAAGATGTTGTTTATATTCGCAATAAAGAAATTGCAGTATTTGAAAAAGCCAAGACAGCCTAAATTGAGGATAACGGAGATAATGATCAGCGCTTTTGCAGCGGCAGGGCGGGACTGTCTGTATTTATCTATAAGCAGCGCGAAAATATAATTGTGCAGTATCGTAAACAGCATAAGGAGGATGAACATCGGTTCTCCCCATGCATAAAAGATTATTGAGGCAAGAAAAATTACCGTGTTTTTTAAAGCGTTTTTCTTTCCCCTCGGACATATATAATAAACAAGCAGGGTTATGGGCAGAAAACAGAAAAGAAATAACAGAGAACTGAAAAGCATTGCTTACCTCTTTTTATAACAGCCGAACAGGCGCATTATTACATATAGATTATAACATTTTTATCCCGTATTGTCAATACGGTTTTGAAGCATAAAAAGCACGTATCGCGTACCAAAGTATTTATCGTGTTTTTGTTGACATATCTGTTCAAATATGATATACTTACGGTAGAAAAACAACCGGAGGATATATAATTATGACAAGCAAAGAGAGAGCGAAGGCTCTTGTTTCGCAAATGACGCTTCCTGAAAAGCTGTCTCAGCTTACCAACGACGCAGAAGCTGTCGAAAGACTCGGCATTCCCGAATATAACTGGTGGAACGAAGCTCTGCACGGCTATGCAAGAAGCGGTGTCGCCACAGTATTCCCTCAGGCGATAGGTATGGCGGCATCTTTTGATACAGTTCTGATGCGCAAGGTCGCAGATGCCATTTCCACGGAAGCCCGCGCAAAATACAATGAATATAAAAAATTCGGCAAAACAAAGATCTATCAGGGCCTTACCTGCTGGTCTCCCAATATAAACATTTTCCGTGATCCGCGCTGGGGCAGAGGACACGAAACATACGGCGAAGACCCGTATCTTACCTCGGAAATGGGCGTAGCTTTTGTAAAGGGTATGCAGTACGGTTTTGAAGAAAACCCGAAATACAGAAAAGTTGACGCTACGCTTAAACATTTTGCAGCACACAGCGGTCCTGAAAAAGGAAGACATTCTTTTGACTCTGTAGTCAGCGAAAAAGATCTTCACGAAACTTATCTTGCCGCATTCAAGTATATTATCGAAAAGGCGCGTCCCGCAGCTGTGATGGGCGCTTATAACCGTGTAAACGGTGAACCCGCGTGCGGATCTAAAAAGCTTCTGCAGGATATCCTTTACGGCGAATGGGCTTTCGACGGATATGTTGTATCTGACTGCGGCGCAATATGCGATATAGATTCCTTCCATAAAGTTACCGCCAACAGGGCTGAAAGCGCGGCTCTTGCGGTAAACAACGGATGCTATATGAACTGCGGCAGCGCATTCAAATTCCTGAAAGTTGCGGTCGCAGAGGGAATGGTCAGCGAAGAAACCGTAACAAAGGCATGCGAAAAGCTTTTTGAAGCGCGTTTCGATCTCGGTCTTTTCGATGAAACGGAATATGACTCCATTCCTTATTCAAAAGTCAACTGTGACGAGCATCGCGCCATTGCTCTTGAAATGTCAAGATGCGCAACCGTTCTTCTGAAGAATAACGGCATCCTTCCTTTGACAAAAGACGACGGGATAAAAAATATCGCCGTTATCGGTCCGAATGCCGACGCTACAACGGTGCTTGTAGGCAACTATAACGGCACGCTCTCAGAATATACTACTCCGCTCTTCGGTATACGAAACACAGCGAGAAAATACGGCAAGGAAGTCCGTTACGCCATAGGCTGTCATCACACCTCCGATGCGGGAAACGACGGTAATATCGAAGAGGCGGTAATTGCAGCAAAATATGCGGATGCGGTAGTTTTGTGCCTCGGTCTTACTCCTCAGCTTGAAGGCGAAGAGGGCGACGCTTACAACAGCGACCTCGGCGGCGATAAACCGGGACTTACTCTTCCGAAAGCCCAGCTCGATCTTTTTGAAATGATGAAGTCGGTTGGCAAGCCGATAATTGTTGTAAACATTTCAGGCAGCGCGATTGATCTCCGTTTTGCGGAAGAAAACGCAGCGGCGGTTATTCAGAGCTTCTATCCCGGCCAGGATGGCGGAAAAGCGCTTGCTGAAATACTTTTCGGCGAAACAGAGCCCAGCGCAAAGCTCCCCGTAACGTTTTATGCCTGCGATGACCAGCTGCCCGATTACAGCGACTATTCAATGAAGGGCAGAACCTACCGCTATATGACCGAAAAACCTCTTTATCCTTTCGGTTACGGAATCGGATACAATAAATATGCTGTTTCCGACCTGAAGTGCGACAGCGAGATCACCTCAAGCGGCGCGACAGTATCATGCAGCATCGAAAACCTCGGTTCAAGGGACGGAGCAGACGTTTTGCAGGTCTATATAAGCCATAAAAACAAACCCGACGCCCCGATATATCAGCTTATAGCGTTCAAAAAGGTGCATCTCAAAGCAGGGGAGAAGCAAACTGTGGAATTTGACATCCCCGTTGACAGATTCATGCTTTATAATTCGGACGGCGATCTCGTTCTTGAGGACAGCGAAGCGGTCATTTACGTCGGAACATGCTCGCCAGTAAAAGAAGAGTTCTGCATAACGACCGAAGTTAAAATTAAATCCTGACTAACTGAAAATCAAGACTGACGCTGATATCAGAACGGATAAAAGATACTTTAAAATCCATTGTCCATTTGTCTTCAGACGGCTAAAACAGAAAGACCACTTCTCAGGACAGATCTCCTTTGAAGTGGCCTTTTTGTGTCTTTTATCAATCGTCCTTCTTTCCGTATCCGGCATGATGTTCGGCTGCCTTTGGCGGAGTAGTGATTTTACAAACCGTTGAAAGTGCGCTTCAGGCAGCAAATATCCCGGATGTTACTTCCTTTTTGATGAATTCAAGGATAAATCTTGACAAATTACGTACAAACTGATATAATTAAAGAAAATGTATTGGGGAACGAATTATGAAAAGGATAATTTCTCTGACTTTGTCCGTTTTTATGCTTTTATCTCTTATTGTCACCGTATCATGCAGCTCACAGACCGCAGAAGAATTCGATCTGGACCTTGAAACGGATCTTCCGGTCGATCTTACGGGACAGCATTATGTCTGGGGCAGCACCTGGTACGAACAGCTCTTGCCTTCCGAGTATTTCAATCAGACAGGCGATATGACCCATAAGCGTCTTAACGACCTTACTGAAAAATACGGTTGCACGTTTGATGTCATTTCGTGGGAAGACAGCGCCAGCAGGATAATCATAGAAGCCGCCGCAGGCTACAGTTCGATAGATTTCCTTGACAGTCACGCTACCAACGGAGGCATAAATCTTTACAGATCCGGTCTGCTGTATTCACTCGACGAGATTCCGAATATCGATCTTTCGGATAACAGGTTCGGCACACCGCGTTTTTTGCAATACGGCATTTTTGACGGACGTTATTACGGATTTTATCAGTATGCATGGGAGTTTCCTCCCGAATTCCACGGCGTTATACATTTCAATGCCGATATGCTTCGCAAACTTGGACTTAACACGCCTCACGAACTTCATGAAAACGGGGAGTGGGACTGGGCTCATTTTAAAGAGTTTCTTATGTCTGTTCAGTCTGCAGCTTCATATGCCAGCTATGACTCTGATTTTATTCCTTTTATCTGCGGCTCGTCATATGACGCGGATGCGGTAGGCTTTATGTTTGCAAACGGCCTTAAGATGATTGACGGCACAAACGGCAACTATGTTTTCGGCTTTAACAATCCCGCAGGTATAGCAGCGATTGAATTTCTTGCGGATTTATATAATGAAGGACTTTATATCGCCAGGGGACACGCCGAATTCGTCAAAAACAAAAAATCAGCGCTGATGAGCCATGAATCGAATTTTTCAACGCACTATAACGAAAAATCCTCTTCAAGCAACTATCTTCCGGCACAGGATTACGCATACGGTATGATAAGATTCCCTTATGGCCCCAACGGTGATGCAAACTGTGTTTCCGGTTATGTTCATCACGGTAGACGGCTTAACTGGATACTTAACTGCACCGATAAAGATGTTGCCGATATAGGCCTTGTTCTGAATTATGTTTTTGCTCCTCTTGACGGTTCTACCGGCTGGGAGGGTTTGCTTAAAAATCAGATTTTCTATTTCCAGGAAGATCTTGACGAATATTCATATATGCTTGAAAACATTAATTTCAGCTATGGCAGTTTGTTCCTCGAAAAGGGCTACACTACCTGGGCGGGAAATGTGGTTGCAGCCGTTACCGGAAGAAAAACAGCTTCGGAAGTGTTTGACTCTGCGAATACGGCAATCCAGGAAGCTATAAACAAAAATGTAACATGGACGATCGATGAACTGATTAAGTAAATAGTTTCAAGATAAATAATCACATAACGGAGATATGATTTCTGTTATGTGATTATTCTTTTATTTGATTACTCAATATATCGCTCTTAACGGGGAAAATATCAAGCGATATTTGCGGAAAAATGTCTGTCTGAAAGCAAAAAACGACCGCGCAGGAGCTCTGAACTCTTACGTGGTCGTTATTATCGTTTGCAGTGAACAAAAATATGCGAATTCGCTTTTGCAAATGCAGCGCTCGTGTTTAGCAGAAAATCAGTTCTGATATTTTTCAGGGCTTCCGTCAGCCAGACATTTTTTTCGACTTCTTCCTTTATATCGGTTTTCGTTTCATTTCTTCGAAACTTCAGCAATCATTTTTGCATCTATGCCGCATTCATATTTTAAGGATTGTAATGATCCCTGATCCGCACGGAAAGACGCGGCGGTCTTTTTATACTCCGTATTTAAGCTTTACACGTTCAAGTTTTTCTCCGAACGGTTTTGCAAGAAGCGCAAAAAACATCAGATTTGACGCAGAGTAAACGATCGTGTAGGGTATAGCCGTAACAAGCGATGCGAGATACGCTTCCATCGATATTATCTCGTTATTCCATATGAGCGCCCAGAAGTCCATTATAAGCGAATATGCGAGTCCGGCAACAACACCGTAGATTACCAGTGCGACGCGGCTTTTTTTCAGGTATTTCGAAAGCAAGCCTCCTACAAGACCTATCATGCCCCATGCAAACATCTGAAATGGTGTCCACGGTCCTTGTCCGAACCAGAAATTCGATATAAGAGCAGACATTGCGCCTACAAGAAATCCCGCCTCGCCTCCGATATATACAGCCGTTATTACAGTCATGGCTGTTACGGGCTTGAATACCGGAATAAAACGGCCTACTACGGAAAGAGCAGTCATTATCGCAACAATTATCAGACGCCGCGTTCCGGTTTTTTTCTTTTCGAAACCGCTTATAAAAAGCAGAAGCGAAAGAATGATAACGGCAACGCTTATCAGCATATAGCTGTTTTCTTTAAAAAGGTATACTCCTGCAACTATTACCGCTGGCACAAGAGCAAACGGAATAGCTATGCGCAGCACTTTTCTCAGAGAGGCGTTTTTTATTGTGATCATAACGCGCCCTCCGTTCTGTTCATCCTCATGATCTTCACCGCATCCGAAACGGTGGTGATATTTTTATAATATCCCGAAGTCATCCTGTTTGCGGCTGTCGTATAAAAATTATTGCCTGAGAAAAATTCGGAAGGAACGCCGCACGAAGTTATTTCTCCTCTGAAAAACATTGCGCATCTGTCTGCGTATTCCGCAGCAAACTCAACGTCATGAGTTACGCATATTACGGTCATTCCGCCGTTGCGGAGCCTTTTCAGAATATCGCCTATCTCCTTTTTTGCGTAAGCGTCAAGCCCTTTTGTTGGCTCGTCAAGAAGCAGTATTTTAGGCGACGTTGAAAGGACTTTTGCCAGCGCAAGAAGTTGTTGCTGTCCGCCTGAAATATCATACGGATGTCTTTCGTATAATCCGGAAAGATCGTATGGTAGGAAGTCTTCATTGCTTTTTACGTCTTCAAGCTCTTCTTTTACGGTGTTTTTCAGAAAAACCGTCTGAACGTCCTGAGGCAGAAGTGAAAGGCATTCTCTGTAAAGCTCGTTTTTCTTATAATCTTTTATCTTCTTTCCAAGCACCCTTACGTTTCCCGAGTACGGTCTGTGAAGACCCGCAGCAACCGAAAGACACGTTGATTTTCCTGATCCGTTGCCGCCCATGATACAGAAAATCTCGCCTTTATAAACTTTAAAGTCCAGTCCTCTCAGCACGTCCGGCAGTTCTTTGGCATATTTGAAATAAACGTCGGAAAACTCAAGGACGGTTTCTTTTTTATCGTTTCTTTCGTCCGTTTCTTCCAGAGAGATCACCGTATTGGGAAAATTGCTTTCTATATAGTCGCGGCCTTCTCTTGCCGTGAGAGGGCAGGGGCCATTCAGATCGAAGCTGTTGAATATTCTGACCGCAGCAGGCATTCCGCGAGTAAAAACGTCGTTTTCGCGCAGCGATGCAACGACCTGCCTCGTTTCTCCGTATTTCAGTATCTTTCCGCATTCCATTGCCAGCAGCCTGTTGCTGACAGGGATAACTTCTTCAAGTCTGTGTTCGGTTATGATAACGGTGAGAGAAAGATCCCTGTTAAGCTTTGAGAGGGTAGCAATAAAGTCAGATGCCGCGATCGGATCAAGCTGCGCCGTCGGTTCGTCCAGAATAAGAACGTCGGGCTGCATTACCATTACAGACGCGAGGTTGAGAAGCTGTTTCTGCCCGCCCGAAAGTTCGGAAACGCTTTTTTCGAACCAGTCTTCAATACCGAAATAACAGGTCATCTCGCTCACACGTCTTCTGATTATATCGCGGGCGATACCCATATTTTCAAGCCCGAAAGCAAGCTCATGCCATACCTTGTCGGTAACTATCTGTTCCTCCGGTCTCTGTGCGACAAAACCTATGGAACATGCGGTTTCCGCTTCCGAAAGCGTGTTGATATCTCTGCCCTTATAAAACACTCTGCCTGTCATATCGCCAAGAGGCGTAAGTTCCTTTTTTATCATTCGCATAAGTGTTGATTTTCCGCACCCGGTAGCGCCGCATACTGTGATAAAATCTCCGCGATCGACAGAAAAAGAAATTCCGTCAATAGCTTTTTCGTTACAGAGCGGATATGTAAAGCTCAGATTCTCGACTTTAAGTATTTCCATCTCAATTCCTCTCCAGACTCTGTAAAGGCCGGCAAAAACGCCAGCAGACCGTAAGCGATATATGTAATTACGGAAATCACCGTTGTTCCCGCATAAGATATTTCAGGGTAAAATTTGAAGTTGACGGAGCCTGAAATTACTCCGGCAAGAATTATTAAAAAAAGGATCACGGAAGCAGCCGAAAGAATGATATCCTGCCTTCGGAACTTGAAAATCGAAAAAAAAGTCCTTTTTGTTATCCCGTATCCGCGTGCAGTCATACTGTCGGAAGTGATAACGCCGTTTTCAAGCGCCCATGTGACCATTACCGAAAAAACTCTTGTCCCGCCGCGTACTCTGCTCATAAAATCGGTATCGCTGTAAAGGCCTAAACCTCTCTGCGCCTGTATTACCTTCTGTGTTTGCTTTTCAAACATCGGAACATATCTGAGCGTCATCGAAAGAATCAGAGCGAATTTAGGCGAAATATTCCCGAGGATATAAAGCAGCTTGTCGCTCGTCATTATCTGTGAAAACGAACGGAACCAGTAAATAACGCCGATTATCGCCGCCGCTGACGCTGCGCCGTAAAGCAGGGCTTCAAGCGTAACGGGATTATTGTTGATTATTAAAAGCACAGTTACTCCGTTGTGATTGAACAGCGGGTTTATAACTGTCAGAAGAATAAACATAACGAAAAAGAAAAGATGCGATTGGGCGCCTTCCGTCCTGTTTCGTATAAGGTAAGTCGTAACTGCTCCTGCAAGCGATAAAAACAGAATAAGCGGGTTCATCGTTACCGGGTTAAGGCAAAACATGCCTATTGTGATAACGGAGGCGAAATATATAAACACGGTAATAGGGTTATAGTTATCAAACGCTTTCATGCTCCGCCCTCCGTTCTTTAATCAAGATCCAGTCCTAGTTCTCGGGTATAGTCCCAGGTTATTTTGTCTCCGTCTTTAAGTGTGCACTGACCGCAGCCAACCGAAACGACCTCACCGTTTACTCTATATATCCAGCCCGAAAGATCACCGTAGTCAAATTCATAAAGGTGATTAATCCCGTTTACGTATACCATGTTTTTCGGACCGGTCGTTTCTATGTGTATAGAGTATTTCTTTACTGCTTCAACGAGAATATCATATACGGTATCGCCATCTTCTATCTCAAAATACGTCTCAGGCAGAATGATCCCGTCTTTCGGAATATACTCCGATTCAAATTGCGAGATAATATCGCAGCGTATCTGTATTGAGACTGTTCCGATTATGTTCTCCTTGTCCGCAGTTTTGCCGTAATAGTTTTCCGGCGTCTGGATATCCGTCAGAAATACCGCTGCCACCGCTGCTCCGGTAATCAGAATCACGGCAATAAAAGTTGCCGGTTTCTGCTTCTTTATTACGCAGATAACGATCAGCGCCGCCCCTGCAAGCAAAATAGCAACTGCTATCCATATCCTTCCGTTTGTCCCGTTTTCTTCGGAATTTTCCGGAACGGTTTCCTGTTCGGTTGGAGTTATGTCGTGAACGTTTTCCTCTTCGTCTGTAATGTTCTTTCCGTTGTTCAGGCTCTCTTCTTCCTGCTCAGGATCCGTTATGACGACATCCGAAACGATCTTTTCTTCTGGAACATCATCCGCTTTACCGAAAAGAAACAGCGGTCCGAGTCCGTAATCAAACCGTATCAGCGCAGTTATCGCCATAAACGCTTGGTAAGTTGCCATTCCGTTTGTATTTTTTCCCAGTTCATGACAGAAACTACCGTCATCAAGGTGAAAAAGCATCATTCCGTCAAAAGCTGTTTTACCGTTTTTTATAAATCTATCGTCTGTTGCAGGATCAATTCCCATGGACGTCAGCGCAATTATTACCTGAGCCGAACTTTCGGGATTTTCATTTCCGTAGCTGAGAAAACCGCCGCTTTCAAGCTGTTTTGACGAAAGAAAAGCAATCGCCCGTTCCGTTGCCGAACGGATATTTTCATTTTTTTCTGTGTGCGGTGCAAGCGCCTGAACGGTTATCGCCGTTACGTCAACGTCAGAATACTGTCCCGAAATAGCCCATCCGCCGTCATCAAACTGCATCGATACGATTTTTTCGGCTATTCCCTCGGAAGTATAAAGCATAGAAGGCGCTCCGTTGTTCAAAAGGAAAAGCCCGTAGATATAACTCATTATTCCGAGCTGTCCTATAGTGGAATCTGCAAGGTTTTGCAGAAAATCCGAATCACGCTTCCCGGCGGCGATAAGCGCAAGTCCGTTCTTTTGCTTCGTTACAGCGCTTTTTACGCTTTCTGATGCAATATATCCTTCAAGAGCAGATACGTATCCGGAAAGATCTGTGTCGTCTCCGAGCATTCTCAGCGAGATCATATAAAAATCAGTCCCGCCTCCTGCACCGTTGGCGAGCCAGTCGCCTATGCTTTCGGTATCGGAATTATTAACGTTAAAAAGAACAATATCGTCGAGGAGTTTTTTATACTCCCCGACGTTATTTGATTCGGAAAAAAATGCGATTTGCATATTGCTTAAAACCGTTATGATTATAAGCAATGAAGCGATTATCTTATTTTTCATACCTTCTTGATTTGTTTATAAGCATTGCAGCACCGGCAAGAGCGATAAGGGCTGCTGCCGCAAAGATAAAGATGCTGCCGTCAGCGGTCGAGGGGTTTGAAGAAATAAGCGAAGGCTTTACGGTTACTTTTGCGATAGCCGGCACAAGAGTCATTGAGTCGGAAATCGCGCTGACCGTATATTCACCGCTCTGTTCGATTTTCACTTCGGCTTTTCCGTTCGCATCTGTAACGAAAGAAGTTTTTTCGCCGTTTACCGTGATAACTGCGCCTTCAAGGGGAAGAACCATAGGCGCCCAGTTTTCATCGTATCCGGAATAGTAAAGGGTGAATGAAACCGTTTTTCCTGCAAGGATATCCTCTTCCTTAACGTCAAAGAACGAGTATGTGTCAGACCATCCTGCGGTGTCCGTGAAAACGTAAGCATAGAGACGGTCCCCGTCTTTGAGCTCATCGGTAAGAGACATTGCCATAGCGTCGTTTACCATATATCCGTAGCTTCCGCCGTTTTCAACGCCCCAGAGCTTTGCAAGGGAAAGACCCCAGTCGCTGGTTACTGCAGAGTAGCCTGCCGCCGCTCCACCGTCAAAGAATTTTTCATGTGTAGCGTAAAGCGCATCGTTTACGGAAATGATGCCGTCGCCGTCAGTATCTGAAACGGCGATTTTTTCCATTGAAACAACTATGTCGCCGTTTGCTATCGTTACATAAACGTCAGCTGTCGTTGCCGCACTTGCAGAAACTGCGCAAATGCCGGATATCATTGCGATCGCCATTATGATTGCCGCAATTTTTTTCATAATTTTATGCTCCTTGGTTTGTTTTTTTTCGGCTGTATCCATATATCGAAAATTGACCGATAACGGAATTTTAGCATATGAAAAAAAACGTGTCAATAAAAAATATTGCTATTTTTTAATAATAATGCTGAATTCATTAAAAATGCAGCCGTTACGTTATAGTTTTATGAAAATGAGTACGCTTATTTCGCTCCGCCGTATGTCCCTGAAAGGTCTGCAACTTCTCCCGATGCAACTTCGGGTTTAACATATCTTGAAGCTGCGATTTTTTCTTTCAGAAGCGCGTAGTATTTATCCTCGTCAAGAGGCATTTCTACCCAGCTGTTGGTCCATGCGGAAAGGTGCATTGCGTTTGATACCGAAAGACCTCTTATTCCTTCTTCGCCCGGAGCCAGCAGGGGAGTGCCGTTGAGAATGCAGTCTGCAAAATTATTGAGTATACCTACGTGCTGTTCTCCGCCGTTATCAAATTTGATCTCTTCTACCGTGCAGCCCGGACCGGAAAATCCGCCGTTGTTGTTCATCGTGTTTTCTTTTATGGACCGATTGTTTTTATAGTAGAGGAATTTTCCGCCTTCAATAACAACTTTTCCGAGGTCGCCCGATACTTCAAATCTGTTCGTTCCGGGATATTCGCCTGTAGTGGTTACAAAAAGACCTGTTGCACCGTTTTCATATTCGTAAAAAGCGGTAACATCGTCTTCAACTTCGATATCGTGATACTTGCCGAAATAAGCCTTTGCAAAAACTCTCTTCGGTACGCCGCATATCCACTGCATAAGGTCTATCTGATGAGGACACTGGTTGAGAAGCACGCCGCCGCCTTCTCCTGCCCACGTTGCTCTCCATCCGCCGGAATTATAATATGACTGCGTTCTGTACCAGTCCGTTATGATCCACGTAGCTCTCGTCATGGGTCCGAGAATTCCGCTGTCTATCATGTGCTTAAGCTTCTGATATGCAGGATTCGTTCTCTGATTGAACATAACGCCGAATACCTTGCCGGAAGCTTTTGCAACCTCATTCATTTCCCTTACGGCTTTTGTATATACGCCTGCCGGTTTCTCCGACATTACGTGAAGTCCGTTTCTGAAGCCGTCTATTGCTATAGTGGGATGGAAATAGTGGGGCGTTGCGATAAGTATCGCGTCAACTTCTCCGGAGCGAATGAGCGCTTCGGATGTTGCATACTGTTTTACCCCGTCACCAAGCTTCTCGCCCGCGATTTTAAGCTTCTGCGGGTCGATATCGCAAATCGCCGTGATCGTGATATTTTTGAGACGACCGTGCAGATAGTTGTCGATGTGTCCCGAACCCATGTTGCCGAGTCCGATAATACCCAAACGAACGTTTGCCATAATTATTCTCCTTTTTGATTACTGCGGTTTATAGCTGTCTTTAAGCCCTACCGTGAGATTGTAGCTGTTTTCTTCTTTTGTATCTTTAACAAAATATCCTGTTCTTACAAACTGGAAGTGATCTTCCGGCTTTGCGTCTTTCATTGAAGGCTCAAGCTTCGCATTTTCAAGAACAGTGTGTGAATCTTTGTTTACATAATCCATTATCGACGCGTTTTCGGGAATATCAAAAACGTTTTCAAGAGTAAAGAGTCTGTCGTAAAGATGAACTCTGGCGTCTATTGCGGTTTCTCTTGAAAGCCAGTGTATCGTACCCTTTATTTTCCTTCCGTCTGCAGGGTTTCCCGCACCTGTTTCACGGTCGCATGAACAAAGAATTTCAGTTATATTGCCGTTTTCATCCTTTATAACGTCTTCGCATTTAACGATATACGCGCCCATAAGCCTAACCTCTCCTCCGGGCTTGAGCCTGAAGAATTTCGGCGGCGGTACTTCGGCAAAATCGCTTCTGTCTATATAAAGGTGCTTTGTAAACGGAACTTTTCTCGTTCCCTCTTCGGGCGCCTGTGGGTTGTTCGGCAGCTCGAAGTATTCCGTTTCGCCTTCGGGATAATTTGTAACGGTAACTTTTATTGGATCGAGCACTGCTATACGTCTCATGGAGGTCGCGTTCAGCTCTTCCCTTATGCAATGTTCAAGAAGCTGAATATCAACTATGCTGTAAGCTTTTGCGATTCCCGCACGTTTTACGAAGTCAAAAATCGCAGACGGTGTATATCCTCTTCTTCTGAGAGCGCAAAGCGTAGGCATTCTCGGATCATCCCAGCCGTCAACATACTTTTCTTCGACCAGCTGACGCAGATACCGCTTGCTCATTACGGTATACGTCATGTTAAGTCTTGCAAATTCCCACTGATGCGGTTTTTCTTCGAAACCGATGTTATCTATTACCCAGTTATAAAGCGGTCTGTGATTCTCAAATTCTATAGAGCAAAGCGAATGCGTTATTCCTTCCAGCGCATCCTGAATAGGGTGGGCATAGTCATACAGGGGATATATGCACCATTTGTTGCCCTGACGGTGGTGAGAAGTGTGAACTATCCTGTATATCGCCGGGTCTCTCATATTCATATTCGGGGATGCCATATCTATTTTTGCGCGAAGGGTTTTTGCTCCGTCCGGGAACTCGCCGTTTTTCATTCTTTCAAAAAGATCAAGGTTTTCTTCTACCGTGCGGTCTCTGTACGGACTGTTTTTGCCCGGTTCGGTTAAAGTTCCGCGGTATTTTTCCATATCCTCTTTCGAAAGATCGCAGACGTAGGCTTTTCCGTCTTTTATCAGCTTGACGGCAAACTCATAGCACTTGTCAAAATAATCCGAGCCGTAATAAATACCGCCGTCCGGTATAGCGCCAAGCCACTTCAGATCGTTTTCTATCGCGTCAACGTATTCAGTATCCTCCTTGACGGGGTTTGTGTCGTCAAAGCGAAGATTGAACTTTCCGCCGTATTTTTTCGCGGTCGACCAGTTTATGTATATCGCTTTTGCACTTCCGATATGAAGATATCCGTTCGGCTCAGGCGGAAAACGCGTATGAACGTGGTCTGTCCTTCCTTCCGCAAGGTCCGAATCGATTATTTCATGAATAAAATTCGTTGTTTCTTCCATAAATCTTTCCTCGTTATTCAGCAAACATCAGGCAGATTTTTTATTTTGCGATCTCCGCCCTGCATTTTTCTATTCTGCGCTTCATCTCATCGGAGCCCAGAATACGTATGACAGCATAAGTATCCGGCGATACCTGCTTTCCGGTGATAGCCACTCTTATCATCATGGCTATATCGCCAACGTGGCCTTTATATGCGCCGGGGTTCTTTTTATATTCCTTAGTATCCGCCGCAAAGCCAACGGACGAAGCAATTGTTTTCAGCTTCTTAAACCACTGCTGCTGATCATCGTTTTCGTCGTACACGGACGGATATTTTTCGAGTACTGATATGATGTCGTTTTTATCAAAGTTGTCGGGGAATACGTATTGCGGAGCAAACAGCTCGCCGTAGAAAAAGCCCATATAGTCCTTGATCTCTTTCCACAGTCCGAAATCTTTTCTTGGCTTGTTTCCGCCTCTGCCGATCGAAAGGATGCTCTTTGCATATTCGGGATCCTTCGTGAAAATTGCATAGAACTCAGGATCATACTCTTTCATCCACTCTGAGGCGTTTTCGTATACGGTTTCGGCATCCATGCGCGATACAACGTCCTTGCAGATGTCGTAAAGCTTTTCAAAATCGAAAAGAGGACCGGAAACGCCCATTTTTTTGAAAGAGAACGGAAATTCGTTTTTATCTGCCGTAGGATTCATTCTGCGCCATTCCTCAAAATTGGAATTAAGAAGAGTAAGCACATATTCTATAAGCCCGTCCTGAGGATATCCTTCACTCAGAAACATTGCAACGTCAGCTTCAGGGTCTTTTCTCTTTGATATCTTTCTCTTTGATCCGTTGTCAAGCTTCATAATGTTTGCCGTATGACAGTATACGGGGCGTTTGAAGCCGAGCGCGGAGAAAAGCTCTATGTGCCACGGAAGCGTTGCAAGCCATTCTTCACCGCGGACGACATGCGTAGTTCTCATAAGGTGGTCGTCAATAGCGTGAGCAAAGTGATAGGGCGGGGTGCCGTCGGATTTAAGGATTATAAAGTCCTGATTGTTTTTCGGAAACTCCAGGTCACCCTTTATTGCGTCTGTTATTTTTATTCTCTTCGTCGCGTCTCCCTGCGAACGCAGTCTTATTACAAACGGTTTGTTTTCTGCGAGCGCCTGTTCGATCTTTTCAAGCTTCGCATCTCTCCATACGGCCCATTTGCCGTAATATCCCGGGTTTTCTCCCGCAGCTTCCTGCTCTTTTCTTATCTGCTCGATTTCTTCGTCTGTGCAGAAGCAGGGATACGCTTTGCCTTCTGAAACGAGTTTTTTTGCAAAAGTCTGATATATCTCGGTCCTTTCGCTCTGACGGTAGGGGCCATAATCGCCGCTGTCTCCGTTTCTTACTGCGCCCTCGTCAAACTCAAGACCGTATTTTTCAAACATCGTGATGAAAAGATCTGCCGCGCCGGATACCTCACGTTTTGAGTCCGTGTCTTCTATTCTGAGATAAAAAACTCCGTTTGAAAGATGCGCTGTTCTCTCGTCCGTTACCGCACCGTAAAGCGCGCCTATGTGCAGATAGCCTGTCGGACTCGGCGCAATTCGCGTTACTCTCGCTCCTTCAGGAAGATTTCTCGGAGGATATTTTTCTTCGTAATAATCTGCGGTTTTATCTATGTGCGGGAAAAGAAGCTCCGCAAGCTTTAAATAGTCCATGTCGTTATCCTTATTTAAAAATATAATATTGCCACTGCTTATCTGTAATCGTCAAGAGCGCCTTCTTCGATACTCTCTACCGAAATATGCTCAACTTCAAAGGTGTAAAAATTCATTACCGCATCGCCCTCGCCGTTGGGTGACTGCGCCATCATGCCGACCTGTATCTTTTCGGGTGCGTCAAAATGAAAATAGCGTATCAGTCTCTTGTGCTTGTCGTCTGCCGAATAATACATTCCGAATGTGTTTCCCTTTCTTACAAGATAAAGGCGCACGTTGTCCCATGAATATGTTTCACCGATCGCTCTGTCGGACCATCCGCCATACGTTATTGAGCTGATCAGCGAGTTCGTACCTGTCTCCGATTTTTCAAATCCTATTTTTGCCCAGTGATCATCGTCAACACGCATCATAATGCTTGCAGCGTCACCAGTGTAAATAAAGTCGTGATCGACGTGCGAACGGACGATAAAGTCGCCTTCAAGCTCGGTATACATAAAAACAGCGTTGGAAAGATTTCTCTTTCCGCTCGGATCTCTGTAAAAGCTCGATTTTTCATCCGGAACAAGAGATACTCCGTCCTCTTTCGTAAAAAGGACCGAGCTGTCGTCTTCTTCGTCAACGTTAAGATATTTGAAGTTGCTTTTCTGAAAGTTGGCAAGCAGGTTTTTCATAAATTCCGTCTCCTTTTCCGCGCTGCAAATGTGCGTTTGAAACACGGCGTATATTAACTTATATGATACTATTTTTTATCCGTTTTGTCAAGATTTGTGTTTGACAATTATGTGAATATTCGCCTTATTCATGCAGATTCCCGCAGTTATTTCCATATGCGGAAAAATCGCCGACGTTTTACGTCGGCGATATATTTTCTTCTGAATTGTTATAGATTACTGAAGATTGAATTTCTTCTTGAATCTGTCTACGCGTCCGCCTGTATCGACCAGCTTCTGTTTGCCGGTAAAGAACGGATGGCATTTGGAACAAATTTCAACGTGGATATCTGTTTTGGTTGAACGTGTGGGGATTTCGTTTCCGCATACGCATTTAATAACGGTATCCTGATATTTGGGATGGATTCCTTCTTTCATGACTCAAACCTCCCTTTCGACTATGATTACAATTATAGATATTATAGCATACTCAAAATGATTTTTCAAGTACGCAAAGTTTGAATTTTTTATGGCGTATACCACGAGGTCGTTATTCGTTCTTGATCGCTTCAAGAGCCGAGAGCTTCATTGCGCGTATCGAAGGGTAAAGACCTGAAATAAAGCCTATCAGTGAAGAAAAGATCACTGCTGCAAGACAGAGCCAGATCGGAATGATCGAAGAACCCTGCGATACGAGCGTCGGGTCGTAATACATACCTGTGTCGCCCGTAGACTGTGCCGCCTGCATATAGTTTATGATAAACGAAACAAGAAAGCTTATCGGCACGCCCAGAACGCCTCCGCAAAAGCCCATAAGACCCGCTTCAAGAAGAAACAGATTCCTTATATCGCTTATTTTGCAGCCTAAAACCTTCATAATGCCTATTTCCCTTGTTCTTTCATACGTGGACATCAGCATCGTGTTGATTATGTTCAGCGCCGCAACAAGAAAAGCGATACATCCTATTGCAAGAAACAGGAACTGGTCGTTTTCGATCTTTTTCTGCAGCGGTTCAACGTATGACATGTAGCTTGAGGTCGAATATCCCATATCTTCGATCTCTCTCTGAATCGCCGATACGTCGTTCATCGTATTCGCTTTGACGAATACCTGCGAATACTCTGTTTCACCGTTTTTGGACGGTGACGAAGGCTCATAGTATCCTCCGCCGTTTTGCTTCTGATAAGCCGCCGCTTCCGCCTGCAGATACTTGAAGTCTTCAAGCGAAACATAAACGGATTCGTTTGTGTTATAGTCGGGATCGAAGCCGAGATAGCCAACGACCCTCAGATT
>JAEEGL012379355.1_pt1 | contig 44913 bp, 37 predicted proteins | sample 9134231 | NCBI WGS metagenome assembly JAEEGL01 (sample SAMN16246548, study PRJNA631951) | gut metagenome | biome: gut microbiome; feature: rumen; material: fiber-attached | host: Bos | place: Iran: Karaj | collected 2018-10 | reverse complement strand
TGAGAGAAAAAGAGCTACTTGCACCGATAGCTGCGTCAAGCCTCCTCACCGTGCGCCAGCACGCTTTCGGAGCCTCTCCTTGCTCTCGGCACAATTATCTCATTTTCTCTTTTCAAAGCGGTTTTTAGAGGTGCCCTATTGCTTCCTTGCAAGGAAGTAATCATCGTCCGCGGTATAGTAAGGGCATTTATTTCTGCCCTCGGAGACAAGGCGGTAATACTCGTCCTCATCCATATTGACGAGGCAGACATATCCGCCGTATTCATCGTCATAAACGTTATTTGCGCATGTATCGCAGGAAATTTCCGCCATATCCAACAACCTTTCATATACATTCACTGCGCTTTCGGTTCCTTTGTCGCACAAAGGAACCGGGTCAGGAGCTCGAGGATAGGGCAGAGCCCTTTCCTCGTGTGGCTCGCCCACAAGGCGAGACACTTCTCTCAAGCGTCAGCGATCTCTTGCCGCCTCTGCACACTTCAACCCATCTACTGCCGCCGAGACAATGCCGCCGGCGTAACCGGCTCCCTCGCCGCAGGGGTAGAGACCGCGGAGTGATACGGCGCACAGATCGTCGCCGCGTATTATCCGCACGGGGGAGGAGCTGCGGGTCTCGGGGGCGGTGAGCACCGCTTCGGGCTCGGAGAAGAACGAGGCTTTTCTCGCGAGAAGCGGCAGTCCCGCTTTCAGCGTCGCCGTGATAAATTGCGGGAAGATGTCATCAAATGTCGAGAATACCGTTCCCGGCTCGTAGGTGGGCTTTACCTTGCCGAATGCCGTCGATAGCCTGCCCGCGAGGAAGTCGCCCGTGAGTGTTACCGGGGCTTTGTAATTCCCGCCGCCCGACGTGTACGCCATACGCTCGATATGCCGCTGGAGCTCTGTTCCGGCAAGGGGGTCATCGCCCTCGATATCGGTCGGCTCAACATTCACGAGCAGTGCGGAATTTGCATTTCCGGCATCCCTCGCGAACAGGCTCATTCCGTTGGTAACGACCGTTTCCGGCTCGGAAGCCGCCGCCACGACATACCCGCCGGGGCACATACAGAATGTGTAGAGGTTCCTGCCGTCGGGAAGATGCACCGCATACTTGTATTCGGCCGGCGGGAGCGCCGGGTGTCCGGCAAATTCCCCGTAAAGGCTCGCGTTCACATCGGTCTGCAGGTGCTCGATACGCACGCCCATTGAGAACGCCTTGCGGGTCATCGTAATGCCCGCGCCGTTAAGATATGCGAACGTATCGCGCGCGCTGTGGCCGATAGCGAGAATTATGCTGTCGGCGGGCAGTTCGCTCTGCGCACCGTTCTTTTCATACACCGCGCCCGTGACCGTGCCGTTCTTCTGCCGTATTTCCGTCAGCTTCGCGTCAAATATCACTTCTCCGCCGAGGCTTATCACTTCCGTTCGAAGTGTTTTAACGACATTTCGCAGAATGTCAGTGCCGATGTGCGGCTTTGCCAGGTACAATATCTCGTCCGGCGCGCCGAACCGCACCAGCTCACGGAAAACGTGCCTTATACGCGGGTCGCGGATGCCCGTGTTGAGTTTACCGTCGGAGAACGTTCCCGCACCGCCCTCGCCGAACTGCACGTTGGTGTGCGGGCTGAAAACGCCGTTCCTGCTGAAATCTTCGACTGCCGCAGTGCGGGTGTCAACATCACTTCCGCGTTCAAGGACGATCGGCCGCAGACCGCTCTGTGCAAGATACAGCGCGGCGAACATACCCGCGGGACCGAAACCCACAACGACGGGCCGGTGCTCACGCTTCATCGCGGGCGTGATGATATACGGCGCGTCGTGTACGGCCGTTACCTTGTTCGGCGGGAATTTCCGCAGTATAGCGGCTTCCCCGGGAACGCTCAGCTCGGCCGAAACGGTGAAATGCACATCGGAGCGCTTTCTCGCATCGACCGATTTTTTCGCGAGCCGCAGGTCTGTTATGTCCGCGGGCTTCACGTTTATTTCTTTTGCCGCCTTTATTTTCAGCATATCTTCTGTATATCCGAGCGGCAGATAAATGTCGTTTATTCGTATCATATCAGTGTTTTTTCAGATCGGACGCGGCGTACCTTCCGGCAAGTATGCCCGACGAGAACGCAAAATCAAGGTTGTAACCGCCGCAGTCTCCGTAGATGTCGAGCAGCTCCCCGCAGACGAACATTCCCGGGAATTTCTTCAACTCATAACGCTCCGTCAGCTCGTCGGCAATGATGCCGCCGCCCGTGACCTGCGAACGCTCAAAGCCCGCCGTTCCGGTAACGGGGAAGGTCAGCGCCTTTATCGTTTCCGTTACCTTCGTCAGGTCTCTTATCCCGTGCGTTTTTCCGGGCAGTCTTCCGAGCGCACGTTTCAGTATGTAAATTCCCACAGGACGGGTGAAAATGCCGCTCAGGAAGTCCTCGGGAGCAGCGTCCGAGCGTATCTCGCGGGTATCTTTCAGCAGAGACGACACCTCTTCGGCTGACATATCGGGGAGCAGGTCGAGCCGCAGCTCACTGCCGCGCCCGAGCCGCTCGTAAAGATACGACAGGTCGAAAACGCAGATACCGGATAACAGCCCGTCCGTGAACTGGACCTCGCCGCGCTCGCTTTTTATCGCCCTGCCGTTATGGCAAAACGTGACATTTGCATCGGCTCGCTGGCCTTTGAGCGGCTTTACGAGTGCGGGGTCGGTCTTCAGCGGCACGAGTGCGGGGAACGGCTCTGCTGCGGCAATGCCGAGCCCTGTGCATATATCGAGCACGGTGCCGTTGCTGCCGAGCGCGGGCTGCGACTTCCCGCCGCCTGCGAGTATGACTTTCCGCGCCGTTATGCTGTCCGCATCGGAATGCAGTGTGAAGGCTTTCCCGCTCCCGATCTTATTAACCTCGAACCCGCAGAGCTCCGTAACGCCGAGCTTTGCACATTCCAGCCGCAGAGCGTCGAGCACGGACGCGGCAGACCTGCACCGGGGATATATCCTGCCGAAGCCGTCATCATCACAGACAACGCCGAGACTTGCGAAAAAGTCGGGGACGCATATCCCAGCGTTGTCCGGCATATCGCGGCAGCTCCCGTGATACGCCCTGCCAAGGTCGGTATTTGACAGGTTGCAGCGGCCGTTTCCTGTCGCGAGTAACTTTTTCCCGACTTTCGGGAGGCGCTCCGCTACGGCGACAGAAGCACCTATAACGGCACGTTTGGCGCTTATCGCGGCCGCAAGCCCTGCAGCGCCTCCGCCGACTATTGCGATATCAAAGTTTCTCATACTCAGTGCAGCGCCTCCATCAGCCGCGTCGCACCCAATGCCACAAGCGGGAGCGTCACAGCAGAGAGCAGCGTCGATACTGCGAAGATCTGCGCGGCGTAGTGAGAATCCCGGTCATAGCGTATCGCGAACATAGTTCCGATAGCGGCGACGGGGCAGGAGAACTCAATTATCGTGATAAGCTTGGGGATATCGGGGCTCGGCAGAAAAAGCACGGCCGCGATACCGAGAGCGGGCATAAGAAGCAGCCTCACGGCGGAAACGAGATACACGCGCACATTCTTGATGCTTCCGAGCAGTCCTGCGCTCATTATTGACGCGCCCGCCACTATCATCGCGAGCGGGGTGGTCATTTCGGCAACGCTGTTCAGTGCGTCATAGACCATTCCGGGAAGCCTGAACCCCGTGAACAGCACGACAAGACCCGCTGCTACCGCGATTATTGCGGGGGAACGCAGGGCGCGCAGCAGCGTCTGCGACGGTTTGGGGCTGTCGGCTTTACCGCTTGTCATCTGCATTACGCCGTAAGTCCAGATGAAAAGGTTAGACACGGTCACAAAGCCAGTCTGCATGAACACGCCCTCACTTCCGAAAACGCCGAAGATAAGGGGAGTTCCCATAAACCCGAAATTGGAGTAGGTGACGCTGAAACGCTCGATTACGGTATCTCTGCCCTCTTTTTTGGGGAATATCAGCTTCGCCGCGAGAATGAACAGGATGTACGTCAGAGCGCCCATAGCGCCTGTCCAGAGGAATCCCTCGATAAGGTCGGAGCGCAGCTCGGTCTGGTACGACAAGAAGATGAGCAGCGGATTGACCACGTTGAGCACGAGGGCAGAGAGCTGCTTTTTTCCTTCATCGTTTATCAGCTTGAATTTATAGCACAGCGCACCGATAATAACGATCATGAACATTATTATCGTCTGCGTCAATACTGCTGTTGCGGGATCTGTCATTTCAGTGAAACACCTCAGTGCGGTGCAGCGGCGCATTCGCGCTGTCTTTGCAGACGGCACGAGGGCTTTGTGCTTGCTTTTTTAGTGCCGTATCCGTGCGGCGTTTGAGGCAAGCCTTTAATGCATCCTGCATTACACACCCTCGACCTGCGCAAGCGTGACGCTTGACCCGATAATTATAAATTTTGAAGTGCGGAAAGACCGTATCTTCCGCACTTACTCTAAACTATTTTCACTACGCTTTCGGTTCCTTTGTCGTACAAAGGAACCAGGTTGAAGAGCTCGAGAGGAGGGCAGCGCCCGCCTCTCGTGTGTCTCGCCCACAGGCGAGACACGTCTCTCGAGCGGCAGCGACCTCTCGAGCGCAGCGTTCTCTCACACTTCCCAGCTGTTGAGGTACTTTTCCTGCTCGGGGGTGAGCTTATCTATCTCGAAGCCCCAGAACTTTATCTTACGCTCGGCGACTGCCTTATCAACTTCCTTGGGAACATTGATTATCTTCTGTGTGAGGTTATCCTTATTCTTTACGAGATAAAGGGCGGACTGCGCCTGTATCGCGAAGCTCATATCCATTATCTCGGCGGGATGTCCGTCACCGGCGGCAAGGTTCACGAGCCTGCCCTCGGCGATTATATTGATCGTATTGCCGTTGGAGAGCTTATACGCCATTATATTGTTGCGTGCGAGGTGGCTTTCGACCGCTATCTTACGCAGGCAGGCAACATCGACCTCCACGTCGAAGTGACCGGCGTTGCAGCATATCGCACCGTCGTGCATCTTCATAAAATCCTTCTCGGTAATGACACCGCTGCAGCCTGTTACCGTAACGAAGAAATCGCCTATCTCGGCAGCCTTGTTCATCGGCATGATCGAGAAACCGTCCATTACCGCTTCCATAGCCTTTATCGGATCGACCTCGGTAACTATTACCTTTGCGCCGAGACCTTTGGCGCGCATCGCAACGCCCTTTCCGCACCAGCCGTAGCCTGCCACGACAACGTTCTTGCCCGCAACTATAAGGTTAGTGGTGCGGTTTATGCCGTCCCATACCGACTGGCCTGTGCCGTAGCGGTTGTCGAAAAGATGTTTGCAGTCGGCATCATTGACCAGCATCATCGGGAATTTGAGCTCTCCGGCCTTGTCCATTGATTTCAGGCGGATTATACCCGTGGTAGTTTCCTCGCAGCCGCCTATTACGCCCGGTATAAGATCGGGACGCTTGCTGTGGATATAATGCACGAGATCGCCGCCGTCGTCGATTATGATGTTCGGGCCTGCCTCGATCACCTTTGATATGTGGTGCTCGTATTCTTCCGCGGTGCAGTCATGCCACGCGAAGACATTCAGCCCATCGTGTACGAGCGCAGCCGCAACGTCATCCTGTGTGGAGAGCGGGTTGCTGCCGGTGATGTACATTTCGGCACCGCCTGCCGCGAGCGTTTTGCAGAGATACGCGGTCTTAGCTTCGAGGTGCACCGACAGTGCGACTTTAAGCCCCGCAAACGGCTTTGTCTGCTCAAATTCGGCCTTGTAGCTGCGCAGGAGCGGCATATTGCGTTCGACCCAGTCTATCTTTCTTTTTCCGTCCTCCCAGAGGGACTCGTCACGTATTTCACTTGCCATTTTTTTATTGTTTCCTTTCTGTCATTTATCCTTCGAGCAGCTTACGAATGCAGATGTTCAGCGGCTCGGCAGCATCGTTGTATATCCCGGCGGGGATATCGTCGTCAAAGGTGAAAATACCTGTACTTTTCTTTGCGGCAAAAGGATATACTATGACCCGTTCTTCTTCGGGCGCAACTATCCAGTATTCGCGCACTCCGGCCGAAGAATACAGATCAAGCTTTTTTACAGTATCTATCTTCTCGTTCGACGGCGATAGTATTTCTATCACCCAGTCGGGCGCGCCGTTGCATCTCTGCCCGTCGAGCTTGTCGGGGTCGCAGACAACAAATATATCCGGCTGGACAACATCTGTTTTGGATAGCTTCACGTCCGACGGGGACATAAATACTTCGCATTTTCCTTTATTTTTGCTGATATATCCGTCAATTACACCCGTGATCCTCTTGACTATCCTTTGATGTTCCTGATTCGGCGACGGTGACATATAAATATACCCGTCTAAAAGCTCGCAGCATTCGGGCAGGTCGGTCATTGCAAGAAACTCGTCCGAGGTGTATCTTTTTTCCCTTTCAATCGCGGTCATAATGGCACCTCCTTTACTGCTTCACTGCTTATATTATACCACAATTTAATGCAGCAGTCAAGCGCAGACGTTCTGTCCGGCTCTGCCGTTTTTACCACTTTCCGTTCGGGCGCGGGCAGTGCATACGGGCTTTCAGCGCGCGGAATTCAACATAGCAGCCGCATTCCATACACGTTCCCGCGTTGAGCCTGTCGCAGCTCCCGCAGACGGCAAGACGCGCCGCATACTCGGTATCGTCCGTTTTCTCGCTGTCGGGAAGTGTCTCCCGCAGCTCGGCGAGAGAGCGCAGCAGGTCGTGCTCTCCCGCTTCCGCAAGCAGACAGCGCTTACATATCCTGTTGGGGTCACGCATTTATCTCGACCGCGACTGCCGAGCAGGGAGGCAACTTCACCTTTATACCGCCGTGGACTTTCTCGACGTCATACGGCTTTATAGTAACGTTGTCGGGGTGGTCGAAGTCGTTGAGCGCGTGCGCCTCGCCCGTCAGTATGCGCGCGGAGACGCTGTTCACTGCGGTGTCGAGTATGCAGCAGTCTATCTCGAATTCCTCGGTGAGCGAGCAGTTGGACAGAGTGATGTGCATTGCGCCGTTTTCCTGCACGGAAACGCTCTGCGAAACGGCGGAGAGCTTCCTGTCGGGTATCTTTTCGTCGGTGACATGGCTGTAAATAAGTGTGCCGTCCTGGTGCTCCTTGTAAAGGTCGAAAATGTGGTATGTCGGTGTGGTTATCATCTTTTCGCCCTCGGTGAGTATCACTGCCTGCAGCACGTTAACCGCCTGTGCGATATTTGCCATTACCACGCGGTCGGAATGCTTGTTGAAGATATCCAGAGATATCGCCGCCACCATAGCGTCACGCATGGTGTTCTGCTGATAGAGGAAGCCCGGGTTGGTGCCCTCCTCCACGTCGAACCATGTTCCCCACTCGTCAACTATAAGTCCGAGCTTGTTATCGGGGTCGTAGCGGTTCATTATCTCCTTGTGGCGGGTTATGAGCGTGTCAACGTTCGCAGCAAGTTCAAGCAGTTCGTAATACTTCTCGTCGGTGAATTCGCGGGCGCTGCCTTTGTTGTTCCAGTCTTTGAGGGAATAGTAATGCATGGAGATAGCGTTGGCAGTCCAGTTGTACTCGCCTTTGAGATTCTTCATCATGGATTCCGTCCAGTTGCAGTCGCCACCGGAAGGTCCGCAGGCTATTTTGTAGAGCTCGTTGCCGGGGTAGTTCTTGCAGAAGCTCTGGAACTGCCTGTAAACGCCCGCGTAATATTCGGGCTGCATATTTCCGCCACAGCCCCAGTTCTCGTTGCCGATACCGAGGAACTTGAGCTTCCACGGCTTTTCGCGGCCGTTCTTTTTGCGAAGCTCGGTCATCGGGGAAACTCCGTCAAACGTCATATATTCTATCCATTCCGACATCTCGTGTACTGTGCCGCTTCCGACATTTCCCGCGATGTAAGGCTCGCAGCCGATAAGTTCGCAGAGGCGCATGAACTCGTGCGTTCCGAAGCTGTTGTCCTCGGTTACGCCGCCCCAGTTGGTGTTCACCATTTTCTTGCGGGAAGACTTTTCGCCGATACCGTCTTTCCAGTGGTATTCGTCCGCAAAGCAGCCGCCCGGCCAGCGCAGCACGGGGAGCTTTATCTTTCTGAACGCCTCCACCACATCGTTTCTGATACCGTCGGTGTTGGGGATATCGCTGTCCTCGCCGACATAGAAGCCGCCGTAGATACAGCGTCCAAGGTGTTCGGAGAAATTCCCGTATATCTCACGGTTGATGTGAGAACGTTTGTCATTGGGGTTTACGACCATTCTTAACGATTTCATAGAAATTGACCTCCGTTTTGTGCATTTTTACAATTATATCATATATTGGCTTCGTTTGTCAATTGAATTTTGTGCAAAATTACTGCTTTTCCGTATAAAAACAAGAGGCTGCGCGTGAGCACAGCCTCAATTCTTTAAATCCGATCATATAGCGGGCGATGCCGGAGCGGCACTGCGCTGTAAATCTGCGCACTCTTTGCTATTTCAGGAACTTGCTCTTTAAGAGAACGAACGTAGCGAAGACTGCGAGCACGACAGCGAGCACTATCGCCACCCATGTATATGGGAGGGGCAGGTCGGTATTCATACCGTAATACGCGAAAATGATATTCGGTATTTCGAGCACGATCGTTATGATAGTCAGAGCCTTCATAACGCGGTTCATATTGTTGGAGATGATATTCGAGTACGCATCCATGGTATTTGCCAGAATATTCGTATAAATATTCGACATTTCTATCGCCTGCTTGATCTCTACGAGTACATCCTCAAGCAGCTCCTGATCCTCGTCGTAGAGCTTTATGACGCGGCCGCGGAGCAGTTTCTCGAGCACGGTCTCGGTGGATTTGAGCGATGTGGAGAAATAAATCAGCGACTTCTGCAATCCGAGCAGCTGGATAAGGTGTTCGTCCTTCATAGACGTGTGAAGTTGCTTCTGGACGTAGTTGAAGATCTTCTCTATCTGCTTTAGGTATTGAAGGTATTTTGCCGCAATACGCAGCAGGATGCAGAACACGAACTGCGTCTTGAACTTCGTGTTCACATTTTTAACAATACCCTTTGCGAAATCGTCGATTATCGAGTTTTCAGTAAGACTTACCGATATGACGTTCGCATCGGTAAGAATCAGTCCCATAGGCAGCGTGGAATACGAGAACGTGTCGTCGTCGTTCTTCTCGGCTACGGGGTAGTCAAGAACTATAAGGGTCTGCCCCTCATCGCTCTCTATACGCGAGGATTCCTCCTCGTCGAGCGCGGAGCGGATAAAGTCGCGGTCAACGGAAAGCTCCGTCTCGAGCTTGGAGATCTCCGCCTCGGACGGCGCAAGCACAGAGATCCAGCAGCCCGGCTCCAGCTCCTCAACAACGGACATTCCTGCTCCCGCAGATCTGTATGTTGTGATCACAGCGATCCTCCTTTGCGGAAGGCGCTCGTCACCCAAGAACAACAGGCCGCCTTCCTATGTAAATTTTGTGTCGTTTTCGCCCGTTCGGGTCGGCAGCCATTTGTTCTCACCTCTTCGATGTCATATTCGTCATTCCCGCGGAACCGGAAATGCTCACAAGTATGTTATATTTTACCACAAAACAGTAATTTTTGCAACACCCCCGGCACATTTTTTTTGTTCTGCACGATTTTATGTACACTTTCAACAATATCGTGCCTCCAAAAATGTGAACATTTACCCGAAAAATCTCAGGCGTGACCGAAATACTATAGAAATTATGAAAAAATCGATATAAACGTTGACATCAGTTGGTAAATATGTTATAATTTAATACATAAACGTTCTGCGATATCATATCTCTGATACGCCTGCGGCGGATCTTTCCCCGTGATGTGTTTTGCCGCAGATGACCTTATATATACAGACAGGGGCATAAGAAATGAAGATACAAAGATCGGATGACGGAAAAAGACTCACCGTGGAACTTATCGGCGAGGTTGACTCAATGAATGCGAACGACATCGAGGAAACTCTGCTCAGAGAAAGCGAAGGCGTGACCGATATCATGTTCGATCTCGGACAGCTCGAATACATCTCTTCGGCAGGGCTTCGCGTGCTGCTCAGTATGCAGAAGCTGATGAAGAATCAGGGCAGTATGACGATATCCAACGTCAATGACGATGTTATGGACATCTTCAAGGTAACGGGATTCGTCAGACTGCTGAATATAGTGTGACGTTATGGCGCGGACAAATACGCCTGGCAGAAGAACACCTATGAAAAAAAGCGGCAAAAGAGCCGATATCATAATCCTGATCGTGCTGGCGCTCATCATAGCGGCAATCGTGGTGTTCCTTATTATTCCCGGAGAAGATAAGAGCGGTCCGGAAAAAGATATCACCCAGCTCACGGTCAGCGACTACGCCGACAAGAACATCGGCGTCATAACGGGAACGCTGTTCGAGACCTTTGTGAAGGAGCACTATCCGGACGCGGAGATAAGCTTCTTCAACAACGCGTCCGACCTTGTCGCGGCGGTAAAAGTCGGAAAGATAGACACGTTCCTGACAAGCATAGAGAGTGCTTCGATGCTCGAGGAAGAGGACAACGAGGTAACTCATATCAGAGAATCTGCGGGCACCTTCGAGGCCGGAGTGGTTTTCCCAAAAACAGACAAGGGCGAAAAGCTCCGGTCGCAGATGGATGAGTTTATCAAAGATATAGAGGCCGACGGTACACTCGACCGGATAAAGGATTTCTGGCGGTCCGACGAAGGCAAGAGCACCTTTGTTGACACGAGCGGACTCACCGGCGAGAACGGTACGCTGCATTTCGCTACATGCGGCGACGAGATGCCCGGGTCATTCCTCGTGAACGGCAAGCCCGCAGGCCACAATCCCGACCTTGCAGTGCGCTTCTGTAAGAAATACGGCTACGGCATAGACATCGTCATCACCGACTTTTCGGGAGTCATACCCGGCCTTCTCACCGGGATATACGACTTCGCGGGGAACGACGTCGTCATCACCGAGGAGCGCAAAGAAAGCGTTTATTTCTCGACACCGTATCTCAAGTCCCCCGTCGTTATGATAGTTAAAAACACGGGCGCAACGGCATCCGGAGGTTATAATTCGATAGACGAGCTTTCGGACAAGCGTATCGGCGTAATGACCGGCAGCATCTACGAGGGGCTGCTCGAAAAGCAAATGCCGGACGTGCAGATAAGCTTCTTCGACAAGGCCGCCGATATGGCGATCGCAGTCACAGAGAACATGATAGACGCGTTTGTGTGCTCGGATGTTCAGGCAAATTCGCTGGTGAGCGAGGTCAAGGGCATAAAGATACTCGGCGGGTTCCCGGAAAGGGCTTACAGCGCGTTCGCTTTCCCGAAAACGGAAAAGGGCGCAAAGCTGCGGGACGAAATGAACGAGTTCCTCGCAAAGATACGCGCGGACGGCACGTTTGACGCTATCACCGAAAAGTGGAAGGAAGGCGGCCGCAAGACGGTCGAGATAGTGTCTGACGGTACAAAGGGCGCAATAAAAATGGTCACGACCGGCACTACCGAGCCGTACACATATATGTCCGACGGCAAACTTGTCGGGCTGGATATTGACCTCGCAGCGCGGTTCAGCCGCGAGTACGGTTACGATCTTGACATAAGCGTTATGGAGTTCGGCTCGATAATACCCGGGCTTGCCTCGGGAATGTACGACTTCGCGGGGGCAGACATAACCGTGACCGACGAGCGCGCGGAAAGCGTGTATTTCTCGGACAGCTACACCTCAAACGAGTTGGCCTTCATCGTAAAGGAAGTCAGCGCGTCGGATACGCCTGAGAGCGAAAAGACCGGCTTCTTTGCGGAGATCGCGGAGAGCTTCGAGAAGAACTTCATCCGCGAGGACCGCTGGAAGCTGATAGTTGAGGGAATACTGACCACACTGCTGATAACAGTCTCCGCAGTGGTGTTCGGAAGCCTGCTCGCTTTCGGTATATGTATGTTAAGGCGCACGGAAGGCCGTATCGCTGTCGCCGTGACCAGGATATATGTGAAGCTGCTTCAGGGCACGCCTATGGTCGTGCTGCTGATGATACTCTACTATATCGTATTCGGCAAATCCGGAATTGAAGCGGTGTGGGTGGCTATTATCGGCTTCTCGATGAACTTCGGCGCGTATGCATCCGAGATAATGCGCTCGGGTATCGAGAGCATCGACGGCGGGCAGCGCGAAGCTGCACTGGCGCTCGGGTTCAGTGAGAGCCAGACCTTCTTCCGGTTCATCTTCCCGCAGGCCGCGGCAAGGATAATGCCGGTATATAATCAGGAAATAGTGTCTCTGCTCAAAAACACCTCTATCGTCGGATATATAGCGATACAGGACCTTACAAAAATGAGCGACATTATCAGGAGCCGCACTTATGAGGCGTTTTTCCCGCTTATCGTGACGGCTGTAATATATTTCATACTCGCCTGGATACTCGTTCTGCTGCTGAAGCTTGTGGCTAAGAGGATAACTCCGGGCAGAAAAAGGCGGTGATATAAATGTCCGAGTGCATGATAAAAATCGAACATTTACGAAAAGAATATCCCAACGTGACGCCTCTCAAAGACGTTAGCGTTGAGATAAACAAGGGTGACGTGATATCGGTCATCGGCCCTTCCGGCACGGGAAAATCCACACTCCTGCGGTGCCTTAACCAGCTCGAGACGCCTACCTCCGGCACAGTGACTGTTGACGGTGAGGTCATTACCGATCCTAAATGCGACATCTCACTCGTCCGCCGGAAAATGGGTATGGTGTTTCAGTCGTTCAATCTTTTCGCAAACCTCAACATCATCGAGAATGTTATGGCCGCGCCTGTGAAGCTGCTCAAAAAGCCGAAGGACGAGGCGCGCAAGGAGGGTATGGATCTGCTCAAGCGCGTAGGACTTGCCGAGAAGGCGGAGAACTACCCCGACGAGCTTTCGGGCGGTCAGAAGCAGCGTGTGGCTATCGCGCGCGCTATCGCCATGCACCCCGAGATAATACTGTTTGACGAGCCTACATCCGCGCTTGACCCCACCATGGTCGGCGAAGTTCTTTCCGTTATCCGCAGCCTCGCAAAAGAGGGCATGACTATGATGATAGTCACGCACGAGATGAAATTTGCGCGTGACGTTTCGAACCGCATATTCTATATGGACGAGGGCGGCATCTATGAGGACGGCACCCCGCAGCAGATATTCGAAGACCCGCAGAAGGAGCGCACCCGCATATTCATCAAGCGACTTAAAACGCTCCCGCTCGAGATAGCGTCCCCGGATTTCGATTTTCTCGGCTTCTCGTCGCAGATCGAGCAGTTCGGCAGGAACAATATGATTGACGCAAAGACGATAAACAGCCTTCAGGTGGCTTTCGAGGAGCTCGTTTTGCAGAACGTAATGAAGCGTACCGAGAACGGCTATATCAAGCTGCCTGTGTATGTCGTGGCCGAGCATTCGGAGACCGACGAGACTACGGCGCTGACTGTAGCCTATAAAGGCAAGAAATTCGACCCGTTCACGGATGGCGACGAGCTTTCCACAATGCTTGTCCGTAAGCTCGCATCTGACACGAACTTCACTTATGACAACGAAAAGGGCGGGCTGATAACCGTAAGATTCAGATAAAGTACAGCAATGATCAACAGGAGGCAATAAAATGAAACTTATAGGCGATCTCAAAAAGAAGGTCGAAAAGACCAGCACAAAGGAAGAAGCAAGAGAAACCATCGCAAAAGCAGGTATGCTCCTTGACGATGATGAACTCGAACAGGTCAGCGGCGGCATCACCGAAGCCGGTAATTTCTGGTGGTGCTGTGGAGTCATGCATTTCAAAAGCGAGACTGTATGTAAGAAATGCGGTAAGCCGCGCAACGGTCTCAATGCCGGCTCCATCCTGCCGCCACCGCCACCGCCCTCCCCTGATTCCAAAGCAATTGTTGTTGATGACAACTGCATTGCATGAAAGACAAATAATGACACAAACTACCCGCCTGCGGTATCTCCGCAAGCGGATTGACGCAGCGTGAACGGTACGACCTGAAGGAGTGTTATCTTCACACAAAAACCTCCGGCATTGCCGGAGGTTTTGTTGTATTTTCAGATGTTATATCAGCCGCCGAAGAAGCTGGCAATGTTGAAGCCCGTGGGCAGCGGGATCGTGCACATATATATAGTGGTGAGGACAAGACCCACGACTGCGATAAGAAGCACCGCAAAGCGGTTGGGTATTTTCTTGAAAATGCCGACGATACCGAGCATGAACAGAACGACGGAGTAGATGACGCTTACGAGGTTGTATGCGTCGCCGTGCGCGTTGTCGATCTTGCCTTGTTCAAGGTACTGGCGTGATTCTTCGAGAAGAGCGTTTGCGTCGATATAGTACAGATCTATGATACCGGGCATTGCGAACGGAGAATACGAGTCGTTCTCATCCATCCATTCAAGGCCTTCCGTGAGTATCCAGCTGCTGTTCTGCTCTTTGAACTCCTCAGCCTTCTGCTCTATGAGCGCATACTGTTCGGTATCTCCTTTTGACTCGGCGATCAGCCCGTCATAAACGTATTCCATTAAGGTGTTCCATGCCATAAGGTCGGACAGATAGAGCTGCATACCTGCGTTGTACTCCGAGTTGCCCTCGGACGCCAAGTTGTTGCTCTGGGTGTAGTTGGTGGCCTGGTTGCCGCCGTGCAGCGAGCTTATCCACGATGCCCACGCCGTCAGCAGCGCGGTCAGACCGAGAAATACCGCAACGAGTATCTCAACGAGGTTGTCGCTTATGACAGGCTTCTTTTTCTTTTTGGGAGCAGGCTGCTCCTGCGTGCTTTCAACATTTTCAACGCTTTCAACGTTTTCAACTGTGGTTTCTTCGGACATTTTCGTTACCTCCGTGATATGTATTCCCGACCGTGTGATCTTTACGGCCGCTGCTTTTTATAGCCCCCGTCTGTCGGGGAAATTCGCATATGATTATATCATAAAAATTTTGCGTTGTCAACAAATAACGGTCACATTATTTCAAAAAAATATAGTGACAAGCCGCGTAATTTGTGGTATAATATAACAGTGTGCCGTCAGAAGCGGTACGAGCGGTGAAATGCCGGAAAAGAAAGGAAAGAGTACAGTGGCAAACGATAAAATAGTGATAAGAGGCGCGAAAGAGCACAACCTCAAGAACATAGATGTGACGATACCGCGCGATAAGCTCGTCGTGTTCACGGGGCTGTCCGGTTCGGGGAAGTCCTCCCTCGCGTTCGACACGATATACGCAGACGGCCAGAGGCGCTATATGGAGAGCCTCTCGTCCTATGCGAGAATGTTCCTCGGGCAGATGGAAAAGCCCAATGTGGAGAGCATAGAGGGGCTTTCCCCCGCGATATCCATAGACCAGAAGACCACATCCAACAACCCGCGTTCCACGGTGGGTACGGTCACGGAGATATACGACTATCTGCGTCTGCTTTATGCGCGTATCGGCGTTCCGCACTGTCCCGTATGCGGCAGGGAGATAACACAGCAGACGATAGACCAGATCGTTGACCGTGTGAAGGAGCTCGGCGAAGGTACGAAAATACAGATACTCGCGCCGGTGGCGAGAGGCAGGAAGGGCGAGTACGCCAAAGACCTCGAAAATCTGCGTAAGCAGGGCTTTGTGCGTGTCCGTATAGACGGGGAGATGCGCGACCTCGACGAGACGATAAAGCTCGCCAAGAATATAAAGCACAGTATAGATGTGGTGGTTGACCGCCTTGTGGTAAAGCCCGATTTCGAGACTCGGCTTGCCGACAGCCTTGAGACTGCGGGAAAGCTTACCGACGGGCTGATATACGTTGATGTGATAGGCGGCGAGGAACTGCATTTCTCGCAGAATTACGCCTGCCCCGAGCACAATATCAGCATAGACGAGCTCGTTCCGCGTATGTTCTCGTTCAACAACCCCTACGGCGCCTGCCCGAACTGCACCGGCCTCGGAACGATCCACCGCGTCGATCCGGAGCTGATAATCCCCGACGAGGACAAGACGATCCGCGAGGGCGCAATACACGCCTGCGGGTGGAATTCCCTCGACGAAGGCTCCGTGGCTATGATGTACTACCGCGCGATATCGAAGCACTACGGAGTATCTCTCGACGTACCGGTGAAAAAACTTACCCCCGAGCAGCTGGGGCTGTTCCTGTACGGAACGGGCGGCGAGCGCATCCGCGTCGATGTGCTGGAGTCCTTCGGCGGCGGCTACCGGAATTCCGACTTTGAGGGTGTGATAAACAATCTCGAGCGCCGTTACAAGACGGGGAGCGATTCCGCACGCGCCGAGATAGAATCGTATATGCACGACTGCGAGTGCCCGGTGTGCAAGGGCGAGCGCCTTAAAAAAGAGGCTCTCGCGGTAACGGTCGCCGGGAAGAACATCAGCGAGTTCTGCAAAATGAGCATTTCCGACGCGTATGATTTCGTCTGCAATATGGAGCTCTCCGAGCGGGATAGACTTATCGGAAAGCTGATACTCAAAGAGATAAAGAACCGCCTTGACTTTCTGAAGAGCGTCGGCCTTGAATATCTTACGCTTTCCCGCGCGGCAGGGTCGCTCTCGGGCGGCGAGAGCCAGCGCATACGCCTGGCCACGCAGATAGGCAGCTCCCTTATGGGTGTGCTGTACATCCTCGACGAGCCGAGCATAGGCCTCCATCAGCGCGACAACGACAAGCTTATAGATACGCTGAAAAACCTCCGCGACCTCGGAAATACCGTCATAGTCGTAGAGCACGACGAGGACACAATGCGGGCGGCGGATTACATTGTCGATATCGGTCCCGGGGCGGGAGTTCACGGCGGCGAGGTGGTGGCCTGCGGCACCGCGGATGAAATAATGAAGTGCAGTGAATCGATAACCGGGCAGTACCTTTCCGGCGCGAAGAAGATACCTGTTCCGAAGACGAGACGCGTTCCCGACGGCCGTTTTCTGAAGGTGTACGGTGCCGCGGAGAATAATCTGAAAGAGATAGACGTTGAGATACCGCTCGGCGTGTTCACCTGCGTAACGGGCGTTTCCGGCAGCGGAAAGAGCTCTCTTATCAACGAGATAGTGTATAACTACCTTGAAGGCAAGCTTAACCGTGCCCGCACACATGTCGGCAAATGTAAGAAAATAACCGGCGCGGAGGAGCTGGACAAGGTGATACAGATAGACCAGGCGCCGATAGGCAGGACGCCGCGCTCCAACCCCGCGACCTATACCGGCGTGTTCACCGATATCCGCGACCTGTTCGCCTCCACCAACGACGCTAAAATGCGCGGCTACGGCACGGCGCGCTTCTCGTTCAATGTCAAGGGCGGGCGCTGCGAAGCCTGTGAGGGCGACGGCATCATCAAGATAGAGATGCACTTCCTGCCGGATGTGTACGTTCCCTGTGAGGTCTGCAAGGGAAAGCGCTACAACCGCGAAACGCTCGAGGTGCGATACAAGGGCAAGAATATCTACGACGTGCTGGAAATGACCATAGAAGAGGGCGCAAAGTTTTTCGAGAATGTCCCGAAAATATACCGCAAGCTGAAAACGCTCTGCGACGTGGGTCTCGGGTATGTCAAGATAGGGCAGCCCGCAACGACGCTCTCCGGCGGTGAGGCGCAGCGCGTGAAGCTTGCCACGGAGCTTGCGCGGCGTGCTACCGGCAGAACGGCTTATATCCTCGACGAGCCCACCACCGGACTGCATACAGCTGATGTCCACAAGCTGATAGAGGTGCTGCAGCAGCTCGTTGACAACGGCAACACGGTCATAGTGATAGAGCACAACCTCGATGTCATCAAGACCGCCGACTATATCATCGACCTCGGTCCCGAGGGCGGCGACAAGGGCGGCACGGTCATAGCCACCGGCACACCCGAGCAGGTCGCAAAGGTGAAAAAGTCCTACACCGGACAATACCTTAAAAAAATAATGAAGAATTGACAATTCCGGCGCGGATGTAAACCGTTCTTTGTTTACATCCGCGCTTTCGGAACAATTTTGAGAGTATGTACAAAAAATTTCCAAAAATACTTGTTTTATATGGAAAAGTATGCTATAATATTATGAATAGATTTTTGTACCCGAAAGGAAAAGACGTATGAAAAAAATAGCGGTGCTGGGTTACGGCGTTGTCGGGTCGGGGACTGTCGAGGTCTTCTACCGGAATAAAGCCGCCCTGGAAAAGAAAGCGGGCGACGAGCTCGATATCAAGTACATCCTCGAGGTGAGAGACTGCCCCGATGAGCGTTACAGAGACAAGTTCACCAAGAATTTCGACGACATACTGAACGACCCCGAGATAAAAGTGGTCGCGGAGGTGATCGGCGGGCTGAAATACTCCTACGGCTATGTGAAGTCCGCACTCGAAGCGGGAAAGAGCGTAGTCACCTCGAATAAGGAACTCGTGGCGGCAAAGGGTGCGGAGTTGCTGAAAATAGCGCGCGAGCACAACGTGAACTTCTTCTTTGAAGCAAGTGTCGGCGGCGGCATACCGATAATCCGCCCGCTCAACCAGTGCCTCTCCGCAAACGAGATAGACGAGATAGCGGGCATCCTCAACGGCACCACCAATTTCATACTTACCAAGATGATAAAAGAGGGCATGGGCTTTGATGAAGCCCTTAAAATTGCGCAGGATCTCGGTTACGCCGAGCGCGACCCATCCGCCGATGTGGAAGGCCACGACACCTGCCGCAAGATCTGCATTTTAGCATCCCTCGCGTTCGGAAAGCACGTTTACCCCGATAATATCCACACCGAGGGCATAACAAAGATAACCCTCGAGGATGTGAAATACTGCGAGAGCATGAACAGCGTTATAAAGCTCATCGGCTTCGCTTCCAGGCGCGGCGACGAAATAGCGGTTATGACCTGCCCCGCCGTTATCGGTGAGGAAAGCCAGCTCGCGGGCGTTAATGATGTGTTCAACGCGATCCTCGTGCGCGGCGACGCTACCGGCGACGTTGTGTTCTACGGAAAGGGCGCCGGAAAACTCCCTACGGCGAGCGCGGTCGTTTCCGACATCATAATCGCAGCAAAGTCCGATCATTCCTCGAAAACCATGCACTGGGAGGACAGCGCGCAGGATTTCATCATCCCCTACAAGAAGCTCTCCAACAAGTTCTATGTGCGTGCAAATGCCGATAAAAAGGCCGTTAATGACATTTTCGGCGAGGTAAGGTTCCTTTCGCGTGACGGCGCTCCCGAAAGCGAGTGCGCGTTCGTGACGGGTGAGATAAACGAGGCGGAATTCGAGGAAAAATGCGGCAGGCTGAACGTTCTCGGCTCGCTGCGCGTTCTCGATTACTGATGACCGAAAGGAGCGGGGAATATGCCAACACCAAAATATAAGCGTGTACTTCTGAAGCTCAGCGGCGAGGCGCTTGCGGGCGAGAAAAAGACAGGTCTTGACCTGCCCACCATAAACACTATCTGTAAAAGCGTAAAGCGCTGCCACGACGCGGGTGTCGAGATCGGCATAGTTGTCGGAGGCGGTAATTTCTGGCGCGGACGTTCGAGCGAGAATATGGACAGAGTAACGGCCGACCACATCGGTATGCTCGCAACAACGATGAATGCCCTTGCGGTGGGCGACGCGCTCAAAGAGCTCGGCTGCGACGTGCGTGTACAGTCGGCTATCGCGATGAACGCTATCTGTGAGCCGTATATCCGCGAAAAGGCGATGCGTCACTTCACAAAAGGCCGTATCATCATATTCGGCTGCGGTACGGGAAGCCCGTTCTTCTCGACGGACAGCGCTGCGGCGCTCCGTGCGGCCGAGATAAACGCCGACATCGTGCTCAAAGCCACAATGGTTGACGGCGTTTACGACAAAGACCCGCTGAAATTTGACGACGCGGTGAAGTTCGAGACACTGCGCCACAAGGATATCCTCGTGAACGGCCTCAGAGTGCTTGACGGCACGGCGGCGGCTATGTGCATTGAGAACAACATCCCGCTCATCGTTTTTGATCTGCACCGTCCCGACAACATCTACGATGCCGTAATGGGCGAGAAGGTCGGAACGCTTGTAAGCAACCAGGTCTGATCATTCCCGGCAAATAAAGCGAAATATACTCCGCGTTGTAACAGCGGACAGTACATACGAAAATTACTACCGAAAGGAAAGAAACGCTATGAAAGAAGTAATCAAAACGGGCGAAGACAAAATGCAGAAGTGCGTGAACGCGCTTGAAAAGGAATTCTCGACGATACGCGCGGGTCGTGCGAACCCTGCCGTGCTCGACAAGATCACCGTTGACTACTACGGCGTACCGACGCAGATCAACGCTATGGCGGCGGTATCTGTTGCCGAGGCGCGTATCCTTGTTATACAGCCGTGGGACGCTTCCTCACTCAAATCCATCGAAAAAGCGATAATGGGCAGCGATATCGGCATAACTCCCACAAATGACGGCAAGACTATCCGTATAGTATTTCCGCAGCTCACGGAGGAGCGCAGAAAAGAGCTTTCCAAGCAGATCAAGAAGTACGGCGAGGATGCGAAAGTCGCGGTGCGCAACTGCCGCAGAGACGTTATGGATAAGCTGAAAGCGATGAAGAAGAACAGCGAGATCACGGAAGACGACGTCAAGGACGGCGAAAAGAAGGTACAGACGATAACCGACAAATACTGCGAACAGATCGACAAAGTCTGCGCCGAAAAAGAAAAAGAAATAATGACCGTCTGAATTAATTGACAATTGATAATTGACAATTGACAATTGTGGTTTCCGCTCCGCGGAATATTTGAATCGTGACGAGACTTGTTGTTGCCTGCGTCTGACAGAGTCTGTACAGGTCATAACAGGAGAAGATACTAAAAATACATTCTCAACGCTTTCGGTTCCTTTGTCGCACAAAGGAACCGGGTCAGGAGTTTGAGGATAGGGCAGAGCCCTATCCTCATGTGGCTCGCCCACAGGCGAGACACTTCTCTCGAGCGAGAGCGACTCTCTTGTGAGGTGCTTATGGAGAAATCTCTGCTGCCACGGCACATCGGCATCATAATGGACGGAAACGGGCGGTGGGCGAAGAAGCGCCTTTTACCGCGGACGGCGGGGCATGTTCAGGGTGCGAAGGCATTCCGGAAGTGTCTCCGGCACTGTGCCGATATCGGCATTGAATGTGTGACGTTTTACGCCTTTTCCACCGAGAACTGGAAGCGCTCCGCCGACGAGGTGAGTGCGATAATGAACCTTTTCTCGGACTATCTTGACGAAGCTGTCGGTATGGGCGAGAAAGATGTTTCGATGCGCTTTATAGGCGACAGGGGACGCCTTTCGGAAAAGCTGGTACGTAAAATGGAGCAGGTGGAGGCGGATACCGCCGCAAACACCGGCACTGTATGCTGCCTGGCGATAAATTACGGCGGGCGGGACGAGATACTGCACGCGGCGAGAAAACTGCTCGCGGACGGCGTTCCGGGCGACGATATCACCGAAGAAGCGCTGAACGAACGCCTTTATACGGCGGGATTGCCCGATGTTGACCTTATCATCAGGCCGAGCGGGGAGCAGCGCATCTCGAACTTCCTGATATGGCAGGCGGCCTACGCGGAATACGTCTTTATGGACGTGATGTGGCCGGATTTTACCGAAAAAGACCTTGACCTCGCATTGGAGGAATTCGCAAAAAGAAACCGCAGGTTCGGCGGCGTATGAAAAGAGTGATAAAATGAAAAAGCGGCTTCTGACCGCGGCTGTGGGTGTCCCGCTGGCAATAGTCATAATAGTTCTCGGGAGCTTCACACCGCACGTTCTGTCCGCGGTAACAGACCTTTTTTCAATTCTGGCGGTCTATGAAGTTATATCGGCCGCAAAATATACGCACTACAGGAGCATAACGGTTCTGGCACTGCTCTTTACGGCACTGCTGCCGCTGTTTTTCTGCTATGACGCACTGCGCAATTACGCCATACCGGTATCGTTCGTGTTCCTTATGCTGCTGTGCGCGGCCGCTCTTATGCGGCACAAGGATATAAAGTTCGAGGAGCTCGGATTTATCGCGTTCATCTCGATATGCATACCCTTCTCGATATCCACTCTCGCGTATTTCAGTTTCCAGTGGCCGGAGCACGGCATCTTTTTCCTTGTATATACCCTCGTGGTCGCATGGATAGCCGACGGCGGAGCATACTTCACGGGTACCTTCCTCGGCAAGCATAAGCTCTGCCCCGAGATAAGCCCCAAAAAGACGTGGGAGGGCTTCTTCGGCGGACTTGTCGCGGCCGTGATATTCGCGATAATACTCGGCTTCGGATACGAGCTGTGGGATATGTCATACCACGGCAAGCAGACCTTCACCGTTAATATACCGATACTCATAATAGCGGCGGTGATATCGACCTTCCTCGGGCTGCTCGGCGACCTTATCGCGTCGCTGCTGAAACGGCAGTGCGGGGTGAAGGACTTCGGCAATATCCTCCCCGGGCACGGAGGTGTAATGGACAGATTTGACAGTGTGCTGTTCGTTGCACCGTTCATCTATCTGTTCTTCAAGATAATTTTCCCGATAACCCCGATAGCAGTCTGATATTCCTCCCCCGTCCGAGCGGCGGGGGTTACGCGATTTATCGCATAAATGCGTGCTGCACCGCTTCGGTGGTAATGGCACCGAAAACAGCATAAAATTCAGAAAGGCAAAGAAAAATGAACGAAACGCTGAAACTTATGTCCGCCGAACAGATCCAGCAGGCGACGAACTACACCCTTGTTTCGATACTTATAGCCGCCGTGGCAGCGGTGGGACTGATCGTGCTCGCGATATTGCTCGTGCAGCGTATGAGCCGCAAGATAACCGTCGTTAAGAAGCTGCGCGGCGACAACGGCCGCTTCATCGACTGCAAATACCGCGGCAAGGATACCGTACATACGCTGGTATGTGAAAGCGAGACAGTGTATGCCAAGCTGAAGGTCGGCTCGGATTACGTCGTTAAGATCCGCAAAAATGTGATAACGGAGCTTTGCAAGACCGGAGACAACAAATGGAAGTACAAGGGAAAACGCTGACCGTTCTCGGCTCGACCGGCTCGATAGGCACGCAGACACTGGATGTCGCACGGATGCACGGCTACACCATAAACGCTCTGTCCGCGCACAGAAATGCAAAGCTTGCCGAGGAACAGGCGAGGGAATTTCACCCGCAGACAATCTGTATGACCGACGAGACGGCATACAGTGAGCTGAAAACGCGGCTTGCCGATACCGACATCAGGGTGACATACGGAAAGGACGCGCTCTGCGAGACAGCGGCAATGCCCACCGATATGGTGATAAACGCCGTAGTCGGAATGGTCGGGCTGGAGCCTACTCTTGCAGCGCTGAATGCGCACAACCGCGTGGGGCTTGCCAACAAGGAAACGCTCGTCACGGGCGGCGAGCTCGTCAAGGCTGCCGCAAAGGCGAACGATACTGACATAGTCCCGATAGACAGTGAGCATTCCGCAATTTTTCAGTCATTAATGGGAAATTCCCGCAATAAAATTGAAAAAATAATACTTACCGCGTCGGGAGGGCCGTTTTTCGGGTATAATAAAGAAAAGCTGATGACCGTGACCCGCGAGCAGGCGCTTCACCACCCGAACTGGACCATGGGACGGAAGATCACCACAGACAGCGCGACGCTGATGAACAAAGGGCTGGAGCTTATCGAGGCGGTGCGGCTGTTCGATGTCACTCCCGCTCAGGTCGAGGTCGTGGTGCACCGCCAGAGCATACTGCACTCGGCGGTGGAATACGAGGACGGCGCCGTTATCGGCCAGCTCGGCGTACCGGATATGAAGATACCGATACAGTTTGCGATAACGTACCCGCTGCGGCTGCCGTCGCTTTCCCGTAAGCTTGACCTGTTCTCCGTGGGAACGCTCACCTTTGAGCGCGCGGACGAGGAAACATTCGTGTGTCTCGCACAAGCGCGGAAGGCGATAGCGAAGGGCGGCACGGCTCCGACTATACTCAACGGTGCGAACGAGGCCGCGGTGGCGCTCTTCCTCGACGGGAAGATACCGTTTTACCGCATAGGCGAGCTTGTCTCCGGGTGCTGCGGGGATCTCCCGCATACGCCTACGGTCTCGCTTGAAACGATAACGGAGGCGGATACCGCCGCACGGGAGTTTGTCAGAGCCGCGGTCCCGGCGTGAATAACGCCTTTCGTCAGCCGCTTTTTCTTTGCTGACAGCGATGCCCGTTCGCAGAGACCGGGCGCATATCTCACTATAAAGGAACATTTTATGACAATTATCAGCAATATTCTGAATGTACTGATAACGATACTCGTCTTTTTCTCGATAATCATTATCCACGAGTTCGGACATTTCATCACCGCGAAGATATTCCGTATGAATATATACGAATTCTCGATAGGAATGGGACCAAGACTGTTCAGTAAGACGACAAGGACGACTACATGGTCGTTCAAGCTGCTGCCGATAGGCGGCTCCGTGCGGCTCGGGGAAGACTTTGAGAGCGATGACCCGAATGATTTCCGGAACAAGCCTGTCTGGCAGAAGATGATAGTCATTGTGGCGGGCGCAGTGATGAATTTGATACTCGGCTTCGTTGTCTGCGCTGTAAGCGTCTGCATGAGCAAGTCGATAGCTACCACAACGGTGGCGAACTTCACCGAGAACAGCGTGTCGTCGCAGGTCATGCATGCCAACGACGAGATAGTGGAAATGGGCGGCATGGCGATATGGACGACCACCGACATCTCCTACTGCCTGCAGAACAAGGCTGTCGAGATAGATAACGAAAACGGCATCGCTTATGTCAATACGACCGTTGTGAGAGACGGCTCACGCGTACAGCTGAAAGTTCCGTTCAGGTATTTCACCGAGCGCACCGAGACCGATTCGCAGGGCATTAAAGTCGATTTCATGGTATATCCCGAGGAAAAGAACGTCTTTACGGTGATAAAGGCGGCGGGGCGGCTGTTCCTTTCGGAGGCGCGTCTCATCTGGATATCGCTCATCGACCTTATAACCGGCACATACGGTCTGAACGACCTGTCGGGGCCTATCGGCGTGGTCAGCGCAATGGCGACCAAGCTCGGTGAGTCGATACAGCTGATGTCGTTCAGCTCGTTCCTTATGATGGTGGCGCTGATAACGATAAACCTCGGCATTTTCAACCTGCTGCCGATACCGGCGCTGGACGGCGCGAGATTCCTGTTCCTGGTGATCGAGGCGATACGCAGAAAGCCCATTCCCGCGGACAAGGAGGGCTGGGTGCATTTTATCGGCTTCGCGGCGCTGATGCTGCTGATGCTGATAGTTACGTTCAATGATATAGTGAAACTGTTCGGATAGCGGATACAGCGAATAACTTCTTTCACGCCTTTCCCCGCAGCGGGGGAGGGCGTGTTCGTTTGCTGCCGCAGACGGGGAATATCAGTTGTAAAAATAAATGAAAAAAGCCCTGAAAAAGCTTCCGGGTTGTGGATAGTGCCGAATGATGCAGAAAACTGTTGACTTGCCGCAAAAATTGTGTATAATAAATGTGTAAAACAAATGAACGCGCGCAAAAGCGCATGATGCTCTCAGAGCAATGGAGGTAACTATGAAAAAAAATATTATAGCAGCTGCGGCAGTAGTATCCGCACTTGTGATGGGTCTTACAGCCTGCGGCAATCAGCCCGCGGCAACGACCACGACAGCTGCGACAACGGCGGCTCCCGAAGCGGGGATCATGACCCATGCTGAATATGTCGCTGCCGATCTCGAGGCCGAAGTAAAGGTATATACCTACGTTCAGGCAAAGCAGGGCTGGTGGGAAAAAGAAGGCACCGGCGGAGTTGCGACATTCTACACGCAGGCGCAGGACGGTGCGTATTTCATCTATGATATGCCCTGCTCCAAGGAAGATTACGACAAGATGACCCCCGGCACCAAGATCAAGGTAACGGGCTTTAAGGTCGAGTGGGAAGGCGAAGTCGAGATAATGGACGCCAAGTACGAGATCATCGACGGCGACACATTTACAGCGGACACTTACGATGTTACCGGCCTTCTCGGTAAGGATGAGCTTATAGATCACCAGAATGAGCGCGTAGCTTTCAAGGGTATGAAGGTGGAAGCGAAAAAGGACGCCGATGGCAATGACGCGGCATTCCTCTACAACTGGGACGGTTCCGGCGAGGACGGCAGCGACCTTTATTTCGATGTTTCCAAGGACGGCAAGACCTACACGTTCACTGTGGAAAGCTACCTCTGCGGTAAGGACACCGACGTTTATAAGGCTGTAAAGAGCCTTCAGATCGGCGATACTATAGATATGGAAGGCTTCCTTTATTGGTACAAGGGCGTTAATCCGCACATCACATCGGTTACCAAGGTATAACAAATACTTTTTATGCCCCCGCCGGTGGTGGGGGTATAAATTTATTCAGATATAAAAGAAAATTTTTGAAAAAACCCTTGACAAACAGGAAAATTTTTGATACAATAGACAGGTATCAACGAAATTAGCAGTTTAAGGAGGTGCTGACCCATGGCAAAGTGCGAAATATGCGGTAAGGGTGTCACTTTCGGTATCAACGTTTCCCATTCACACAGACGTACTAACAGGACTTATAAGCCCAATGTACAGAAGGTAAAGGCAATTGTAAACGGAACTCCCTGCAGAGTAAATGTCTGCACAAGATGCCTGCGTTCGGGCAAGGTTCAGCGTGCGCAGTAATGCACCTACGACCGGAATATCGACACAGTTATTGTCAAATACAGCTAAGCCCTCTGTCCGCAGAGGGCAGTTTGTTTTACAGAGATTTTTTAGTTAACTGAGCGGTTGTTTCCGCGCCTGCGGCGGGGGTACAATAATAACCGCTGTATGCGGATAATTCAAATTGTCGGGAGAAACTATGCAGAAAGATATTGAAGAAAAAGCAAAAGAGCTCATGCACCTGTCGGGCTTCACGGGCGACGTGACCCGTTCCCGCCTCGAACACAGGCTGCGGCTCGTTGACTTCTGGAAGATATACTACGGCAGCCGGATACTTGAGATAGGCTGCGGACAGGGCGAAACTACCGCCTGCCTCGCGTATGCCGCGGGTGAGAACGGCTTTGTGTATGCCGTTGACCTCGCCAACGAGAACTACGGCTCGCCGGAAGACCTCGGCACTGCGCGGGAACGCCTGATGTATTCCCACATCGGCGACCGTATAAACATCGACCTCGGTGTGAACATTCTCAGCCCGTCGTTCGATTTCGAGCCCAATTCGTTCGGGTATGTGGTACTGTCGCACTGCTTGTGGTATCTTTCGTCGCAGGAGGAGCTGCGCGACATACTGTTCAAGGTGCGGAACTGGGCGCCGCGTATCTGCCTTGCCGAGTGGGATCCGCGCGTAACATCGTTCGGGCAGTACCGACACTTCATGGCGGCGAACATACAGGCTATCTGCGAGGCTTACCACATATCCGATCATTTCAATATAAAGACTATGTTTTACCCGAGCGAGATCGAGAACGCGCTTGCGGCCTGCGGGTGGGATATTACCGCGACAACGCTGATAGATGCGTATGACGTACAGGACGCGCTCTGGGAGATAGATATAGTGAAGGATATGTTCCCGCGGAAGATAAGCGAGCAGAAGGATATGCCGCCTAAGCTGAAACGCCTGCTGCTGTCGCAGATACACGCGCTGGGTGATGCCGAGGCCGCGGAGCCTCTGCCGGTGTTCGCGGTGACTGCCGAGCGCATAGGAGAGATATTTGTTAAAAATTGATAATTGATAATTGACAATTGACAATTGTGGTATCCGCCTGCGGCGGATGATTCCGGATCGTGACGAAGGGGAACGGTTTTGTGATTCCCTGAGAGGACGTGGGTCAAAATTAATTTGTGATATATTGCAATTTTCTATAATATATGGTATAATGTATTAGATTTGGCCAGGCGGTACGCTTGCGCGGGTAGAGGCTGACGATGCAGGACGTGTCGGCAGATGCCACCAAATGCTTGCACGACGCACGCGTCAAAGTGAATGCAAAAAAACAGTCCCTTAAAATGTTCCGTTTTGAGAGGCTCTTGAACAGGAGGTGAGGTTCGGTGACCGAGAAGCTGAATGAAGCGGAAAAGCGGTACGAGGAGATAAGCGAGAAGCTCTCCGATACGGCGGTGATAAGCGATCAGGAGCAGTATAAGAAGCTGATGAAGGAATACAAGAGCCTCGCGCCCCTTGTCGATAAATTCCGTGAATACAAGAAAGCGGCGGCCGACCTTGAAGAAGCAAAGGAAATGCTCGACGAGAGCGGCACCGATAAAGAGCTGCGCGAAATGGCACAGATACAGCTCAGTGAAAGCAAGGAGCTTGTCGCGAAATATACCGATGAGCTGAAAATAATGCTGCTGCCAAAAGACCCCGATGACGACAAGAGCGTTATAATCGAGATACGCGCGGGTGCAGGCGGTGAGGAAGCCGCGCTGTTCGCGAATTCCCTCTACCGTATGTACACGATGTACTCGCAGGCGGCAGGCTGGAAGATCGAGACGGTGAATGCAAATCCCACCGAGCTCGGAGGATATAAAGAGATAAGCTTCTCGATAGAGGGCGAGGGCGTGTATGCTAAGCTTAAATACGAAAGCGGCGTGCATAGGGTTCAGCGCGTTCCCGAGACCGAGTCGCAGGGGCGCATACAGACCTCTACCGTGACAGTGGCGGTATTGCCCGAGGCGGAGGCCGTCGATGTGGAGATAGACCCCGCCGATCTGGAATACCAGACCTATCGGTCAAGCGGCGCGGGCGGCCAGCATATCAACAAGACCGAGTCCGCGATACGCATAATCCACAAGCCCACCGGCACGATCGTTGAGTGTCAGGAGGAGCGCAGTCAGTACAAGAACAAGGACAAGGCAATGAAGATGCTTTATACGAAGCTGTACGAGGCCAAGCTCAACGAGCAGACGAGCCGTATCGCCGCGGAACGTAAGATACAGGTGGGAACGGGCGACCGCTCCGAGCGCATAAGAACGTACAACTTCCCGCAGAGCCGCGTCACCGACCACCGCATTGGACTGACACTCTATAAGCTCGAACAGTTCATGAACGGCGCGTGTGACGAGGTGTTCGACGCGCTGGCTATCGCCGACACCGCGGCAAAGCTTACAAACAGCAATGGATAATACGGAAAAGAATAGCGATGCATTAAAGCGGCTCAGAACAACAGCGAAGGTTCTGGCGTTTGTATTTATACCCATACTGCTTATCGTCGGGATGTTTGCGGCAGGCTTGCAGATATCGTATCTGACAAAACGCGGTAATTCTTCCGCGGAATGTGATGAACTGTTTGCGCAGTATTGCGGTGCCGTCACGAACAATGCCGGTAAATACCGGGAAGCATCGGATAGTATATATGATACGCTCGGTAACGGGGAGCTTGGGAAAGAGGAGCTTTCGGAGATACTCTCACGGTACATTGACGACCCGCTTATGTTCGGTAATGCTTATCTGACAGATATCGGCGGGACACGGTGTCTTGCATATAATTTTGGGGATTGGAACAAATACGGCTTTATGATAGGCATATCCGTATATTATTCAAAGGATAAGGACTTTTCACCGGACGGTTTTGAAAGGATCACCGATAATTTTTTCGGTGAACATTCCGTGTTTGGAAACGGACATGAATAGGCCGATCCGAACGATATTTTTTCTTTGGTGCGGCAATGCCGCTTTTGAAAGGCTGATTATGGTAACACGTCTGCTAAAGGCTGATGACAATATACTCGATGAAGCTGCGGAGCTGCTGAAAAGCGGCGGCATTGCGGCGATACCCACCGAGACGGTGTACGGGCTCGCCGCGAACGCCTACGACGTTGAGGCGGTGCGCTCGGTGTTCCGGGCGAAGGGCCGTCCGCAGGACAATCCGCTGATACTGCATATAAGCAGCATTGATATGCTGCATGACATAGCGGTGACGGTGAATCCGCTCGCACTCTCGCTTGCGGAAACCTTCTGGCCGGGGCCGCTGACGATGATATTCCCGCGAAAGCCCCACGTTCCCGCGGAGACCTGCGGCGGACTGGACACAGCGGCGGTGCGTATGCCGAACAACCGCTTCACACTGAAGCTTATCGAACGGTGCGGATTTCCCGTTGCGGCGCCCTCCGCGAACACTTCCGGCAAGCCCAGCCCCACCTCGGCCGCGCACGTTCTCGCAGATATGGACGGGAAGATACCGCTGATAATAGACGGCGGGGAATGCCGCTTCGGCGTGGAGAGCACGGTCATAGCGTTCGACAGCGATGACAGCGTGAGGATACTGCGCCCCGGTGCGGTAACGCCCGAGATGCTGCGAGAGCACTGCAATGTCGCCATAGACGGCGGCGTGCTCGAAAAGCTCGCTCCCGATGCGGTGGTAAGGTCGCCGGGAATGAAATACAAGCATTACTCCCCCAACGCGGAGGTATATATACTCAAAGGCGACGATGCACAGACCGTGCGTTTCATGCGTGAGCACGGCAATGCGGGCTTTCTCGGCTCCGGGAACGAAGACCTGCCCGAAAGCGTGACGGTGTTCCCTTACGGTGCGGAGCCGCTGCAGCAGGCGGAGAACCTTTTTGCGAGCCTGCGGAAAGCCGACGAGGCGGGCTGCCGTGAAGTATATGTGCGTATGCCCGACACCGCCGGTATCGGCCTTGCCGTGTATAACAGGCTGCTTCGCGCGGCGGGATTTCGCGTGATAGACGCGGGAGGCTCGGATGCTTTACAATAACGACAACATCTGTACGGTCGGGCTGACGGGAATGTCCGGCGCGGGCAAGACTACCGCCTGCGAGGTATTCCGGGAGCACGGCTTTCATATCATAGACTGTGACAATGTCGCGCGCGAGGTCGTGAAATGCGGGAGACCCGCTCTTGCGGATATAGCCGCGCATTTCGGAAGCGGCATACTCACACCGGACGGCGGGCTTGACCGTAAAAAGCTCGGCGGTATCGTCTTTTCCGATAAGCAGAAGCTCGCCGAGCTGGACGGGCTGATCTACCCGTTTATACATTTTGAAATAATACGGGAGCTTACGGAGTTCTCCGGTACAGGTGAACGGCTGTTCCTGCTTGACGCGCCGACGCTTTTCGAGAGCGGAGCGGACATTTTCTGCGACTGCATAGTCAGCGTCACTGCGGACATTTCGGTTTGCAGGGAGCGGATAATGCTGCGCGACGGGTTGACTGCCGGACAGGCGGAAAAACGGCTTTTGTCGCAGCACGATGCAGAGTTTTATCGCGAACGTTCCGATCACTGCGCCGAAAACAACGGCGACCGTGAGCAATTTGCTGCCGGGCTGGCACAAATTGCCGACAATATCCGCCGAAAGATATTGCCTGCCCGATAAAGGGCGTGGGGGTGAAGTCCCCACAAAAAAACAAAGCCCGCCCCAAAAGGGGAGGGGTACGGGCGGGGTAAGACAGCTGCGAGGCGGCGTGATAAGGAGATAATTTGAGCAAAAATAAGAAAAAAGTTATCATTGTAATCATTATCCTCGTGCTCGCTGCGCTGATAACAGCGGCAGTAATCTTCGGCAAGGCTGCCATCGACCGCGGCGTCTACGAGTTCAGGCGGGCGACCCACCCGCTGCTGTATTCCGAATACGTCGAAAAGTACGCGGACGAGTACGGGCTGGATAAAAACGTCATCTACGCCGTAATAAAGACCGAGAGCGGCTTCGACCCGAATGCAGTTTCCAACACCGGCGCTCGCGGGCTGATGCAGATCATGGAGACCACCTTCGACTGGGTGAAATTCCGGCTCGGCGACGATGATATCACCTACGAGGAAATGTTCGACCCGGAGAATAACATACGCTACGGTGCTTATCTGTGGGATTATCTCACCGAGTATTTCGGCTGTACCGACACGGCTGCGGCGGCGTATTTCTCCGGTATCGGCGAGGTCGGGAAGTGGGTGAGCGACCCCGCATACTCAAAGGACGGGGTGCATCTTGACACTATCCCGAGCAAAAACGCGGCACATTATGTGAATAAGATAAATGACGCGCTCGACACTTACAATGAGCTGTACGGGCAGGAAAGGAGCAATCAGTAATGGCTAAGAAGGACGAGAAGAAGGACGAAAAGAATGTAAAGAAGAGCGATGAGCTCAAGGAAAAGCTCTTTATGAAACGCAGGAACACGGGGCTCGAAATGTCGGAGGCGGATATAGCCAAAGCCGACAAGTTCTGTGAGGATTACAAGCGCTTCCTCGATGTCGGAAAGACCGAGCGTGAGGCTTGCGCAGAGGCTGTACGACTCGCGGAGAAGGCCGGTTTTGTACCGTTCGACAAGTCCGCATCATACAAGCCGGGTGACCGTGTATATCGCGTAAATCGCGGCAAATCGGTCATTCTCGCAGTGATAGGCAAAAAGCCCGCAGCAGAGGGTGTGAACCTCGTAGCGGCTCATATAGACTCCCCGCGTATCGACTTGAAGCAGAACCCGCTCTATGAGAACGAGGGACTGGCATTCTTCAAGACCCACTATTACGGTGGTATCAAGAAGTATCAGTGGCCGGTGACTCCCCTTGCGCTGCATGGCGTGATATACAAGGCGGACGGCGAACGCGTTGATGTGAAGCTCGGCGAAGACGAGAGCGACCCCGTTCTCGTTATCACCGACATACTCCCGCACCTCGCGGAGGAGCAGTACAAGCGTCCCGCGCCGAAGCTCATTCAGGGTGAGGAGCTGAATATCCTCATAGGGTCGAGACCGTTCCGCGACGACAAGGCGAGTGAGGCGGTAAAGCTCGCGATAATGCAGATACTCAATGAAAAGTACGGTATAGTAGAGAGTGACTTCATCTCTGCCGAGCTGGAATGCGTCCCCGCTTTCAAGGCGAAGGATGTAGGTTTCGACCGCAGCATGATAGGCGCCTACGGACAGGACGACCGCGTATGCGCATACACCGCGCTCATGGCGATCCTCGATATAAAGGGAACCCCTGCCCGCACAGCGGTGACGATACTCACCGACAAGGAGGAGATCGGCAGCGAGGGCTGCACAGGCCTCAAATCGGCGTATCTGAAATACTTCATAGCCGACCTCGGCGAGATGTCCGGTACAAACGGCCGCACCGTTCTCAGCAATTCCAGGTGTCTGTCGGCTGATGTTAACGCAGCCTACGACCCGACATTCTCCGAGCCGTTCGAGAAGCTCAACGCGGCGTTCGCGGGAAGAGGCGTAGTTCTCACAAAGTTCACGGGCTCCCGCGGCAAATCCGGCACCAACGACGCATCGGCGGAGTTCGTAAGCGAGGTGAGGTGCCTGTTCGATAAGGAGAATATCATCTGGCAGACCGGCGAGCTCGGTAAGGTCGATCACGGCGGCGGCGGCACAGTAGCTATGTATATCTCCAATCTCGATGTCGATACCGTTGATATCGGCGTTCCCGTCCTCTCCATGCACGCCCCCTTCGAGGTAACAGCCAAAAACGACGTCTATATGACATATAAGGCATTCAGAGCGTTCCTGAAGTGAGAGGTTGAGAGGTCGCTGCCGCTCGAGAGAAGTGTCTCGCCTTTGGGCGAGACACACGAGGATAGGGCCCCTTGTGTTTGCCTTTAAGCGCCGCATCGTGCGGCGGTCGGAGCAAACACTCAATGCTTCCTGCATTTGCCCTATCCTCGAGCTCTTGACCCGGTTCCTTTGTGCGACAAAGGAACCGAAAGCGTAGTGATGCGAATTTGCTTGTCTATTAGCAAAACCCGCGGAATAAACATATAATGATGTATGTTCCGGGGGTGGTCGTATGGCTTTGGCTTGCAAAAAGACAAAAAAGCGCAGTATTGCGCATATTGTCGGTATGGTGCTCATTTCGCTGGGAGTGCTGTGCGCTGCGCTGCTTATCGCGTTTGACGCTTTTATCCGGCCTACACTTGAGACACTGCTTGATTATAAATGCAGGACTATCGCGGAAAGGCTTATCAGCGAATGCGTATTCTCGCGTATGACCGGCAATGACGAGCCCGGCAGCGTGGTGAGCTTTACGTTCGACAATGACGGACGTATAGCGGCACTTAGCGCCGACCAGGCAAAGATAAACAGTCTCAAAGCGCTGGTAAACGAGGGTGTCAACGACGGGCTGGCCGATATTAAGGGGCAGACCGTGGGGATATCCATAGGAACGCTTTCCGGCATACCTTTCCTGTACGGCACCGGCCCCGAGCTCATGTTTTTCATAGAGCCGAAGGGCAGAGCGGACACAAAGCTTGTCAGCAGCTTCAGAAGCTCGGGGATAAATCAGACCATACACTGCATAATACTTGAAGTTGATGCGGTGATCTCCCCGATAATACCGGGGTTTTCGAAGACCGTGGAGCTCTCCTACGACATTCTGCTCTCACAGACGGTCATAGTAGGGAGTGTTCCCGAGCAGTATTCATACATAGTGCTCGATCAGGATAACCTGTCCGAGCTCGCAGATATAGATATATGAAAGGTGTGGCAGCTATGAACGCCAACGAAGCCGAAAAGCGGCTCAATGAGCTTTACGACATTATAGCGGAGCTTGACCGTAACTACTACGACCTTGACTCGCCGACAGCAGAAGACGACGAGTACGACGTTCTTAAACGGGAGCTGAAATCTCTCGAAACGCAGTTCCCGGAGCTGGCAAGAGAGGACTCCCCGACAAACCGCGTTGGCGGCACCGCAAGCTCTACCTTTGAGAAAGTCGCGCACACCGTGCAGATGGGGTCATTGCAGGACGTTTTCAGCGAGGCGGAACTGTACGATTTTGACAATACCGTCCGCAAGGAGATAACGCCGGAGTATTCCGTAGAGCCGAAGATAGACGGGCTTTCGGTATCGCTCGAATACCGTGACGGTGTGCTGGTTCGCGGCTCCACGCGCGGGGACGGCTTCATCGGCGAGGATATCACCGAGAACCTGCGCACGATAAAGAGTATTCCGCTGAAACTCGCGGACAGGCTGCCGTTTCTTGAAGTGCGCGGCGAGGTGTATATGCCGCGCGAGAGTTTTGCAAAGCTTGTAGCCGAGCAGGAAGAGAACGGTGAGCAGCCCGCGAAAAATCCGCGTAACGCTGCTGCGGGCTCACTGCGGCAGAAGGACAGTTCCGTTACCGGAAAGCGCTCTCTCGGTATATTCATATTCAATGTGCAGCAGGTCGAGGGCAGGGCATTCACACGGCATTCCGAAACGCTCGATTATCTGCGGGAGCAGGGCTTCCCTGTGGTCACGCATACGGTCTGCAAAACGATAGATGAGGCGGTCGGGCGCATTCGTGAGATCGGCGTGGAAAAGCACGGTTATGCCTATGACACGGACGGTGCGGTCATCAAGGTGGACGACCTTGCGCAAAGAGATATTTTAGGCGCGACGGCAAAGGTGCCGAAATGGGCGGTAGCGTTCAAATACCCGCCCGAGGAAAAGGAAACGCGCCTTAACGAGATAGAAGTGAATGTCGGCAGAACGGGCGCACTTACACCCGTGGCACTGTTCGACCCGATACTGCTCGCGGGAACTACCGTGTCCCGTGCGTCGCTCCACAATCAGGATATTATGGACAGGCTCGGTGTTGCGGTCGGCGATATCATAGCCGTTCGCAAGGCGGGCGAGATAATCCCCGAGGTGGTACGCGTGGCGAAGCACTGCGGCGGGGAACCCTACCGGCTCCCCGACAAATGCCCGGTCTGCGGGCACCCCATTGAAAAGAGCGAGGATGAAGCGGCCGTGCGCTGCGTGAATCCGAACTGCCCGGCGCAGCTCTTACGCGGTATCGAGCATTTCGCGTCGCGCGAGGCGATGAACATCGAGGGCCTCGGAGAAGCGGTCGTGAAGCTGCTCTGCGATAACGGGCTGATACACTGCTGCGCCGACCTTTACGAGCTCAATATGCAGGACATCCTGTCGCTGCCGGGTTTCAAGGACAAGTCGGCGGGAAATCTGCTCAGAGCGATAGAAAATTCCAAACAGAACCAGCCCGACAGGCTGCTGTTCGCGCTCGGCATTCGCGGCATAGGCCGTCGTTCTGCCGAACTGCTGCTGCGGAAGTTCGGCAGTGTGGACGGCGTGATGAACGCGTCGGAGGAAGACATCCTCGCGATAGATATGTTCGGCGATGTGCTCGCGAAAAGCGTGGTGAAGGCGTTTGCCGACCCGCAGATGCGTGAGATAGTGGAGCGCCTGCGCGGTTACGGGCTGAAATTCGACTACGACAAGGCTGCCGAGAGCGACGGCTTCGCGGGACTTACCTTTGTCCTGACGGGGACCCTTCCGACGCTCAAACGCGACCGTGCAAAGGAAATGATAGAGAATATGGGCGGCAAATGTGCCGGCTCGGTCTCGAAAAAGACAAACTACGTCGTAGCGGGCGAGGAAGCGGGCAGCAAGCTCACCAAAGCGCAGGAGCTCGGTATCACGATACTCACCGAGGATGAGCTGCTGAAAATGATAGAAGAAGCGAAGGAATGACGTTTATGAGAGAGACCGAAACAGCGAGACTTAAACTGCGGCGGGTCAGGGAAGACGATGTCAAAGCGATATACGAGGGTTGGGCAAAAGACCCCGAAGTGTCGAAGTATCTGACGTGGCACCCGCACAAGAGCGTTGAGGATACCCGTATGGTCATGGACTACTGGCTCAGCGAGTACAGCAAGGAAACCTGCTACCGCTGGGGGATAGAGCTGAAGGAGTCCGGTACGCTCATCGGAATGATAGATGTTGTCGGATATGAAGGCGGCGTTCCCGTTATCGGCTACTGCTCCGCGAGGAAATACTGGAACCGCGGGTATATGACCGAGGCGCTGAAAGCCGTTGCGGATGAGCTTTTCGCGGCCGGCTTTTCCGAGATAAAGGCGGAGGTCGTCGAAGAAAACGGCGCGAGCAACCGCGTGATACAAAAGGCGGGCTTTGAGTATGTCGAGAGCCGCAATTCCCCTCTCTCGCTGGTAAAGCCCGAAATGGTGATGCTCAATTCCTATCGGCTGAGAAGGCCCGAGTGACATATTGTGACATTTTATGAAAAAGCTTATCATTTTACTTATATCGGTCATCGCGGTCGGCGCTGTGAGCATATTCATGCTTCAAAACCACGCCGATATGCAGAAGACCCTTCCGACGACGTTTGAGACTTCCCCGGAGGAGATACTTCCTGTGGACGAGCCGGACGACGCACCTGCCGACACTCAGGAAAGCGCGGAGACTCCGGACACCGACGGCGCATCGGAGATAGTGTTTTCTCACGGCAGGACATTCTATGACGAGGACATTGAAGTCGAGCTGATCTGTTCTGACGAGAGTGCGGTGATATACTACACGACGAACGGCAATGATCCCGACGAGAGCTCCGGAAAGTACACGGCGCCGATAACGCTGAACGCGAAGAACCGCGCCTCCGCTACCACGATCAAGGCAGTGGCTGTGGGAGATGCCGGGCGCTCTAAGCCTGCGCTGAAAACATATATCGTCGGCAAGAACATAAGCGAGCGGTTCTCCGAGGACACGCTCATTTTCGTGCTGTCCACGGATGAATACAATCTGTATGACTACTATAACGGCATCGCCGTGGAGGGCTATCTGCGCGACGAGTGGCTGAAGAACGAATACAAGGGCGGCGGGATAAATCCCACCGATCCCGCGAATTACAATATAGGCGGCCGCGAGAGCGAACGCGATATGTATGTCGAGGTGTATAACAGCAAGGGCGAGCAGCTCGTGTCACAGGCTGCGGGAGCCCGCGTTGTCGGGGGATATTCCCGCGCAAACGATCAGAAGTCGTTCAGGCTGTTCGCACGCAGCGAGTACGGCAAGGGAAAGTTCAAATACCCGTTCTTCGGCGTTGACCGCGACGCTTACGGGAACATTCTCACCTACTACGACCGCATAACGCTGCGCGACGGAGCAAATGACCGCGAATTTGCCGGAGTGCGCGATGAACTTTCCGCCGTGCTCGCTTCCGACGCGGGATTTACAGATGTACAGTCCGTGCGGCCTGCGGCGGTGTTCCTCAACAGCGAGTATTACGGCTATGCGTGGCTGCATGAGGCGTTTTCCGACAGCTATCTCGAGATGATGTACGGCGGGAACAAGGAGAACTTCCGCATAGTGGGCGCGAAGGAGCTCGAAGTTGAGAGCGATGACCCCGAGGACGAACAGGCGGTCGCCGAATGGCAGCATGTCGTTGAGCTCGCAGAGAGCGGTCTTGTGAACAACTTCAATTTTGCGGAGTTCTGCTCGCTGGTCGATATCGACGACCTGATGCTGTACTACGCGATGCAGATATACATTGACAACAAGGACTGGCCGGGCAACAACTTCAAAGTCTGGCGGTATTACCCGGGCGAGGGCGAAACGGTCACAAGCCCGTATCTCGACGGGAAGTGGCGGTTCCTGCTGTTCGATGCGGAGTTCGCGTGGGGTCTGTACGGAGCGGGTTACCGGGACGATACGCTGCGCGCGTTGCTTACCGGTAAGCACATGCAGGGCGCGTCGCACATACTTATCGGGCTGCTCGAACGTGCCGATATGCGTGAGAAATTCGCGAACACGCTCTGTGAGCTTATGGACGGCGCATTCTCGCCCGACAACGTTAAAGCGCGGCTGGACGAGCTGATTGCGGAGAGCGACCCCGAGCAGATGTATGCTCTGTACAACGGCTATACCTCGGAATGGGCGAACGAATGGACATTCACCGACAGCAGGCAGCAGATACGGGATTTCGCGGACTATCGCTCTGTTATCATCTACCGCTCTCTCAAAAAGGAGTTTGAGCTCGGCGACGAGATGTACAAGGTTTCGGTGCGTTGTCCGACGGGCGGTGACATAAAGCTCGGCTCACAGACGATAACGAGCGGCGGAACGCTCGAAGTATCGTATTTTGCGGAATACGGCGTTGATATGACCGCGAAGCCCTATGACGGGCGGAAGTTTGTCCGGTGGACGGTGAACGGCGTTGACTACGACACCCCGACGCTGCACATAGACGCGTCAATGGCGCGCGACGGAGTGGTCTCTCCCGTGTTGTATCTCGAAGCCGCCGAGAGTATGCGCGGTGTTGTTGTAAGCGAGCTTTATACCTCCGGCGCGGGCGACTGGGTGGAGATATACAACCCCGGCAGCGAGCCTGTCAAGCTCAAAGGCTGGCGGCTCTCCGACAAGGAGGATGATCCTGACAAGTATGTCATACCCGACGTGGAGGTCCCGGCGGGCGGTACAGTGACATTCGTCTGCAAGGACAACAACGAGGAATCCGCGCTCATGCGGCATCAGCTGGATTTCAGCCTGAAAACCGGCGAAAAGCTGTATTTCAGCGACCCCGAAGGCAATATAGTATCTGCTGTGCCGGTAACGGAGCTTCCCGAGGGGCAGTCTCTCGTGCTGGGTGTGGACGGGCTTTACCGTATCGACATAGTTTCAGACGGTGTTCATTCTGTACAATAAAACATTATTTATTCAGTGTAAAATTCCCAAATTGCAGCAAAAGGCGAGAAATATTGTTGCAATTTGGGAAATTTTGTGCTACAATAAATTATGTATCGATAAGACAATGCCGATTTTTTAAGTATATATATCGCGGCGAAGCCGCACCACAATTGTCAATTGTCAATTATCAATTATCAATTGAACTTGGAGCGCTTCGGAAGGCGCAGCGGCAAAAATGCGGATTAATGTAAGAAATATCTCAGGTTAAGGAGGACTATGGGAATGGGAAAGAAAACAAGAGGTTTCTTCAGAGCGGCAGTATCGCTGTTTGCGGCGGCCGCACTGACGGTCACGGCTCATGCCGCGCCTGCGGGCAATACCCTCGCAGCACTGCTGCCCGAAGCTGCGGCCGAGGCGGATAATGCCGGCGCGATAATGCTCTACAAGAGCACAAGCGGTACCGGCAGCTATACCGCCGTCAAGGACACGGAGATACTGTATCTCAATGACGGAACCAACAGTGAGCTGTCGTTCATCGCGTTCGTAAATACCGGAAACGCGTCCGAGACGGTTATGATTTCGACCTCCAACGCGAATGTACAGTCGTCGGAGAGCACGATACAGACCGATACGGGCGGCTGCATACGCACAGTCATCACTGCTCAGGCAAAGGGCGATACGGTAGTTACGTTCAGTCTCGCTTCCGACAGCACGGTCAGAAAGACCGTTACGATAAAGGTGGTTGAACCGACCGATATCAAGTCCGTTGAACTTATTGAGGGTACGATGAAGAAGTCGTACTATGTCGGCGACGCTATAAGCTGGGGCAATGCCAGGCTGCTCGTCACGAAGTACAACGGCAGCACGGAGAGTGTCACCATAGCGGGGAATGCTGCTGTTACCGTCAGCGGCTTTGATACCACGAAGGCCGGAACGAAGAATATTTCGGTCATATACGCGGATTTCCTCAATACGACAGAGATCGAAGTCGCGGCGGTAAGCGTTACGAGAATAGCTGTAACGGAGCAGCCCGACAAGACCGCATATTATGTGGGTGAAGCGCTCGACCTTGAAGGCTGCGAGATCACCGCATATTACAACAACGGCGATGAGAGCGTTATAGACCTCGACGATCCTGGGCTCAGCATCAGCGCGTTTTCGAGCGCGGCTCCGGGATCCGTTACGGTAAAGTTCACTTATGGCGGGAAGGAAACGGCGCTGATACTTACGGTCGTGGAGAAGACCGTCACTGCGGTGAATGTCACCGATCTTCCCTCCAGAAATACATATTTTACGGGTGAAGCGCTTGACCTCACCGACGGCGTTATCAGGGTGACATACTTCCTTGGCGACGAGGAGGATATACCGATGGTGAAAAACGGTTCGGTCACATCGGGTATCACGACGACCGGATTCAACAATACCATCCCCGGCAAGTATAAGGTAAAAGTCTGGTACGGCGGCAGGTATGACACGTTCGATGTCACCGTTAACGCGCTTGCGATAAGCTCTCTCGAGTGGGTGTATATGCCTTCAAAAACGCAGTATTATGTCGGCGACGCACTGGACCTCAAGGGAGGTATTCTCCGTGCGACTTTCAACAACGGGGATATAAAGGCTGTAACGCTCCCCGACGCTTCCGTCACCGTGAGCGGGTTTGACAGCACGCAGACAGGCGACCAGACCATATATGTGAACTACGGCGGCAAGACCGTGGAGCTCGAAGTCAATGTGGCGGAGCTCAATATCGAGACTCTGACGATAGCATCCCCACCGGGCAAGAAGCTGTATTTCGTCGGCGAGACCGCGCTCGACCTTACCGGGGGTATGCTGAAAGCCGTTTACAGCAACGGTATGTCGGAGAACATCCCGATGACGAGCAAAAGCGTTACTGCGAGCGGATTTAAGGCCGACAAGGAATATGACGCTCTCACGATAACGGTCACATACAAGAGCAGGACCGTCACCTTCGATATCGCGGTAAAGGCACTCGGTATCACCTCGCTTGAAATTATAAGGCTGCCGGACAGGACACAGTACGGTATAGGCGAAACGCTCGACCTCACGGGCGGCATACTCCGCGCTTACTATAACAACAATACCTTCGCGGATGTTCCCATGACGCAGACGGGTGTTACGGTAACAGGATTTGACAGTTCGGTTGTCGGTTTAAAGCAGCTTACTGTATCGTTTACCGGCAGGACAGCATATTTCAGCGTTACTGTCGCTGCCTCGACAGCTACGGTGACGGGTATCACCATATCGAAGTACCCCAGGACCGCATATATCGTCGGTGAAACGCTTGACGTGACCGGCGGTGAGATAACCGTCACATACAGCAACGGAACGACCCGGCCGGTCGCAATGACTGCGGGTATGGTCTCGGGCTTCTCTTCTGCGACAAAGGGCACAAAGACGCTCACAGTCACCTACGAGGGCAAGACCGCGACCTACAACATCACAGTCGGCGATGTTTCCGTCGCCTCAATAGAGATGAATAAATTGCCCAAGACGCTCTATTATCAGGGCGAGGCGCTTGACGTGACGGACGGCACGATAAAGGTGAACTATACCGGCGGAACGAGCGAGATCATTCCGCTGACTACGGCAATGGTATCGGGGTTCTCGACCTCCGTTACCGGCAGGAAGACACTCAATGTCACATACAGCAGCAGAAGCACGACATATCAGATCGAGGTCAGGGCGGATGCCGTTACCACGGTCTATATCGATTCGCTCCCCACAAAGGTTGATTACGCGTTCGGCGAGACGCTCGACCTCACGGGCGGCAAGCTTATCGCAGTGTATGTGAGCGGCCGCGAGGAGCCCGTCGATATGAATGATCAGGCGGTAAGCGTTTCCGGCTTTGACCCGTCCGGCGAAGGCCCTATGATGATAACCGTGACGTATTTCGGAAAGTCCGCGTCGTTCGGTATCACAGTCGGCGCTAAGGGCATTTCCGGTATCAGCATACTCCGCGACCCGAATAAGATAAACTACTACTTCGGCGAGGTGCTCGACCTCACGGGCGGCATACTGAAGATCACCTATGAGGACGGCACAGCGGCGACGATCCCGCTGACAGATACGGGCATAACCGTAACGGGCTACGATACGGCGCTCGAAGGTCTCAACGTTCTTACAGTGACGTATATGGAGCAGACGACGGAGCTCGTGATAACGGCTTATGAGAAGAAGGCTGTCAGCCTCAAGGTCGTTATGGATCCCGCAAAGATGACATACAGCCTCGGCGAGAAGCTTGAACTCGCGGGCGGCGTCGTTGCGGCAACATACATCTACAACGATACCGAGAACATCCCGATGACGGATCCGCGCGTGTCGGCTTCCGCTCTTGACAGTACCACCGCGGGAACAAAGGAGATCGTGCTGACCGTCGATGAGAAGCACGTTTCGCTCACCGTCCTCGTCACATCCGAGAAGATATCGGGACTGGCGGTATATACCCCCCCGGTCAAAACTTTCTACTATGTGAAAGAGAAGCTCGATCTGCGCGGAGGCGTCCTGAGAGCTATCTACAACGGCGGTGCTTCCGAGAAGCTCGTCGATATGACCGACCCGCTCGTGTATGTTACCGGCTTTGACTCCACCACCGCGGGTATGAAGACGCTCATGTTCAGCTACGGCGGCCAGAGCACTACATTTACGATCACCGTTGCGAACGATACCGTTACCACGCTGACTGTCGGCGACCTGCCGAAAAAGACTTCCTATGCCGTGGGCGATACGCTCGACCTTACGGGCGGCACGCTCCGTGTGGAATACAACAACGGTACGCGCACGGAATACATACCCATGACTGCGGCAGGAGTGAAGGTCTCCGGGTTCAGCAGCGAACGCTCCGGCGTAAAGCGCATTACCCTGACCTACAGTGGTCTGACCGCATATTTCGATGTTACGGTAAGACCTATCGACAAGGTAGTTTTAAAGGGCGAGGGCTTTGATACGCTGTACGAGGCACTTGAAGTCATTGCAGCCGAGGTGGCAGGCAAGAGAGCCGACCTCTCCTACACCGTCGAAGTTACGGAAGACCTGTACGAAACAAAGATTCCCGTATTCGCCGATGTTCCGATAAACATTGTCGGAGACAACAGCTTTGATATCACGGTAAGGGCAACATCGCTCACGACCAAGTCTTCTCTCGGCCTCACCAACGTGAGATTCCTCACGGCCTCTGACAAGAATGTAAATCTCACCGTAAAGGGCGACTTTACCGGTGTCGGGACCGAAACCGGTAATCTTAACGTTTCCGGCAGTGCTGTAATTGAGGACTCATTCGTGAACGGCAAGATCTCGACGGGCGGAAAGCTCTCACTCGACGGCGTTGAGGTAAAGCAGGGCGTTACTGTGAAAGGTACGATGAACTGCACGGATTCCGACATCGGCAAAGCGGTGACGATCAGCGGAACAAGCGGCACTACGGTGGTATCCCGCTCGAAGATAGGCGGAAAGCTCACCTGCGCGTCTGAGCTTACGGTGAAGCTGTATTCCGAGCTCGCGGCAGTGGCGGCAAAGAGAACGCTGTATATGTCCGACAGCAAGTGCGGTGCCGTTACGGTAAGCGGAAGCTCGGGACTTACGGTATTCGACGACTGCGAGACCGGAAAGCTGAATGTTTCGACCCAGCTCAATATGATAAATACCATGGTCGAGGGCTCCATAACCGCGAGCCAGACGCTTTCGGTAAGCGGCAGGGTGCTGGCGAAGGGCGCTGTCAGCGTCGGCGGTATAGCGTCTCTTGCTGACGGCTCGGTGCTCTCCTACACCTCGCTCAGCGTCAACAAGACAGGCGTTTCCGGAAACAAGACGCTCATACTGCGCGTTTCCGACAAATACGGCACGGCAATAGATATGAGCCCCACGAGCCGCACCTACAACATTCTCGCGAAGAAGTTCAAGGGCTCCTTCATAAGCTCGCTGCTCAGCTGCTCCACCGAGAATTACAGAAATCCCACCGTGCTTGTTATCAAAGGCACGAAGCTGATAATAACATAATGATCGTTCCCCCGCCGGCTGCGGGGGAACTTTTCTGTTCACGATGAAAAAGCCGGGAGCATCGCTGCTTCCGGCTTTTTCGGGAAAAGGAATATATTATGTTTGAGAGGTGTCTGGTTATCTGCCGGGCTTTCCGGGGCCTCCGAAGCCGGAATTGCTTCCCGCGCCGTAAATCGTCCCGGTCATCCCGACGGTCTTTGACTCGCTGCCCGCGGTGACGGTGTATGTCCCGCCGACCTTTATGTCGGGTGTGCTTATCACCGCGCATTGGTAGTCCTTTGGCGGCGTGAAGCGTGCGAGGATGTTCCCCGCGCTGTCGGTGAGCAGTATCTCCGTACCTCCGGGTATTATCCCGTCAAATGTACACAGGATAGAGCACTGCGTCGAGTCGGAGCCGAAGTTCTCCGCCATTCCCGTTGAGCCTGCCGCGATAAGCGTACCGCCCGTTACGGTGGCTTTCCCGCTCGAATCGAGTGAGCCGTTGAATGCGTCAACGGGACCGCTGATATAAGTTTCGCCTCCGCTCACGAGCAGGGTGCCGTTGGAATCCACACCGTCGCCGAGCGCGTTCACGGTGACACTGCCGCCCGAGATGTG
>JAEEGL010646743.1_pt1 | contig 44923 bp, 33 predicted proteins | sample 9134231 | NCBI WGS metagenome assembly JAEEGL01 (sample SAMN16246548, study PRJNA631951) | gut metagenome | biome: gut microbiome; feature: rumen; material: fiber-attached | host: Bos | place: Iran: Karaj | collected 2018-10 | reverse complement strand
CAACACCCTGACAAACCTGGTCTACAACCTGTGCCGGTACGAGCAAGTAATGCGTCTTGGAATGAATTGATTAACCAACTAAAAAATCAAATAGTTGAATCAACTAAAACAAAAAAAATATCAACAAGCTGCAACCTTTTGGACTTTTTGTATCCTATGAATAGTTAAAAGAATTAATTTTGCAGCGTTGTTTGCGTATCTTGATGTTTAACGGACTTCGCATCAAGGTCGGCGGCAACGCGAAGAAGTAAAAAATAGAAGTCCCCTACAGAATATATTTCAAAACGGAATTATCCCCTTCAATCTTGTAGTACTCTAATCGTGGAATCTTCTACATCTCTTTGTTTTTACAAGACACATAGGAATAATTCCGATGTTTTTTGAATTTTGCTATTTTTGCAACCTATTTTGAGATAAAAGGAAAGAAATACAAAATAATGAAAAAGTTATTATCATTCAGCACCTTGATGGTTAGCATCCTCTTCTTGAGCGCACAGAGCTACACCATACGCCAGAACACGATGAGCAAGCTTGCCATCGAGTTCACCACACCCAAACTGCAGAGTAGCGTGGTAAAAGCCGGAGATGCCCGCTATACATCCCTCACCATGGATGGCTATGACAACTCCACGAAAGTTGGATTCCCGTCATTGCCGGAGCTCACCAAGCTGATTGAGATCCCCTTGTGCGACGAGATTCATGTCAACATTGTGACGGCAGACTACGAGGAATACGATGCTGCCGCCTTGAATGTGCTTTATCCTGTGATGCCCTGCCAGCCGAGCTGTTCCAAGTCCGATACGGGAGAACGTCCCTTCAACATGAACGAAGCTGTCTATCGAACCGATGCTTTCTACGCCTCGCAACCGGAGGTGGTCACCGCCCACAAGATTGGCACTATGCGTGATGTGACCATAGCCAATGTGATAGTGAGCCCCGTGACCTACAACCCTGTCACGAACAAAATCCATGTCTATAGCCACATTGAGGTGGAAATCACCTACGAGAATGCCAACATTCCGGCCACCTTGGAGATGAAGGACAAGTACCATAGTCCGATGTTCCACACGGCCAAGGAGGCCGTCATCAACCCGATGAACACGCGCAACGAGTTCAACATCTCCCCTATCAAGTATCTGATTATCGCCCACGATATGTTTGCCAACAATGAGCAACTGATGGCTTTCGTCAACTGGAAAAAACGTATCGGCTACCTCGTGGAAGTCGCCTACACGAGCACCACCGGCACTACGACCACAGCCATCAGCAACTATATCCAAGCGGAATACGCCAATGCCACGGCCGAGAACCCGGCGCCCACCTTTCTCCTGCTCATCGGCGATGTTGAACAGATACCCGCTTTCACGGGAACTCAGAACCACAAGACAGACTTGTACTATGCCACATGGACCAGCGGTGACCATCTGCCAGACTGTTACTACGGCCGTTTCTCGGCTCAGGACATCAGCCAACTGCTTCCGCAGATCGAGAAGACTTTGATGTACGAGCAATATACTATGCCGGATCCATCTTACCTGGGCAAGGCTGTGTTGATTGCCGGCAACGATGATACCTGGGCTCCCACCCATCTCAACGGTCAGATCAATTATATCTTCGACAATTACATCAACACCACCTCCACCACGCACAACTACACCACGGTGTACAAGCATCTGTATGACTGTTCCAGCGAGGCTGCGACCATCCGACAGGAAATCAGTGCCGGATGTGGTTGGGTCAACTACACAGCTCACGGTTCCGGATATGGTTGGAACGAGCCCGCGTTCACCTGCGACCATGTGCCATACATGAACAATGCTGACAAATATGGTTTTATGATAGGAAACTGCTGTTTGTCATGCACATTTGCGAATCCGGAGTGTTTTGCCGAAGCGGTCTTGCGTGCCGCCAACAAGGGGGCGGTCGGCTATATCGGCGGGTCCGACATCACTTACTGGGATGAGGACTTTTACTGGTCTGTCGGCTTCCGAAGCACCATCGACTCCACCCCGACATACAATGCCAACGGTCTGGGGGCCTACGACAGAATCTTCCATACACACGGGGAGAATCACAATGCCTGGGTCACCAGCATCGCGGGCTATATGACCGCCGGCGATCTGGCGGTGGAAGGCTCAAGCTCGGATCTGAAGCAGTATTACTGGGAAGCTTACCACCTGATGGGCGATCCTTCCCTGAAGCCGTATATGGGGATTCCATCCAACTTAACCGTCAACTCCGACGATTTTCTCTTGGTGGGAAGTACCAGCTATAACGTGCAAACCGTACCCTACGCCTACGTGGCCCTGACCTACAACAACGAGTTGGTAGCCGCCGCCTTCACGGATGCCGCAGGTTATGCCAACCTCACCTTCAGCGCTGCCAACATCCAGGGGGATTATGAGTTGGCTGTTTCAGCACAAAACCACATCCAATACTTCAAGACCGTGCAGGTCATCGCCCCGGCAGGCCCCTTTGTGGCTGTTTCCTCTTCCTCCTTGTCGGAGCAGAGTGTCCCTCAACCAGGTTCCACCGTTTATATGAATGTGGACCTGACCAACTACGGCGTGGCCACGGCCACCAATGTCACCGCCACGCTCAGCAGCAACTATCCTGGCGTGGTCATCCTCCAAAATAGCGTGAGCGACAACAGCATTGCTGCTGGTGCCACCAGCACGCACCACAACGCATTCAGCATCGTGCTGCCTGCCGACGCCCAAGATGGCGATGTGATTCCCTTTGTCATCACCACCACCTTCGGCAATGAAACCACCACCAAGTATGTCACAATAATGGTTGCGACTCCGATATTTTCCATTGAGAACGTGGCCCTTGACAACACGAACAACAGCACCTCCTTCGCTCCTGGCGACACGGCCAACGTGACGGTGACGTACTCCAACATCGGCCACAGCCCCCTGACCGATGCTGTCTTGCACCTCACCAGCCATTACAGCTTAGTGACTGTGAACACCCCGGCCCAGAACATTACGGAGCTGCCTGCTGGGGCCACTGCAACCGCCCAGTATCAAGTGTTGATCGACGCCTCCATCCCAGACCTGACCATTGTACCGCTCTACTTGAAATGCGTGGTAGGCCCGGACATCATTGTGGACACGATCTACTTGACAGTCGGTAGTGTTACGGAGACCTTCGAAACAGGCGACCTAACCTCCTATGGGTGGCAGACCAACCACAACCCCTGGTTCGTCACCAATGAGCAACCCTACGCCGGCAACTACTGCATCCGTTCCAAACAGGACTTGGACAACAACGAGCAATCTGAATTCTTCATCACAATCAACTGCTCCGCCGCTACAAGCATCTCCTATTTCCGCAAAGTCTCTTCTGAAGACGGCTATGACTTCTTCAAGTTTTACATCGACGACACCGAGATGGACAGCCAAACGGGGCACACCGGTTGGTCGCAGGCCTCCTTTCCAGTCGCACCCGGCACGCACACCTTCAAATTCAGCTACCAGAAGGATTCTGGTGTCATCGACGGCAGTGACTGCGCTTGGGTGGACAATATCGTTCTCCCTGGCATGGGTACCTTGTGTGTGGAAGATACGGACGACAATGTAGGTATTGCAAACCGCGAGGAGATACTTACCCGTGTATTTCCCAACCCTACCACGGGTATGCTCCATGTTCAATGCTCCGAACCGATGCAGCAAATCGTGATATACGACTTGAGCGGCCGTCAGCTTATGAGTTTCAATGGGCAAGCCGAACAGCTGAACACCCTCAATGTCAACAGTCTGACCAATGGACTCTATTTTATCCACACTCTCACTACCGAGCAACACTCTTCCATCTCCAAGTTCATCAAACGATAGCTAAGGTCGTGAAGGTGTTTAGTACATTGGATAATGTGAAGACAATCACGGGTGAACGGAATCAGGACTACAATGAGAACCGGCCGCACGATTCTCTTGGGAAGATGTCCCCAAGAGAATACAAAGTTTAATCATATTGAAATTCAAGCACTTTCGCAAGTATAATTTAGAACTGTTCGAAAATAACATGTAACTTTGCAGCGTCATGCAGCCGGATTCTGCTAAAGGACTCCGCAGGGTCTGGAGATATGGCGAGAAAAGAGTAAAAAACAGAAGTCCCCATGAACATGAACAGTCTGCTAAATATCTCCTTCGGAATATTCGCTTTCTCGCCTCCGGGCCAGATATACATGGCGATCGTCATTTTGGGCGAGGCATTCATCCTTTCCAAATACCTTGTGGGGACCAAAGCGAACAGACGAATTTATCTTACTTCTCTGCTCAGCAATGCCGTGAGCGGAGTCGTAGGCATCATCATCTCCCTGGCGGTGAACGGCGGATGGTGGTTGGTGGTTTGGCATCCGTGGGTTAGCTCACATGAAGTGAATGTGCATAATTCCCTACAACTCAAACTATTCGCCATCTATTATGCCGTCGCACTCATTCTCTCGGTATCGATTGAATTCCTTGTCAATCATTTGATGCTAAAAAAATTATACGCTTCAAAGAAAATTCTGAAGGCAACGATGTGGGCCAATTTGGCCAGTTATGCCCTCGGCACACTCTTGCTCGTGCTGTTGATATTGTTCGTTTAAGGGATGGGAGTACCTCCATCCAAAATGAGGTGCCTTGAATTGGAACGGATAGGATATGGGGCGTATATTTGCAAGTGCAAACCACATTGATGGCCTTCACCCTTCGCATCAAGGCCGGCAGCAGCGTGAAGAAGTAAAAATTAGAAGTCCCCTAAAAATTCCGCCCGGCCTTCTTGAGAAACCGCTTCACCTTGCGGTACCGCTTGTTCAGCCAATTCTCAATCATTTCATTCTCATTCTCCAGAGTTTCCTTGAGTTCGTTCTTGCGCTTTCTCGAACGGATGAAACGAAGGTAGGCCCCGATGTGGCGCCACTTCTTGTCATGGTAGATTTCATCGAACGGGATGAGCACCGCCGTGTCTTCGATGTTGTGCATCAAGCGGTTGACCGCCGTGCCGAACATCAGCATCTGGGAGGTGATGTGGATGTAGGCGGTCATGTTCGGCGGGACGTTCACCCCGCGCATCCGCGCCGCCGCCTTGAGCAGTTTATAATCCTCCAGCAGGTCCTCCTTGTTCACGATCAAGTCCATCAATTCAGGATTCGAAGCGGGCCGGATCGCTTGGTCGTCCCAAGGGCGCACCAGTTCTTCCTTATCGCCGAAATGCTTCCATAAAAAGTGATAGATCAGGTCTTTGGCTATGGGGTCGTAGGAGGGATAGATGGTGATTTTTCCAAAGAAATAGAGCAGGCCGGGTGTCTTCATGATGATGGCCACCAGGCCATCCCACAAATTGTCGAAGGCGAAGATGGATTTCGCGCCGTTCTTGGAACTCTGGTACTCCGGAGCCACGAAATTACGCCCCAGTTCCAATACGTGCGGCAGGTATTCCGCGATGAACTTCTGTGAAAAACGGAATTGATGGGCGCTGGCCATGACGGGCTGCCCCGATTCGTCTATCGTCGCCTCGGAGCCGAAAAGGAAACGGTACCCCCCGATGATGGCCTCATTGTCTGGATCCCAGACGATCAACTGCTTGTAGGGGTTCTCCATCTTATCGTACTCGTCCAGATCCAAGGCATTGCCCGTAGAGCCGCCGGCCTCGCGGAACGCCAGTTCACGCAGTCGTCCGATCTCCGTTACCACATGGGGCGAATCCTTCCATGTAACAATATAAAGTTCGTTGTGTCCCTTGTTGGTGTCTTCCAACTTTTTGGATTTGGTAAGTTCCGCCTTGATCAGTTCAACGGGTACGGGATCAATGATTTTATTCATAGCAAAAACATATCAATCAATAGTGGATGGCCAGGGATTGGAGACGATGCCGGCCATATCGAGCATCATCCGGTGCGCCAAATCGCGTATGCGCGCCGTCTCCTCTTTTCGAGGGGTGTTGAGATCGGGCAGGATGGGATCGCCCACATGGATCGTAATCAGCGGCTCGTCCTTGCGGAACCACTTGCGCCATCCGGTGCGGGGACGGAAGGAGATCACCATCGGGATGACCGGGAGCGCGTAACGGTATGCCATGTTGAAAGCCCCCGTCTTGAACGGTCTGAGCGGGGAGTAGTATCGCCAACTGCAACTTTCCGGGAAGATGTGTATCCACTGCTTCTTGTCGTGCAACTCGTTCAGGGCCTTGTCGAACGCCCGGAATCCGCTGCGTTCCTCCGGAATGGCGATGCCGCCGATGGTCTTCATCAGAAAACCATCCTTGCCCCGGAATGCTTGGGCATACATGGGAATCCACGCCTTGCGGTAGCGCATCGCCTGCAACACGCAGATCATGTCCCACCGATGAACGTGATTGCATACGGTCATCACACCGTTGGCGAAGAGTTTGCGGTTCCGGCGTATCTTCTCCCGCCCCTCGATCTTCAATCCATAACGGATCCGATTCAACGGGAACGCGAGAAACCAGGTGACGAAATAGATGATGTTGTTCCAGATCTTGAACTTCAACGATTTGTCAAGATAGGTGTAGGTGTCGTCGAAGCGGATATCCTTGAGTTCCCCGCGGATGGGAGTCATCCGTTTGAAGGGGTCGTCACCGGGGAAATCCGCCACAGGTTCAGGAACATACACTTCTTCCCTGACTTTGAAGTTCCGATAGGCCGGACCCAATGACGAACAATCCTTAAACATGTTCATTTTATGATTAAAAACGCCCATAATGAATGGGCAAAATTAGCATTTTTTTTAATATCGTGAATGTTTAATGTGAAATTTTTTACATCGATTCTTGTTCACGATGCTTCAGCACGACATTCACCTGCGGGTACTTCGTTCGGAGGTGATCGGCGGCCTGCTGGGCGAAATAGACCGACCGGTGCTGTCCACCCGTGCAGCCGAAATAGGCGCTCAGGTGAGTGAATCCCCGCTCCAAGTAATTATCCACACTCATATCCAACACCCTGAAAACGTGCTGTTTGAACTCATCCACCACGGGGTACTGTTCCAAATACTCAATGACGTCGCGGTCGCGGCCCGTGCTTTGGCGATAGCGCACCTCGCGCCCGGGGTTGGGCAGGGCGCGGCAGTCAAAGATGAAGCCGCCGCCGTTGCCGGAGTCGTCCACCGGCAGACCTTTTTTGAAGGAGAAACTGCCCACCTCCACCGTCAGCACGCCCGCGGGCGGCTCGGGAAGCGTCCACGTGCGGGAGGTAATCTCCTGCAACACGGCAGTCAACGCCGGCATCGCCGGCGGTATCTTGCCGCTATCCAACAGATACCGCAGGTTCTCCACCGCCGGCGGAATGCTCTGCAGGAAGTGCGGCTTCCGCTCGAAATAGCCGCGGTAGCCGTACGCGCCCAGCACCTGCAACAGCCGGATCAGCACGTACCCGTAGTACTGCCGACGGAACTCGTCGCGATCGACCGGCTCGTGCTTCTCCAACTCGTCAAGGTAGAACTCCAACAGCTCCTCACGCTCTACCGTCGTCAACTGCGCCTTCGCCTGAAACAGCAGCGAGGAGAGGTCGTACTGTAACGCACCTTTTCTTCCTCCCTGATAATCAATAAAATACAATTCACCTTCGTAAATCATGATGTTCCTGGACTGGAAGTCGCGGTACATGAAATAGTCGTGACGCGCCCGCAACAGTTCGCGAATCAGCGTCTGAAAGTCGTTCTCAAGGGTCTGCTCGTCGAAGGGGATGTAGGCGAGTTTGAGGAAGTAGTATTTGAAGTAGTTGAGATCCCACTGCATGGCCTGCTGTCCGAACTCTTCACAAGGGTAGCAGCGCGAGAAGTCGAGGCCGTGGCGGGCGGCCAGTTGCAGGCGCGGCAGTTGCCGCAAGGCCTCGCGGAAGAGGTCGAGCACGTCGGCGGGGGTGTCGGTGCCGCCCGCCTCCTTGCGCCGCCGGCTCAGATAGCCGAAGAGCGTCTCGTCGCCCAAGTCCTGCAATAGGTAATACGCCCTGTCTTCGCTGATAGCCAATATCTTAGGCACATTGATTCCTTCACGAAGGAAGGACTCGGTGAAGGCGAAGAAGGCCTCGTTCTCCTTGAGGTCGTCGTTATACGCCCCCATGATCGTGGTGCCGTCAGCGAAGAGCAGACGGGTATAGACGCGGTGTGAACCGGACTGCGCAATCGGCTCGGACTTCGCCACCGCCCGGCCGGCATACGCCGCCGCAAACGTCGTCAGGATCGAAAGTTGGAACATCATATATTCAAGGTATGGTTTGCAAAAACGGAATTATCGTGCCATGGACGGGAAATGCCGCCGGGTGAAATCTGTCAGTTCGCCGTCGGTCATGCCGTATAGGTGTTTGCCAGCGGAAAGGCAGTTGTGAAAGGTGGCGGCGTCGCCGAGGTTGGCGTAGCACTCCAACTCGCCGGTCCAGATGTCCCAGATGTAGTCCATGCCCTGCTTGGCGGTATTGTAGGCGATGAGGGCGTCGTTGTAGCGGCGGGCGACGGCAAGCGTCTTGCCGTAGAGCAGCCAGTAGATGGGGTCGTCGCCCGTGTAGTTCATCAACTGCAGGATGGTGGCATAGACCCCGTCGGCATGCCCCTCGCCGATCTGATAGCAGAGTTTGTGGTAAAGGACAAACCTCTCGTCGAGACCGGCGGCGCGAAGTTGTTCTAAGTCGGTGATAAAATCCTTCGAGCATTCGTACATGCCGATGGTATAGAAACGGTAGTAGTCCGTAAATTGCTGTAAATCAGATTTCTGATCATTCAACAACTGCCACATCTGCGCATACTGCCCCTGTTTGCAGAGGGCGGAGACGGTCACCATGTTCTTGGCGGCTTCGGTGGGGTTGTCGGTGGTCATGAAGGCGTTGATGGTCGTTTCGGATGCGATCTTGCGGGAGAGGTCGGCAGCGAGGGAATAGACGTAGGCATCCTGGATGACGGGCTGCCCGTCACGGAATCCGAGTTGCAGGTCGTCGAACTGGATGCTGCCGTCCTCGTCGTAAGTGCGCAACACGAGGTGGGCGGTGTCGCCCCGCAGATAGCAGGTGTCGAAACGGAAGTCGCCGCCGTTCTCCACAATGTCGAGCAGATAGTCGCCGTAGCGGCTGTTGCCGTGGAAAATCTCCATGCCGGCACCGATCTCGAGGGCGGCGCCGATGGCGGTGACACGCTGTTTCAGTGCGACCGTGTCGATGGCGTCATTCAGCGGTGCGGGGTCGCCCGCCATGATCGTGTCGGTCATCTGCTGGACAAACTTCTTCACCGCGGAGATTTTCTCGGCAGCGGTCATCTGCTGCGTGGTCGGCCGCTTGTCGGCATCGCGCTTGCATCCCGCTGCGAAGCCCAACAGCAAAACGGCCAATATGTAGATGGTTGTTTTTTTCATATGCAATACTATTTACCGGAATAAATCAAGGTTGAAAATTCTTGGGGAATGAAAATGCGGTTGGCCACCTCCATGATCTCCTCGGCGTTGATGTCCTCCACCTTCCGGAAGGAACTTTCGGTGGTCTCTACTTCGTTGAAAAAGAGCGCACTACGACCGATGGCCAGCATCTCCTGCAACTTGGCCTCGTTGGTGACGGCGAGTTGCCCGATGAACTGTTTTTTGGCCGTCTGCAGCTGGAGTGGTCCCAACTTCTGGGTGGAAATCTTCTTTAATTCTTTATAAACCAAGTTAATACATTTTTCTATCGACTCTTTTTCACACCCCACATAGATGGTGAACAGTCCGGTGTCGGTGAAGGGGGAGTAGTTGGCTTCGACGGAGTAGGCGAGTCCGCGTTTCTCGCGGATGGCGAGGTTGAGGCGCGCGCTGAGGGCCGGGCCGCCCAGCAGGTTGGTGAGCAGGGTGAAGGGTAGCCGTTCCTTCTCTTGGAACGAGAAGGCAGGATGGCAGAGCATGACGTGCGCCTGCGAGATGTTCTTGTGGCGGCGCACCTCCACGGGCGCGTGATCGAGGAAGGGCAGCCGCTGCCGCTCGCAACGGGCGGCGATGGGCTGGTTGAAATAGCGGTTACAATATTTTAAAAACGCGGCGGTGGAGATGTTGCCGACAGAGGCGAGCACCAAATTGTCGGCGGTGTAGTGACGACGCACGAAATCGACGATGTCGGCGCGGCGGAGGCGGTGAAGCGACTTCTTGCTGCCAAGGATGTTGCGGCCGAGCGGGTGGTCGGGGAAAGCGACCTCCTCGATCTCGTCGAAGATGAGCTCGGCGGGCGCGTCGCGGTAGTAGTTGATCTCTTCGAGGATAACGGTCTTCTCCTTCTCAATCTCCTTTTCGGGGAAGGTGGCGTGGAAGAGAATGTCGGCGAGGAGCTCGATGGCGCGGGGGTAGTCGGCGGAGAGGAAGGAGGCGTGGAAGCAGGTCTCCTCTTTGGCGGTGGAGGCGTTGAGGTCGCCGCCGGCGTCCTCCATGCGGCGCGAGACTTGGTAACTGTTGCGGCGTACGGTGCCTTTGAAGAGGGAGTGTTCCGTAAAGTGGGCGAGGCCGTCGCAGCCGGGGTCTTCGTCGCGCGTGCCCGCGTTGACGATGACGCCGAAGTGCGAGATCGGCGAGGCGACCTCCTTGTGGATGACGCGGATGCCGTTGGGCAAAGTGTGGATGGGAATGGTTTCTGACATGAGTCGATGGCAAAAAAGCAAGGGACAGACACCTTGCGGTCGCCTGCCCCTTGACTTCATATCTCGCCTTAAGGGGCAAGGTTATTCAGTCTTCTCCTCTTTCTTGATGTTGGGGAGTTCCAGACCCAGGCCTCTCTTTCTGTCGAGTGCCTTCAGGTAGATGGCAATGAGGAATGCGATAATGCCGAAGCAAGCGAAGATGATGAGCGGTACCGTGAAGCGGTAGGGAATGAACATGCCGCTGCTGGCCTTGCTCAACTGATCTTGAATCGGAGTCATCTCGGTCGTCTTCGAGGATTGTGACATCCAGGAGAAGAGACCACCCTCTTTCACCTCATTCTTGGGAGCGTTTTGGAGATAACACGTGATCGCGCACTGGTTGTTATTCAAGACATCCATGGTCTCCTTGACAGAAGCGAAAGTCTTGTCGATGGCTTTGGTCTTATCGGTCTGATTGTACACGGTCTCCAGTTGCTGGTAACTGGTTTGGAGAGCGGCATATTCCTTGGCGAAACCGTCATAGTCGTTGGCGTTCAGGGCAAAAGAGACATTCTGGTAATCTTCAATGACCTGTTTGGTGCTGTTGACGATGGGACTTTCGGCGTTGCTGCTGGCCAAGACGGAACCGATGAGAACAGGCACGAGGCAGAGTCCGATATTCTGAACCCAGAAGATAAGGCAGTAAGCGGAACCCAATACCTTCTCTTCAATGATTTTCGGGACAGAAGGCCACAGAGCAGCGGGCACGAGGGCGAAGGAGATACCCAGGATGACGATAGTGGCATAGGCGATGAAGGCGCTGTTCGTGGCCGGGACTACGAACGCGAAGATGAGGTGGCAGCAGATGAGCAGCAACGCACCCCAGATGAGCATGGTTGCGCCCTTGCCCTTATGGTCGAGGAAGGAACCCAGGAAGGGGGTGATGATGGCGGCGCCGATGGGGAACCAGCGGAAGATGCTGGAGGCGGTGCCGGCGTCGATGCCCAGGTTGCACTGCAACATGTTGGCACCGTAACGCTGGAACGGGAAGATAGCAGAGTAGTAGAGAACACACAGCAGGGCAACAACCCAGAAGTTGAGACTGGAGAAGATCTTCTTCAGGTCGGAGATCTTGAACTCCTCCTCGGAGGCGTCTTCGGCGTTGCTACCGCCGGCGACGGCGAGTTGCTTGTCGAATTTCTTATCCATTACGCTGAACACGAAGAAGTTGAGAATGCCGATGAGCAACAAGAGGGTGCAGAAAGCCACGGGTGCCTGAACGGTGCCGAAGCGGCTGGCGATGGGTTCGCTGATGGAGAAGATGGCGAAGACGCCCACACGGGCAATAGCCATCTCAATGCCCATGGCCAAGGCCATTTCCTTGCCCTTGAACCATTTCGCGATGGATTTGGAGACTGTCGTACCAGCCATTTCGCAGCCGCAGCCGAAAATCATGAAGCCGAGGGCCGCCATTTTCGCGCTACCGGGCATCGTCACCCACCAAGTATTCAGCCAGTGGCAGAACGACGTGGTCTGGAACCAGTCGCTGATACCGACGAACTTGATGGCCGCACCAACGAACATCAGGCAGGCAGAGAGCATACCCGTGAAGCGGATGCCCATCTTGTCGAGGATGATACCCGCCAAAATCAGGAAGCCGCACACGTTGAGGATGTACTCGGCGGCGGCATACGTGCCGAACACCTCCGGCACCCAACTGCGCTCCGCCTCCACCAAACTCTCCAACGGGGACATCACGTCCACGAACATGTAGCCGAAAAACATCATCAGCGCGATGAGTATCAACGCTGTCCATCGAGCGACCGGACTGTCGTTCATCAATCTTTGAATTTTTTCTGTCATAGTTTAAAATATTAAGTGAATAAAATATCCCAAAAATAAGGCGTGCAAAAATACGACTTTTTATTTTTTCACCACCAAAAAATCGACACGGTTTTCTCACTTTTTCACATTTAAAAAACAAAGAAGAAACAGGTGTTGCACTTGTAATATTTTTTGTATATTTGCAGGCTCAAAAAGAATCTGAACAAAAGAAGATAACTAATTAAATATCAAATAATTAAGCTATATGCGAAACAAAGGTTTAGTTTTATTTTTTACGATTCTCATCGCACTTGCCTGCATCTATTGCCTCTCGTTCACGATCGCAACGAAGAATGTCGAGAAGAAAGCGCTGGCCTATGCCACCGCCGGCGAAGCCCACGACAAGGCCGTGAAAGAGGCCATCGCCACCTTCGAGGATGTCAATGATGTCAAGGCCACCGCGCGCGACAAGAAACGTATCACGGAGGATGTGGAGAACTCGCTCGAACGCGAGTACCTTGACAGAATGAAGGACTCCTCGATCTGGCTCGGTTTCACCTACGGAGCAAGCAAAGATAAAGAGATCAACCTCGGCCTCGACCTGCAGGGCGGTATGAGCGTCACCCTGGCGGTCTCCTCCCCGCAGTTGGTGCAACAACTCTGCGGCGAGAGCTACGCCGAAGACCCGCTCTTCACCGAATCCTTCAACGCCGCCGTCAAGGAGTACAACCACGGCGCCAACGGCACCGACTTCCTCGACATCTACGAGAAACACGCCAAAGCCAAGAACGTGAAGTTGGCCACCTTCTTCGGAGAGAACCTCGGCATGCCCAACGCCGACAACGCCTCCATCATCGCCAACCTCAAACAGAAACGTGCCGAAACCATGGACGACACCTACGAGATCCTGCGTACCCGTATCGACCGCTACGGCGTGGCCCAGCCCAACATCCAGACCGACGCCGCCGGCCGTATCATCGTGGAGCTCCCCGGTGTGAAGGACAAGAAGCGCGTTGAAGACCTCTTGAAGAGCACCGCGCAACTCGAGTTCTGGCAGGTCGTCCCCACCACCAACGGCTTCCCCGCCACCTTCAAGAACGCCGTGGTCGAACTCGCCCAGGAGGCAGAGAGCAACGGCGACGCCGACGCTCAGAAGGAACTGCTCGACATCGCCCAGCACTGCGGCATCGACCCCTACGCCGTCGCCCAGTTCCCGCTCGGCGACACCGCCAAGATGGGCAAACACCTCCCCGCCATCATCAAGAAACTCGGTCCCTCCTACGACTATGTCTATTATTGGGGCAAGGCCGACAAGAAGGACAAAATGTGCCCCCTCGTCCCCCTGCAGAAATACTCCAAGGAGTGCGGTCCCGTGCTCTGTAACAAGACCATCAGCAAAGGCGCCCGCATCATCCGCAACGCCGAACAAAACGTTGACGAATACCAGCGCGTCATCGTCAACATGACCATGGAAGAGGAAGCCGCCGACCAGTGGCAGCGCATTACCAAACAGTATAAGGGCGAATGCATCGCCATCGTGCTCGACCAGTTGGTCTATTCCTACCCGCGCATCAACGACGAGATCGCCAACGGCCGCTCCCAAATCAGCGGCAACTTCGACGTGCAGGAAGCTAAGGAATTGGCCATCGTGCTCAACTCCGGCGGTCTGGATGTCGCCCTCGACATCATCTCCTCCGACTTGGTCGGACCCTCTCTCGGTGAGAAGTCCCGCAACTCCGGCTTGATCTCCTTCGCCCTCGCCTTCTGCTTGGTGCTCCTTTACATGTTCCTGTACTACAACCGCGCCGGTCTCGTGGCCGACTTCGCCCTGCTCTGCAACGTCTTCTTCCTCGTGGGCGTGCTCGCCTCCCTCAACGCCGTGCTCTCCCTGCCCGGTATGGCCGGTATCGTGCTCACCCTCGGTATGGCCGTTGACGCCAACGTGCTGATCTACGAGCGCATCCGCGAAGAGGTGCGCAACGGCAAGGGTATGCGCTTAGCCGTCGCCGACGGTTACAAGAACGCCTACTCCGCCATCATCGACGGTAACGTCACCACCCTCATCACCGGTATCGTCCTCTACATGGTCGGCTCCGGCCCCGTCAAGGGCTTCGCCATCACCCTCATCATCGGTATCCTCTCCTCCCTCTTCACCGCCATCTTCATCTCCCGCCTCATCTTCGAACGCCGCATGGCTAAGGGCAAGACCATCAAACTCGGCAACCGCGTCACCATGGACGCCTTCGTCAACGCCCATTACAACTTCCTGGGCGCCAAGAAGATCGCCTACATCATCTCCTGCTCCCTCATCGCCATCATGATCGTCTCCTTCTGCACCCTCGGCCTGCAGCGCGGCATCGACTTCGCCGGTGGTCGTACCTACGTGGTGCTCTTCGACAAGGACGTCGATGGCGCCGAAGCCGCCAAGGCCGTCACCGCCGAATTCGGCGGCAACCCGCAGGTCAAGAACTACGGCGCTGCCGACCAACTGCGCGTCACCATCAACTACGATGTGGACAACCCGTCGGAAGAGGTCGAGCAGGCCTGTAAGGACAAACTTTACAAATCCCTCAAGGGCTTCTACACCTATAACATCTCACAGGATGAATTTGAGAACGTGAAAGCTGGCGAAAACGGCATCCAGAGCGCCTCCCGCGTGCAAGCGGCTATGGCCAGCGAACTCATCGGCAAGGCCATCCTCGCCGTCCTCATCTCCATCATCATCATCTTCATCTACATCGCCATCCGCTTCCGCAACTGGCAGTTCGGTCTCGGCAGTATCCTTACCCTGCTCCACGATACCATCATCACCATCGGCATGTTCTCCCTGTTCTGGAAAATCGCCCCCTTCTCCATGGAGGTTGACCAACAGTTCATCGCAGCCGTGCTCACCGTTATCGGTTACTCCATCAACAACGTGGTGATCATCTATGACCGTATCCGTGAGAACCTGACCATCTCGCCCAAATCCACCTACGAGATCAACTTCAACAACGCCATCAACTCCACCCTTGGCCGTAACGTCAACACCTGCGGTACCACCATCATGGTGTTGCTCGTCATCTTCATCATGGGCTTCTTCGGCGGTGAGAACATCCAGGGCTTCGTCTTCGCCATGCTGATGGGTATCATCTGCGGTACCTACTCCGGCATTTTCATCGCCCCGAACCTCGCTCTCGACATGCTCAAACGCTCCAACAAAAAAGCCAAAGTCGCCAAGATTCAGTTGATGAAATAAACTTGAAAATAAAATTTCAAATCAGGTTGCTAAGATTGAAAAATTTTTTCTATTTTAGCAACCTGATTTTTTATTGGGATAATTTTCATTTTTATGAATATGAAAAGAATATTTGCTTTTATCGTAACTATCTTATTACTAAGTGTTTGTAATGCACAAGCACCGCTCGTGAAGGAAGCCGACAACGCTTTTCGGACTTGCAAATATGAAAAGGCTTTGCAAGAATACAAGAAAATTACGGGAAAAATCAAGAAGAACAAGGTCGAATCCCGTCGCGTTGCCTACCAAATCGCGGAGTGCTACCGCATCATGGGCGATGTGAAACACGCCAAGAAACAGTACGAATCCCTCTACAAGAAGAACTACCAGAAGGACAATCCACTGATTCTGTACCACCTGGGCAACATCTGCATCAACGAGGGCGACTACGACACCGCATTGAAATACTATCAGGAGTTCAAGAAACGCTCGCCGGAAGACACCCGCGCCGACGTGATGATCGAGTCGTGCGCCCGCGCCAAGAACTGGAAGGAGACCCCCACCCGCTACGAGGTCTATCCTATGAAGAAACTCAACACCCGCTACGACGAGTGGGCACCGCGCTGGGGCAACCCCGACCGCAAGACCCAGATCCTCTTCACCTCCAACCGTGACGGCTCCAACGGCAAGGGCACCGACCAGTGGACCGGTCAGGCCTTCTCCGACATCTACGTCTCCGAACTGCCCAAGAGCCGCAACACCGAATGGCCCGGCGAATGGTCACCCGTCGCCTCCTACGACGAGAACAGCATCATCAACACCGGCGTGAACGAAGGCGAAGCCAGCCCCAACCAAAAGGCCACCGCCATGTACTACACCTTCTGTCCGCAAGACAAGAAGGAGGTGAAGGGCTGCTACATCTACGTCACCACCAAGAAGGGTAAAGAGTGGACCGAGCCCGAACTGGTCAACCTCGGCCTCGACTCCTTCAACTACGTCCACCCGTTCGTCACCGGCGACGAGTTGACGCTCTTCTTCGCCTCCGACAAACCGGGCGGATACGGCGGCTACGACCTCTACAAGGTCACCCGTTCCAAGAAGACCAAGGCCTTCTCCGCCAGCGACATCCAGAACCTCGGCAGCGCCGTCAACACCGCCGGCAACGAGGTCTTCCCGGCCCTCCGCGGCGACAGTCTGCTCTACTTCTCCTCCGACGGCCACTACGGGCTCGGCGGCCTCGACATCTACTCTTCCGAGTTCGTCAACGGCAAGTACCAGACCCCGCAGAACCTCCTCTCGCCCATCAACTCCGAGGCCGACGAAATCGGCATCATGTTCGACGACGCCCCGGCCCTCGACCCCAAGTCGAAATCCCCCTACCTGGAGAAAGGTTACTTCTCCTCCAACCGCGCAGGCGGCAAGGGCGGTGACGACATCTACTACTTCCTTCTCCGCCCGCTGGTCTATACCATCGCCGGCTTCGTGAAGGACAACTCGAACTTCCAGCCCATCGACGGCGCCACCGTCGAAATCATCGGCTCCGACGGCACCACCTACCGCACCAAGACCGACGTCAAGGGCTTCTACAAGTTCGACAAGGACAAGATCCTCGCCAACACCACCTACTCCATGGTCGTGACCCGCTCGGGCTACTACTCCGAGAACAACACCGCCAGCCAAACCACCGTCGGCCTCACCGAAAACACCGACCTCAAGCAGGACTTCCGCCTCACCCCGCTTTCCAGAGAGCCCATCGTACTGCCCGAAATCCTATACGACTTCGACAAATGGGATCTCAAACCGCAGTATGAGGACTCCTTGCTCTTCGTCTATGACATCATGACCCAGAACCCGACGTTGGTGGTGGAACTCCGTTCCCACACCGACAACCGCGGTAACGACGAGTACAACGAAGATCTGTCGCAGAAGCGTGCCCAGTCCTGTGTCGATTACCTCATCAACGTGAAGGGCATCGATCCCGCCCGCATCAGCCCGAAAGGCTACGGCGAGTACATGCCGCGCGTGCTCACCAGCGACATGACCGTGACCTACAACCGCAAGCAATACACCTTCGCCAAGGGCACCAAACTCACCGAAGAGTACATCAACTCACTGTCGCCGAAGGATTACCAAGAGGCCGCCCACCAGCTGAACCGTCGTACCGAACTCTACATCCTGCGCGACGACTACGTGCCCGGCAGCGACAGCATCGCTCCGGTTGCCGACGCCGGCCAAATCAACGTCTATAAACAGAAGTCCATCCCCGTCACCATCTCCAAAGGTGTGGTGAAGGGCGCCTGCTTCGCCAACAACAAGACCTTCAACTTCGAAATGGTTCCCGGCGACACGGTCTATATGAACCACACCGACGCCATGCGCTTCCTCAAGGACCACATCGTCACGGTGGATGACTTCGAGGCCAAGAGCGCAGCCATCAACGAAGAGGACGGCCAGATCGTCGAGAACGCCGTTCTGATCCTCAAGAACTTCAACATGGGCGACAACGAAGCCGAAAACGTGAAGGTGGTCGTGAAGAAAGGCATCACCTCCCCGTTCCTCGTCGGCGAGGACTTCCTGACCAAGACCTATGGAAAATTCACAGTTGACAAAGCCAAAAAAGCCATCATATTTGAAAACTAACATCCAAAAGGCAATCTTCGCGATTGCCGTCATCTTAGCACTCGCGACTCCCACAATGGCGCAGCCTGTTGTGGGAGCTGCATTAATGGACGAATACCTGCCGCTGCTCATCAACAAGCGGGTGGCGGTATGCGGCAACCACACCTCCCTGGTGGGCAACACCCACTTGGTGGATACCCTGTTGGCCCGCGGCGTGAACGTCACCACCATCTTCTGCCCGGAGCACGGTTTCCGCGGCGACGCCGAAGCCGGCGCCACCATCAACTCCTCCGTCGATGCCGCCACAGGCCTGCCCATCATCTCCCTTTACGGCAGCAACAAGAAGCCCACGCCCGAACAGATGGCCGACATCGACATCGTCATCTTCGACATCCAGGACGTCGGCTGCCGCTTCTACACCTACATCTCCACGCTGCACTACGTGATGGAGGCCGCCGCGGAGAACGACGCCGCCGTCATCATCCTCGACCGCCCCAACCCCAATGGCTACTTCATTGACGGGCCGGTGCTCGACACCGCGTTGCGCTCCTTCGTGGGCATGCACCCCGTGCCGGTGGTACACGGCATGACCATCGGCGAATACGGCATGATGCTCAACGGCGAAGGGTGGCTGGCCAACGGCACCCAGTGCGCCCTCAACGTGGTGAAGATGCAGGGCTACGACCACAATGTGCGCTACACCCTGCCCGTCGCGCCCTCCCCTAACCTGCAGAACGCCGCCGCCGTCTATCTCTACCCCTCACTCTGCCTCTTCGAAGGCACCGTCATCAGCGTCGGGCGCGGCACCGACCGCCCGTTCGAGATCTACGGACATCCGGCACTCACCGCCGGCGCATACAAGTTCACCCCGCACCCCATCCCGGGCGTCTCCGAAAACCCGCCCCTGAACGGACAGGAGTGCCGCGGCTTCGAACTCACCGACTACGCCCTCGCCATGTGGGGATCCTTCAACAAGTTCTCCCTCGAATACATCCTCACCGCCTACAAGAACTTCCCAAAAAAAGATCAGTTCTTCCTGAAAAACAACTTCTTCGACAAGTTGGCCGGGACCACCGAACTGCGGAAGCAGATCGCCGCGGGCATGAGCGAGGAGGAGATACGCGCCACCTGGCAGCACGACCTCGACCATTTCCGCGAGATCCGCTCGTTGTACCTCCTGTACCCCGATTTCCAATAGTCATGGACTTCCCCCAAGTAGATACCGACATCTTCCTGTTTTTCAACGGATTGCACGCCGATGGGCTGGACGGTTTCTTCCTGGTCATCACCAACACCTGGACCTGGATTCCCCTTTACATAGCGGCGATATTCTTTCTGTTCAAGAAATTCGGGAAACGCGGATTCTGGGCCTTGCTGACGGTTTCCTTGATCATCCTTTTCACCGACCAAAGTTGCAACCTACTGAAACGCAGCGTGCAACGTCCGCGGCCGTCGCATACCGAGCAGTTGGCGGAGAAGATTCACCTCGTCGCCGACAGCGACGGCAACGTCTATCGCGGCGGACAATACAGCTTTCCGTCGGGGCACGCCGCCAACACGGCCGCCTTCGCGCTCTTCCTCATCCTCTGTTTCCGGGAACAGCGGCGCTGGCTCCTTCCCGCCGCCATCGCCTGGAGTCTGCTGCTCTCCTACAGCCGCCTCTATCTCGGCGTCCACTATCCCATCGACATCCTCTGCGGCTGGTGCCTCGGACTTTTCTGGTGCGGAGTGCTCTTTTTTCTCGTCAACAAACTCACGAATTTTAATGTAACAAAAAACAATTCAACGCCGTAAAACGTTGCAATAATAGGATATTTTTTCACGTTATAGTTATTCAAGGAAAATTTTAAGAAAACATAATACTATGAAATTTATTGTATCCCGCAATGAACTGTACAAAAACCTCAGCGCCATCAGTGGAGTTTTGAGTACGAACAACACCATGCCCATCCTCGACAATTTCCTGTTTGTGGTGAAGGGCAACACGCTGACGGTCACCGCTTCGGATTTGGAGTGCACCATGAGCACGGTCATCAACCTGAGCACGGTGGAGGGTGAAGGCTCCGTGGCCGTTCCCTCCAAGAACCTGTTGGAGACGCTCAAACTGATGCCCGACACCCCCATCAACTTCGTGTTGGAGGAGGACGGCGACAACCAGATCCTGAAGTTCTCGGTTCAGGGCGGTGAATACGTAGGCCACTGCTACAACGGCAACGAGTACCCGGCGGCTCCGACGCTGGGCGAAAGCAAGGGCTTCGACATCAACGCGCAGATCCTCTACCGCGCCATCTCGAAGACGCTCTTCGCCACCGGCACCGACGACCTCCGTCCCACCATGATGGGCGTGCTCTGCGAGTTGAACGAAGACAACATCACCTTCGTGGCCACCGATGCGCACAAGTTGGTGAAGTACAGAAACTCCACCATCCACACCGTCGATCCCACCTCCTTCATCCTGCCCAAGAAGCCCTTGCAGCAGTTGAAGAGCGTCATCGCCGGCAGCAACGATCCCGTACATGTGGACTACTCCGCCGACAACAACCACATCCGTTTCAGTTTCGGCAACATCGTGCTCTACTCGTCGTTGCTGGAGGGCAGTTACCCGAAGTACAAGGTGGTGATCCCGACGGAGAATGACAAGAGTTTCGTCGTCTCCCGCGACGCGTTCCTGCAGTGCATCCGCCGTGTGGGCATATACGCCAGCCAATCGACCTACCAGATCAGAATCTCCCTCACCAACGAGGGCACCAACATCAACGCCGAGGACACCGACTTCTCGAACAAGGCCCACGAAAGCATCGAGGGCACCTACACCGGCGATCCGATGGATATCGGTTTCAACGCCAAGTTCCTGCGCGAGATCTTAGAGGCCATCGACACTCCTGAGGTGCAGATCGACATGTCGAAGCCGAACCGCGCCGCCCTCATCTACCCCGTCGATCAGACCGAGGAGAGCGAGGAGCACGTGCTCATGCTGATTATGCCGGTGATGCTGAACAACTAAGCATTATCGAAAACGATAGGAAAGAGGGGCGCGGAAGTGTCCCTTTTTTTTGTGGAGGTAGGCACAAAAAAAGGAGCGTATGGCTACGCTCCTTTTTTTATTGTGCTGGCGAGGATTATTACTCGGCGGCGGGGGCTTCAGCGGCTTCGGGAGCAGCCTCGGCGGCGCCTTCGGCTTGCATCTCGGCAGCGGCGGCTTCCGCAGCGGCAGCGGCAGCCTCTTCGGCTTCGCGCTGTGCGGCAGCAGCGGCCTCGGCCTCGGCGGCACGCTTCTCAGCGACCTTCGCGGCGATGGCCTCTTTCACCTTCGTCTCAGCTTCCAAACGCTTCTTCATGATGCTGCGAGCAGCGTCGGCATCCTCACGCTTGATGTTGTTGATCTTGGACTCTCTGTCCTGCTTCCAAGCCGCAAAACGACGCTCTGCCTCGTTTTCGCTGAAAGCACCCTTGGCGATACCGCCGCGGAGGTGCTTCATCAAATAGACACCCTCGTGACGAAGGATCGCACGAGCCGTGTCGGACGGAGCAGCACCGGTCTCAACCCAGTACAACGCACGGTCGAAATTAAGGGTTACCTGCGCAGGATGGGTCAGCGGGTTGTACGTGCCAAGTCTTTCAATATAACGACCATCACGTGGTGCACGACCATCTGCGACAACAATGTGGTAGAAGGGCTGATTCTTCTTGCCATGTCTTTGCAATCTGATTCTTGTTGCCATTTTCGTTATTTTTTGGTTTAAAATAAAAAGAAGGTTGTGACCCCGACAGGATTCAAACCTGTAACCTTTTGATCCGTAGTCAAATGCTCTATTCAGTTGAGCTACGGGGCCATTTCCTTTTTGGAGCTGCAAAATTACAACTTTTTTCTTTCACACAACCCTTTCCCTCATTTTTTTTCAAAAATTTCTCCCATTAGCGTTTTTTTCATCTAATTTCTTTTTAATATATTAAAAATCAACAGATTATAAAATAGATACAAAATGACTCTGTCTGCATGAAATGGAGGATTGGAAGCCCTTGTCCTAATCCTCTGACTGAAATTTCGGAAGAATTGGAGCGATTTTTCGACAATGTAGGGTGTTTCCGCAATACACATTCTGACTCCTGTGCGGCATCTTCAACGGGTTCTGCCGGCGGGGCAAGTGGTTGTTGGAGGAAAACCAAGTTCGACAAGAAACGGGATGGGTATTTCGTGGTGGGATAAGTAGAGCCGTTTTTCAATGAAAATCATTCAGAAAAGTTTAAATGGAGACGTTTGGTATTCACTATTTTCATGTATTTTTGCAGTTTGTAAAAACTGATTAATATGAAAAAGGTTTTCTTTACCATTGCATTGGTGATTAGTGCGTTATGCATTAATATCCAAGGATATGCGCAACAGCGCAATCTTCCGTCGCACCATGTGTCGTATGCGCAGGATGCTTCGGGCAGCCACGTGCTGACCTTCGACATCGGCGACTACAGCATTTCGGAAGAGACCCACGACGGCGTGACTTACAGCAAGTTGAACTTCGCCAGCAGCACCGTCAGCGAGCAGGCGGGATGGGCCGAACTGCCCTACGTGAGCGCCTCCATCCAACTGCCGGCCGACAAGGACGTGGTGATTACCGACGTCATCGGCTCCGACATGATGCTGATCCATGTGGATCACCCGATGTTGCCGTCGCGCGGCACCATCTACCGCAACCAGGATCCCGAGAGCATCCCCTACCGGATCGCCCCCGAGTCGGTGGTGGATGAGTTCTATCCTGCCGCCGCCACCCTGGAGTCGCCCTTTATCATCCGCGACGTGCGCGGCACCACCGTCCACATCTTCCCCTTTCGGTACAACGCCGTCACTCAGAGCATACTCGCATACCGCCATGTGACTGTGGTCCTGACGGAGACGAGCGGGCCGGCCACCAACCCGCTCACGGTGAGCAATCCCACGCCGGTGAAAGAGGCCATCGGCTTGTACCAGAGCATCTTCCTCAACTATGAACCCACCCGCGACGCCCTCGCGCAAGGCGAGAAGGGCGACATCCTCGTCCTCACCCCCTCCACCTTCGAGAACGCCGCCGACTTGTACATCCAATGGAAACGCGAGATGGGCTACAACGTCACCAAGGAGGTCGTCGCCTCCGGTGCCAACGTGGTCTCCAACATCCAGACCGCCTACAACTCCAACGGCAACCTGATGTACGTGCAGATGTTCGGCGACTGGGCCGACATCAAGACAAACACCATCACCTCCGACGGAGTGGCCGCCCCCACCGACCCCCGCGCGGGCTGCGTGGCCGGCAACGACAACTACCCCGACATCGCCGTCGGCCGTTTCTCCTGCTCCACCAATGCACAGGCCCTCGTGCAGGTGAACAAGGCCATCAACTATGAGAAGAACCCGAACATGGAAGCCGGCTGGCGTGAAACCTTCATCGGCATCGGTTCCAACGAGGGAAGCGGACAAGGTGATGACAATGAAATTGACTACGTTCATGTCCAGCGTATCTTCAGTGAGAGATTGCAGCCATTCACTTACATTACAGAAAGGGCGAATTACCACATAAGCAGTTCACCCAGTGCCAGCACCCTTGCCGGTCACGTCAATGCCGGCGCCTCCACCATTGCCTATTGCGGCCATGGTGCCGAGACACAGTTTGTGACCACCGGCTTCAACAACAACAATGTGAATGCCACCACCAATGGCGACAAGCTGCCTTTCATCGTGGCCGTGGCCTGCGTGAACGGCAAGTTCCAGCAGAGCGGCGACTGCTTCGCCGAGGCCTGGCTGAAGAAGGAGAACGGCGGCGCGGTCGTCACCCTCATGTCCACCATCAACCAGCCCTGGACCCCCCCGCAGCGCGGTCAGGACTACTTTTACGACATCCTCATCGGCGGCTTCGACTACAACCAGTACAGCGGGCAGAACGGCATCAGCACCGAAGAGCAGCGCACCCGCTGGGGCTCCATCGTAGTGAACGCCTTCAACCTCGCCCTCAGTGAGAGCAGCACCTCCAGCGACTTGGAGACCTTCCGCACCTGGACCACCTTCGGTGACGCCTCACTGCAACTGCGCACCAAGCAGCCCGAGGCCATCACCTCGTCGCTGAACACCGTGATGCAGGGCGTGCCCTTCACCACCACCATCACCCGCAACGGTACCCCCGTGGAGGACGCCCTCGTCTGCATCTCGCAAAACAACGTCTATTACAGCGCCTACACCGACGCCAACGGCCAGGTGACGCTCACCCACGACTTCACCGCCGGCGACGTGCTGTTAGTCGTCACCGCCTTCAACACCACCACCATCTACGAAACCATCACCTGCACAGCGGGCAACGTGCCCTACCTCGTGCTCGACAGTTACAGTCCCGCCATCGTGGAGTTCGGCCAACAGCCCTACCTTACGCTGACGCTGAACAACATGGGCGGCGTGGCCACCACCGGCAACACCACCGTCACCCTCAGTTGCGACGACCCGCAACTCTCCTTCATGGATAACAGCGCCACCCTGCCCGTCATGAACGCCAACGGCGGCAGCGCCACCGCCGCCAACGACTTCCAAGTCTCCGTGGCCGACGACGTGACCACCGGACACCAGTTCACCATCACCTGGACCGCCACCAACGGCAACGACAGTTGGAACGGCTCTTTCGTCCTCACCGCCATCGGCGCCGACTGCACCGCGCCCACCGGCCTGGAGGCCACCACCGACAACCACAGCATCGTTCTCACCTGGGACGACAACTCCACCATCCAAGACTTCACCCTCACCGACGACGTGGAGGGCCACACCTACGGCGACATCAACTCGCCCGGCAGCATCGGCTGGACATACATCGACGGCGACGGCGCCAACACCGGCACCTTCCAGGGCGTGAGTTACACCAACGGCGGCAGTCCCATGGCTTTCATCGTGTTGGACGACAGCCAGATGACCGGAAACAGCATTGTGGAGGCCCACTCCGGCAACAAGTACTTCGGTGATGCCTACGCCAGCGGCGGTTGGGGAAATACCGTGCAAAACGACGACTGGCTCATCAGCCCCGAACTCAACTTCACCGAAAACGGCACCATCTCCTTCTGGGCCCGCTCCTACTCCTCCAATTATTCCACCGAACAGTTCTACGTGGCCTACTCCACCACTGGCAACGAAGCCAGCAACTTCACCAACATCAACAACAACGTAGTCACCACCACCACCACCTGGACGCAATACACCTACACCGTGCCCGCGGGCGCCAAGTACGTGGCCATCCACTGCGTCTCCAATGACCAGTACATCTTCTGCTTGGACGACATCGTCATCAGCGGGCGGTCGGTACAGGGGCAGACCTACAACATCTACCGCAACGGCGAACTGGTTGCCAGCAACGTGGCGGGCGGCACCTACACCGACGCCAACCTTGCCGACGGCACCTACTGCTACACCGTCACCGTGAACTGCGAAGGCGGCTTCGAGTCGCTGGAGAGCGAGATGGTTTGCGCCACCGTCGGCGAACCCATAGCGGAGACGTGTGACATCCCGACAGGGCTTCGTGCCGACGCCTATCCCACCCAGGTCAAACTCACTTGGGATCCCGTTGACAACGCCATCGCCTACCGCATCTATCGCAACGGCGAGTCGGTGACCACCATGCCCAACAACCACTACGACGACGCCACCGTAGAGACCGGTGTCACCTACATGTACGCTGTGCGCGCCATCTGCGGCAGCGGCGAATCCGGCCTCAGCAACTCGGTGAACGGACACACCGGCATCGAGGAGGCCTCCATCGCCCACGCTCGCGTCTTCCCCAACCCCGCCACCCAGACGCTGTTCGTGGAGGGTCAGGGCATTGAGGAGATCGCCATCTACTCCACCATCGGCAACCTTGTGCGCCGCATCCACCCGACCGCCGTCACCACCCAGATCAACGTCGCCGACCTCGTCCGCGGCCTCTACTTAGTCAAGATCATCGGCGCCGACGGCCAGAAAGTGGAAAAAGTGGTCCTTCATTAATGAAATGGAAAAAGTGTATTTTTGCACCCCGAAATCTAAAAAGCAATGATTAGCAGAAGATATTTGAGAATCAAGGTGATGCAGGCACTCTACGCCCGTCAGGCCAACCCGTCGGAGGAGATCGTCCTCGGCGAGAAGAACCTCGACAAGTCCATTGCGCAGTGCCAGACCTTGTCGTACTGCTTCTTCTCCATCCTTCCCGAAATCAAACGCTACCTGGAGAACAAGTTCGAAGACCGCAAGGGCAAGATCTTCCCCACCCAAGAAGACCTCAACCCCAACACCCGTTTCATCGACAACCAGGTGATCATCCAAATGGAGAACAGCAGCGAGTTCAACCGCGAATGGTCACGGCTCCCCATCGACTGGTCGCAACATAAGGAACTGATCATCAGTTTGTTCGCGCAGATCGAGGCGATGCCCGAATACCAGGCATACATGGCGGCGGAAACCACCAACTACAAAACCGACAAGCAGTTGGTGCTTGACATCTTCGAGAAGGTGTTCGCCCCCAGCGAGATACTGCAATGGTTCTTTGAAGAGCAGTCGGCCCACTGGCTCGACGACTACAACGACGCGCTGTTGCAGGTCTATCAGGGCGTGGTGTTCTGGAAAGCCGGCACGGAAGACGTGAAGGCCGCCCCGCTTTTCAAGGACAAGGAGGAGGACACGTTTTTCTACAAAAAACTCTACCGCAAGACCATCGAGCACGACCAGGAGTGCCAGGAACTGATAGAGGACAAGCTGAAGAATTGGGAGTCCGACCGCATCATCGCCACCGACATGATCTTGATGAAGATGGCTGTGTGCGAGATGATGGAGTTTCCGAGCATCCCTGTCAAGGTCACCATCAACGAGTACATCGAGATCGCCAAGGTGTATGGCTCCGAAAAAAGCGGCACCTTCATCAACGGCATCGTGGATCGCATAGCGCAGGAGTTGCGCGAGACCGGCCGTTTGAACAAACAGGGGCGCGGATTGTTGAACGAGAGTTTGAATATAACTGAGCGATGAAGAGAGTCTGGTATTTTGCAATCGGCATCTGCATGCTCTGCCTGATGACGGCGGGCTGCGACAACAAAAGCAACACTTCGGTGGTGAACATTCCAGCGACCGCAGACACGAAGAGTGGGAAGCCGTCGCAGGCGGACCCCGACGGTCCGAAGATCAAGTTCGACCACACCCTGTACGACTTCGGCGTGGTGATGCAAGGCGAGAAACTCACGCACACCTTCACCTTCACCAACACCGGAAAGTCGCCGCTGGTAATCTCCTCCACAAGCGCTTCGTGCGGCTGCACCACCTCCACCCCGCCCCGCGCGCCCATCAAGCCGGGCGAAAAGGGCAAGATCAACGTCACCTTCGACTCCAAGACCAAGATGGGTGAAGTCACCAACAAGGTGCGGGTGGCCTCCAACGCCTACCCGTCGCCCGCCGTGCTCACTATCAAGGCAACCGTTAGAAAACCATAATTTATCCACTTTAATTTATCGTTATGAACTTTATGAATCATTTGTTTTTATTGATGGCTGGCGGCCAGCAAGGCGCCAATGGACAAGCACAAGGCGGTAGTGGCTGGACCATGCTGATCTTCTTTGTTGCCATCATCCTGGTGTTCTGGCTCTTCATGATCCGTCCGCAGCAGAAGAAGCAGAAGAAGATCCAGGAGGCCCGCGAGGCCCTGAGAAAAGGCGACGAGGTCATCACCATCGGCGGCATCCACGGCAAGATCGTGGATGTGCGCGAGAAGACCTTCGTCATCGCCGTGGAGGACAACACCCACATCGAAATTGAAAAAGCTGCCGTCGCCATCGACGAGAACAGCGTCAAATAGCATCGCGCAATGGACAGGGCCAAGCAGATCAAGGAGACCATCACCGACCCGCGGGGGCACATCAAAATGCCTCCGTTGGCCTTCGTTGTCTGCTTGGCCTTCAGCGCATTGCTGTGGTTTTTCGTCACCCTGTCGCGTGAATACACCGTCACATACGACTACAAGGTGACCTGCACCGACCTGCCCGCCGGCAAGAAGAAAGCCGACGTGTCGTCGGATGCCACCTTGCGCCTCACCTTCACCGCCAAGGGTTTCGAGTTCCTCAGCCCCACCTTCCGCGACGGCAACCGCGACATCCAACTGTCGGTCAAGGAACTTGTCAAACATAAGGGCGAGAACCTGAACAGTTACCAGTTTTCGCAGACGGAGATCACCGACTACCTCCGTTCCACCAACCAGTGGGGCGAGGAGTTCGTCGGTGTGGAGATGGAGCGTCCCATGACCATCTACCTATCGAAATAGCCCGACTCTATTTTGCCGCCACGGGCTGCGGCACCGCTGATTTCACGAATCATCAACCATTTTTTCGAACCATGCGTATTAGCGAAATTTTGAAACAGAAGAAGACCTTGTCGTTTGAGGTCTTCCCCCCCAATCCCAAGATCAGTAAAATTGATGCCGTCTTCGGCACCATCGACGCGTTGCGGCAGTACTGTCCCGACTTCATCAGTGTCACCTTCAAGTCGTCGGGCGACTACAGCGAGGACACGCTGGCGCTGGCGAGTTACGTCAAGCGGCACACCGACGCCGAGCCGTTGGTGCATCTCACCTGCGGGGCGCTTGATCCTGCCGGCGTGGATCGCATCACGGCGTTGATGGAAGAGCAGAAATTGGAGAACGTGCTGGCACTGCGGGGCGACCCGCCGGCCGACTTCGACGGCGAGTACCTCAAGCACTTCCACCACGCCTCCGAGTTGATGGAGTACCTGCGCCGATCCCACGACTTCTGCCTCGGCGCCGCCTGCTACCCCGAAGGGCACATCGAGTGCCGGAGTCTTTACGAAGACCTCATTCACCTGAAGACCAAACAGGACATGGGCGCGCAATTCCTGATTTCCCAGGTGTTTTACGACAACAACTACTTCTACCGGCTCGTCCGCGCCGCCCGCAAGTGCGGCATCACCGTGCCCATTCTTCCGGGCATCATGCCGCTGGTGAATACCAACCTGTTCAACAAGATCATGAACATGGCCGGTGCCACCATCCCCTTTGAACTACGCGTGCTCTTCGACCGCTTCCGCGACAACAAAGAGGCCATGTTCGAAATCGGCATCTCCTACAGCGTGAACCAAATCCTCGAACTGCTCGCCAACGACGCCGACGGCATTCACATCTACACGATGAACAACGCCCGCGTGGCCGGCGAGATCTACTCCCGTATCCACAACGTGATCGAGAAGGAGTTACGGTAGCGACGTCACTCTTTTTTCTCGTATGTAATCTGGATGCCGCTGTTTTCCCTAAAATAGGTGAAGATGAAGGCGCCCCAGAGCATCAGAGGAATCAGCAGCCATAGCGCGGGAAGCACCCAAAAACGCGACGTGCTGTAAATGCGCCCCTTGTCGGGCTTGCCTTGCGGATAACGGATTTGCAACTCCTTGAAAGCCAATCGGGTGTCATCCCTTACCTCCACGGTGTACTCCCGTCCATCCACATAGTAGTGCAAGGTCATGTCTGCCTCATAGAACTTCAGGTCCAGCGGGTCGTCACATACCAGCATGCCGTGCGTGAAGGCGCTGTGTTGGTAAATGTAGGCGCGCTGCGCGAAATAGACAGCCAGCATCACGGCAAAGCCGATCAGAAAGAGGAAAAAGCGATTGATTCTCAAGGTGTTTTACTTTTCAATGGGCAGCGGCTCGTCGATGCGCTCGTTCCAGGGCAGACCATACTTGCCGATCTCGGCGAGGAATGGATCGGGATCGAACTGCTCGATGTTGAAGACGCCCTTGCCTTGCCATTTGCCGGTGAGAATCATCTTGGCGCCGAGCATGCAGGGCACGCCGGTGGTGTATGAAACGGCCTGTGCGCCAATCTCTTTGAAGCAGGCAGCGTGGTCGCAGTTGTTCCAGATGTAGTAGGTGCGCTCTTTGCCGTCCTTGATGCCGCGCATCTGACAGCCGATGGAGGTCTGTCCCTTGTAACCCTCGCCCAGCGAAGACGGCTCCGGCAACACGGCCTTCAAGAACTGCAACGGCACAATCTCCTTACCCTCGTAGTTGATGGGCTTGATGCTGGTGAGACCAACCTCTTGGAGGACATTCAGCACGGTGAGGTACTTCTGGCCGAAAGTCATCCAGAAGCGGGCGCGCTTGATGGTGGGATAGTTTTTGGTCAGCGATTCAAGCTCCTCATGGTAAAGCAGATACGACTCGCGCTCGCCAATATTCGGGTACTCCACCGGCTTGTGGATGCTCATCGGGTCGATCTCCACCCACTGGCCATCCTGCCAATATTTGCCGCGCTGGGTAATCTCGCGGATATTGATTTCGGGGTTGAAGTTGGTGGCGAAGGCCTTGCCGTGGTCGCCGGCGTTGCAATCGACGATGTCGAGGTAGTGGATCTCGTCGAAGTGGTGCTTGGCGGCATAGGCGGTATAGACGCTGGTGACGCCCGGGTCAAAGCCGCAGCCGAGCAGCGCCATGATGCCGGCTTCCTTGAAACGGTCCTGATAGGCCCATTGCCACTTGTATTCGAACTTGGCGACATCCTTCGGCTCGTAGTTGGCGGTGTCCATGTAGTTGGTGCGGGTGGCTAAACAGGCGTCCATCAGCGGGAGATCCTGGTAGGGCAGGGCCACGTTGATGAGCAGGTCGGGGCGTTCCTTCTCGAGCAGGGCGATGGTCTCCGGCACGTTGTCGGCATCCACCTGGGCGGTGCGGATGTTGGGCTTGCCGATGGCGGCGGCCAACTTGTCGCACTTCGCCTTCGTGCGGCTCGCAATGACGATTTCTGTGAAAACTTCAGGGACGGAAGCGCATTTGTGCGCAACCACTGCGCCAACTCCACCGGCGCCGATGATGAGGACTTTTGCCATTTTTCTTAGGTTTTAGATGAAAGTGCAAAATTACAATAATTCTGCAAAATTGGAAAGATTTTCTTTACCGAATTGAAAATTCAAGTCAGCCAGATGGAGTATAAAATGATTCGATTTGGCTGGATAAAAATTTATCAAGCCAAATCAAATAAAATTGTATCATTTACCGCTTGACGAACTTCCGCACGAGAGTCTGTCCGTCGGCGAAGGCACGCACGAAGTAGATGCCGGCGGCGAGGTTCGTCACGTTGAACTCGGCGGTGGCGGCATCCACGGAGCCCAACTGCAGCCGCTGACCGGCGAGGTTGCACAGTTCGACGCGCTCCATCGGCTGACCGCAGCGCACGTGCAGCACGTTGTCGGCCGGGTTGGGATAGAGCGTGAGCGCGATGACGTGATACTCGGCGACACCATCTTCCGGATCATCGGGATCATCCGGATTGCCACCGCCCGCGTCGTAGGTGAAGGTCTGTGCAGGCGTCCAGGCACTACTACCGGCCGTGCCGCCACAAAAGGCCTGGATGCTGTAGGAAACCACGTCGCCGTCAGCCAAGCCGGGCACCTGGAAGCAAGGCACCGACACGGCCACCGTCTGGTCGGCACCACCATTGATGTTGTAAAGCACGTTCCAACTGGCTGCCGTGCCGCCCCAACAGATGTTGCCGTTCTCATCCACCGTGACATTCGTCGGAATATCGCACGGCGTCGAGGTGGTGGGCGTGAAGGCGACATAGATCGTGTGCGCTATGTTGATGTTGGAAATCGTATAGACGTTGTTGACCACCGAGGAGGTCACATCCATAGTGTTGTCGGTGACGTAGTTGATGACATAGCCCGTGTTGGGGGTGATAGTGAAAGTCTGACTTCCACCGCATTGCGCATTCATAGAAGTAGGCGTCACCGTGCCGTTGCCGTCGGTGCTGGCCGACAGTGCAAAAGTCTGCGTGGTGTATAGCACCTGGAAGGTATGGTTAGCCATGACGTTGGTGAAGGTGTACATGTTATTGGTCACCTGCGACAGCACGCTCACGCCATCCACCAGCACATCGCTGATGGTCTGGCAGGGTTGCGGCGAGATGATGAAGGTCTGCGAACCGCCCGCGGTGACGCTCACACTGCCCGAGGGCAGGATGGTGCCGTCGTTGTTGAGGACCGTGATGACGTAGGATTGCGATGCCGGAGGCGCTTCGAAGGTCACCGTCATGCAGCCCGTGTTGTCGCTCGGGTCGTTCTCAAACCACCCGGGACCTGTGCTCACGGTCATGCAGAACGTGTGCGTGCCGTACAGGTTGTAGGTGGCGATGTCGGAGGCATACAAGGCGTTGAAGCCGGTCCAATAGACGCCGTTGCCGGAGGCGATGTAGGTGGTGGAAGCGCCCGTGCTGCCCAGCGGCGTGCCGTCAATGGTCATCTCGAAGTGCAAAGTGTCTTGGAAATCGTATGTGGCAGCACCATAGTTGTAGTTATAGACAATCGGAATAGGGGTGAAGTTGCTGCCGTAAGGCACTGTCATGCTGGTGATCTCGTTCTGGTCGTTGACGTTGTCGATGTACCAGATGCCGAGGTCGATGATCGGATCGTCGCCGTTGGGGTCGTTGACGTAACCCATCAGCCCCCAGTTGCCTACTGTGAACGACAAGCCGATGGCGTTGATGTCGTACCACGTCTGGTCTTCGGGATCATAGTAGAGGGTGCCCTTGCCTGCGGTGACATTGCTCTCGTCGTACGACAACAGCAGGCCGGTGCCGTTGCTGATATAGACGCCGAACCACAGTTCCTTGGTCGCGTCGATGGTGACGGGAGTGTTGAGCGTCACCACCGTCCAGTCGTCGATGTTGACGGAGGACACCGTTTGCGAGGCCACCAAGTTCCCCGGATTCATGGAGGTGGAAGAGTTGTAACTACCGCCCTGATAGACACGGATGCTGTAGGTTCCGCCCGCGGGATATTCGTCGCTGGACCACAGGTAGAAAGCCACCTGCGTGAGCGTGGTGCCGTCGAGAGAGGTCAGGTCGGAGGCAGCGAATCGCTGCACGCAAGCCAGATCGAACGGGTCGGTGGCGTCGGTGTTGACGATGCCCTGGGTGAGGTTGGCCTCCGTGGCCCACGAGATCCAGCCGGAGTTTCTGTCGGAAGAGAGTGCCGGAGCGCTCGCATCGCGGCTGACATGCTGAAGCTGATGTTGCCCGAAGATGGGCGACAGCAATAAGGCAAAAACGGAAAAAAGTAGTAATCTTCTCATTTTTAACAAGTTTTGAACGGGCAAAATTACAAATTATCTTGAAAAAAACAAATAATCTAGAAATTTTTTTCATCTCGCTTTTTTTTCTATTTTTGCAACCCAATTTAATAACTCTATTAAACTAAGTTATCAAAAAATATGGAGAACAGTGAAACGCTATATTCCGTAGGGGTTGACATTGGTTCGACGACGATGAAGGTGGCGGCATTGGATGAGCGTGGCGAGTTGGTTTTTTCCGCCTACCAGCGCCATCAGGCCGACATCCGCGGCACGGCGGCGCAGTTGGCGCACCAGTTTCGGGAGGTCGTGGGCGACTGTCGGCTTCGCTTGGTGGTCACCGGATCGGTGGGCATGGGCTATGCGCAACGGCTCGACATCGGGTTCGTGCAGGAGGTGGTGGCGGCGGCCGAGACCGTGAAACGGCGTTACCCCGAAGTGGGCACGCTCATCGACATGGGCGGTGAGGACAGCAAGATGATCTTCTTTGAGAAAGGGAAAGTGCCCGACATCCGCATGAACGGCAGTTGCGCCGGCGGCACGGGGGCTTTCATCGACCAGACCGCCATGTTGTTCCATGTGGAGACGAAGGAGTTGAACGCGTTGGCGGAGCAGGCGGAGAGCATCCACCCGATCGCCTCGCGCTGCGGCGTCTTCTCGAAAACCGACATCCAGAACCTGATGAGCCGCAACATCAGCCGCGCCGACATTGCGGCGTCGGTATTCAACGCCGTGGCGATGCAGGTGGTGTCGTCGCTCGCCCGCGGCATGGACATCACACCAACGGTCTTCTTCTGCGGCGGACCGTTTGCCTTCCTACCGGAGTTGCAGAAACACTTCCGCCGCGTGCTCGGACTAAGCGAACAGCAGTGCCTGCTGCCCGAGAACGCCCAACTCATCCCCGCCACCGGCTGCGCCCTGCTTGCCGAAAGCCACAGCCACGGCATTCTCACTCTCGACCAACTGATCCGCACCATCGAGGAGAAACGCGACACCCCGCAGCAACTCGACAACCGTCTCCCCTGCCTCTTCACCTCCAAGAAGGAATACGACCACTGGCTGCAAGCGGAGAACATTTACAAAGTGCCCCGCGCAGCGTTGGTCAGCGACACGCCTTCCACCTATTACCTCGGAGTCGATTCGGGCAGCACCACCACCAAATTAGTGCTCCTCAACGCCGATGGCGACATCGTCTATACCGACTACCAACGTAACGAGGGCGACAGTTTCAAGGCCTTCTGCGGCATGTTGCAGACGCTGTACCAGAGCACCCCGAACCCGGACAACGTCGTCATCGCCGCGAGCGCGGCCACCGGCTACGGCGAGAACCTCATCAAGACCGCCTTCAACTTCGACTACGGCATCGTGGAGACGATGGCGCACTTCTCCGCCGCCAAGCAGGTCGAACCCGCCGTGAGTTTCGTGCTCGACATCGGCGGTCAGGACATGAAGGCCATCTTCGTGGAGAACGGCTCCATCCGCCGTATGGAGATCAACGAGGCCTGCTCTTCCGGCTGCGGGTCCTTCATCGAGACCTTCGCCAACATGATGGGCTACCCCGTGGCGCAGTTCGCAGAACTCTCCTGCTACGCGCCGCACCCCTGCGACCTCGGCACCCGCTGCACCGTCTTCATGAACTCCAAGGTGAAGCAGGCCATGCAGGAGGGCGCCGCCGTGGATGACATCGCCGCCGGCTTCAGTTACTCCGTGGTCAAAAATTGTCTTTTCAAAGTATTGAAACTCAAGAATATAGAAGAACTCGGCCCGCACGTGGTCGTACAGGGAGGCACCTTCCGCAACCACAGCATCGTGCGTGCGCTGGAGCGGATGACGGGGCGCCATGTGGCCTTCTCCGACATCCCCGAACTGATGGGCGCCTACGGAGCCGCCCTCTACGCCCGCTCCATGCACAACGCCTGACCTTCAACCCATCCATCCATCACCTTTCAACTCATGAGCACCAACCTTTCCCAACTGATATCCGCCAACAGTTACGAGTCGGAATTCGAGATCTGCCCGGGCTGCGAGAACCACTGCACAGTCAAGTTGTTCCATTTCCAGAACGGCAACACCTTCTTCTCGGGCAACAACTGCGAGAAGGTCTATTCCAACACCTCCGCCGCGCAGCGCAAGGGCATCAACATGTTTGCCGAGAAATACAGACTGCTGTTCGCCAAGCCGACGAAGACGTTGCCCGCCGACGCGCCCAACATCGGCATTCCGCGCGGACTGGGCATCTACGAGAACTATCCCTTCTGGCGCACGCTCTTCACCGAGTGCGGGTTCCGCCCCGTGCTCTCCAACGCATCCGGCAACAAACTCTACGAAAGCGGATTGCGCGCCATCATGGCCGACAATATCTGCTTCCCCGCCAAGTTGATGCACGGGCATGTCAACGACCTAATCGCCAAGAAGGTCGATCGCATCTTCTATCCTTACGTGGTTTATGAGCGGAAAGAGGACGAACAGTCGCGCAATAGTTACAACTGTCCGATTGTGGCGGGCTACTCCGACGTCATCCGCAGTTCGATGGATCCGGCGGCGAAGGCGGGCATACCGTTCGACTCGCCCGTCATCACCTTCAGTGAAGAGAAGCTGATGCGCCGCTCGTGCCTCGCTTATCTGCAAGGGTTGGGCGTGGCGAAGCCGGTGGCCGAGCGCGCCATCACGATGGCAGCGCAGGCGCAGGACGACTACTTAGCGGCATTGACGCGGCGGGGCAACGAGATCCTCGACGCCGCCATCGCCGAGGAGCGCATGGTGATCCTGCTCGCCGCCCGCCCCTACCACATCGACCCGCTTATTGAACACAAGATCTCGCACGCCATCGCCGACATGGGCATCGACGTCATCACCGAGAACACGGCGACGGTGAGCGGGGCGGCAGTCTATCGCGAACTGAACGCCATGACACAGTGGAGTTACCCCAACCGCATCTTCAAGGCCGCCTATTTCGTGGGCAGTCACCCTTACCGGAACCTCCATTTCGTGCAACTCACCTCTTTCGGTTGCGGTCCCGACGCTTTTATCCTCGACGAGGTCAACGCCATCCTCAAGCGTTTCCACAAGAACCACACCATCCTCAAGATCGACGACGTGAACAACATTGGGTCGTTGCGCTTGCGGGTGCGGTCGTTGGTGGAGTCGGTGAGCGGCGGCGCGGGCACGCCCCCGCGCGAGCAGGAGCCGTCGTCGTACGTCACCACACGCACTTACACCGCGCAGGAGCGCCGCCGCACCCTCCTCGGTCCTTACTTCGCCGAGGGCTACTCCGAATTCTTCCCGCCCCTGTTCAAACTCGCCGGCTACAACCTCGTCACCCTGCCCGCCGGCACCCAGGAGGCCGCCGAAGTGGGCCTGCGCTACGCCAACAACGAGGTCTGCTACCCCGCCACCCTCGTCGTCGGCTCCATCATGAGAGAACTCCTCAGCGGCAAGTACGACCCGCACGACGTCGCCATCATCATGACGCAGACGGGCGGACAGTGCCGCGCCTCCAACTACTACTCCCTCATCAAGAACGCGTTGGTGAGCGCGGGCATGCAGGAGATCCCCGTCATCTCACTCGCCCTCAGCGCCAGCGTCTCCGCCACCCAACCCGGGTTCACCGTCCCCCTGCGCCGCATCATCGGCATTGTCATCCACACCGTGCTCTACGCCGACTGCCTGGCCAAACTCTACCACGCCTCCGTCGTGCGCGAGAAGGTGCCCGGCACCGCCAAGGCGCTGCAACAGAAATACACCGAACAGGCGCTGCCCATCATCGCCGACAACAACAGCAAAGGACTGCGCGACCTGCTTGCCGAGGCCGTGCGGGAGTTCACAGCCGCCATTGACACCGGAAAGCGCGTGCCCGTCATCGGACTCGTCGGCGAGATCTATGTCAAATACAACGGATTCAGCAACAAGTACGTCGTCAACTGGCTGGAGCAGAACGGCGTGGAGGTGGTGCCGCCCGCCCTCATCGGCTTCCTCACCACCGGCTTCGCCAACAACCACATCAACCGCGAACTCAACATCAAGGAGGTGAAGTTTCCAAAGTGGATCAATGATTTGGTTTACAACATTTTATATAAGAAAATGCAACAGTTCAACCAAATCTGCGCTCCCTTCCCGTTCTTCCGTCCGCTTACCCACATCTTCGAAGACGCCAAACTCGCGGAGCAGGTGGTGAACATGGCCGGCGACTTCGGCGAGGGGTGGTTCCTCCCGGGCGAGATCTGCCACTTAGCCGAAACCGGCATCCACAACGTCGTCAGTCTCCAGCCCTTCGGCTGCATCGCCAACCACATCATCTCCAAAGGCGTCGAAAAACGGCTCAAACAGCTCTATCCCCAACTCAGTCTGCTCTTCCTCGACTTCGACAGCAGCACCTCCGAGGCCAACGTCTTCAACCGCCTGCACTTTATGGTGGAAAACTGTCGTAAAGAGTTGGAAAACAATAAATAAAAAAATCATCTCCATTCATACCATTCCATTATGGCCAAAAATTCACAGTTAGAGGAAAGCATCATGAAAGCGGCGGAAGAGTTGTTCCTGCAGAACGGCTTCGACGCCACCTCCACCACCGACATCGCCAAGAGCGCCGGCTGCACCCAAGCGCTGGTCCACTATTACTACCGAACCAAGGAGAACCTCTTCCAACAGATTTTCACGCAGAAATTCCAACTGCTCATCTCCCACATCCACGAGAAGAACAATCAAGTCAACGATTTGGAGTTGGCCCTGCGCAATTTCGTCGATAGTTACTTCGACACCCTTTCCAAGAACCGTCAAATCCCTTTTTTTCTCATTAAAGAATTGATAATGAATGAAGAACGACGGCAGCGGATGCGGATGCGGATGATCACCGATGCGGGGAGTCTGCAATATTACACCGACTGGGACAAACTCATCAAGTCGGAGATTGCCAAGGGCAATATCCGTCCCATTGATACCATGGACTTGACCATCGACGTGGTGTCGCTCGTGGTCTTCACCTTCATCTCGCTGCCGCTCTATAGCGACCTGTTCGAGCAGAACGAAGAGGAGATCCGCGCCTACCTACAGCGCCGCAAGGAAGAGGTCATCACACTGATTCTCAAAGGGTTGAGAAAGTAATTATGAAATTACATTTCCCCGAACTGACGTTGCAGCCATAGTCTCAAGAAGGGATCCGACAGTGGGTATTGCCGCGCACCGCGCTCATCAGGATGAAAGGTCATCTAGTCGTCGGCCAGGAGTTATTTCCATGCCGACTGCACAATCATGTACGGATTCAAAATAGGATGACGAAAAAAAACAACAAATACATAATTTGAAAAAACAATCCCATCGGCTTCTTTCTACCGCAAAAAAATTGTATATTTGCGGGCTCAAACTGCTCTTCCTGACATCGCTGGTCGTCCCGTCCCCCCCACCGTTCTTTGTCATGGCAATACAAAATCCAATCAACCAATACTTTAATTAAAAAATTACCATCATGGGAGAATTAGCGAAACTGTATCCCAAAGCATTATGGGAGAATTTTGAAAGCATCTGTTCCATTCCTCATCCGTCGAAGCACGAGGAGAAACTTGTGGCTTGGATGATGAATTGGGCGAAAGAACACGGTATCGAGTGCAAGAAGGACGCCACGGGCAACCTGATTTTCCGCAAGCCCGCCACGAAGGGCATGGAGAACCGCGTGCCGGTGATCCTGCAGGCACATGTCGATATGGTGCCGCAGGCGAACGCCAGCACCAAGCACGACTTCACGAAGGACCCGATCCGTCCGCGCGTATGCGATGACGGTTGGGTACGTGCCACCGGCACCACCCTCGGCGCCGACGACGGCATCGGCGGTGCGGCCGCATTGGCCGTCCTCGCCTCCAAGGACGTCGCCCACGGTCCGCTCGAAGTGCTCCTCACCATTGACGAGGAGACCGGCATGACCGGCGCCTTCGGCCTGAAGAAGGGCGCGCTGAAGGGCGAGATCCTCATCAACCTCGACTCCGAGACGGAGGGCGAGTTGTACGTCGGCTGCGCCGGCGGCCTCGACGGTGTCATCACGATGAACTACCGCAACGTGGCCGTGCCCGCCGGCATGAAGGGCTTCCAGGTCGCCATCACCGGGCTCAACGGCGGTCACTCCGGCATGGATATCATCCTCGGCCGCGCCAACGCCAACAAGTTGATGACCCGTGTGCTGAGCGCCGCCGCCGCCAAGTGCGGCATGCGCCTCGCTTCCTTCGCGGGCGGCAACCTGCGCAACGCCATCCCGCGTGAGGCCGTCGCCGTCGTCGCCGTGCCCGAAGCTGAAGAGAAGGTCTTCACCAAACTCGTCAACGCCTTCGCCAAAACCGCCAAGGCCGAGTTCGCCGCCACCGAACCCAACATGACCATCAAGGCCAAGGCTACCGACGTTCCCGCCAAGGTGATGCCCGAGGCCGTGCAGAACAAGGTCCTCGACATGGTGTTCGCCCTGCCGAACGGAGTGCTCCGCATGAGCGACAGCATGCCCGGTCTGGTCGAAACCTCCAACAACCTCGCCATCGTGAAGGCAGAGAACGGCCACGTCCAGATCGCATCCCTGATGCGCAGTTCCGTCGATTCCGCCAAGGAGGCCGTCGGACAGAAGATGACCGCCATCGCCCGCCTCGCCGGTGCCGAGATCTCGCTCGAAGGCGCCTACCCGGGCTGGAAGCCGAACCTCGAATCACCCATCCTGCAGACCGCCAAGAAGGTCTATAAGGACAAATTCAAGAAAGAGCCCGCCTTCATGGCCATCCACGCAGGCCTCGAGTGCGCCCTCTTCAGCGTCAACTACCCCAACTGGGACATGATCTCCTTCGGACCCACCATCATGCACCCGCACTCCCCCGACGAACGCGTCAACATCGAGAGTGTCGGCAAGTTCTGGGACTTCATCGTGGCCCTGCTCAAGAACATCCCCAAGAAGTAACCTCCATTACCGATAATGCAAGACGCGGCCCGAAAAGGTCGCGTCTTTTTTTTGCGCGGTTATCGTCGTTTTTGAAACCACGAATTACGCGAATGAACGCGGAGCATGCGAATTGTTTTTCCTGACTTTGACACTTTTTAAATCATAACACATTGTCACAAAGGAATCTATGAAAAAAAATCTGTAGGCGGAAATGGTTGTCGCAAAACCATACTGAAAAATGTAGGGCTGTCATACTATGGCAGCCCTACGATTTCATATCCCTATCGGGATGGTTATTTCTCCTGCATCTCCTTCTGCAAGCGTTCGTTCAGCAGGGGAACGATTTTGTTGAAATCGCCCACCACGCCGAGGTCGGCCACACCGAAGATGGGAGCGTCCTTGTCGCGGTTGATGGCGATGATGAGGTCGGATTCCTCCATATTTTATGCCGCCTCACTTGTTACTCCAATGTACGGTGGAGCATTCGGGGAAGTACTAAGACAAAGTACGGATCCAGATTTCAGCACTTTGAATTCTATTACTTTCGCTTTCCAACGGGAACTTCTTTGCAAATGAAAAAGAAAAGATTTTAGAACTGTGGCTCCCTGTTCATTGGTTAGTCTAACAGTCACTTTAATCGTGTATGGTTGAGAAAAGTCATGATAAATTCCTTCTTTTTCTCCTAGTAAATGAAAATCTTCCCATTGTACTATTTTAACTTTGCCGTCATTTGAATTCTCTTTTAAGTATGATAGCACCGTTCTCTTGACCAAAATCTCTTGGAATTGTGTGGAGCGAAAGTAACCCGATAAATAAGCAGCGGCTGTAACATATCCAGCGGTGAGAATCGTTCCAAAAATAAGAATACCTATTACGTAGAAATCGTAAGTTTTCTCGTTGGAAGGACCTGAAAACTCCATCAAGTTTCCAAATCCAACCATAGGTAACACAAAAACAGCAATCCCTGCCCAACATAAATTCTGCCACCATCTATGGGACCACACATCACTACATATAATCATTACTGAAATTATCGCACATGCAACCAAAACAGCTGCTGGTATTATTTCCACTAACAAAGTTAAAACTACCGTCTTCATTTTTTACTCTCTTGGTACGAGATGCCAAATAAGGCTCAAAACCATCTTTGAATAAAAAATAAAATCCACAAATGATGTACGCAGTGAATGCTCCAACCACAAAAATTGCCAAAAGAATTTTCCACCAAGTCATAACAAGAACTCCCATCGTCCGTGCCAGCGATGACCCTATACCATAAAAGAAGCGTGGCACTGATATACCACATTCTTCAATCGGAGGTCGTAGGAATACCTTATAATGCAGATGTAATATACAGCCCACGCTATAGCGCGAACCGAAACACTCTCTTGCATTATAATCCAGAAATTTCCTACGTTTCCGATTGCAAGAACGAGCATAACGCTTCGTAGTTCCAATAAATTTCGTTTTTGAGCATCCGTCTCTCAAAAACTCACGGGAAAAATACATCACTGAATGAAATGATAAAAAAGCAGTAAATTATTTTTTGCGTTTTCAAAAAAAGTTGTATTTTTGCCGCGTCCTTCGGTGGTTGGTACAAGCCCCTTATTGGGGGCGGGAAAGATTCAGAGTAACCACTAACTAAAAAAGCCAGTTTGTTAAAGATACTGTTTGGGCGGTTAATTAATAAACTGGCTTGTTACATTCGGCTGAAAATTCGTTATGGAATACTCCACCACCTCACCGTTATCCCTAAATCCAACAACCAATTTTGCAATACCTTTCCCTTTCAGATTACAGACCAAATTTTTTATGGTTCTAGTATGGGAAAATCTCAATTTGAAAAATTTTACACACAAATTCACTATTTTAGTGAATTTATAAAAAAATAGTTGTATCTTTGCCGCGCAACTGAACTTGAACTATGACGATACAATTCGACAAAGAATATCTCTCAGAACTCTATTACACAGGAAAATGCTCAGACAAAAAACATCGCTTCCAGCCGGGAGTGGTGAAGAATTATGTGAAACGGATTATCACTTTGGCTGAAGCTCCAAATATTGAAATACTATACGTTCTTAACTCTTTGAACTACGAAGTTCTAACAGGCGACAAAGCAGGAATATCATCTATTCGGATAGATTTGAAATACAGACTGGAATTCAAGGTGGAAGAAATGGAAGAGCCTATCATTACAATTTGCAACATTTTAGACATTACCAATCATTATAAATAATTAAATATGAGCAATTTAGAATTTTCTTATATAGCCATTCACCCTGGAGAAGTGCTGAAAGAGGAGTTGGAGTCACGGGGGATTTCGCAAAAAGATTTTGCCAAGGCCATTTCGGTGTCCTATACGATGCTGAATGAAATACTAAATGGCAAACGTTCCATCACTACCGATTTCGCCATTTTGGTAGAAGCGGCGTTAGGAACCCCCGCCGAGCTTTGGCTGAATATGCAGGCACGCTACAACCTCCAAGTCGCAAAAAACAAAGAGACGGTCAAAATGCGATTTGCGGCCATCCGTAACACAAGTCCGTGGTTGTCATTACACACCAATCCTGTTGCAACAGTATAGGATTTTAGCAATAATATATAACCTAGCGAGGCCACCTTCCGGCGGCCTCCGCTTCTGTTGGTTACATTGTTACCCATTGTGTAGAGACGATGTGCACATCGTCTCTACACAATGTCATTATTTCTCCTGCATCTCCTTCTGCAAGCGTTCGTTCAGCAAGGGAACGATCTTGTTGAAATCGCCCACCACGCCGAGGTCTGCCACGCCGAAGATGGGGGCGTCCTTGTCGCGGTTGATGGCGATGATGAGGTCGGACTCCTCCATACCGGCCAAGTGCTGGATGGCACCTGAAATACCGATGGCGAAATAGAGGTTCGGACGCACGGTCTTACCGGTCTGGCCCACCTGCACATCGTGCGGCATCACGCCGGCATCGACCATGGCACGGGAGGATGAAACCTGCGCGTTGTTGAGGGTCTTGGCCAAGGCACCGAGTTTCTCGAAGCCCTCCTTGCAACCCACACCACGACCACCGGAAACCAGAATCTTGGCCTCGGTGATGTCCATCTTGCCCTTGTCGGCTTTCACCTTCTTCACGAGCTTCACAGCGAATTTGCTGGGATCGAACACCGGCTTGAACTCCATGATTTCGCCCTTGCGGGAAGCGTCGCGGGTCATCTTCTGCATCACGCCCGGACGCACGGTGCTCATCTGCGGACGGTGCTCCGTGCACATGATGGTGGCCATCAGGTTGCCGCCGAAAGCGGGACGGGTCATCATCAGCTCTTTCTCTTCCGAAATCTCCAGCTTGGTACAGTCGGCGGTGAGGCCGGTGGCCAAACGGGCGGAGAGGCGCGGACCGAGGTCACGGCCGATGGTGGTGGCGCCGAACAGGATGATGTTGGGCAGATACTTGTCGGAGATCTGCGCGATGGCCTGTGAGTATTGCTCGGTCAGATAGTCCTGCAGTTCGGGGCAGTCGGCATACACGACTTCGTCGGCGCCGTACTCGATGAGGGTCTGACATTGGTTCTTGATATTGTGGCCGAGGAACATTGCCACGACCTTCTCGCCCAGGATCTGTGCCAGTTCGTGGGCCTTGCCGAGCAGTTCGAGACCGACGGGCTGGATGACGCCGTCGCGCTGCTCAACGAATACGAATATGTTTTTATAATTTGATTTGTCCATAGTTGTTCCTCCTTAAATGATGAATTTTTCTTTCAGTTTGGCAACGATGAGGGCAACGGCCTCGTCGGGGGTGACGTCGAACACCTCGCCGGCCACTTTCTGCGGCTTGGTGAACGATCTCTTCACGCGGGTGGGTGAGCCGTTGAGACCGAGTTTCGCTTCGTCCACGTCAATCTTATCGACGTTCCAGATTTCGATTTCCTTCTCGTCGTAAGCGTCGAGGATGCCCTTGACGGTCATATAGCGCGGTTTGAAAGCGGAGGCGAGCACGGTGAGGAGGGCGGGCGTGTGGACTTCCAGCATCTGGTAGCCATCTTCGTCTTCCTTCTTCACGGTGAGCTTGTCCTTGCCGTCGAATTCCACGCCGGCCACATAGGAGATCATCGGGGTGTGGAGGTGTTCGGCAATCTGCGGGCCGACCTGGGCGGTGTCGCCGTCGATGGCCTGACGGCCGGTGATGACGAGGTCGTGTTCGATGACGCGAAGCGCGCCGGCCAGTGCGTTGGAGGTGGCGAGCGTGTCAGCGCCGGCGAACTTACGGTCGGTGAGGAGGATGGCGCGGTCGGCACCCATGGCGAGGGCCTCGCGGAGGATGGCCTCGGCCTGCGGCGGTCCCATCGTGATGACGGTGACATGTGCGCCAAATTGGTCTTTCAACTGGAGGGCCACTTCGAGGCCGCCCTTATCGTCAGGGTTCATAATGCTCGGCACACCGTCGCGAATCAACGTACCCGTGGCGGGGTTGATCTTGATTTCGGTGGTATCCGGAACCTGCTTGATACAAACTACGATTTTCATATCTATTTTTTATTTTCTGATTTCTAATTAATTAAGCGAACAATTTGGCGGCGATGACCATTCTCTGGACCTCGCTGGTGCCTTCGTAAATTTCGGTGATCTTGGCGTCGCGCATCATTCTCTCCACCGGATACTCGCGGGTGTAACCATAACCGCCGTGGAACTGCACGGCCTTGGTGGTCACCTCCAT
>JAEEGL013798209.1_pt1 | contig 44925 bp, 29 predicted proteins | sample 9134231 | NCBI WGS metagenome assembly JAEEGL01 (sample SAMN16246548, study PRJNA631951) | gut metagenome | biome: gut microbiome; feature: rumen; material: fiber-attached | host: Bos | place: Iran: Karaj | collected 2018-10 | reverse complement strand
GGACGATAGAATCGGCCATATTTTGCAATTTAGCTACATCGGCATCGGTAGCGGAGAATTTGGATTCTAAAATACCGGTAGCGGCATTACTCAGTTTATTGCCACCAAATTCATTAGGGTCGAAATCTTCCAAGCTTAAAGCAGCAGAAAGAGATGACTTGCTGGCGCTTTTGGCAACGCCGGCATCAAAATCCACAAAAGATTCATCAGCTTCCACTATGGGATTGCGTACCTGACCGGCTTTTTGGGCCACTTCACTGGCCACTTTGCCTTTGCCGCGCTCAAAACCGACATCCAGAGGGCTCTTACCGGTAATACCGGCGGTTTTATTGGATTTACCAAGATTGCCGGTTTGCTGAATTTGCTGTTCATTACCAATCTGACCGATGTAGGGATTAATTTGTGGACCCATTCCACTGCCGATTGCACTCATTTCTAACCTCCAAAAAACATATATATAAAGCTCAAAAGCTTATACTTTTCTTCAGAGCTCCCATGCCACCGGCGGAAGCCTTGCCTATAATACACACATTCTCCGTTTTGCGGCTATACTTTATTTTGCATGGGCAAAATAATTGCATTTTTTTCCTTAAGTTTCCTAATTATCACAAAGCCCTACACTATATATAATGCCACCGGCGCTACCCTCGTAGTAGGTATTGCGGCACTTTTGCCCCGCCTTATTATTTTGGCAATCGGCATCAACCGCACAAATTGAGGTGCATTTGCCGCTAAGAGAGCACCATTCGCTGGCACAATTGGCATCGTCGGTGCAAGGCTCCCCCTCGGCCAAAGTAATGCAGCGCCCGCCGAAACATATACCGGTGGTTGAAGCGCAGTGTTCATCTTTTTTACAAGAGCAGCGCTCCTCCACACAAGCGGGGGTGTAATTATCGGCCATGGTTTCGGCGGAGGTGCAATGGCTCTCTTTGGAGCAATAAGCATAATAAGGGTCATCACAGATATTTATCCAAAGATCACCGTCGTAATTACCGTTTTTTAACGGTGAAAGCGGCCTTGGAGTACAAATTTCGCCATTCTTACAATCGGCACCGCTACGGCAAGGGTCGCGGCAAACCCCAAAGCAGGTTTCACCGACAGCGCAATCGTTATTATTGTTGCAAAGGCGCGTAGAATAGCCGGAAGCCGTATAGCAATAGCCGCTACAAACTCCGCTCAGACATTCGCGGCCATTCCCGCAGGTAAAACCGGCCTCTTTAAGGCTGGTGTAAGGCACCAGAGCGGCGCAAGAAAGAATGCCGGTGGGATTACCAAGGCTGTTATATTCCGCCTGGCACACTTCGCCGGCAGAACAATCCCTATCGGCGGAGCAAAAACGGCGGCAGGAGGAAGAGGCAAAATCGCAGGAAGTCTGGCAACTGTTGTCCTCTGCGGCGCAGCTGGCCCCCGGCAGAGCACTAAAAGGATTTCCCGGTTCGGCAGGCAAAAGTGCGGCGCCAACACAATATCTATGGCCATCAAGTGTACTGCCGCTATTGGCTTGGTGACACTGATAACCGCTCGGACAATCGACATTTTTATTATCTGCCGTGCCGTCGCTATGGCCAAGGCCGCTACCTATGCAAAAAGAGGAGCAGACATACTGGCCGGCGATAATCAGGCAAAAGCCGGAATTACAATCGTTATTATTGGTGCAAGTTGCCCCAAGAGCCCCGGGGCCGTTAACAGACATATCAACGCAAATAGCTGGATTTTTAGACAAATCGCAGGCCAGCGGTTTAGTGCAATCATCGTTGGCGGTGCAAGGCTTACAAGAATCGCTAAGGCAAACCAGCCCGCCCGGGCAATCGCTATTGGCAGAGCAGCCAGGTTCGCTGCCGCTGACACAACCGGCGGCCGCGCAAACTTTATCACTCGGACATTCATAATCATAAAGACACTTTTGACACTGCCTGTCGCGGCAAACTTTACCGTCTTTACAGGCAGCGCCCCCCGGCCAGCACTCGGCCTCTTTGCAAAGGCCGGAGGAGGTTTCGCAATACTCCCGTTCGCCGCAATAGGTATTATCAAGGCAGCTGGTACAACGCCCCTGATAACAAGCCTGTCCGCCGCAATCGCTGCTGGCGTCACATTCGCCCCAAAGCTGGCAGGTGCCGCTAAGGCACTCGGCGCCGCCGCAATCCTGATTATTTTTGCAAGCCCGGCAATAATAGGCAGTTAAATCGCACACCCGGCCATTCCGGCAATGGCTGCTATCAAGACATTCCACACATTCGCCGGTATCCTCGCGGCAATAGAGCGGGTCACACTCTTCTTGTGCTTTACAGCCCAGAGGTTTTCCGCATCTACCATCTATCAGGCAGACCGCGCCGCCCGCCACATCACATTGGGCCGATGTCAGGCACTCAACACAATCGCCTATGCCTAAGCGGCAAAATTTATCTAAAGGACAATCGCTGTCTTTAAGGCAAAAATGGGCGCGGCTGGAATCAAGGCAACGGCCCTTGGTGCAGACATCACTCTCTTTGGGGCAATCGCTGTCTTTAAGGCACTCATAAGTAACCTGCTCTCTTATTTTGCAAGTATTATCAAGACAGTATTCATCGGTCGCGCAATCGCTGTCCGAAAAGCAGGCGGGTGTATTTTTGCAAGCCGGCAGCAGTGCCGCAAGCAAGAAAATCAATAAAATAATACTTTTATCACTCATATTTTGCTCAAAACACCAAAACCATTACATCATAAGCTGCATGGGTATAAGCCGATACAGCAAGACCGCGCCAATAATAAAGCAGCGCAAAGAGAAGGCCGCAAAAAAAGCGAAACAAAAAGCTGTAAAGCGTAAAGGCATCCCCCAAAGAGCCGAGGTAATGAACGGCGCTAAAAATCAGTGAGCTCACCAAAATAAGAACGATGGTGATTCTTTTTTTGCGCTCCGGATAAAGTTTGGCCAGTAAAAAGGCCGGCAGGCCGATTAAAAGAAGGCGAAAAACGATTTCTTCCCAAAGGCCGGCGCCGATACTCAGGGTAAAATTGCAAAAAACTCCGCATCCGGCCTTGCCGGCTGCCAGTGCGCTCACGCCCAAAATCGAGAGAAAGCGCACCACGATGGTGCCGAGTAAGCTGCCATAAATCACCCCTTCCAGAATAACGCCGAGATATATTTTGGGGTCAAAAATACGCTTTTCCCGCCATTTGGCCAGCACAAAAATCATGGCGATAAGAGCAGCAAGCATAGTGATTCCGTAGGCCAAATCGCTCCCGCGAAAGATAGTCCCGCGCAAAAAATCACTCACTAAATCAACGCCGTTGCGCACACCGCCGGTGGCCAAAATGCCCACCGAATAAATTAAAAAAAGGGGCAAGAGCAAAATGAGAATAACCTGGGGATCTTTAGTTACTTGCCAATAGCTCCTTTTACCGCCGGCCAAAGCTTCAGTGGCCATGGTGGCCCCCATGATGGTGATGTCCACCCTCCCCGGCGCCTTCCTCACCGGAAGGCTCGGTAATTTCCGAAGGCACCAAAAGGCCGGGCACCGGCCCGGTGGGGGGCTCGCGGTCTTTTATATTTTCGGAAACAACTGCCGGCTTATCGGCCAACAGCTCGGTTTTAAAGGTAAATTTCACTCCGTCGGCCCGCACCAGCGTCACATTATAAAGCCCGATGGGCAGTTCCAAATCTTTTTGCGGCGTTACGCGGTGGATATCTATGCCGTTTAAAAGAATTTTAGCTCCCGGGCTGTCCGGGGAATCAATAGAAAGCTTCGTCAGCGGCTTCTCCAGAGAAGTCTCTAAAACCGACTCCCCCTCGGCCAAAGGTTTCATAGTGATAAACTCTTTATTAATATTTTCGCTAAGTTTCACCGTTTTTTTTGCCAGTTTATAGCCTGGGGCGGTCAATATCACTTCCAGCTCCTCGCCGGCGGCCAAAAGGTCGATAGCCACTGGCGTATTACCCATGGAACGGCGGTTGACAAAAAGAGAGGCCCCGCTGGGATTTGATTTAACAACCAGTTTAGCATTAGGCCGGCTATTGCGGGCAAAGAGCGGCTTTATTTCATTATTTTCTACTGTAAATTCCACAAAAAGCGGCAAATCGCTCGCGGCATCAAGATTAAACTCCCCACTTAAGCCGGCGGCCTTTACCACTATTTTATGCTCACCGCGCCTGACTTTGGCCGCGCCCATATTGCCGGCCGAAAGCGGCATACCGTCAATTTGCCAAGAAATATCTTTAGTTTCATTGGCGGAATCAAAATTAAAGCGCAACGTGGTATTGCCGGGATTTACGGCCGGCGCTGCGGCTTCCGAGACTTCTTTTTTGCGGCAAGAGAGCGCTAAAAAGGGCACCATAGCCAGAATAACGAGGTATTTTTTCATCATCTACTCCTAAGGAAAAAGCTAATAAATATGCGGCAAAAAGGCCAGCAAATTAGTAGCGGCGTTTATAAGGTTTTCTCTATCGGCAAGGCTTTTAAAAACAGCAAAAGAGTCGGCTGAGGTAAGGCATAGAGCCACTTTAGAGCTCAAAGAGAGCAAGTCTGTGGCTGCATAGCCGCTTTTGCCGGCCGGCGGCAATTCCGCAGTAATTATTTTTGGCGGGCAGATAAAATCCGGCAAGGCGGCTCCTGCCAAAAGCGCAGTTTTAAAAGCATACATACCGCTGTTATAAGGTAAAAAGCCATGCTCTTTATCTTTAAGTTCATAAAGAGCCGGCCAGCGATTATGGGCTTCCACAATAACCGTGCGCTCACCGGCCTCTTCTCTCAAACTGACAATAGTGCCAAAGGGATCGCTTTCGGGGAAGGAATCACGCTTTACGCCCAGAACAGCCACATCAGCCGTTTTGAGAGCCGCCGCCAGGGAGCTCATTAAAAGCGGCTTTACAATGGCTATGGCCTGGAGAGCCAAACAATTTGTCATGCCCTTTTCCAAAAGGTAATGGATAAGCCCCTCTTTATCGCGCTCATGGGGATTTTTAAGGGCCATAAAGGGGCCGCCGGTTTCATCGGGATTAACAGCCGCTCGCAAATCCGGCTCAGCCAGCAAAACCAGGCGGCCGGTAGTAGTCAAGTGCAGGCGCTCTCCTTGCGAAACGGTTATAATATCGAGGTATTCGTCATTATAAGGCGCAAGATAGGGCGGCAAAAGGCGGGCGGTATCGCTGCCTTCTGAGCCCATAGTTACAATAACCGGCAATTTTTGGCCCAGCGCTCTGGCAATAGCGCGCAAAAGCAGTAAATTATAGCCCAGTGTACTGGCCGCTTTGGTCTTCCCATCGAGAGGCCAGGTAGCTTTGGTAAAATCCTTTAGCTCCTCCGGTGCGGTACCGGCGTCCAGGAGGCTCTTTTTCAGGCGCTCGCCCTCGCCGCCCGCCGTCAGGATAATGGCAGTATTTTTAAAAGCATCTAGCGAAAAAGATGAGCCGGACTCTGCTATTTCTGGGAAAGATATGGGCTTTGGCCGAGATCCGCCGCCGGCTAAAGCAGCGTTCAAGTGCGCTTTTTGCCACTTTTCCCGCTCGGCAAGATAGCGGTTAATAGGCACATTTTTATTTAAATAATCAGCAATTGCCGCGGCGCCAAATTTCCTGGCCGCTTCCGTTATATAGCAATACTCATCTATCGCCGCCGGCGTCCAGGCGGCCGCATTTAAAACGCTCATAAGATTCTCCAAGGCCGCCAAAACGGCCAAAAAATTAAAATAACACAGGAGAAAGATCTTTAAAAGATAGTTATAGCGCTTTTCTAGGGGCTCTCCGCATAACTTATTGGATTTTTATAAAAATCGCCCCTCCCCGCTGGGGAGGGGCTCAGCTCAATGAATTTTAATATTTGTAGCTAATAGATGAGAGTGGTCAAAAGGAATGCTTACGGAGCCGGGGTAGCAGCAGTACCTTGGTCGGAGAAGATGATGGCCAGGTCATTAGAAACGCGGCCCATGCCCTTGCTCACGCCGATTAGGTGCCAGATACCGCTCTCAACCGCTTTGTCGGCTTTGAATTGAGCTTGGTTGCCGGCAGCAGAGCCGTTGACATAAGTAAAGGTGACATCGGGCAGAGAAACATCGGAAACACCGGCGTTAAATGGCCCGGGAATAATGGCAATATTGTCGCCATCCTCTTCATCACCGCGAGCTAAGGTGGCCACATTGTTTACAACCAGAATCTTCTCGCCATCGGCTGCAAATTCCTGCCCGGGGAGAATATTAACTTGGTAGGCCATATTCTCGGGGAAAGTATCATCAACAATCTGATGACCCAAATTATCTTCTGGCCTATTTTGGAAAGTAGTGACATGAACAACACCGTCGCCCATGAGCGTATCAAAGCCTTCTTGCAAAGCCGAAAGGGTGTGGAAGTGATCCATTGCACAATCAAAGGTAATCATGAAGGAATCATTGGCCACAAATTTGCCATCGTTTTCTTGCACATTGTTAAGCACAGTGAGTTCCATATTGAGGTGATCAAAGGGATCAAGAGTAGCTTTAACTTCTTTAGCTACAATGCCGTTGGCATCTACCACTATTTCGGCCGGGAATTCAAAATTAATGGGCTGGCTACCGCTAAATCTGAAGCGCGGGTGGTTGCTGGCAGTTAAATTGCTGTCTGGGTTATAAGTTACATCATCTTTGATAGTAGCTACAAATTCAGCATTACCGGCTGCAGCAGTTACATCAACAACCCATTTGTTATTGGGATCGGAATTGTAATTTTCCCAATCACCGGAATTTTTGCTCCCAACTTCGGCACGGCCGCCGTCGATAACCAGTTTGGTGAGCGCTTTTTGAATAGCAACTTTCACACATTCTACCGAAGACTTACCGGTTACACCATAGCAGCTATTCAGTGATTTTACGTTATCAAGCGGTTCACTGAATTTAAATGTAATCGTATCCTTAGCTTCTGCTGTATCGTTACCGCAATAGCGGTCACCACCATAAGTCCAAGTAACTTCTTCCAAAGTTGGAGGAATGGGGAAGTCAACATTCTCACGGCGAACAGATAAGGGCTCATTTTCATCAACATGGAGGCGCACAGTATCCATAGAAATATAATCTTTATTGGGATCTGTAGCAATAGGAGCCATGCTGAAAGTCATTTTTTCAGCTCCGTCTCTCATTTTGATGTACTGGCCATTTGCCAGAGTAATCACAAAAGTATGGGTACGATCATCAGTCGTCCAAGGAATTGGTGTATCAATCTGATAATCAGCAATAGTAAAACCATCGACAGCTTGCGCATTTTGATTTGGATCGTTGGGATCTTGAGCAAAGCGCTGAGCACCATCCAAAGAGCCATGGCCGATAACCCAAGCCAAATGGGCTTTAGTTACGGAAACATTCATTTTTTTGTTAAAGACCACAATGATTTGATCTTGGGGTTGCAAAGTGATGTCTTCACGAGTTGTTCTAAAGGTGTCACCGGAGCCGGCAGGAGCAGATTTAAGAACCACTTTTATGGTATCAAAAGCACCGGTCTCGGTATCAACATTTTGCGGCACTAAGGCAGGCGGCACAATCCAGTTATTGGTAGTAGCCAAGAAGTCCCTTGGTTCAACTTGTTGCACCGGAGCATTGTCTTTGGCATCAACTATCTGGTCATTGGAAAAAGCGCTGGAATTATAAATATAATCTTTTTTAGCCGCGATGCGGATACCAGACGGTATCGTATATGTTACACTTAGAATGAGATCACCGGAAGGGGGATCAAAAGTAAAGCCGCCGGCACTCTTTACCTCATCCTTAGTGGCGCTGCTCCAATTGGAGCCGCTTTGTTTTTCGGCATTTTGAGCAAATTTTTCAAAAATAAGCTCTTTAAGAGCATCAGCATTATCGCCAATTTTCTTTTGAACCGCTTCAGAGAAAAACATGAATAGTACGTCATCTTTAATGAGATAACGGTTTTCGGGACGCGGCAGATCCATACCGTTAAAAGTACCCAAAGTTACCTCTATAGTCTCTTTTTCACTCTTATTGGTTTCAAAAGAATCATACTCATAGGGGAATTGCTCGCCACCGTTAAATGTGCTGTTATTTTTATAATCATCAATATGAGCAGTTTGGTACATAAGCATAGGATGCGTAATATCGGTAATATGGAAGACTATTTTCTCATTACTGTTGGTAACGCCATAAGCATTGGTAACATCCCATTGCTCGAGTTCCAGCACCAATTCACACTTGGCAAATTCTACCATATTGTTATTCATATCAGGTTTAGGATCGGCAAGACCCCAGAGGTCAACTACTCTGTTAGGACTAAAAACAAAACAATCACCAGCACCAGATGGTGTAATAGTGGCTTCAGCATTAGCTTTTTGCATGAGCGAATGCTCTTCCAAGCGACGCTTTAAAGCATACATGGTGCTATCTACATCCATTTTCTGGTTAAAGCAAAGGACATATGATCTACCTGCTTCCAATTGGCAATTCTCGTTGGAATCATTAGTATATTTAAGAGGATCAAATTCCAGGCCTTCTGGCTCAGCTTGATCTTCAAGCGCAGCGCCGTCCATAAGGGTGATGACTGTAGCAGCATTGCCGTTGCCAAAAGCATCAATCAAAGTAAAGGGCGGAATAACAATAGTGGTGCCGACATCTAAGCCATCTTCGTCAAAGTGGGTAACCGGAATATCTTTGTTGGCACAAATGTAAACATAATCATTACCATTCTTCTCATTGTTGCCTTCAAAGCTATTGTTCCAGCTGCTCCAATTACCCAGGCCATCAATAGCCCAGGCGCGATAGACTTGGAAAGCATCGGTAATACCGATGGCATTATTTAAAGCTCTAGCCAATTCCTCTACTTCACCATTATCGTAAGTTCTGAGTACGGTGGAAGTATAAAGCAAAGCGCAGGAGCTGGCTCCGATAATACCGTCACCGGGGTTATCCTTATTAGAACCTATCTGTTCCATTTCATACCAAGTATTGAGAATCAAAGTACCGTCAGCAGCCACAGAGCCGCAATCGGTATCCGGTGTCATGGTAAAGCCTTTGCGGTGACCATAAGAGAAGGTGATGGTGCTGTCAGCCATCGCATCGGTGAGAGTGTCGATATTTTGAGCAAAATCAACAACTACGGTGTCGTCGTTATCGGCGCCTTCTTCATCGATAGCTTCGACATGAATAATGTGGCGGTTACCGGCATCTTTACCACTTTTGCCGTTTTTACCGCTTTGGCCGTTTTGGCCGTTTTGGCCATTTTGGCCGTTCTCGCCGTTTTCGCCATCATCCCCATCACCCTTACAGCTATAAGTGCCCAGGGCGAGAAGGCCGGCTAAAAGCAAATAAGACAATCGTTTCATTCTTTCCTCCTTGTTAAAGAAACAACACGCTTATTTCTATACACAATTCTTTTCAAAAACAGTGTGACTAAAATCACACGGGCGAATAATAGTACTTTTAATTAGGTTTATCAAGACTAATCAGCGATCGGTACTGGAATCACCGGAAACGGAAGAGCAGAAACTATAGCCTTTGGCTTGCGAACATTGTTGATCAGCCTCGCAGCCTAGGTGCTGAGCGCCATTAATGGAGCAAAGTTTGTGGCAGGATTTAGAAATGCCGGTGCCTTTTATACACACCAGGCCTTTGGCACAGGGAGCACTATATTGATCGCAAGGCTCACCCTGGAGCTTAGTGCCACTCGGCCATTCCACCAGTGTTTGATTATCACCACTACCCACTGGGTGACAGGTTTTACCTTGTGTTTCCAGATTATCGTTATATGCACCGTCTTCGCCGATGGTATAAGTACACTCTTTAAAGCAGCTGCCTACGCGTGTTTTAAAGAGCACACAATCGCCCTTTTCACAAACAGTATCACCGGCTTTGGCATCGGCTTTTTTAGCTGTACATTGAGCATCCAGACAGGCACCGGTATTCAAAAATTTAGTACCGTCGCTGGTGTAAAGAGGGGCACAGAAAACATTACTTTCATTACAAGCTGAATCAGAGCTATAATAATTGCTGCACTCTTTACGACAGGCAAATACTCTGGGCGGGCAAACCAGACCATCTTTGCATGAGATGTTATCGAGGCATGTTTCTTTGTAACCCAGGGAATTATGGCGCACACATTTGGTGACTACGCAAGAGTAGCCATCATCACATTTATCTTTGGAGCAGTTAGCTCCATCGATTTGGTCCGGATTCCAAGCCGAATTGGCACTACAGCCCGCCAAGAGCAGAGCACATATTAAAGAAGTCGGTAATCTATCAAAGGATTTCATAATTTAACTCCTTCAAGCTTAAAAAGTTCCTTGCATGGAGAGATAAGCGCCCCCTTGCACCGGTGCTAAACTGCCGGAAATAGTAACAGCTGAGGCCGTCTCGGTGCCACCGACAGCAGTGGAAGTTTTCGGCTTGGGATTCCAAAAGAGGAGCAAAGCTCCGCCGGCCACGGCAGCAACAGCACCAATGGAGAAGAGAACATCACCGGCTACAGCCATAGCTTTACCGCTGCTCTGAAAATCCTTAATTTGCCGCTGGGAATAAAGAGGTTTTTGCTTTGGATCTTTAATAATATAAGCTTTACTCCCGGCGCCGATCCAAAGACCGCCACCAATAAGCATCACACCGGCACCGCCGCCCAAAAGACCAAAACCGAGAACCTTTTTCATAGTGGGCATTGGGGAGCCAGTTTTTTTGGGTTTGGTGCTGGAGACTCGCCCGGCACAATCGCTGTCGGCAGTACAAAGGCGCCCATCGGCACATTGGCCGGAAACACATTTATCGCCCTGATCTTCGATGCTGGGCTTATTTAGATTTTCGGCCGAAAAATTGGCATTCATATATTTTTGCACTGAATATTCAAATTGTTCGGCATCAAAAAGGAAGGTCGTCTTGGCAATTTTCACTCGCTGACCGGTGGCCACACTATATTGGGCGCCGGTGAGAACCACCATTTCGCCTTCAAGAGCCACCTCGGCAACAAAAATATTATTAACCTGGAAATAGCTGGCCAGCTCACGGATACTATCGGCCATAGTCTCTTTGTTTATTTGCTTGATGGCGCGGCTGTACATATCGCGAAGGCGGGCGGCTTCGGCAGTGGCTTCCAGCGAGCCGGAAATGGACTCTTCGGTATGAGGAGCCAAATCAACCACGCGCCCGTAAGTGCGGTAACCATCCTGGCGCAACTGGAAAATTTGCCTGCCGCTGGGGATATCGCCTTTGCTAAGTGGGGTAACACCGATAAATTTGCCGTTTAAGTGCACCTCGGCATAACCGGGATTGGAAATAACATTGACGGCTCCGCGCGGAGAATTTTGCGCTTCATCGCGGGCATCGTTGAAAATTTCCATCATGGAGGGGTTGAAAATACGCGGATCTGGCTGGGCCAGAGGGTCAATATGAATAGCGCTGACAAGGGCTCTTTTACCGGTCTTTTCTTCGCCGCGCAAAATATAAGAAGCACCGAGAGCTATATAAGCATCGGAGAGCGGGCGCGTGGAATCCAGATAAGAGACATTGCGCTCATATTTACTTATGGCATTTTGCAAAAAGTCGATAGCTTGGTCGAGCTCCAAGCTGTCATAAGCTTCGCGCCCTTTTTGCACCATTTCGGCAGCCAGTTGCAACTGCTTGGCGGCCGTTTGTTGCGATAAGGCATCTATTTTTTTATCTATTTCGACAGAATCATAGCGGCTGTCGGCCTGGAAGTAATTTCTTATATAATACTTGGCATAAGCAGCCGGCTTTTGTGCTGCCGGGTCGGAAGCATGCACCACGGCAATAATAGAGCTATCCTGGGCCAAGGCCGATTTTGAGGGCAATATAGCCAAACAAGAAGCAATGGCAGCCAAAGATATTAGCGAATGTCTGTTAAATGGAATTTTCATCTGCAGCTCTCCTACAGCAAACGCAAGGCCCAACAAAGGCTCTTTTGTTTTAGCACTTATCGGGCTCCTTAGTCAAATTTAATTCGCCGCCGGGCCGGTATTCCCGAGGCCAAGCATGCCCCGCGGTCAAAGGGACTAATGGGCAGCAAAAATTTTTTCAAATACCGCCAGCTGCGTATCAAGGCGGGCATCAATGCGCCCGGCCTCCGTTTCAATCAAAACGCCGCCGGCAGAAATAGCTGGGTCTTCTTCAAAAACAATATCCTTGGTGCGGCTCAAAACATCTAACAAATCGCGCTTATGCTCCTTCAAAGTGAGCATATCCTGCGGATTGGTACGAATGGTGATTTCGCGCCGCTGACGCACGGTTTTTAAAGCTCTTTGAGTGATTTTTACCACAATATCCGAGCCTTCTTCCAACTCTTCGGAAATAACTTTGCGCACTATAGCGAGGGTGAGCCTTAAAATCTCCTGCTCAAGTGTCCCGCAAAAGTCGCTAAATTCTTTGGTTTGTTTGGCTATCAGCTCTATGAGCTGGGCCGAACCGGCCTCCTTGCCCTCGGCAAAACCGCGCTCCTCAGCTGTGGCTTTAAGTTCTGCCGACTCCTCATTGGCCCGCGCAATAAGCGCTTCGGCTTCGGCCTGGGCATTCGGCATAATCATAGCCGCTTCTTCATTGGCCCTAGCAATGGTGCTCTCGGCTTGGGCATTGGCATCGTCGATAATGCGCGCTGCCTGCTCGTGGGCCTGTTCCAAAATACGGGCCGCTTCGGTTTTGGCATTAAAAACATCGCGGTCGATAACCGGGCGCTTGGTTACCTGGGTGGAGGAGGTAAAAGGAACACTTGTTACCGGCAAAGCTTCGGAATCGGTGTATTTGATTATTTTAGACATAAAAGGCCTCCAAAGTTAGGTTGTTAAGCCTCAGCGGCCGGCGCACCGCCTTCCGCCCCGTCGGCGGTAATTTGGTGATAAGCAAAATCCAAATTGGCATAACGCGGCGAAATAAGCGCTTGAGCCGAAAGAGCTTTTATTTTATCAAAAATATTGTTTTGCAGGCGCTTTAAAACTGCCTCTTGCCATTCGGCTATTTCAGCCGCTTTATCCACATAATCAAGATATATTTTGCCCTGTTCGATGGGCAGGCGCTGCGACATAGCCAAATGGAAAGGCCGGTCTTCCAAAAGAGCGGCTTTAGAAAGGCGGAAAATGCCGGCCCGGCGGAATAAGTCCTCTTCATCTTTGAAATTTTGCAAAACACGGGCCAAAAAGCGCTGGGCCGTTTTTAAGTCCATAAGGTCAACTTTATCCACGCGGCGCACTACTTCAATGAGCTCTTCGGCCTTCTCTCGCGGGAGTGAACGGCAGAGCTCGGCCAAAGCCTGCTTGCCCACAGAGATAAAAGCCTGGGCCAGCTCTTCGAGCCCCAAAATACGAATCAGAGTAGCTAAATCTTTGCGATCGAGCAGAATAATATTGGCAAAGACAAACTGGCGGCGCATGGTGCGCGGCATCTCGTGAAATTTGTTCTCAAAAAGATAGCGCACCGCACTCCTAAGCTCCGGAGAAACCGTTTCGATTTCGTCCTTGGCCGGCAAGTGCTCGCGCACTTTTCCGGGAATACGCTCCACCAATTTGCGCACGAGAGGCGGCGGCAGTTCAAAGAGGAGATTAGCCAAAACACGTGGCAATTCGCCTTTTAAAGAATAGACAATCCACGAAGGATCGACATATTCCATGCCATGCTGGCCCAGTGTTTTTAGCTCCTCTTTCATCTCCATAACCATAAAGGGCACCCGCTTGGCCGAGGGAATTTTGGTCAAAAGTTCGGCCTTTTCGGTTAAAAGCTTTTGCTCTTCCTCCGGCAAGTACTGAAAGAGCGCGGCCGACTCGCTGCCGCCCATAGTCATGGTGGTAATAAGCAGCATATATTGTTTGGAAGTCAGCGGGTAAAAGCTCTGGTGCATCTATGGTTACTCTGGCTCAAAAGCGCCGGTAAGTGTTTTTTAGTGACTTGTGCCCTCAACATTTTCGGCATTGAGGCCGGAGGCGGCCGGAGCCGGCATACTGCCGTTACCCATACCGCCGGCAGTCGCTGTACCGCGACGACGGCGGGAAGCCAGCTCGGATTGCAAACGATTTAATTTGCTCTTCACGGCATTGGCTCTTAAGACCAAAACTACGAGACCACCGCCCATCAAAAGGAGCAAAACCACGAAAACGGCTATGAGCATTTTGAAAAGGCTGGCGGCCTCCGGGCACATAACGCGGCCCATGAGACGCACCGGTTCTTTGTCACCGTTACAAATGCTTATCGGCGCCGCTGTTATCGGGCAGGCGGCCGGTACACCTGGAGCTCCGCCCTCAGCGCCTTCCACTGCCTGTTGCACTTTGGTGGATACGGCCATAAAAACTTCTACGCGCTCCGGAACCAAGTCTTTGACGGCAGCGGCAACCAAGCGCTGTACTTCTTCTTTTTCGGCCGGTGGCTTGCCGTTTACCGGCAAATACTTCAAGGTAACGGAAGCCGAGGGCTTCGATTTTTCATCACCGGGGTTAGCCAGAGGATTTTCTTCGGGAATAACCAAATTTACTTCGGCTTCCAGCACATTGGGAATGAGTTGCAATGAACGGGCCACTTCGCCCTGAATAGCGGCGAGGCTCTTGGCTTGCTCTTCGGCTTTGGTGGGAATAAGGCCGGCTTGAGCAAATATTTCGTTATAACCTTTGTGCTGCTTTCTGGGGAGTTCATGCTTATTGAGCACCTTATAAGCATCTATCTTAAAGCGGGCAGGCACCACAATTTTGTAAGTGACTATACGGCCGTCCTCTTTCATTTTCTTGGCTTCAATCGGCGGCTCGGTGGCGTCAAGAAGTTCAAGTATTTCATTGGCTTCGCGCTCTTCAAGGCCATGAATAACCTCTTCTACTTCGCAAGCTGCGAAAGTAGAAGACAACATAGCGGCGGCCAATAACGATAGATATTTTTTCAAATTACGCTTCACTGCGGACTCCCTCTCTCTAAAAAGCGAGACACTTCCAAGCGGGGGTAACAATATATATAAATAAAGCGAAAAACAATCTTTTAGATTTTTAAGCCCCTAAAAAATCCATATCGGCATTTTGCGGGCGGCCGATAGGCTCATAAGTAAGGCCGTATTTTTGCAATTGCTTGCGGCTATAAAGATTGCGCCCGTCAAAAATTATCTTTTCTTTCAAACTCTTAGCCATAACAGCAAAATCGGGATTGCGATATTCATTCCACTCGGTGTGGATAATCAGCGCATCGGCGCCTTCAAGAGCTTTTAAGGCTTTATCGGCATAAATCAGCTTGTCACCATAAACGGCGCGGATATTTTCCATAGCTGCCGGATCATGCACCTGACAAACTGCACCGGCTTTTAGGAGATTATCTATTGTCACCATGCTGGGAGCTTCGCGAATATCATCGGTTTCCGGCTTAAAACTTAAACCCCAAATAGCCAAAGTGCGCCCTTTAAGATTAGAGCCGAAATGGGCCGTTATTTTTTTAAAGAGGCGCTCTTTCTGGCGAGCATTAACCTGGTGTACGGCACTTAAAATATCCATTGGCAAATGGCAAGCGGCACCCTGCTGAATAAGAGCGGAGACATCTTTGGGAAAACAGCTGCCGCCATAACCGATGCCGGGAAACAAAAAGGCATTGCCAATGCGCCTGTCGGCCCCGGTGCCAAGACGCACCGAGCGCACATCGGCACCCACTTCTTCACAAAGATTGGCCAGTTCGTTCATGAGAGAAATACGGGTAGCCAGCATACAGTTAGCCGCATACTTGGTCATCTCGGCGCTCTCGGGATTCATAATGAGCAAGCGGTCGCTGCGGCGGGTAAAGGGGGCATAAAGGCTCGCCATTACCTCGGCGGCTCTTTTGCTCCTAACGCCCAAAATAACGCGGTCGGGCTTAAAAAAGTCATCCACCGCCGCCCCTTCTTTTAAAAACTCGGGGTTAGAGAGAAGCTCCACCGGCACCATAGCATATTTTTTGGCAAGTTCCTGCATTTTGGTATTGGTACCAACTGGCACGGTGCTCTTCATCACCACCAGCAGCGGCCCTTTAGCCGCTTTACTGATATCAATCACCGCTTTTTCCACATAAGATAAGTCGGCCGAACCGTCGGCTTTTGGCGGGGTGCCCACAGCGATGAATACCACTTCGCTTTTGGCCACCGCTGCTGCCAGGTCACTGCCAAAAAAGAGGCGTTCTTCCTGCTGATTATGAGTAACCAGGCGGTCAAGCCCAGGTTCATAAAAGGGAATTTCCCCACGGCGCAATTTGGCCAGCTTGTTTTCGTCTATATCAATGGCGTAAACGGTATTGCCGGTTTCGGCAAAACCGGCGGCCGCCACCAGCCCTACATAACCTGTTCCGCAAACGGTAATATTCATGTTTTTTCTTCTCCACCAGCCGGGTTTAAAACCCCGGAGCGCCATTCTTTTACAATGGCTTAGCGTAAAAGACAACCAGTTAGCTTGTTATAACGGCAAGCATAGGCAAAAGTAACCAAGCCGCACAATTTGCTAAAAGTTTTTAGTGTACTTATTAAAAAAATTCTTTACTATCCGAATATATGCGCTGCTTAGTGCTTTATCGGCGTGCATTTTAATTCATGAATTTTTAAAGGAGAAGGTTAATGGCCTGTTTTATCGTCCCGGCTACCGGAGCTGTTATTGCCAAAGTTTCTACCAATTTGGTTAAGAAAAAAGAAAAAAAGGTGCGCATTAAGGAAGATCATCTGCCCTTTTCCGTAAAACTCAGCTGGCTTACCCGCCTTTTGGGCGGCGGTTCATTCCTTTTGGCCTTTGAGCACCTGTGGCATGGCGAGATCGTGCCTTGGTTTCCCTTTTTAACCGCCATGAAAAGCCCGGAAAGCAGCGCCGAGATGGTTCAGGAAATGGCTACCACCGGCGTAGCCATGCTTTTGCTCTGCCTGGCCGTTTGGGGGCTCATGCTGCTGGTTACGCATCAGCTGGAAAAGAAAGCTTTTCTGGCGCTGGAGGCAGCATGACTCTTTTAATATCAGTTTTTGCGGCCGTTATTTTTACCTTTTTGTGGTACAAAAACGCCCCGGAAGATCTTTATCGGCTAAAAACTCTTTGCTTTATGTTTTGGGGCTCTTCGCTTATGTGGCTTACCGATGCCGTTTTTGAATTTACGGCCGAAGAAGCCGCCTATTTTAACCCTACGCCGGCCGCTATGCTGAATGATGCCTTTTTGGGCCTTTCCGTTTTAGCTCTCAGCCTGACAGTTTGGATAATCGACCTCCTCATTCACGATCCCAAACAAGTAGTGAAAAAGATGCTCTTAAAAAGACGAAAAGAGCAAGAAGAGAAACGCAATCTGGCTATTAAGGCTAGTGAGACAATTTAATATGAAAAATAAAATGGCCTTATTACCTAAAATTCGCCGCCTTGTGGCAGCTGCCACCTTTATAGCGATAACGCTCCTATTTTTGGATTTTACCGGCACACTGCACCGCTACTTGGGCTTTTTAGCTAAAATTCAGTTTTTACCGGCAGTTCTCGCTCTAAATATCGGTGTTATTCTGGCGGTGCTGCTTATTACACTTCTATTTGGGCGCTTTTATTGCTCTTTAATCTGCCCGCTCGGCATTATGCAGGATATTATTGCGCATTTTGGGGCACGGTTTAAGGGCAATAAATCAGGTGTTAGAGCCCAAAATTTTGGGCTCCTACGTTATGTAATATTTACAATTTTTGTCCTTCTTATCATTTTGGGTCTTAATTCCGTAGCGACCCTCATAGCGCCTTATAGCGCTTATGGGCGCATAGCCCAGAATCTCCTCTCACCTATTTATCTTTCGGCCAATAATCTCCTGGCTTATATAGCCGAGCGTGCCGATTCTTATGCTTTTTACCCGGCCGATATTTGGCTTAAAAGCCTCCCTACTTTCATTATTGCGCTATTTACTTTTATCATTATTGCCATTTTGGCTTGGCGCGGCGGCCGCACCTTTTGCAATACCGTCTGCCCGGTCGGCACTTTTCTTAGCCTTATTTCCCGCTTTTCCCTCTTTAGACCGGCTATAGATAAAGAAAAATGCGTCAGCTGCCGTTTATGCGAAAAGCGCTGCAAAGCGGCCGCTATTGATATAGAGCGCCACACTATTGATACCAGCCGCTGCGTAGCCTGCCTCAATTGCCTGGCCGATTGCCCCAAAGGAGCTATTAAATACCGCTTGGCAAGAGGGGCAAAAGGTGCGGCCGCCGCCCCGGAAAGACGCAGCTTTCTTTTGGCTATCCCGGCTCTTTTATTCACTACTTGGGCGCGGGCCGATAATAAGACCACCGATGGCGGCCTTGCGCCTTTAAAGCCCCGTAAGACGCCGGATCGCGGCGAATTTTCCCTAAAACCGGCTGGTTCCAAAAGTTTTGCCAATTTTTCCCGCCGCTGCACCGCTTGTCAGCTCTGTGTGGCCGCTTGTCCCAACGGCGTTTTGCGCCCTTCATCCGCCTTAAAGCAGCTGATGCAGCCGGAAATGAGCTTTGATAAAGGCTATTGCCGCCCGGAATGTACTAAATGCGGCGAAGTTTGCCCGGCAGGCGCCATTACCCAAATTAGCCGGGCGGAAAAATCCAGTATCCAAATTGGCCATGCCGTTTGGGAAAAAGCCCTCTGCCTGCCAGTAGCCGAGGGCACAAGCTGCGGCAACTGCGCCCGCCACTGCCCAAACGGAGCCATAGAAATGATAGAAATAGATGGCCCAAGCGGCCAAAAAGTAAAAGTGCCCGCTGTTGACAGCGAGCGCTGCATCGGCTGCGGGGCTTGCGAATATGTCTGCCCGGTGCGCCCTTTCAGCGCCATTCATGTAGTGGGCCACGAAGTGCAGCGGGAAATATAGGTTTATTATGAGCGAACAAAATTATAATCGGCGTGATTTTATAAAAATGGCCGGCGCAGCAGCTCTGGCTGCCGGCGGCACAGCCCTGATAGGCGGCTGCTCAAAAGAGGCCAAAACCAGCGCTCGCGGCGGCACCATGGATTTGCCCAGCGGTGAGATGAGTTACCGCACCGCCAAAAACGGCGATAAAATATCGCTTCTGGGCTTTGGTATGATGCGCCTGCCGACGAAAGACAGCAAAAGTGCCCGCGAGACCGACGGCGAAATAGATCAGGAAATGGTCAATTCCCTGGTAGATGAAGCCATAAAATACGGCGTTAATTATTTTGATACTTCGCCGGCTTATTGCAAGGGCCGTTCGGAAGAGGCACTGGGTATTGCCCTAAAAAAACACCCGCGCGACAAATATTTTGTAGCCACCAAGCTTTCCAACTTTGCCGAGAGCACCTGGAGCCGCGAGGAATCAATAAAAATTTACGAAAATTCATTTAAAAAGCTTGGAGTTGACGTAATCGATTATATGCTGCTCCACGGCATTGGCATGGGCGAAGACGGCATGAAAGTCTTTAACAGCCGCTATATAGATAACGGCATATTGGACTTTTTATTTAAAGAGCGTGAGGCCGGGCGCATTCGCAATTTGGGCTTTTCTTACCACGGCGATATTGCTGTATTTGACCATGCCTTAAGTATGGATATTGATTGGGATTTTGTGCAAATACAGTTAAATTATGTGGACTGGAAGCACGCCAAAGAGGTGAATACCCGCAACACCAATGCCGAGTATTTATATGGCGAGCTGGAAAAACGCCATATCCCGGCCATTATTATGGAGCCGCTACTGGGCGGGCGCCTAGCTAGGCTCGATAATCGCCGCGCTTTAAATAAGCTTAAAGCAGCTAACCAGGAAATGAGCCCTGCTGCCTGGGCCATGCGCTATGCCGGCCATTTTCCCGGCATATTAACTGTACTTAGCGGCATGACTTTTAGAGAGCATTTAAGGGAGAATCTCGGCACTTATTCGCCACATAAGCCGCTCTCGCCGGCCGAGCTCACCCTTTTGGAAGATGTAGCTCAAATAATGCTCGCTTATGACACCATTCCCTGCAATACCTGTCAATATTGTATGCCTTGCCCCTATGGCCTTGATATTCCGGCTATATTTGTCCATTTTAATAAATGCGTAAATGAGGAAAGGTATATTACTGATAAAGGCGACCCAGCTTACAAAAAGGCGCGGCGGGAGTTTTTAATCGGCTACAACCGCAAGGTGCCTAAACTGCGCCAGGCCGACCATTGCATAGCTTGCAACAAATGTTCGCCGCACTGCCCGCAGCGCATCAATATCCCTGAGGAAATGCGCAAAATAGACCGCTTTGCAGAAATGCTGAAAAGAGACCAAAATGGCTAAAGAATTAAACAGAAGAGAAGCCTTAAAAATCATGGGCACCACCATAGGCGCGCCATGCTGGGCGGGCTTACCTCTTTGACGGCCTGTCAACAAGAGGCTAAAAGCGGAAAAGAGGGCCCCAAAAGCCAGACTTTTCCCCAGGCTGGTGAGCAGGCAAAGGTCAAACCAAGGCGCCTAATCTTCTTTTTTACCGGCACCGGCAACAGCCTCTATGTGGCCCGCGAGCTCTCAGGCGATATCATCAGTATTCCTAAGGCCTTAAAAAAGGGCGAGCTCAGCTATGAAGCGGAAGAAATAGGCATTGTCTATCCCATTTACGCCCACATGCCGCCCAATATGGTGCGCTCTTTTTTAAAAAAAGCGCAGCTTAAATGTAATTACCTCTTTGCTGTTTTGACCTACGGCGCCGGTAAAGGCAGCGCCGCCGAAATTTGCGCTCAAATCGGTAAAGAAAGCGGCCATTCTTTTAATTATATCGCCACATTGCTCATGGTGGACAACTGGCTACCGGCCTTTGACATGGATGAGCAAAAACAAATAAATAAACATTTTGACGAAAATCTGGCGCGCATAAAAGCGGCTATAAATGGCAGACGACAAGAGATAGAAGCGGTAAGCACAGCCGAGCGAGAACACCATGAAAAGCTGTTAAAGCGCCCGGGCACGCCATTTACGGCCACGGGCGTAAAAGCCAGAGCGGAAGAATGGTTTACAGTAACTGATAACTGCATAACTTGCGGCATTTGTAGCCGCGTTTGCCCAAGAAATAATTACCGCTATAGCGAGCTAAAGGCAGAGCCACAAGGCGAATGTGAACTCTGCCTGGCCTGCGCCCATGCCTGCCCGCATAAGGCCATCATTCTCACCAAAGGGGAAAAGAATCCTCGGGCCCGCTATCGCCACCCGGCAGTAAAGCTGAGTGATATCGAAAAAGCCAATAGCCAGATATAAACTCTTAATTTACACTTTTTGGGAATCTCTTCTCCCGTTTTCGTGGGCAGGACACCTAAATTTTTAGGCCAGATATAGCTAGAGCACTGCGCGGGCCCCTCCTCCTAACTCATTGGATTTTTATGAAAATCGCTCTCTGCCTGCGGCGCCCTCACCCCACAAGTCGTGGAAATTTGGCAGCTCACCCTCTCCATTTTTACAAATAGAGAGGGCTCATCTATTTGAATTTACATGCGTTTCACAAATAGTTACCAATCCACGACAGGGCGGCAGGGCGGCAGCCTCGCTTATTGGAGCCCAAAACTTATTTTATCTAAAAAAACAAGTGGTTAATTTTTCATTTGGGAATAAGCGGCGAAAACAGGTTCTTAGTAATGCGGGAGTAAGCTCAGCTTAAAACCACCAAAAGTTGCCCGCTGGCCACATTTTGCCCTTGGGAAGCATTGATTTGGGCCACAGTGCCGTCAGCCGGTGCTTTGATGGGGGTTTCCATCTTCATAGCTTCGATGATGACGAGATCGTCGCCGCGTTTAACGGCTTGGCCATTAGAGACACAGATTTTCAAAATTGTGCCCGGCATAGGAGCGGTAATTTGTTGGCCGCCGGCAACAGGAGCAGTAGCGGGAGCGGCCGCCGCCGGAGCAGCCGGAGCAGCAATGGCTCTAGGCGCCGCCGGAGCAGCTACAGCCCGGGGCGCAGAACCGGCGCCGCCCTCTTCCAGAGTAACCTGGTAAGTAACGCCGTCCACGGTGACATTGTAATTTCTGGGCCCACGGCCGGCAGGGGCAGCGGCAGGAGCGGCGGCCGCCGGAGCCGCCTCTTTTTTCTCATTTTTGCGCACGCCGTTGACTTTGCCTTCGCCTTTAAGGAAGGGCAGACCCTTTTCGCCGCATATAGCTACACAGAAAATATTTTCTTCGGTAACTTCGATATTGTTCTCTTTAAGTATCTTGGTAGCGGCGGGAATACCAGGCTCCAGCTCATCCAAGGGATTGCCGGTATAAACCGGCTTACCCAGCTGCTCTTTGGCGAGCTCCACCACTTTGGGGTCGGGGGCAACCGGGGTTTTACCAAAGTAGCCAAGAACCATGTTGCCATAGCCGTCGGTGATCTTTTTCCAGGGACCCTGAATGGCATTGGCAAAAGCCTGTTGCCAATAGAACTGGGAAACGGGAGTAACCGAGGTGCCAAAGCCGCCCTTAGCCACCACTTCGCTCATGGCTTTGATGACTTCGGGATATTTGTCCATAATGCCTTGATCGCGCATCATCATGGTATTGGAGGTTAAAGCCCCGCCGGGGAGCGGCGAGAGGGTGACGCTGGGGGTAACCTGGCGGGCCTCCGGCGGCATAAAGTAATCTTTTAAGCACTCATTAAGGACATCTTCGGATTTTAAAATCTTCATAATATCCACATCGAGAGTGTAATTTTTGCCCTTTAAAGCATGGGCCATGGTGATGATATCGGGCTGGCAGGTGCCGTGCGAGATGGGGCTCTGGGCCAAATCCACGCAGAAGTTGCCATCCTTGGTGGCGCCGCCTTCAATAGCAGCGAGACAAGCGGCAATGGCGAGGCCGGCGGTGTCATGGGTGTGGAAGTGAATCGGCACATCATCGCCAAGAAGCTTACGGGCCTCTTTCATAGTCTCAAAAACTTTGGCCGGGTTAGAGGTGCCGGAAGCATCTTTAAAAGCTAAAGAATCAAAATGAATACCGCTCTTAATAATCTCTTTTAAGCGGCTGATATAGAACTCGGCGGTGTGGGCCCCTTCGCATTTGGGGGGTAAATCCATCATGGTGATGGTGATTTGGTGCTTTAGGCCGTGCTTATTGATGCACTCGCCGGAATAGATGAGGTTATTTACATCGTTTAAAGCATCGAAATTGCGGATAGTAGTGGCGCCGTGCTTTTTAAAGAGCTTGGCGTGGAGGTCGATAATATCGCGCGGGCACTGCTTTAAGGCCACCACGTTGATACCGCGCGAAAGAGTTTGCAAATTGGCATCGGGCCCCGCTGTCTTGCGGAAGAGGTCCATCATATCGTAAGCCGATTCATTTAAATAAAAGAAAAGCGACTGGTAACGCGCCCCGCCGCCAAATTCAAAATAGTCAATACCGGCTTCGCGAGCAGCGGCCACGGCGGGCATGAAGTCTTTATAAAAGACTCTGGAGCCGAAAACCGATTGAAAACCATCGCGAAATGTCGTGTCCATAAAGCGAACTTTTATCATATTGTTATCCTTTCAAGCGAGTTACCGCACCCGCTCTTTTTAACCGGCGCTATAATGGCCCAATTATTTTGATTGTTCAAGAGATGATTAAAAGAAATAATTAAAAGAAATATTGCCTTCTCCACACCGCGCCCGCCTTAAGCCCCGCAAACTTCCTAGAGTGACATTAAAAGCAAGTTGCTATAAAGTATTTAGTGCCTGCCGGCTCATCATTATTTGGCAGGTTTGCTAAGCAGCGGGGAGCATTATTATGAAAAGAGTTCTCCTTTATCGTTTTATTCTCGGCGCGGTATTTTTCTATACAGCCTCGTGTAACCATAGTAACGGCGATGATAACGGGAGCCAGAATAACGATACCGCAATTGACGGCTCAGATTGCAGCGCTACACAAAAATGCCCCGGCGGTTTTTCCTGCTATGAATACTTTTGCCGCCCAATATGCTCTAGTGACACAGATTGCTCTCCAGACCATGAATGTCGCAATGATGTTTGCCTTTTGGTAAAAAATCCCGAGTGCTCGGATAATAGCGATTGCACCACCCCGGGTTCCTGCGAAAAATTAGAAAAGAGCGGCACCGGCATTTGCCTGGCCGGCCGTTGCCATTACCCGGCAGTTCTTAACAGCGACAGTGAAGATACCAGGCGCTGCAACGATCAAAATCCCTGTACTTTAAACGACTTATGCCAAGACGGCACTTGCCGGGGCACGCCTAAAATCTGCAACACTCCGCCAAGTAGTGAATGCGTAGAAAATAACAGTATCTATCGCAATTATGATCCTATCGGCACTTGCGAAGCTAATAGCGGCGAGTGCCACTATGGTTATGACGATGACGAATGCCCAAGTTGTGCCCTGCGCTGCGCCGGTTTTTGCGAAAATGTCACTTGCAATCAAGAGGAAAACTCCTGCCATATTTTTAAATGCGACCCTGATTCTGCGGCCGACCCGCCCTGCTCGGCACGCAATATTGATGACGGCTCCACCTGCGCTACCGGCGAAGACAAAAGCCTTTTAAACGGCACCTGTAAAAGCGGCATCTGCCTTAAAAATCCCGGCCTTACCTGTGAAAACGCGGCGGAATGTGCCTCCGGCTACTGCGTGGACGGCGTTTGCTGCGATAGTGCCTGCTCCAGCACCTGTATGGCCTGCAATCTGCCGGAAAATTTAGGTACTTGCCAGCTGCTCCCCGCTGGAGAAAAAGATGCAGACACCTGTAATCACATAAACGAAGCCTGCGATGGCCATGGTTCATGCAAAACCGCTCAGGGCAAAAGCTGCTCCGATGGTATTGAGTGCATTACCGGCCATTGCGTTGATGCCGTATGTTGCGAAAGTGCCGCTTGCGGAACCTGTATGGCCTGCAATTTAAACGGCAGCGGAGTTTGCTCTTTGGTAGCCGGTGGGCAGGAAGATAGCGATTCCTGCAATAACGGCCGAAAATGTGACGGCCAAGGCACTTGCCTAAAACTAGGCGGCGAAAGCTGCACTTATGGCAGCGAATGTATTGATGGTTATTGCAAAATGAGCGGCACGGCCAGTGGCAGTATTTGCTGCGATACCGACTGCGCTCATGTCCCGGCTTGCAACAATAACACTCCTGTTCATGAATATTGTAACGAATCAGGCAAAGGCTGTTACAGAAAAACAGATAATGAGCAGTGCCACTCTCCTCTAACTTGCGTGGTGGGCAAAGGCTGCTGCTACGGCTATGGCTGCTAATTAGTTATTAAATTTTCAATTGACGTTCGCTAAGAATAATTTAAAGATTAAATTTGCTGACTCGCTGGCATAACACCAAGCGGGTAAAACACTTTTGGGAGGTTATTATGAAAAAGGCTGCACGAAGTTTCTTTACTTTTTCTTTGCTCTTTATCATGAGTTGTACTTCTCCTGTGCCAGAAGACAGTAATGACCCCAGCTCTGAGGGGGGCAGTTGTACACAAAACAAGGATTGCAAAGAAGGGCTTTTTTGCAAAAAAAATATCTGTAGCAAACTATGCCAAAGACACAGCGATTGCAATATGCTGGAACAACATTGTGAGGATGGATTCTGCCTGCAGGGCAAGAGCACTTCATGCGGCAACGGCGTCCGCGAAGCCGATGAAGCTTGCGATGATGGCGATAACAACAATAAAAATGGTTGTGATGCCACCTGCCACATAGAAGCCGGGTTTAGCTGTAAAGAAGATAATAATGGAAAATCAATCTGTATAGCCAAATGCGGCAACGGCATCCGCGAGGACGATGAAGCCTGCGATGACGGCGATAGAAACAATGAAGACGGTTGTGATGCCACCTGCCACATAGAAGCCGGGTTTAGTTGTAAAGAAGATAATAATGGAAAATCAATCTGTATAGCCAAATGTGGCAACGGCGTCCGCGAGGATGGTGAAGCCTGTGACGATGACAACAATAGCGATAGCGACGGCTGCTCCAGCACGTGTACTATCGAAAGGGGCTTTGAATGCCAAGGTAATAAAGACGAAAAATCAAATTGTACCCCAATCTGCGGCGATGGCATCAAATTGCCAATTGAGGGCTGCGATGACGGCAACGATAATGCCAATGATGGCTGCAATAATTGTGAGATATCAAGTGGCTTTATGTGTCAAGAAGGCACTTCAGAACGTTCTATCTGTACCTGCAAACCAGGTTATTTTGGCCAAAGTTGTGCCCCATGTCCTGGCACTACAAATGACGGTAAAGTCTGCAATGGTCATGGCGAGTGTCAAGATGGACAAGATAATAACGGTACCTGCGAATGTAGCAAAGGTTTTGATGGTGATGAGTGCGATGACTGTGCCGTTGGCTTTGATCCGGAACAAAATTGCGCCGACTGTCTAAGCGATTATTATCCACAAGGTAATGACTGTCTGCCGCGTAAAGCCAATGGCGCAGACGGCTGCACCGATGATTTAATGTGTTTAAGTGGCCACTGTGACCTTTCAACCACTGGCCCGGCCACCAGCATCTGTTGCCCAGGTGGTGAGTGTTGCCACCAAAGTAGCGACTGCAAAACTGGTGACAGTTGCAATTCTACAAGTAGTAGATGTGAAGATCAGGCTGTCGGTACTCCTTGTACTTCCGATGAGCAATGTAGTAGCGATACCTATTGCGCGGCTAATCATGCCTGTGCTGTGCTCATTCCTCAAGGTGAAACATGTGATAAATCAAGCCATTGCGCCACCAACTACTGTGTGGATGGTATTTGCTGTGATACTGAGTGCAACACACAAAATAGTTGTAGCAGCGATGGTAAATACCTTATCAGTCACTCATGCAATACTGTGGGCAAAAAAGGCATTTGCACCGAAGTTAAAGATGACTGTGCCTCACATGGAACCTGTCAGAGTTCTACTACCGCATTTCCTTACATCTGCAAAAGCAATTCGTGCCAACCTTCCGGCTATTCTTCTGTCAGCTGTGGAAATTATATATGCGCCGATGGTCAGTGCCGCACCAACTGTGCGTCTAATAGCGATTGTGCTTCTGGCACTACTTGTGTAATGCAAGAGTGTACCCCCCCCAGAGAGGACGGCGGTCTATGCCAAACCAATGCTGATTGTTTACACAGCAATTGCATTGAAAATATATGCTGTGCCAGTTCTCCTTCAAGCACTAGTTGTGTTGGCCAGGGAACTCTAAAGTATACATATCGCTGCGGAAACACTACAAAAACCACTACTGGTTCGTGTGGTAACTATATGTGTGCCTCTAGTACTACTTGCAAAACATCACCATGCAAATCAAATGACGATTGCATAGATGGTAAAACATGTAAAAACTTTGTCCACGACATGCCTTTGGGTTGCTACTAACCAAAAATTTACCAGCCTTGCCAATAAGCATAATCACTAAAAGCCCATATCGCTTTTAAAGAAACCATCCATATTTTAAGAACTTCTCGAATAACCAAATAGCGGATTTAACATCACATCTTTTCCACCCGGTTGCGCCCGCCTTTTTTAGCTTTATAAAGTGCTTTATCGGCCGCTTTTATAACTTCTTCGGCACTTTTTAAATTGCCGCCGGCCTGGGCCGCCCCCATGGAGACAGTGACAGTCACCGCGGAAGGCCCTTTTTTGCTCTGCTTGCCCTTTTTGCTGCCGCCTTTGCCGGCTTTTTGCGCTATAAAGGGCGCAGAGGCTATTTCTTCGCGCACTTTATCCAAAATAGGCACCACTTCTTCAACCTTTTTAGCCGGAAAAACTATTGTAAATTCTTCTCCGCCATAGCGATACGCCGTACCACCGCCGCCAACACCTGCCAAGTGGCCTGCCGTTTTACGCAAAACGGCATCGCCGGTATCATGGCCGTAAGTATCATTGAATTTTTTAAAATGGTCTATATCCACCATAGCCAGAGTATAATTCTTGCCCAGTTTGGCGAGCGCCTCATTTAAAGCCCGCCGTCCGGGAAGGCCGGTGAGCTCATCGCCAAAAGCCATTTGGTGCGATGTTTCAAAAAGGCCGATAAGTGCAATAAGAGCGCCGCTTACAAAATATAAAAGTCCGCCGGGAGAATTAACATAATAGCCGCTTAAAAAAGCGGCTATCACCATATATATAAAGGATATTTCCGTGGCTCCCCGGCGCTTTATATAAGCCGCAATAGTGCTTAAAAGCGCCGCACCGGCAGTTACCCAATAAGCGCCGGGAGCCCAAGGTAAAATAAGCGGATTAAGCTTTAAATAAAAATTGGTAAAAATTTCCGGCTCGATATTCCACATGAGAACAGGAGCCAAAGTAATAATAAAGGTCGGAATAGTCCACAAAAGCCCCGGCGGGCTAATAATGCCGCGCTCGCCCTTCCATACCAAGGCGCCCAAAAAGAGCGGCCAAAAGAAGCGCATGGTCATCACGGCGCGCCCGCGCCATGGTGCGCGTATTTCGGGATAAAGAGCCAAAAGATAAACTAAAACAGCACTCACAAGTAGAGCCAGAGTCAGGCGGCTGCGATTAAAACGCAACGAGAGAAGCAGGCCGAGCGGCCAAATAAAATAGGGCGCGAGTGAAAGCAGAGCCAGATAATCCGGCTGCCAAAAATTATTCAAAATACTTATTTGCCCCAAAAGAAGAAAGAGAAAGCCGCCGGCTAAAAAAGCCGGGTGGGGAATATTTCTAATGCTCATACATTCTCCGGCGGGAAAGCCACACCTTGCGCCCTAAAGAGGCAATTTTCCGGGCCGCTCCGGGTCATATCAGGCCTGAGGCAATTTGGTCACCCGGGCCATTTTAGCCTTTGTATCGTAATTAGTAACTAAAATTTCTTCGCCCTTTTTGAGTTCTTCACCCTCACCGGCAATAGCCGGCAAGTCGATAATTTGCCCCCGTACACTGAGGCGCACTTTACCCCGTTCACCGGCGCCAAGTGGCAAAAGTACTTTACCGGTGGCTCCATTATAATCGGTGAGACTCGCCATGCTGTTGGTCTCCCGGCGCGACATGGCATACATCACATAAGAGGCCATCAGTCCGGAGCCGCTACCCAGTAAAACAGCCGTAACGACTTCCAGCGGCACAAGAGCAAATGTGCCGAATAATTGAAACAATACGCCTGAAAGGCCAAAAAAGGCGGCAAAAAAAGTCCAAAAGCGCACCTCTTTCAAAGGGCGCCAGCGCGGCGCCAAATTACCGCTCGCCACCATACCGCTGGCCACATCGGTGGTGGAAATATCGGCTACTTCGTGGCCGGCTACATCAAGGTCATGCCCCCCGTCGATATCGCCATCGACATTACCATCGATGCCGCCATCAACAGCTCCATCAATGTCGCCATCGACATCCACACTATCGCCACCGCCGGCAATAGCCGAAAGAGCCACCAAAGCTCCGCCGGCCACCAGGGAAATGCCATATATAATCCACAGCATATTGCTCTCCTCACGAAATTTTTAATTTAAAATCAATTTAAAAATTTGCGCCTTCTGTTGGTATAAATCTTGTCGCCCATCTCTTCTTTCAGTTTTTCTTCATAATCGGCAAAATTGCCGGTAAACCACTGCACCTTGCCCCCGCCTTCAAAAACCAAAAGATGAGTGCAAATGCGGTCTAAAAAGAAACGGTCGTGGCTTATGATAAGCATACAGCCGCTATAGGCATTAATAGCCTCTTCGAGCATTCTGAGAGCGCTCACGTCCAAATCGTTGGTGGGCTCATCGAGCATGATAAAATTGCCGCCTTTTTTGAGCAATTTAGCGAGATATACGCGGTTACGCTCACCGCCGGAAAGCTTGCCGACCAGCTTTTGCTGGCTGGGGCCTTTAAAATTAAAGCGGCTCACATAACCCCGGGAAGGCACCTCACGGCCGCCTAAAATTATGCTGTCTTTACCGTCGCTTATCTCCTCCCAAACCGTTTTGCTGTCAGTAAGGCCGAGGCGCGTTTGATCGACATAAGCGAGATCAACCGTCTCCCCCAGAGTTACGCTACCGCTATCGGGCTTTTCCTCGCCGGCAATGAGGCGCATGAGGGTGGTTTTACCTGCCCCATTGGGCCCCACTACGCCCACTACCGCCCCTTTGGGCAGATTAAAGCTAAGGTCGCTAATCAGCGGGCGGCCGCCAGCATAACTTTTGCTCACATGGTCAAAAGTTAAGACATCATTACCGAGGCGCTGCCCTTGGGGAATTTCTATCAAAGTGCTGTTTTCATTCACCGCCTTGGCATGGACAAAGAGCTCTTCATAAGAGGAGATACGCTGGCGCGAGAGTTCTTTTCTATCTTTGCTGTTCATGCGAATCCAGCGCAGTTCATGCTCCAAAAGTTCCCGCCGCCCCGAATCCTTCTTTTCGGCGGCCGCCAGGATAGTCAGTTTTTGTGCCAGCCAGGAGCTGTAATTGCCCTCAAAGGGAATACCGCGCCCATTATCGAGTTCCAAAATCCACTTGGTGACATTATCGAGGAAATAGCGATCATGGGTGACAATAATCACTGTGCCTTTATAGGCTTTTAACTCCTCTTCCAGCCAGGTGACCGTTTGGGCATCCAGGTGGTTGGTGGGTTCATCTAAGAGCAAAATATCGGGCTTTTCCAGAAGAGCTTTGCAAAGAGCCACCCGCCTGAGCTCCCCGCCGGAGAGGGTGCCAATCTTTTGCTCATCAGGCGGAAGGAGCAGAGCATTGGCCGCTACATCCAAATGGCGATCTATGTCCCAGCCGTCCACGGCGTCTATGGCATCCTGAAGTTCGCCCATGCGATCCATGAGCTTATCCATATCAGCATCCGGGTCGCCCATAGCCGCCGAAACATCGTCATATTCGGCCAAAAGGGCTTTGGTATCTTTGAAAGCCTCTTCCACCACCTCACGCACTGTTTTTTCCGGCGGGAAAGTGGGTTCCTGGGGCACCAGGCCCACTTTTATCCCCTTTTCCGGATAGGCTTCCCCCTCAAAATCCTTATCAATACCGGCCATAATCCTAAGCAAGGTGGATTTTCCGGCGCCGTTATCGCCCACCACGCCTATTTTGGCGCCGGGCAAAAAAGAAAGACTGATATTGCTGAAAAGCTCGCGATTTTCAAAGCGCTTACCGAGGCGCAACATTGTAAAAACATACTGACCGGCCATTTAATACTCCTTGGAGACAAAATCCCTTGGCGGCGGATAATAGAGGAATGAGAAAAAATTGGCCAGATTTATTTAGCGAAAACGTTCTTTCCGGTTTATTTAAGCGGCTGCCCGCCATTGGCCCAATTCATAATTATGCGCAAATCTTCATTTACAAAAGAATTGCTGTCAGAAGATAAAAGGTCGCCTGAATTATAGGAATTATTAAGGGCTTCACCGGTTTGCAAAGCCACATTGCCTTCGGCTAAACCGAGTGACAATGTAGCACTTTTGGCCGTTGGGGCATGCGACATAAAGGTATCGGAGCAAGAGGCGCCGGCCATACATATTCCGCCCACCAGGGAAGCTGTTTGTGACCATCTTTCGCCTGTTGATAGCGAATTATTGTTCCAAACGTCAATCATCGTCAGGACATTTTCCTGAGTTGTATAGCCAAGATTCAACATATTGCCGAATTTGGCGGTATTATTGAGAGCGCCGGCCACTTTAACTCCGGTGGTTACTCGGCCAACAGTAGAAGCACCGGTGCCAAGAAGACTACCGGCCCCGCCGGCCAGAGTGGTTACACCGGATACGATATCCATAACAGCGGCCCGGCTCTCCGGGCGTGAAAGGTCAAAATTATCATGGCTAACCTGATCGCTGATTTCCCGTATTCCTTTATCTAGGAAATAAGCTGCGCTGGATGATATGAGAGCCACACCGGCTCCTTTAGTCACCATAGTGGGCTCAGGTATAGCTACCAATATAATGCCACCCACTATACCGGCCACGCCAAAGGCTATATCTTTCACCCGAGTATCCGGCGGCAAATGGGTATCTTGCACTTTAACATTACCTTGGCTATCGAGATAGCTCACCTGGCCTTCTACCCAATTAACACCGGCGGCTAAAGCGGCCATAGCTCCCTCTTTGGTGGCCGAGGTGTAGATGTTATTGGAATAAGGGTCAAGAGCCAGATATTTACCGTCTTTTTTGAAGATCGGTATATTCATGTTGCCGTTAAGATAACCCTGGCCCTGGAAAATCGAGATACATTCGGTAGCCACAGGCTGGCCGTATTCGGCAATGCGCTTATCGAGATTAACCTTTTGCGGCGCAGTCGGGTTGCTTTCGAGCATTCTGTTGTAGCTCTCAATGGCCTGCTGCCTGAGTCCTTCGTTGCCCACAGTGTGGCGAATCATGGACTTTTGCAAATCTTGCATCCAGCTTACGGTTTTAGCTACCTCGGCACTTTTACTACCTGAGCTCATAAGTGCTGTGAAAAGCAGGGGATTTTTGGCTGCAAGGCCATTTAAAAGCGTGTTTTCTGTAACATCAAGAACAGTGGCAAAGCGCCCCTTTTTCGGGTCTTCGCCAAGCTGCCGCACTTTGTTTTCCAAATCCCGGCGCAAAGCATTAAAATCCACGCGCATATCATTTATGGCATGGGCTACGCTATCGGCCAAAGCGGGATTATCCTCAAAAAGTTCGGTGAGCTCTTTGCGCATATTGCCCTCTTCGGAGGGAAATTTTTGTAAAAAGCCTTCGGGATCTTTTAGAAAACTATCAAGTTTGGCCGATCTTTTGGCTCCGGAAGCTTTAATAACCGCAAGCATACGATCATAAGCGGTATCAACGCCTTTAGTGCCCAGTTCACCGGCGGTTTCCATCAGCTTATCGGTGGAAATACCGACATCAAGCCCCAAAATCTTTTGCGCCATATAATCTCTTTGTTGCAAAAGATCATACGAAAAAGCATCAAGCCTGCTAAACTCTTTTACAATCTCTCCGGCGCCATCTTTAATAGCCGCAAGATCACATCTTTGGCTGGCAATTTCGCCATCAATTGCGCCTGTCTCTTTTTGGAAATATTTGCCCTGCGGCCCTTCTTTTACCAAATTATTCCAATTTTCCGCCAAGTTAAGGCTGTTTTCGGCTACAGTAGCTTCGGCATGAGCCCGAGTGGCAGCCGCTTCACCTGTCGCTTTATATTCGCGATAATTATCAATATGGACTTTAGCCGAGGCATTAAGGTCAGAAGCCGTAGAAAGGGCATTTTCGGCATCGGCGCGGGTGAGCTGCTTTTGCACGGCAGAGCGGGGAGAGATATATTCTATTCCTGCACTCACGGCCATATCGGCATTAAGCAAATCAGTCTGCGAAGCTAAGAGCTCGTTTTCGCCGTTTTTCAGGGCCTCCTGAGCGGCTTTTAATTCCTCTTTGGCTACCTTGTGATGCATTTCGGCTTCAGCCAGATTAACATAAGTTTTGGCTAAAAGATCCATATTGGCCTGAAAGCGCTCTGAAGTGCCCTTAACCGCATTTTTCAGCATGGCAGCAACTTCGGCCTCATCGGTAATACCGTTTTCAACCACATTGCGGCGGGTAGCGGCAAAAGTAGCCATAAACTGTCCCCAATCACGCACATCGTTGGCATAAGTATTGAGGGCACCGCTTATATCCGCCGTTTCGTTTTCCCGCTTTCTGTCACCCTTTTCAATCTGCTGCAGGCGGCGGAAAGTTTGCAAAACAAAGGCGCCTAAAAGTTTACTGGGAGTCCCGGTATTTTCATTGTATTTAATAGTGGAAAAAGCAAAAGCCAGATCGGTCATGTCGCGCATGGAAGCCAGCATAGAGGTATATGCCTGGTCGCCTATGAGGTTGGGATCAAGCTCCAGCATGGCATTTTGCAAGGCAGTTATATCTTGCATAAAAACGGCTGCTTGCTCAGCCCGGGCCGTTTCGCTCGCCCCGCCGGCTTGGGCCAAATGGCCATACAAAGTAACTACGCCGCCAGCCAGTTCTTTAAGCTCTTTAAGCTGGTTTAACTGCGCTTCATCAACCGGATCTTTACCTTGCAAAGAGGCAATATTCTGCTCGATACTTTTTAGAGTATTCTCGGCTTTAGCCTTAGTTTGCATATAATAGCCGCTCTGCCCGGAGAGCTTTTTCATGCAATTATTATAATTTGCCACCGTCATGGATTTACCGATGTCAAGAGCATCGGAAAGTTCACGCCCGTATTGTTGCAAAATACAGGGGTTAATACCGGCTGCCTGGGTGCTCTGAACCTGCCCGGCCGCCGTGGGAGCAAAAGCGCCGGCAGTGCTTTGGTTAGCTAAGGGCTTTACTGCCTTACCGGCCTCTGTGGCCGTAGTAAAAGAATCAGTAACGGGAGCAGCATTAGCTGCCGGAGTCGCAGGAGCTTCTATGGCAACTTCAGCTTGTGCGCTCTTTTCAAGAGCGGCCGCTTCTAAAGGCTCCCCTTGATAAATAGCGGAATTGTAAAGAGCACCTTGATTTGTAATCTGCGTTCCCATGCTAAGCTCCTCTTTCTGCTTACGCGCGGCAATAAGTAGCTTAAATATCACAAAATGCAAAGCACGCGCAAGTAGCGCACTCGCTTAGTTATCGGCAGAACTCTCAATAAGTTTTGCCTACCGGGCAATATTTTAGAGCATATCCACCACAGCCCCGGCTAAATTCACTTGCAAGTTTTGCAAAATAACGCCTATCTGCTTGGCTTTTTCAGTTGTTGAAAGCTCATTATTACCAACAATATCGCCAACTTGGAAGCCTGTATCCACCACGGCATAGCCCACATTTGAGGCACTGCCTACCCGGCTGCCGATATTGGTAATGCGCACAAACCTTTGCACTTTGTTCGCATTATTCAGCATAGTGGTACCTTTTATGGTGATCCCGCCGGCCGTCGAGGTAAGTTTGGCAGCACTGCCCACACCGCCGGCAAAGCTTAAGACACCGGAGGCCAAATCAATCAAGGCCTGGCGGCTCTCTTCGCGGCTCAAATCAAAGTTTTCGCGGGAAACCTGCTCGCCGATATTGTATGCGCCTTTAGCAATAAAATAAGAGGCGCTGGCCGCTATACAAGCTGTGCCGGCCGCCTGCGCCGCCACCGGCACCGGGACAAAACACAAAATGCCGCCCACCAGGCCGACGACGCCCATACCGATATCGGCGCCCACTTCCAAGGCTTTGCTCGGCAGGTGCATTTCCACATTTTTCATTTTGCCGGCACTATCAAGATAGCTGATTTCGCCCTCAGACCACTCAACTTTCCTGGCCAGTTTGGCCAGAGCTTCATCTTTGCTCTTCCCGCTGTAAACATCGCCGGTAATGGGGTCAAGAGCTTTAAATTCGCCATCTTTTTTAAAGACATAAACATTTACTGTGCCGTTTGGCAGGCCGCCGGCCGAAGTAATAGCGAAACACTCTGTAGAGATCGGCTGGCCGTATTCTTTTATGCGCTTATCGAGACTAGCTTTCAGATTCTCATTGCCATTAAGCATATTATTGAAAGAATCTATGGCTTTCTGGCGCAGGCCGGCATCGGTAACCGTGTGCTGCGTCATAGATTTTTGCAATCCCTGCACCCAATCTATGGTGCCTTTAACGGCGCTGCTCTCGGTGCCGGAAGCAAACATGGCGGCAAAAAGGTGCTCATTTTTAGCAAATAGGCCGTCCAGAAGGCTATTTTCCATGCCGTCCAGCATGAGGGCATAAGGATCACTCTTAGGATCTTTACCGTTTTTAATCAGCGTGGCTTCGGCTTCACGGCGAGCTACGGCAAAATCATTGCGCAGCGAATTTATGGCCCCGGCTACTTGATTTGTCAGTTCGGGATGGTCGGCAAAGAGGTCTTCCATTTCTTCGCGCACGTTGCCGGCCTCCTCAGGGTTTTTGGCCAAAAACGCCGCCGGATCCTTTAGGTATTGCCTTAAATCATCGGAAACTTTTACCCCGCTCCCGAGCACTGTGCCAAGAATGCGGGAATAAGCCGCATCAACGCCTTTAGTGCCTAATTTAATGGACTCTTCCAACATGGCATCGACAGAAATATCAATATCGAGGCCAGATAGAGCTTCTTTAATATCTTTGCTGCCGGCCATTAAGTCGCTGACATAACCGTCAAGCACGGAAAATTGCTCAAGAGTAGCTACGGCATCGTTTTCGGTAGCTGTAAGTTCGGCATCTCTTTTAGCTATATGGGCATCGACTTTGGCGATTTCCGGGCTCATATATTTGCCTTGCGGGCTACACTCCAAAACGCGCATACAGCCATCGGCATATTCGAGAGAAGCACGGGCTGCCAGGCCTTCCAAAACGGCTTTTTCGGCCGCAATTGTGCCCTGTTCGCGATACTCGCCGTATTTTTCGATATGCTCCCCGGCTATAGCTGTTAACTCTTCTGCGGTATCGCGGGCCTTTGCGGCAAGTTCTCGCGTATTTATCTCACCTTTTGGCAAAGATATAGCGGCAATGCCGCTGTTAACGGCCATATCGGCTTTCATGAGGTTTTCTTCGGCCAAAACGAACTCTTTTTCGGCATTTTTCAGCGCTACGCCGGCCGCTTGCGCCTGGGTTTTGGCCTCCTTAAAATGAATTTCGGCATCGGCCAGAGCAGAATAACTTCCGGCCAGGTGTTCAAGGCTCTCTTGAAAACGGGAGGAAGTTCCTTTGGCAGCCTCTTTTAAGCTGGCCATAATCTCGCCGCTATCGGTATTGCCGCCGGCAATGGCTTTTTCGCGAATAGCCGCAAAGCGCCGCATAAATATTTGGTGATCTTTGGAACCGTTGACATAAGTTTGCAAAGCGCCGTTTATATCCGGTGTTTCGTTCTCGCGTTTGCGCTGGCCATTTTCTATTTGCTGCAAACGGCGGAAGGTTTTAACAACAAAAACGCCCAGGCAATCTTTAGCCCCGGCCTCGCCGCTGTAACTTATGGTATAAGCCGAAGCTAATTGCACCATATCGCTGAGTGAATCGCGCATGGTATTATATGCCTGTTCGCCGACGAGGCGCGGATCCAGGCCGGCCATAGCCGTATATATGCCGCTTATATCACTCAAAAGCTGGGCTGCCTGGTCGGACATAGCCGGCTCGCTCTTGCCTTTGGCTTCCATGAGGTGGCCGTACATATTAGAAATACCGCCAAAAACTTCTTTTAATTGGCCAAGTTGTTCAATCTGAGCTTCGTCTGCCGGCTCGGCATTTTGCAAAAAAGCGATATGCTGGTCGATTTTGGCAATACTCTCGCCGGCCTGTTTTTGCGCTTGCATATAATAGCCGCTTTGGCTGGATAATTTGGCAGTTACGCAGCTATTATAAGCGGAGAGGCTCATATTTTTATCAATATCCAGCAATCTGCCGGCCTGGGTACCGAGTTGCAAAAGGGCGGCCGGCGGCAAACTGGTGTGCCCTGCGCCCTGCACCAAACCGGCTGAGCCGCTGGCGAAAGCCCCGCCCACGCCTTGGCTTCTTTCAGGAGTCACCAGCTGATTTTTGCCATCAGCAACAGCAAAAGAATCACTTGCAGCGGCTTTTACTTCGGCACTACCGGTAGCCGGGGCGGCACTTTTTACTTCCGCTGTTTCGGCCTTTTTTACCGCCGGCGCGGCCGCTTCATTAGCTTGGGTATTTACATAAAGTGAAGGATTATAACCGCTGCTCTGACTTATGGCATTGCTCATGATTCTTTTCACCTCAATTTTGTTATGGCCGGGAAAGACACAGCCCACCTGCCCTCATAACAAAGAACAGTTATTATACACAACTGCCCTTCTTTGGGTTATCGGATTTAATTGAATGGCGGTGCTAAAAGTTGTCTAAAAAGAAATTTCAAGGCAGGCTTATCAATTTGAATCTACCATATTAAAGAATCACTACCTTTAAGTTTGTTTACCGCCATTACGCAGCAAAACTTATAAAAGTTTACTCATTGTCCGCTCTAGCGTCAACCTTAGCAATCATAACTTGCTTTATCATTTTTATTCCGGCTAATATGGCCATTATAAGCCGGCTGATGGCATTTTGCCGGCTTTATAAAAAAGGCCAGCCATGCTAAAAGCTCTTCTTATCCTAGCCATTCTGCTATTACCCGCCTGCCGCGAAGAGAGCCAATTTTCCCAAAAAGGACGCGCTCTTATTGCTGCCGAGAATTGGCCGGCGGCGTTAGAGCATTACCTTGATACCGATGCAGCGCAAAATCACCAAGTGGCTACCAATCACGGCCGCACTCTGGCCGAACTCTATCTGGCCCAAGAGCCGGTAAAAGCCGAAAATATTACCCCGCCCTCGGCAGACGGGGCCGATAATGCTCTATTTTATTATGATGTCGGCAACTATTTTTTAAGCCGCGGGCAGGCCAAAGAAGCTATAACCTTTTATAAAAAAAGCCTTATTTTAAAGCCGGCTTTTACTTTGGCCGCGCAGAATCTGCAACTGGCTCTTTTGTTAAATTCCCGGGAGGCCGGCGGCCGGGGAGCGGAGAGCCGGGAACAAATGCCGAAAGCCGGAAATGATGAAAATATTTCCAGAGCGCCGCGAGAAGCTCCGCAAGGCCCGCAAAATCAAAAAGAAAATCATGAAGACCAAAAAGAATCGGCCGAGCAAAAGCTGCCTATTAAGCCGAGCCGCCCGGGCGGCCTAGCGGGGCAAAGTTTAAAAGAGCGGCTGGAATTACTCTTAGGCCGCGAAAATGTGCTTATTTTAACCCCGAGCGCCCATGAGCGCCGGCAAGGCTCAACTCTCTATCCCAATTGGTAATTATTGCCTTTCGCGCTCTTTACCAAAGATAATATTAGTGCTAGTGTCAGCTAGGCCGCGGCTAAGAGCCCCGGCGCCCTTGGAGGTTATATCTATGCTATTTCACTGCCCGCAGTGTCATACACAATATGATTTTGACGAAACACAAATTCCCCCGGAAGGCATAGCCGTACAGTGCTCTAACTGCCCGCAGATATTCAATGTCTGCCTGCCGAATTCCACCGGCGCCTTGCCTTATCAGAGCGATGAGTGGGAAATAAGACAGGTAAACGGTAATACTTTCCGTTTTAAAGAGCTCACCACTTTGCAAACTTGGATTATCGAAAAAAAGGTGAGCCGCGACGACCAGGTATCCAAATCCGGCAGTTCCTGGCGCCGTTTGGGCGATATTCCCGAGCTGGCCTCATTTTTTAAAGCAGTGGACAACCAAAAACAGCCGCAATTTGCTCCGGTAAATAATTACGCCCCAATGCCGCCCGCTTACAATACGCCTAATCCTTACGCCGGCGGCGGCTTGCCGCAGCAAAGCGGCTTTTACCCGGCTCCCGGCGCTTGGCAGGCTCCGCAAATAAACACCATAAATACGCCGGTGCCGATGCCCATGCCCAATATTTATACACCGGCCGAGAATACTTTTGGGGCCGTAAAAAGAAACAAAAGCGGCATTTTTTTAAAAGTAATAATTGTCTTTTTACTAATTATCATGGCCGGCACAGGGGCATTTTATTTAATAAATCCGCCGGTTTTTAAAAGCCTTATTATCACTCCGGTGCGCGCTCTTTTGGGTGTTGGCGAGATAAACCCCAAAGCCGTAGAAGCCCTAAACGCCGCCAAAGCCAAGTTAGCTCTTGGTGATGATGCCGCTATCGAAGATGCTCTGGGGCTCATTTTTCAGGCCATGGCTCTGCAGCCGGAATATACAGATGCCCTGGCTTTGCAGGCCGAAGCCAAACTAATTAAAGCCGATATGCAATCGGAGGCCGCTTACTGGCTCAGCAGTCATAATGAACAGCAAGAACAGCAAACAAAACTGAACCTCATGGCGGCCAAACTCTCTGAGGATGCCTTTAACCTAGCCAGAAAAGCCATAGAACAGGCGCCCAATAATCCGCTGGCCATGCGGGCTATGATTGGCTATTACCGCCACAAAAAAGCTATTGCCCAGGCCGATCCGCTGGTGAAAAGAGCGCTCAATTTTCTAAATGACGACCCGCTCCTGCCGCTGGTTTTGGGCCTCGCTTATCTCGATGACAAAAATTTTGAAAAAGAGGGGCTCTCAATGGTGGATAAAGCTCTGCCGGCTAATGAGACCAACAATCCGGCCCTCTATTTTGTAGCCAAATATCGCTATGAACATGGCGCCAAAGCCGAGGCCGCTAAATATGTGGCCAAAATACTGGCCAGTTCACCGCAAAATGAGCTGGCGCTCGCTTTGAAAGCCGAAATGGAGCGCCCCCTGCCGCCACCGCCGCCGGTAGCCGCTAAAGCCGCTGCTCCGGCCCCATTAACCACCGAGCAGCTTTTAAGAAAAGCTCAAAAACACCGTGAGAACGATCGCACCAAGGAAGCTCTGGCCATTTACGAAAAAATACTCGATGAAAACGGGCAAAATGTTCAGGCTCTTTTGGGAATCGGCTGGTGCTATATTGATTTGAACTACATCCCCACAGCTATTAGCTCTTTCCAGCAAGTTATCAATATCAATCGCAAAAATGCCGAAGCTTATTATGGCCTGGCCGAAGCTCATAGAGCACAAAAACACAAAGCTGAAGCGCTGAACAATTATCGCCTTTTCTTGCAACTGGCACCCAATCATCCGGAAGCGCCGGTAGCGCGGCAAGCCATTCAAGATTTACAATAATTTTAGGGAGTTAAAATGGCGCGCCTTGCACGATTCGAACGTGCGGCCCACGGCTTAGAAGGCCGTTGCTCTATCCAGCTGAGCTAAAGGCGCGCGAGAGCCAAGAGCAGCTGACGAGGGATATCAATACAACATACCGGAGCGTTTGGCAATGGCCAAAAAGCAATTAGTGATAATCGGGCTCGATGGTTTTGATCCGCTTATTTTAAAACTATTAAAAAATGAGCTGCCCACCTTAAAAAAGCTCATGGATAAAGGCGATTTCGGCGAGCTTTTGAGCTGCGATCCGCCAATTACCGTGCCCGCCTGGACAGTAATGAGCACCGGCAAGAGTCCGGGAGAGCTCGGCATATACGGCTTTACCAATAAAAAAGCGGGTGCTTATGAGACTTTTTTGCCCGATAGCAGAGCTGTTTTGGCTCCGCGCGTGTGGGATTATCTGGGAGCCGGCGGCCTCTATTCAATTATTATCGGTATGCCGCAAACAGCGCCGGCCGGGCCCATAAACGGCTTTTTAATCGGCGGACAGCTGGCCGGCAGTAAAGCTGTGCCACTCTCCACCTGGCCCAAGGGGCTCGCCAAAGAGCTAAATAAGCTGGCCGGCGGCCAGTACCTACCGGATACTTTTGCGCACCGCCGGGGGGCCCACGAGGTGCTTTTTAAAGAGGCGCGGCAAAATACAGCTTCAGTATTTACTTTAGCCGCAAAATTAAGCGCTACGCATTTTTGGCACCTCCTCTGGCTGGTGATTATGGCGCCGGACAGAATACAACATGCTGCGCTGCCCGCAACTTACACTAAAGAAACTTTAGCTAAAAGCCCGGTGGGCGCCTATTATCGCTATTTGGACAAAAAGCTCACCGAATTCATGGCTAAATTGCCGGAAAGCGCTCAAATTTTAATTCTTTCCGACCACGGCACCCGCCCCTGCCTGGGATCTTTTTCTTTAAATCGCTATTTATGCCAAGAGGGGCTTTTAAAGCTAAAATACTGGCCGGAAAAGCCACAGCCCCTAACTCCTGATTTGGTTGATTGGCCGGAGAGCAAAGTTTACGGCCAGGGCGGCTACTACGGGCGCCTTTATCTAAATATCCGCGGCCGGGAGGAGGCAGGCGCCATTGAGCCTGACGCAGGGTCCAAGCTCCTCTTAGAGCTGATTGATAAATTAAAAAATATTAAAACGCCCTGGCCGGGCCTTAAAAACCGCCTCTTATTGCCGGCGGAAATATATCCTAAGTGCCAGGGAGCCTCGCCGGATCTCATGCTCTATGCGGCGGACTTAGGGGCCAGAGTAAGCGCCCTCATCGGCGGGCAGGATATTTTATGGAACGATGCCGAGATAGCCGCCGGCGAGCTGGATGCTGCCAACCATAGCCCTTATGGGCTCTATATCAGTAGCCTTAAACTGGCTGAAAAGCCGGCCTCTATTTACGATATTACCCCGTTTATTATGGATTTTTTCAGCTGATTCCGGCGGGAAATTGTTAAAAATACGATAACTATCTACATTTTGCAAATTTTTAATTTTTTACTCCGCCAGCAAAGCCTCCGAATTTGCCAGTATATTAATAGGCACGGCCGATAGTTTTGTCATGGATGAAGGGGAAATCGACGATCTGGTTGACAAAAACTATTTGCCTAATAGCTCTAAATTCTGGTTCTCTCTCCGTTGTGCCGAAGATAGTGAATAATTGCTAATTAGCCAGCCGGTGCCGGTTCGTTGATTTCTCCCGGCCTGGCCTGGCTGGGAAGCAGTACCTTCATAGTGGTGCCCTGGCCGGTACCGGCGCTTTCGGCCCACACCCGCCCGTGGTGATCTTTTACAATATTTTTCACAATAAAGAGCCCGAGGCCGGTGCCGCCCACATTTTTGGCCGCCCGGTAAAAGAGGCGAAAAACTTTTTTAAGCTCTTTTGGCGGAATGCCCTGGCCTTTATCAATTACTTCCAAAAGCACATGGCCGCTCATTTCATCGAGACGAATGGTAATGTGGGCCGGTTTTGGCGAATAACGCACGGAATTTAAAAGTAAATTTCTAAGCACAGTGTGAAAGGCCGCTTCATCTACCATAGCCAGCCCCGGGGCTAAAAGCTCGGTTTTTACCTCGGCATCCCCCAGTTCACGGCTGTTTTCGGCCAGATATTTTTGGATAAGATCTTTTAAGTTAGCCGGGCGAAAGTGGTAATTATTCTTATGGCGCTCAATGCGCGAAGAGACGAGTATTTGCTGAATGAGCTCTTCCAGGCGGGCAGTATCTTTACTCATATCAGCCAAAAATTTGAGCTCCTGCTCGCGGGAGACCTCACGCATTTCCATGGTTTCCAAATAGAGCTTTAAAGAGGCAAGCGGGGTTAAAAGCTCATGGCTCACGGTGGAGAGAAAGTTAATGCGCTCCACTTCGAGGGCCCTAAGTTTTCCCCAATAGGCAAAGATAATGGCCGAAGCGGTGATAACGGCCACCATGAGAAAAATGCCTTGTAAGAGCCAGCCGACATGGGTGCTGTCAAGCGCCGACCAGACAATCCACAGGGTAAGGACGGCGACACTGGCCGCCTGCATGGTGACAAAAAGGACAATAGGAGCTACTTTACGTCGCATATAAGTACCGGCAGGAGATTATTCCAGATAGGTATAGCCTTCAAAACCCTCTTCCATAAAGCGCAGTATTTTGGCCGATTCCTGGAGGGTAATGCTCCTCGCCTCGATATTGTCTTCCACCGCTTTTCTGATGCGGGCCATGAGGTCGCGCTTTTGATATTGCATATAGAGGAGCACATCGGCCACGGTATCGCCTTCCAGGAGCTTATCTATTTTATAAGTGCCCTTGCCGGTAACCGAGACATGCACCACATGGCTATCGCCAAAGAGATTGTGCAAATCGCCCAAAACTTCCTGATAGGCGCCCAGCAAAAAGACGCCGATATAATACTCTTCGCCGTCGTGGAACTCATGGAGCTCCAGCACCTCTTTGACATCGTGGAGGTCGATAAATTGGTCGATAGTGCCGTCGGAATCGCAAGTGATATCGGCAATAGTGCCACGCCTGGTGGGCTGCTCGCCCAGGCGATGGATGGGCATCACCGGGAAGAGCTGCTTGATAGCCCAGTGGTCCGGGGCGCTCTGAAAAACGGAAAAGTTGCCGAAATAGGTGGTGGAGACAAAGTGCTGCAAATTTTCCAGTTCATCGGGCACATAATCTAAGTTGCCGATAATCTTATCAATATTTTGGCAAATCGCCCAAAAGAGCTGCTCCACTTTGGCCCGGTGTTCCAGGCTCAAAATGCCCACATTAAAGAGAGTTAAAGCCTCATCTCTTATTTGCAAGGCATCGTGAAAAGCTTCTTGGAAATTTTTCAGCGAGAGCTCCTCCAAAACCTCTTTCATAGAGCGCACCGAATCGGGGTCGTCGTCGCTCACTTCCACATTTTGGGCCTGCTTGGTCACTTCCGAAGTGCCCAGTACATTGAATACCAGGAGGGAATGATAGGCCACAAGAGCCCGCCCGCTCTCTGAGATGACATTGGGGTGCGGCAGGTTATTCTCCTGGCAGACAGCTACGACAGCCGAGATAATATCGGCCGCATATTCCTCCAGAGTGTAATTGCGCGAGGAGGGAAAGTTGGTTTGGCTGCCGTCGTAATCAACAGCCAGGCCGCCGCCCACATCAAAATATTTGATATTAACCCCCAGGCGGCAGAGCTCCACAAACATGCGGGTGGATTCCCGAAGAGCCTCTTTAATGCTCTGAATAGAGGAAATCTGGCTCCCCAGGTGGGAGTGCAAAAGTTCCAGCGAGTCCAGCATATCATTGGCTTTTAGCTTGCCAATGGCTTCGATAATTTCCGAGGGAAAGAGGCCAAACTTGGATCTGTCGCCGCCGCTCGATTCCCACTTGCCGCGCCCACGGGCCGCCAGCTTGCAGCGAATACCGATGTGCGGCTTTACTTTGAGCTGGCCCGCTTTTTTGATGATGGTGTCGAGCTCTGAGGGCTTTTCCACCACAATGATGACCTTTTTGCCGAGCTTGGTGCCCCAAAGGGCTGTCTCGATATATTCTTCGTCTTTGTAACCATTGCAGATGATGGGCGCTTCGCGGCTATCCAGGCAGGCCAGGCAGATTAAGAGCTCCGGCTTGGTGCCGGCTTCCAGGCCGTAATTATAAGCGCGGCCAAACTCCACCACATCTTCCACCACCTGCTTGCTTTGGTTTACTTTGATGGGATAGACGCCATAATAGGTGCCATTAAATTCATATTCGTTTTTAGCTTTTTCAAAAGCTTCGTGAATTTCATCGATGCGCTGCTTTAAAATATCGGTAAAGCGCAGGAGGAGCGGCGAGGTAATCTCGCGCACACCCAAGTCGTCGATGAGCTTTTTGATATCGAGATATTTATTTTTGCTCTTATCGGGGTAAACCACCACATTACCGGCGGCGTTTATATCGAAAAAGCCGTGGCCCCAGCTCTTGATGTTGTAAAGCTCACGCGATTCGTCGATGGACCAGCCCTTGAGAGATGTTTTTTCTTTTAATTTTACTTTGCGTGCCAAAGTGCGCCTCCCTCTTTAGTAGCAACTCCGCTAAGTCGGAGCCAACTGTTTTTAAGTGCCTAAATAGGCAAGTGGCAAGATATTTTTAAGAAAAAGTTTATCAGGC
>JAEEGL010485471.1_pt1 | contig 44933 bp, 32 predicted proteins | sample 9134231 | NCBI WGS metagenome assembly JAEEGL01 (sample SAMN16246548, study PRJNA631951) | gut metagenome | biome: gut microbiome; feature: rumen; material: fiber-attached | host: Bos | place: Iran: Karaj | collected 2018-10 | reverse complement strand
GTTTGTGATTTTTTCTGTGTTTTCTTTTGGTTGTTTGGGGAGAAATTTATACCTTTGTGGTGATTTTGTAACATGTTGATTATCAATGGTTATTTCCGTTTTTGCGACATGTGTGCAACATCCGGTGCTAACGCATTGATAGTCAGTTAGAGTCGTTTTCGAGGAGGTTAAATAAAAAGCAATAACAATCAGAAAAACTATCCGTGTAGCTCAACAAGTTACACGGATTTTCCGTTTAAATAGAGGGCTACTGCTTTCCTCGGTCTGAGTCGATTTGGGCGGTGGGAAACGACCTGAGCTATTATGAAAAATCTTTACAATGACCCTCCTGAGATTCGCTCAGAATTCACCAAATGGTCAGTCGGTCGCAAATGAGCGAATTATGGGCTTTTCTGTAAATGCCTACTAATCAGACATTTGCGTCTTCAAGAGCTTTCAATCCCCCAGAAAACTGCCATTTTACGCCTCAAAAGAGGCTTGGTTTCGATGCAAAAGAGGCATGGTTTCGATGCATTTAAGCCTTGTTTCCGATGCGTCAGTGGCTTACTTCCACGCAGTCAGTGGCTTGTTGACTCCTTGGCAGCAAGCCACTGACCATGAAAGAACTGTTTTCGGCGTCTTTGTCTGTCCAGAAGCACCTATTGAGAGAGCGCTTTTTTCTATGAATTATCTTGACAAAACAAAGCGCTTTCAGGTACGCGAACTCTCTTTAGAACCAAAATCAAATAACATCAGTTTTCGTAGTCCACCTCGTGGTCGAGCTTCGAGAGGAAGTCCTCAAAGACCTCCTGTTCCACATCGCCCATGGCATATTCCTTCTCGGCATCCTTGCGAATCTCGGCGATCCAGGCGCGACGGGCATGGACATAATCTTCACGGATGCGCTCACAGGCTGCCTCGTCGAGTTCAGTCAAGTGGTAGTAGTCCATGATGAGCTGGTAGCTCCATGCCCAGCGGTACTGGCTGTAATTGTTGTTGATGTAGTCGAAGCGGTCGAGCACCTGTCCAATGTTTTCTATCTGCCCGCTCTTCACGTCGCTGATGAGGCGGCGTTCCTCGCTTTCGGGCAACAGGAGTCCTGAAAGGTCTACCCACTGGCCGGAGCCGATAGTTTCCTTAGGCTCACCCAGGTAGCCCGTTTTCAATGCCCGCTTCAGCACAGCACCCATATAGATGCGCAGGGCTATGTCGTAGTACTTCAGGCCTTTCTGAAGCGATGAGGCATTGATGACATATTCGTGGAAGTTGTAGGTCGACACGTTGTCGCCTGACGCAGCGCGCAGGGCTTTGAGTATCTTGATGCCCTCCAGAATCTCGCCCACGGTGAAGGGGCTGAGCCAGTCGAAGTTGATGATGGACTTCTTCGACAGCTTGGAACGCTTGTCGCGCTTGGGCCACTTCTTGATGTCGCGGTAGAGGCCCACAGTAGTGATGTTGCGGCCAGGCGAAAGATACATAGTCTCACCGTAGGCAATGAGGTAGCTGAACGGCAGACAACGCGTGTCGGGATGGTGCATCAGCTTGCCAAAGCACACGCTGAAGGCTCCGATGGTAGCAGGCATGAGCACGTAGGAGCCTGATGCCGTCTTGGTGCCGCGCTCCAGTGTACCATAGTGCATGGGACCCATTTTGTAGGCGTGGTTGGAGAAATTGGTGTTAGAACCGGCATTGTAGAACGAGAACTGTCCGCCAATCAACAGGCTCGACTTGTGGTGTGAGGCTGAGAAGGGACCGCAGAAGGCGGCACATGCTTCGCCGTTGGCCATGAACGAGTTGGCAAAGAACAGACTGGCCTCGGCCGTGAAGCCATTGGTAATCTGGCAGGCTTCGCCCACAAAGCAGTCCTGCATCTTCACTGAGTTGTTGATAGAGCAGCCGTCGCAGATAATGGAGTTCTCACAGATGACACCAGTGCCGATGTAGACGCTGGCATCCTCGTTGCTGAGAATGGTACACTCAGAGAGGCGGGCGGCTCCGCTAATCTCGCAGTCGCCCTTGATGACGGTGTTGGTGATTTCCTTGGTGTTGATAATCTTCACGCGGTTGCCAATAAGGCCGCGATCAGGTGTCGACACACGCACTTCGTCGTCAATGAGTGCCTTCAGGCGCCTGGTCAGTTCCTTGTCACCGTTGTGCTTCACCATAAAGGCGGCCAGCTGAGAGTTCAGTTCGCGGAACAACGTCACGTTGCCGTCACCCATTTCGTTCAGCACTGAGATAGTGCTTCCGGCTCCGTAGGTGGCTCCCTCGGTGGTCTCGATGGTCGAGATGTTCGAGATGTAGCAGTCGTCACCGATGGTGTAGTTGTTGATGAAGTTACCCACCTTCTCAATGAGGCAGTCGTTGCCCACGATGACGTTGCGCAGCGTGGCGTCATTGATACCAGAGTGCTTGAAAAAGTCCTTGCTCACTTCCACCTGCTTGTGGAACGAGCCCAGGCGGATGTCGCCATAGAGCACCACGCGGTGGAAGTTATAGGGTTTGAAGTCCTCGGCCACCAGCACCCTGTTCCAGTCCTCGGCCCAGCAGCCGTTCTGCTCAAGCACATTGATTTCCTGTTCGTTCAGTAGTCTGTATTCTCCCATAAAAGTATTTCGTTTAGTGTATATTTATATCCTTTTTTTTCTGTTTTCATAAGTCTCTTCTACTCGTTGGTCGCCATCATTCTTGCCGAAGAGGCCCACGTCGAATATCCTGCGGCAGCGTATGCAGCGGTTGTTATGGGCAAAAACGTTTACCCATCCGCTGACCGCGGTCTTCTTCCAGGTTTCGGGGCTCCAGTATCTGGTCACGATTTTGTTGCCGCTGAGGTCAGTGTGTGTCTTGGTCTTGACAACTCTGCGTCGTCCACCCGTTCCAGCCATCTCACACGTGTCCATCCGACCTTTTCCTTGTCATCATTGCGATAGACCAAGCCCCAGTCGCCCAATTCGGCATTGGTGAAGACGATCTCGCCCTCGCTGAGTGTGAACAGCACCTCGGAGGTGTCAGTGAACGTCTTGTGAACTTCAATGCCGTTCTGTGGGGCACGATAGTACTTTGTACAGCATGCCAGCATAAGAACCGCCATCACGCCGAGCAGCTTCATCATCAGGCTGCCCCGAGTGGTTTTGACCGTTGCTGTAGAGTTGGGTTCGTTATTGGTCATAGTCACTCTGTTGGGTAAAGAAAATCGTTGTAGGGGTACTTCTGCACATGAAGTTCGCGCACCTTATTATATAGTAACGTGCGAAGGTTGTCAATATTATGCTTCTGACGTGCAGAAATAAAAATACAATCATCGTGGAGCTTGGCCATCCATGTTTTCTGGAGTTCGTCGAGCGAGATGTTTTCGCGGGTGGGCGGTGTCAGATCGTCTTCGTCCTGGGGAGTCCAGCGGTAGGCATCAATCTTGTTGAAGAGTAACATGCGGGGTGTTTCAGCACAGCCCAAGTCAGCCAGTGTCTGGTCGACCACGTTGATCTGTTCCTCGAAGTCGGGATGACTGATGTCGACCACATGCACCAACAGGTCAGCCTCGCGCACCTCGTCGAGTGTCGACTTAAACGACTCAACAAGGTCCGAGGGAAGTTTGCGGATAAAGCCCACAGTGTCGGCCAGCAAGAAGGGCAGGTTGTCGATGGTCACCTTGCGCACGGTGGTGTCAAGTGTGGCAAAGAGCTTGTTCTCAGCAAAGACGTCACTCTTGGCCAGCAGGTTCATGAGCGTAGACTTACCCACGTTGGTATAGCCTACAAGTGCCACACGGATGAGCCTTCCGCGGTTCTTGCGTTGCGTGGTCTTCTGCTGGTCAATCTCCTGCAGGCGCTGCTTCAATAGCGTAATACGTTGCAGGATGATACGGCGGTCCATCTCCAGCTGTGTCTCACCAGGGCCACGCAGTCCTACGGTGCCCTTGCCACCGCCGCCACCAGAGCCGCCACCCTGTCGTTCCAGGTGGGTCCACAAGCGTTGCAGGCGGGGCAGCATGTAGCGGTGCTGTGCCAATTCCACCTGCGCCTTGGCCTCGGCGGTCTGTGCCCGCATGGCAAAGATGTCGAGAATGAGGCTGGTGCGGTCGAGTATCTTCACCTGCAGTTCCTTCTCGATGTTGCGCATCTGCTTGGCAGAGAGTTCATCGTCGAAGATGACCATGCCCACGGGCTGGGGAGCTTTTGAGTCGTCTAACAGTCCCTGAGCAAAGAGTGAGGCATCCTGACTGTCCAGCCACTCGTCGTAGGCATCCTGACAGTCTTTAATATATTGCTTGATTTCGAGCAGTTTGCCACTGCCCACATAAGTGGTCTGACTGGGGCCGCCCACCTTCTGGGTGAACCGCTTCACGGTGTGGGCACCGGCTGTAGTGGCCAGGAACTCCAGTTCGTCAAGATACTCCTGGGTCTTGGCTTCGTCCTGCTCTTTGGTGATGAGGCCCACGAGCACAGCAGTCTCGGCCTTGGCCTCGGAAATAACAAATTCCTTCATGGGCCTACGGCTTAAGCTTCATGGTGCCCGTCATTTTGATTTTCTGGCCCATCATGTTGATGGTGCTTTCAGTGGCAACGGTCTCCACCCAGCCATTGCTGCCCATCTGGCAGTCTGTCTTTTCCTCCGATTCCATCTTCAGCATGCCCGTAGCCAGCACGGCATCGATGTTGTCGCGTATCATTCCTGCCTGCTGGGGCATGAGCGTTTCCACCTTGTTCAGGATGAGACGCTTCAGGTCTTCACTGGTCATGGTGCTCTTAGCGGTAGAGGCCACCTTGCGCCCGTCGACGGTGTAGGTGCGCTGCATCTTCATATCCTGTGCGTTTACGAAGTCTTCCTTCATGCCGGTGGCAAGTGTCCTGCCGGTCAGAAAGAAGGGACTGGTGGGAGTGGCGGTCAGGGTGCGGAGGAAAGCTTCCTCAGTGGCAGCATCGCCCACCATCTTGATCATAGCGTCGCGCGAGATCATCTGAGCTGCCTCAGGTTGTTCCTCAACGAGCCGACTGTAGACCTTGTCCAAGGCATCGAGACTGGCCTGACGCACCTCGTCGATGTTGATAAGGTGCTGCACACGGCCTTCACGGTCTACCTGTAGGTTCAGCTGCTGGGTCAGGATGGTGTTCTCCACAATCTGTGTCAGGTCTTCCAGCAGGTTGCCCTCGGCAGCTTCGCCGTCCTTTGTGGTCTTTACGGTCACGATGTAACCGTCGGACGTGGCCTCGGTTACAGCATATTCCACTTCAGACTTTATGGTCTTCCCATTTCCAGCTACGGAAACATTGGCCTCACAGTCGTAAACGTGTTTCTGACCTACCTTCATGGCGGGCACGAACTTCACTTGGGCCTGAACAAGCAGGCACACCATCGTGAGCGTAATCAACAGGATTCTTCTCATTGTGTTGTTTTTAATAAGTAGCTTAATGAATTATTGCGTGCAAAAATACTAAATCTGTGTGACATACGCAAAAGAAAGTAAAAAATCTTAGAACGACTGATACATTTTCCAGATATTTTGCGTATATTTGCAGACTGTTACCAAACAAGACTAATCTACATGACAAAAAAACTACTGATTGCCCTTCCCATCCTTTGCTGTGCAACGGCATTTGCGCAGCCCCGCTACGATTATTCGCAGCTACAGACCGAACGGCTGAACCGGGGTGTAGTGGCTATCCGCCAAGATGACGGCAAGGTGGCTGTGAGCTGGCGCATTCTGCGTGACGACCAGAAAGGAGAACCCTTCGACATCTACCGTAACGGAGAAAAGCTGAACGCCCAGCCACTAACCAGCGGCGGCTCGTTCTTTGTTGACGAACATCCGCTTGAAGCCAAAGCCACCTACGAGGTGCGGGGCGGCAGCACTGCGGGCAGCTTCGACTTCAACCCCCTGTCGCCTGCGGGCTACCTGCCTGTGAGCATTGAGAAGCCAGAGGGAGGAGAGACACCCGACGGCCGCCGCTACGGCTATTCGGCCAACGACTGCAGCGTGGGTGATGTGGACGGCGACGGACAATATGAGATATTCGTGAAATGGGATCCGTCGAACGCCCACGACAATGCTCATGACGGCTATACCGGCCCTACTCTTTTTGACTGCTACCGTCTGAATGGAGAACGACTCTGGCGCATTGACATGGGGTGCAACATACGCAGTGGTGCCCACTACGTGCCATTCATTGTCTATGACCTGGATGGTGACGGCAAAGCCGAGCTAATGGTAAAGACGGCCGACGGAACCCGTGACGGCGAAGGTCGCGTGATTGGCGATTCCCTTGTGGACTACCGCAACAAGGCGGGGCGCATCCTCGATGGCCCGGAGTTCATCAGCGTATTCAATGGCCTTACTGGTGCCGTCATGTACACGGCACCCTATATCCCTAAGCGCGGCAATGTGCGCCAGTGGGGTGACAACCGGGGCAACCGCTCAGAACGCTATCTGGCCGCCGTTGGCTACCTGGGCACCACAAACAATGGAAAGAGCGTTCCTTCTGCCATCTTCTGCCGAGGCTACTACACGCGTACCGTCATTGCGGCCTGGGACTGGGACGGAAAGAAGCTGATAAGTCGGAAGGTGTTCGACACAAATGCTCCAGGCGATGGCAGCTATGCCGGGCAGGGCAACCACAACCTGCGCGTGGCCGATGTGGACGGCGACGGACTTGACGAGATTACCTACGGCTCTATGGCCTTGGATCACGACCTAAGCGGCCTCTACAACACGGGCATGGGGCACGGCGATGCCATCCATTTGGTAGCCGACCCCAAGGACGACCGCCTGTATATCTGGGACTGCCATGAGAACAAACGTGACGGAAGCGACTTCCGCGACGCAAGAACGGGCAAAGTCGTATTCCAGATTAAAAGCCGAACCGACGTGGGACGCGCTATGGCCGCCGACATAGACCCCACCAATCCCGGTGTGGAGATGTGGAGCACCGACAGCCACGGCATAAGAACGATGACAGGAGCCCTTCTCAATCCCCCCGAAGGAGGGACAAACGAAGCCTCAAGACCTTTCATTCCTCCTTCGGGGGAAATAAGAAGGGGACTGCCTGTGAACTTCGGCATCTGGTGGGACGGCGACCTGCTGCGCGAACTGCTCGACCATTCCACCGTATGGAAATACAACTGGGAAAGCAAGGGCGTTGATGCAGTGCAGAAGTTGGACGGCATGTTCAACAACGGCACGAAGTCGAACCCCTGCCTTTCAGCCGACATACTGGGTGACTGGCGTGAAGAGGTCATCGTACGCGACAGGGAGTCGACCGAACTGCGCATCTGCGTCACGACCATCCCAACACAGTACCGCATCAACTGTCTCATGCAGGACATTCCCTATCGTCTCTCGGTGGCCTACCAGAACGTGGGCTACAATCAACCGCCCGAAACTGGGTTCTACTTAGGCCCTGACCGTACTGACTATTTGAAATAAGAAACCAATTATTTTAGTAATAATGAAAAAAATATTCCTTTCCACACTACTGCTTGCGGCTCTGTCCGTCCAGGCAAAAGAGGCAACCGTTAGTTCGCCCAACGGCAAACTTACAGTGACCGTCAGCGACGAGGGCGGCAAAGCCACCTACTCTGTGAAACTCAACGGCCAGACCATCCTGCAGCCGTCGCTGCTGGGTTTCGAAGCCAATTTCGGAGATTTCACCCAGGAGCTTGCCATCACCGCCACCAAGGAGGGCCAGACCGAAAGCCGTTACCAGATGCGGCAGGTGAAGCAGTCGGACATTCATTTCAAAGCCACCACGCTGCTCGTAGACCTCCAGAATGCCAAACAGCAGAACATGCAGGTGGAGTTTGTGGTAAAGGACAACGACGTGGCCTTCCGATACCTCATTCCCCGACAGCAGGGCGACGAGCCGAAGGCTGCCATCATTGAACGCGAGACCACCTCGTTCCGCATGCCCGACGGAACCACGACCTTCCTCTGTCCGCAGATAGACCCTATGACGGGATGGGAGCGCACCAAGCCCAGCTATGAAGAAGAATACAAGGCCAATGCCCCCATGACCGACCGCTCACGCTTCGGCCAGGGCTACACCTTCCCCTGTCTGTTCGCACTGCCTGCGACGGAATCGAAGACCACGGGACACAGTGGTTGGGTGCTCATCTCAGAGACAGGCGTTTCCAGCCTGTATTGCGGTTCACACCTGAGCGACTTCGATGGCGGGAACGGCTATACGGTGGCCTTCCCCCAGCAGGGAGAGAACAACGGCTTCGGCTCGGCCACAGCCTCTATTCCGCTGCCCGGACAGACGCCATGGCGCACTATCACCGTGGGCGAGACGCTGAAGCCCATCGTCGAGACCACCATTCCCTACGATGTAGTGAAGCCCCTCTATGAAGCCAGCGAACAGTACAAGGGCGGACGCTACACCTGGAGCTGGCTCATCTGGCAGGACAACAGCATCAACTATGCCGACCAGGTGCAGTTCATCGACCTCGCCGCAGCAATGGGCTATGAATACTGCCTCGTTGACAACTGGTGGGATCAGAACATCGGACGCGAGAAGATTGCCGAGCTGTCACGCTATGCCCAGTCGAAAGGCGTCTCGCTGATGCTCTGGTACAACTCTAATGGTCACTGGAGCGACGCACCGCAGACCCCACGCAACTGCATGGACACCAATATTGCACGTGACCGCGAGATGAAATGGCTACGCTCCATAGGTGTGAAAGGCATCAAGGTGGATTTCTTCGGTGGTGACAAGCAGGAAACGATGAGGCTCTACGAGGAAATCCTCTATGATGCCAACCGCTACGGCATACAATGCGTGTTCCACGGCTGCACCATTCCCCGGGGCTGGGAGCGCATGTACCCTAACTATGTGTCGTCAGAAGCCGTGCTCGCCAGCGAGAACGTGTACTTCTCGGAGCATGCGGCCATTCAGGAACCTTTTGAGCTCACCATGCATCCCTTCTGCCGCAATGCCGTGGGAACGATGGACTGGGGCGGTGTAATCATGAACAAATACATGTCGAAAGACAACAAGAGCCGCCATACCCGCAAGACGACCGACGTGTTTGAGATGGCAACGGCTTTCACCAATCAGACAGCTGTGCAGTGTGTGGCCATGCAACCCAACAATCTCGGTGAGCTGCCCGACGTAGAACTTGATTTCCTCAAGCGCATTCCCACCACCTGGGATGAGACACGCTTCATCGACGGCTATCCAGGAAAGTACGTCGTCCTGGCCCGCCGCCAGGGACAGCAGTGGTGGGTGGCAGGTCTGAACGCTACAAAACAGCCGCTCCGGCTGACGATTGATGTGGCCCCATACAGCCTGAAGACCCAGCTCTGTGACCGTGTTGACAAGAAAAGCGGAGCCGTCAGCACCGTGCAGGGCGACTTGAAAGTCAACAAGAAAGGCATGACCGAGATTGTTATACAACCCAACGGTGGCATTATCCTATTCTGAACTATGAACTAATAAAACTATAAAACGTATGAAACTAAGCAAATTTTTCATCACACTGGGACTTGTTGCCGCGAGCCTGACAACACAGGCTGCCAGCAACAACCCGTACAGCATCTACACATCGAACCTGCCGTTCTCAATGCCCGAGGTCTCAGCACCAACATTCCCCAACCGGCTTGCCATCCTGAGTGACTTCGGAGCCGTAGGAAACGGTACCCAACTGTGTACAGAGGCATTCGAGAAAGCCATTGAGAGTCTGAGCAAACAGGGCGGCGGTCGCCTGGTCGTGCCGCGTGGTGTGTGGTTCACAGGCCCCATCGTGCTCCGTTCCAACATCGACCTGCACCTGGAGCAGGGTTCCATCATCCTGTTTTCGGGCGACATGAGCCTCTATCCGGTTACCGAAGTTACTTATGAAGGTAAGACAACGCGCAAATGCCAGTCGCCCATCAGTGGTCACGACCTCTTCAACGTGGCCATCACGGGTCGTGGCGTGATTGACGGCAACGGCCAGAACTGGCGTCCGCTGAAGCGCTTTAAGGTGACCGACAAGCAGTGGGACAAGATGACCCGCGACGGTGGTGTGATGTCAAAGAAGCAGGATTTGTGGTATCCTTCGGAGGAACACATCCGTCTTCGTCCTGTGCTGATTCATCTGAACAACTGTCGTAACGTGCTCATTCAGAACGTCGCCATCCAGAACTCGCCTGCCTGGAACATCCATCCGCTGATGTGCGAGAACCTCATCATCGACGGTGTGACGGCCCGCAATCCCTTCTATGCCCAGAACGGTGACGCACTCGACCTGGAGTCGTGCCGCAATGCCTTGGTGGTGAACTCAACGTTCGATGCCGGTGACGACTGCATCTGCATCAAGAGCGGAAAGGACGAAGAAGGGCGCAAGCGTGGACGACCCTGTGAGAACGTTGTGGTGAGCGGCTGTACCGTCTTTGCCGGACACGGTGGCTTCACCGTGGGCAGCGAGATGAGCGGTGGTGTGAGAAATATCTTGGTTAAGGATTGTCAGTTCCTGGGCACCGACGTAGGCATCCGCTTCAAAAGTACCCGTGGACGTGGCGGCGTGGTGGAAAACATCTTCATCAACGGCATCTCCATGTACAACATCATTGAAGATGCCTTAATCTTCGACATGTACTACGGTGGCAAATCGGTGACCGACGAGATGGACGGCATTGAGCAGGGTTCGGGCAAGGCCCTCCTTGTGCCCGACGAGACCACTCCTGTCTTCCGCAACATCACCATCGAGAACATCATCTGCCGAGGTGCCAGCCGTGCGCTCTACTTCAACGGCCTGCCCGAGAGTCCCATCAAGGGCATTACGCTGCGCAACATCAACATCAGTGCCGACAAGGAAGGTCTGTTCAGCCACTGTGAGAACATCAAGAAAGAGAACGTGAACATACTGAGCACGAAATAAACCAACTGAGAGTTGAGGGCACACAGCTCTCAACTCTCAGTTTTATAGCTTTTTATAGCATCACTTCCTCACCAGGTATCGCTGGTAGTAGCTCAGCAGCAGTGTGGTCAGTGGCAGGGCAATGATCATGCCCAGCATGCCTAAGAGCGATCCCCAGATGCTGAGCGACAACAAGATGATGGCAGCGTTCAAGCCCGTCACCTTACCCATGATTTTCGGAGTAAGGAAGCCGTCTTGTATGCTCTGCACCACCGCAAAGACCGCCAGCACCATGAGCATGATGACCCAGAAGTTCTGTCCCGTCTCAACAGTCTTTACCAGCGCCAGGATGACGCAAGGGATAAGCCCCAGCGTCTGAAGATAAGGCACCATGTTGAGCAGTCCGATAAACATGCCCAGACCAACAGCCATCGGGAAGTCGATAATCAGGAAGCCAATGGAGAAGAGCACACCCACGATGAAGGCTATGAGACCCTGACCACGGAAATAGCGGTTCATGCTGTCCTCCACATCGCTAGCCAGCTGCTGTGCAAAGGGACGGTAACGGGCAGGGAGCAGGTTGGGCCATCCCTGGGTAATGTCCTCATAGTCAAGCAGGATGAACACCGTGTAGAGCAGAATCATCGTCAGCGAGAGCAGACTGCCCAGCACGCTGACAGACTGCGACACCACCGCCCACACCTTGGGCATTGCCTCCTTCACACCGTTGATGAAGCCCTCCTCGGTGACGAGTTCCTTCAACTGGCCCACATCGGTATGCTCCCTAATCCAGGCCTGCACCTGTCCGGGCACACTGCTCAGTTTGCTGCTGCCTTCCACGTAGGCTATCAGCGAGTCCTTCAACAGCACGCCCTCGTCAATCATGGGCGGGATGACCAGCAGGAAGAAGCCCGTCATCACCAGTGCCACCACCAGCAGGGCACAGAGAACACCCACAATGCGGAAGCGCAAACGACAGTTGTACTGGAAGAACCTTACCAGCGGAAACAGCAGGTAGGCCAGCAGCCAGGCCACGAAAAACGGCAGCAGCACGCTGCTCAGTCTATTGAGCAGCATCACCACGCCCACAACAATGGCGGCAGCCAGCAGGCCACGCACCACGTTATCAAATGTGTACTTCTTTGTATCCATGATGCTGCAAAGATACAAATAATTCTCTTTCCACGCACTTTCCTTGCAAGTTTTTTTCATTTCCTTTTTGGCACAGTCTTTTTTCAAATTGTTTCAGATGCAAAAAAAGAAACGCTGAAAGTTGCCTGCTCCGACAAGTTGTCGTAATTTTGCACCTATTATTATATATATATGACCGACAATAACATCATAAAACAACTGAAAATATGAGAAACCGCATTGCAAAGATTGCCATTTCGCTGACAGTGGGACTACTGCCAATGAAGACTATGGCGCAGTTGTCGTCGAACCCCGACAAGTTCCTGGGCAACATCACCACAGAGTACAGCGTGGACTGGGGCAACGAGCCGTTCTGGACGCTTTGGAACCAGATCACTCCCGAAAACGAGTCAAAATGGGGCTCGGTCGAAGGCACCCGTGGCCGCTATAACTGGGGATGCGACAACGCTTTCAACTATGCCAAGAACCACAACTTCCCCCACAAGTTCCATGCTCTCGTGTGGGGATCGCAGTACCCCGGATGGCTTCCAAGCCTGTCGCCTAACGAACGCTATGAAGCCATCGTGAGCTGGTACGATGCCGTGAAGAAGAAATACAACACCCTGCCCCTGATCGATGTGGTCAACGAGGCTGTAGGCACCCACCAGAAGGACAACCCGATGATCAAGGAGTCGCTCTTCGGCGCTGGAAAGACTGGCTACGACTGGCTCATCAAAGCCTTCGAGATGGCTTCCGAACGCTGGCCGGATGCCATTCTCATCTACAACGACTTCAACACCTTCCAGTGGAACACCAACGAATACATCGACCTGGTGCGCACCCTGCGCGATGCCGGAGCCCCCGTCGATGCCTACGGCTGCCAGTCGCACGACATGCTCGACATGAACGGCAACCGCTTCACCAATTTCCGTTCGGTCTGCGACCAGCTTCAAACCGCGCTGAAGATGCCGTTCTACAGCACCGAGTACGACGTGGGCACCGACAACGACAATATTCAGTTGGAATGCTACAAAGACCAGATTGCCTACATGTGGGAAAGAGACTACTGTGCCGGCATCACCCTGTGGGGCTACAACTACGGCCATACCTGGACTACCAATGGCAATTCGGGCATCATCAAGGACGGCAAAGACCGCCCCGCTATGACCTGGCTGCGTGAGTACATGGCGAGCAATGCTGCCAAGAGCGCCAAGAGCCCCTTCCCCGGCATGAAGAAGGAGGCTTCCATCTATGTGAAGCCCGCCTCGCTCAAGATGGCCAAGAACGACACCATCGACGTCACCGTGCGGGCCCGTATGGCCACGAAGACCATTGAGAAGATTGAGCTTTTTGAAGGCACGAAGCTCATAGCCACGATGACCGAAGCCCCCTACGTGGCACGCTACAGCTCAAGCACCTCAGGCACCAAGACCCTGAAGGCTGTGGCCACCACTACCGACGGCAGCACCTACGAACGTCTCTCCCGTGTCAGCGTGCTCAGCGGCACCAAGCGCCGCCAGCCCTATCAGGGCATCGTGCCCACCCTGCCCGGCACCATCGAGGCCGAGAACTTCGACGAGGGCGTGGAGGGTGTGTCGTTCCACGACGACGGAGCCAACGCAGGCGTCCGCACCCACCGCACCGACGGTGGCGGCGTCGACATCTACAAGGCCGGTGAAGGCTATGCCATCGGCAATACCAAGGACGGCGAATGGCTCGACTACACCGTCGACGTGCAGGAAGACGGTCTCTATTCCCTCGATGCCGTTGTGTCGGCAGCCAGCGAAGGAGGCAGCTTCTACATCTTTGAGAACGTTGCAACCAACATGACCTACGTCACCAACCTCATCGACGTGCCCAAGACCGGCAGCAATGCCAACTACCAGCAGCTTCACATCCGGCTCACCACCCCGCTCAAGGCAGGCCGCCAGGTGCTCACCTTCTTCGTCTACAAAGGCGGCTTCTACATCGACAAGCTCTCGTTCACCCGTCTGGAGGTAGGCGACGACATGAGCGTCACCGTCAAGGCATCGCCTACCAGGATTGAGGAAGGCGACAGCACCGTTATCACCGCTACAGCCTCGTCGCCCACCACCACTATCGACCACGTGAACGTCTATGCCAACGACATGCTCGTGGGCACGATGACCGAAGCCCCCTACACCCTTGTCTGGCATCCCGCTGTGAAGGGCACCTACGCCCTCACCGCCATTGCCACCGATGCCGAAGGCCGCGAATCGAAGCTGGCCAAGAGTGCCGTGAAGGTCATCGGCCACCGTATGCCCTACAAAGGCGTCATCGCCCTGCCCGGCACCATCGAGGCCGAGAACTTCGACCAGGGCGGCGAAGGACTGAGCTTCCACGACACCGACACCAAGAATGAAGGCGATGCCACCTACCGCACCGACAACGAAGGACTCGACCTGGTCAAGGCAGGCAGCGGCACCGCCATTGGCTACACTGCCAACGGTGAATGGACGGAGTACAGCGTCAATGTCACCGAACCGGGCAAATACTCCATTGAGTCCACCTGCTCCAACGGCTCCGACACCAACGGCGGCTTCCTCATCTACCTTGTCAAGGGCTCAACCACCACCGCCATTGGCAAAGTCACCGTGACCCCCACGGGTGGTTGGAATACCTATAAGGTCATGACCGGCAAGCTGGCCAAGGAGCTGGCCGCAGGCGAGCAAATCCTGCGCTTCACCATCAGCGGAGCCAACTGCAACATTGACAAGGTGAAGTTCATCTGCACGGAGAACACCGGCGTAGAAACCCTGACGACCGACACCCGGAAGAAAGCCGACAGCATTTACAACCTGTCTGGCCAGAAGGTCGATGCCAACTATAAGGGCCTGGTCATCATGGGCGGCAAAAAGATGATGAGGAGGTAAAACCCAGTTTTACTTTCTCATCACCTGTTCCACGCCCTCCTCAGTGGATGCGTCGAGACGGTCGATGGTCACATTCTGAACATCGTCGAGCATCACGGCAGGGCGGTAATCGGGCCGCACGTAGCGGAAGGTTACATCGCTTACGTGCAGTCCGTCTACATGGCGGGCATAAAGACCGTAGGACGGTGTAGGCCCGGCAAACTTGGGCTCAGGATAGTTGGTGCCCTGCTCACGGTAATCACGGCTGGCCAGCTGGCGTTGGCCACCGCCTCTGAACGACAGGCGGATATTGGAAAGCCACACATTGCGGATGGGTTCATCCTTCATGCCTGTCACAATGATGGCACAGAGCGAATCACAGTCATCGGCAACGACATTTGAAATCTGAATGTCGCGTGCCGATGACATTCTTGTCACCTCCTTCGGCCCACGGTTGCGGCATCCTGTCGTAATATAGATAGGATAATGGTGAACGTGGCTCATCGTGATGTTCGACACCACTATATTCTCCATGCATCCCTGGTCTACCTCCTCAAAGGCCAGTCCCGAAGAGTACATGAAGGTGCAGTTGGTGAGCGAGATGTTGCGATAGCCTCCATTCGACTCTGTGCCCAGCTTGAAGCGTCCGCAGACCCAGCCCACGGGTTCGGGCACGTAGGTGCCGTCGAGCAGCGTACCGCATTTGAAGCCCGTGATGTTGCAGCCCGTGATGGCTATATGCTCCGTCAGCACCGGGCGTTTCAAGGCATACGACGACTTGAGTACCAAAGCGTCATCGCTGGGCGTGTTGATACGACAGTTCGTGATGGTCATATACTTGCAGCAGTCGATGTCGAAGCCGTCGCGGTTGGTGTCGATGGTCACATTGTCGATGGTCGAGAGGTCACAGCCCGTCATGATGATGCCAAAATGCCCGCCCCTGTATATGGTAATGTCGCGAATGGTCACCTGTCGGCACAGCTTCAGGGCAATGGCCTTGTCGCCCGTACCTATCGAGCCTCCCTGCACGTTTCCCGCATGCTCAGTGTCCTTCTTGGTGAGCCCCTTGCCGTCAATCATCCCGTGCCCCGTTATCGAGACATTGCGCTCGCCTTCAGCCCAGATGAGCGAATTGTGGAAATAAGTGTGCCCGCCGTCCTGATACTCAGGAAAGCCTCCAAACGACTCGCTCTCGTCGTATGCCTTCATCGAAGCCGGAGCCGCAAGGATGGTGCATCCGGCCATCAGATGCAGGTCAATATTTGATTTCAGGCGGATGCTCCCGCTCAGATACGTGCCCGACGGCAGCAGCACCTGTCCTCCACCGTCTTTCACCGCTGCCTCAATGGCGGCATTGATGGCGGGCGAGTCCAGCGTCTGTCCGTCACCTTTGGCTCCGAAGTCGCACACATTATAGACCCCGCCAGCCCAAGCTCTGGCCATCATTAGCCAGGCCATGCAAACAAACAAAGTCCGTTTCATCGTTTCACTTTTGCTTTATTCTTTGGTATTAAAGGTATAGTTGCCTGCACCTATTTCCTCTTTCCTTCCGTCAGGCAGACATACGGTGGCGGTGGAGCCTTGGGGGATGCTCACGTCCCACACCCACAGGTCGTCCTGATAATGCCAGCTGCTTTTGATGAGTCCGGCAGCCGACTGATAGGAGGCTTCAAGATAACCCAGCCTACGGTCGGGCTGAGGACGCATGACGATGTGCTTGAAGCCAGGCTGGGCAGGGTCGGAGGCGATGCCAGCGCAGGTCTGCCAAATCCACTGGCAGACGCAGCCGTAGGCATAATGGTTAAAGCTGTTCATGCCCTTGGGCCCCATGCCCTTTTCCTTCATGTAGCTGTTCCAGCGTTCCCAGATGGTAGTGGCACCATTGTCGACAGAGTAGAGCCAACTGGGGTTCTTGCGTTGGAACAGAAGGTCGTAGGCCACGTCGGTCATGTCGTTGTCGGTGAGCGTGGGCATGAGAATGGAGGTGCCCAGGAAGCCCGTCTGCAGGCAGTCCCCGTGTTCGCTGAAGTTCTGCCGCAGCCGCTCTGTCATCTTTGCCTTGGCTTCGCCCTCGAAGAGGTGGTTACGCAGAGCGAAGAGTGCGGGTGTCTGCATGGTGTTGAGAATCTCGCACTTGAAGGTGCCGTCGGCATTGAAGAAACGCTCACGCAGATAGTTGGTGGCTCTCAGCAGAGTTTCTGCATACTGCTGCTGTTCAATGTGTCTGCCTGTGGCTTTGGCCATATCGACCATCATCGAGGCATTGAGTGCCCAGTAGGATGCCCCCAGATAGTTCCAGTACTCCACAGCCTCGGGCAGCGGGCTGCCGTCCTTGAACGCCCCGCCTCCGCAACTTTCCAGCGGCTCGTAGCTCAGCCAGTCGCCCCACTGGTAGTTGCCGTTCTCCTGCGAGAGTGCCGTGTGGTCGTACTTCGTAGCGGTGATGTGGTCCATGTACTGCTGCATGGACTGCCAACTCTCTTCGATAATGGTGTTGTCGCCATATTGTTTCCATACAGTCCAAGGCACAATGATGCCGGCATCAGCCCATCCCACACGCATGTACTCTCTATTCCCAGAACCGTATTGCCCGGCAGGTGCCACCCCGGGGAAGCCACCTTCCTTGCTCTGCGAGTCGCGCAGGTCGTGCAGCCATTTATGGAAGAAACGGTTGGTGTTGGCAAAGTAAGTGCCCGTCTCACAGAACACCTGTGTGTCAGCCGTCCACCCTAGGCGTTCGTTGCGCTGTGGGCAGTCGGTGGGCACGCTCAGATAGTTGGAACGCATGCCCCAGACGGTGTTGGAGATGAGCTGATTGATGAGGTCATTACCCGTGATGATATGCCCCGTTTCCATTTCGGGGGTGATGCTGCTTACGGGGATGGAATGAATCTGCTCGATAACGACCTCGTCGGTCGAGGTGATGTCAAGGTAGCGATAGCCGAAGAACGTGCTGCGCGGCATATAGTCCACGGCCTTCTTGCTGTCGGCGAAGGTATAGTCCAGACGTATGCTCCCGTCGTGGATGCGCAGGTTACGCCGATGCACCGAGCCCTCTGGGCCATCCATGCCACGGCTCTTGGCACCATTACCGTCGTTCAGCAGCTCACCTGGCAGACAGGTCAGCCTGGTGCCCTCCCTGGCTTTGAAGCGGAAGGACGGCACAGCAGCGCAGTTCTGTCCGAAATCTATCACCAGATGTTCACCGGGGCGTACGGTCATGGGAGTTGGCTGATGATATTCTCTGTCGATGACAATCTTACCGTAAGCTTCATCATTGGCCCCTTCGGTCTTCGAGTAGACGTAGGCGTGCTGCTGGTTCAACGCCAGTTCATGAAGCTGGTAGACCTCAGCTCCGCAGCTCGGTACAATGATGCCCACATACTCCTTGCTGACCGCTGGCACTGAGAGCGCTGAACACACGGAAGGCTCATCGACGGGCGAGGGTACCCTTGCATCGTATTCCTCACCGTCAAAAATGGCAGCATGTCTCACGGGGCCTGCTATGCCCGCCTTCCAGTTGTTTGTGTTTGTGCCATATCGACGCTTGCTGCCATCGGCAAAAGTCAGTTCCAGCACACCCCTGAAGGCGCACTTCTGTCCGTACATGCCGTTCGACCCGCTGGGGGTGATAATCTTGTCGGCCCACCAGCCTGGTGTCACCTGGGCAGCCAGCGTGTTCACGTCGCCCTTTTTCGTCTGAAATTGTCGGGTGACATCGTAGGTAAACGAGTACTTCGTTCGGCTGTGATGCGAAAAGCCGGGTCTCAAGACCTCGTTGCCAACGCGCTTGCCGTTCACAAACAATTCGTTCACGCCGAGGCTTGCGGTCATCCACAGTGCTTTTACAATCTTTTGCTCATTCACGACAGACGCCACAAACCAGTTGGCACCGTCGGCAGCACGTGTGTGCTCATTCACGCGTCCTGTCACTTCTGGCGCATCGGCCACACAAATCCATTCTGCATTGTTCCAGGCATCGTCCGGCAAAGCCTTAACCTGTTGTGCAGGAGCCGTCAGGCCGACAATCTCGGCAAAGACGCGCAGGCCCAGCACCTGAGCGCCCTCGGCATTGAAATGCAAACGGTCACGCAATAACGGGAGGTCGGTGGCCTCAACCACGCGGAAGTTCCGGTCTTCGCTGGCCAGACGTCGCAGCGCATCGGCCACGACAGGCGACCCCTGACGGCTGTCCTTTGAAAAAGTGCCACAGACCACGGGCAGCTGGGCATAGCGAGTGCGCCCCGTTTTGTCCACAAGATGCTGGCGAATATAGGCCACGACAGCCTTCATATTGTCGTAATAGCGGTCGGCTGCGGGCTGGTCGCTCTCTCCCTGGTGCCAAACAAGGCACTTGATGTCATAGTCTTCGGGAAGATTGGGCAGACAGTCGTCTATCTGCTGGCAGAAAGCCTTCAGCAGCGACTTCTTCCCTGCATCAGCACTCCAGTACCAGCCCTTTGTGCTGCTGGCACAAGCCAGGTCGATGGCCGTGCCGCCCATGGTCTGCTTGATGACATAGAAAGGCCGCTGCCACAGCTGTTCCAGCTGATGGTAGACCACGGCGTCGAAGCCCCAGCTGGCCTCAATCCCCGGCTTGGCCACACGGGGACTGAAGGGGGTGAAAAGCCCTGTGGCTGTCTCATAGTCGCCACTGCCATAGCTCCACTGGCAGTATTTATATTCCCCGATGGAGTCAGGAAGGTCGCTCACAGGCACCCGCCCGTCGGCATTCGACTGGCCTGCCACAAGGATGACAGGAACGTCCTGACGGGCCATCGCATGCCCCGCAGCCAACAGGAGCAGCAGGAAAAAGGCTATTCGTTTCATCGTTCTTGGTCTTTTTTAATGCCTTGGCTTGCAAAGCACCGCTTGAACTCACTCTCGAAATTGGGCGTCAGCACGTTCCGGCCCATGTTCTGGCCAATCTCCTCCATCGTCCAGAAGCGGCCACCGTCGAGTTCCTCAGCCGAAGGGCTGATGGCACCGTCGTAGGTGCAGCGGCTGACGTAGACCAGTTCTCGCTCTCTGGCACTCTCAAACACATATTTGCCAACAAACTCCGGGGTGAAGCTGCTGATGCCCAGTTCCTCACGCACCTCTCTTCGCAATGCCTCCTCGGGTGTCTCGCCATAGTCCACGTGGCCGCCCACGGCCGTGTCCCACTTGCCCGGCTGGATGTCCTTCCACGCGGGCCGCTTCTGCAAATAGATGTCGCCAGCAGCGTTAAACACGTGAAGATGCACCACGGGATGCAACAGGCGGGAACCACTGTGGCACTCGCCCCTCGTGGCTGTGCCTACCACCCTGCCGTCTTCGTCAACGACCGGGAATATCTCTTGTTGATTGTCCATCATTATCGATTAGCAACGGTGAAACAGCCAGAAACTATTGAGCCACGATTTTCCTCCCATTCACAATATAGAGGCGGCCACGGGTCATCACAGCCACCCTGCGGCCAGTAAGGTCGTAGACCACCGGAGCGCCTTCTGCCTTCATCACAGGAGCAGCGGCAATGCCCATCGGGTCTTCCTGCCAGTCCCAGCCCATCTGGAGCGTGGCCAGCTTGCTGCCCTGCTTTCCCTGCAGGAAAATCATCTCAGGAAGGTTGCCCTCAGCATCGCGGGCAAGGAACAGCTGCGACGGGGTGGTGCTTACAAACATGGAGGCCGTCACCGTGAACTTCGTGGGGCCGAAGGAGTTGTTGGTCAGCCCACTGGACGAATTGTCGCAGTTGGAAAGATCCTCCTTCTTTGCCTCATACGACACATTGCCCACCAGCTGATGGCCATAGCCGGGCACGTCGACAGCCTCATCGGTCGACTTGCGGTTCACCATGTTATAGTTGTCCCGCTGGTTCAACGCCGAGGTGTTATACTCCCACCTGTTGCCACCTAAGTGATGGTTGGAATAGATGCCGTTCGACTTGTTCCTGTAAGCCACGCAATGATGCACATAGTGCTGCGGGCAGAGGGCAGGACACTTGGTAGTGCCGCTGCCCATTCCCCAGCCACCTGCCTTGAAGCCGTTGCCGTCGCCTGCACTCTTAAACTCCGACGTGTTCCTGGCATCCTTCGCAGGCTGGTAGCCGTTATAGAACGCCCAGCAGTGGTCGAACTCCACAGCCGTAGCGCAGTTTATCAGGTCGAAGCCGTCGTCGCTGTTGCGCCAGGCACGACAGTTGCGGAACACGTTGCCCACGTCAGTGGTATGGGTAACATGACAGCCGAATCCGTCGACATTGCCCCCGTAGGTGCCCTCGCTGTAGTCGTCGTAGTTGTTGTAGGCATCGCAGTTCAGCACCAGATTGTGCGCCCCCGCCGTCTGATAGTAGCCTATGGCCATGTTGTCGTGCATGGCCAGATTCTCCACAATGCAGTAGGAGCCCTTCCTGGCCGATATGCACTCCGACTGCGTGTGGCCCGTGATACGCACCGGCACGCCAATGATGTCGAAGTTGCGCAGGTGCAGGTAGTTGGCTCCCAGGTAGAAAGCGGAGAAGCGATACTTCCCGTCCAGCTGAAGCGCCGAGAAGTCGAACACGGGACGCTCGCCGGGATAGCCCATGAAGCAGGTGCGCCTGGCGGCGGTGCCCCCCTTCTCCAGTGCAAAGACGTAGGCATAGGTGTTGTCTTTCTTCATCACCTGCTCATCGGTTACAGCATAGATCCCTTCGCGGAAATAGACCGTATCGCCAGCCACCACCTTCTTGTAGGCAGCTGGCAGCGTGGCCAGCGGAGCCTCGATGGAGCCCGCCGCAGCGTCATTCCCGTCGGGTGCCACATAGATCACCTTGGCCTGCACCAATAGCGGCATGGCCAGCAAGCACAGCAATAGCGTCTTTCCCATCAGCATTCTTTTTGCTGTCAGCCCACAGTTTTCAGTTTTCATCGATTAGTTTTTCTTCTTCTTTGATTAGTAATTCGTTTCGGTTGCAAAGTTACAAAGAATTCCCCAAACAGCGTTGAAAACTTGCAACTTTTCGTTGAAATATTGTATCGCAGGGGCAGACAAATAGTAAAAAAACAGAGTGAAGCCTTGCAAAAGAGTCCAAAGAGCCTTATAAAGAACAGAAAGAAAGCTTTTAAAACAATTTTCTCGACGTGAGAATTTATTTTCACGTCGAGAAAATAGATTTCCACGTCGTGAAATAGTATTATCACGTCGTGGAAATAATTACAGATGCCATTATAAGATGTTTTTAAAGCCTTCTCTCTACCATTCCTTGGCCTTATCACAGAATGATTTTCTTCTTCATTTACTTTAGACACCCCCGGTAATACTTTCAGGTATACCGGGGGTGTCTTTTTGGTGTGAAATCTTCGGAAACCCGCATAAAACTGCGTAAAGGCGAAGATTTCCACTTTCCACTTTTAGGTTTTCTTTTTTGTCGGTGATGGGCCAGATGCCATGAAAGGCGTCAACAATCTGGGCATGCATCATGATGCCCAATGAGCATAGGCATGCCAACAAAAGAAGTCTTCTCATCGTGCTGGTATTACGTAGAACTGACGATTGGGCTTGAAGTCGAGCATCCACTGGTCGAGGATGATATGGTCGTCGAGGGCCTTGATCTTCAGCGTGTGAGGGCCTTCCTTCACCTTGACGGGGGTCTGCTTCAGGGCCTGACCGCGCAATACGCTCTGTTTCCAGAAGTCGGAACGGAATTTCTCCTTGAGCGAGATGACAACGGGCTCCCCGCCATCAAGGGTGAGCTGATAGCGCAGGTCGCCACGGTCGTTGGGCTGCGTGGGAATCATGGCGGTATAGAGCACGGCATCGCCCTCCTGCCGGGTCTCAAACTCGTAGGTCACCTCGCAGCCCTTGGGAATGGCAACGGCATTCATGGAGTGGCCCAGCAGCTGGATGGGGCCTCCCCCTGCCCCCTCCAAAGAGAGGGGGGATGATGACTGGTAGTGGCAGGCATTGCGGGCAACGGCTTTGTCGGGGAACACGGGGTGGGTGAGGTAGAAGCCATAGCCTGACGGCTTGTCCTCTGAAGGCAGGTAGGGCAGGATGGGCGGATTGAACACGTTGAGATCGCGAGGCATCATGTTCATGATGCCCTTCCACTTGCCTCCAGAGAGCGAGTCGTTGTAATATGCGGTGAGCCGCTGTATGTCGCGGTAGGCATGCATGGCACGGGCGGCATGCTGAAGCATGTAGTGCTCACGGCCTTCCATCTGCTTGTCGGTCTGACCCTGATACTTTGAGCGGGCCATTTGCGCCTCCAGCATCTTTGCGGCCATGGCACGGGCGGCAAACACGGGGTACTTCACGGCAGCGAAGTAGGCATCCTTCAGTTCAGGGCGTATCAGCTTCTCTGCCTCCTGCACCTCCAGGCAGATGTGCTCGTAGGCAGAGAGATAATGCCAGGCTTCGTTGTCGAACTCGGTGAGCGAGAACTCGGTGTCGACAACCTGCGAACGGCCACGGGGATAGGCTTTCCTGTCGGCCAGCTCTACCTGAGTCCAGCCCATGAACTCCGGCTTGCGGATGCCGCACAGACGGTACAGCTCTTTCATGGCAGGAAACAGTTTCTTTCCAGCCTGCTCACCAAACTGCGTAGAGAGCCAGTTCTGCAGATGCTCCTCGAGTGTAACCACTCCCCTCCCTCTCAGGGAGGGGCTGGGGGTGGGTCTGCTGGGAGTGGGTCTGCTGCTGGAGGTGAGCCCCTCAATATTCCACGCCATATCCAAGAACAGCTCCAGGTCGTAGGCCGCTACCTTCGGGTCGTGTACATTGACAATCCACAGCTTGCGGCAGTTGTGGTCGTAGGCGGCCTTCATCTCGTTGTAGATCAAGCCCGGCTGGGTGGTGGTGAGCCACAAGTAGTCATGCGGACGGCCCCAATAGCTTAGGTGGTAGTAGACGCCGCCGCCACCACTGCGCCGCTGCTGCTCTTCGTCGGAGAGACGGGTCATGTAGCCGTAGTTGTCGTCGCACCACATCAGCGTCACGTCGTCAGGCACGCGCAGTCCGCTTTCCAGAATCTCCAGCACTTCCTTATAAGGAATAAAGACCTGCGGCACACGTTCCACCTCCTTATTATAATACTTGCGGATGAGCTCGCGCTGGTCGTCAATGACCTGCTGCAGTCCCTCCAGTTTCTCCTGCTTGGTCTTCACGCCCTCCATAGAGCCGTCGTGAATGCCGCGCATGCCGATTGTAAAGAGCTCTTCGCTGCCTTTCACCTCTTTCAGCCGCTCTATCCAGTACTGCTGCACCTGCTCACGGTTGGTGATGTAGTTGTAGGCACCGCGCTTCTCATGATCCCACTCGGCCACATTGTTGCGCAATAAAGGCTCGCAGTGGCTGGTGCCGATGAGAATGCCGCACGAGTCGGCCATCTCCTTGTTGCCAGGGACGGTGAAGAAGCCCGGAGTGCCGGTGTGCATGGCTGGCCAGATGGCGTTGGCACGCAGGCGGAGCAACAGCTGGAAGATGGCCTTATAGGTCTTAGGACCAAAGACCCCTCCCAGCCTCCCTGGAACCCCTCCCAGCCTCCCCGAAGGGGAGGAGGGGCTGGTGCACCCTGATTCCGCTAGGTCCTCTCCCCCTTCGGGGGAGTCGGAGGGGGTATTCCACGCCCAGTTGCGCAGGCTCCAGTCTTCGTCGTTGATGAAGATGCCACGATATTCCACCGAGGGGGCCTGCAGGGTGCGGGACGTCTCGTTGAAGACAAGGCGCGAACGGCGTTCGGGCACCACGTCGCCCCACCACACCCACGGCGAGACACCCGCCATGCGGCTCAGCTCCAGGATGCCGTAGGCACAGCCACGTCCGTTGCTGCCCACCACAAGCAGCTGACGGCCTGCCGTTCCCACATAGAAGGCATCAAGACGGCCCAGCAGCGAGTCGACAGGCACACCCATCTTCCGCAATTTGCCTGCAGCGCCAGGGTTCTTGTCAAGCTGGTGGATGCAGATGGTGCCGCTTTTCGAGGCCACAGCCCTGTGGCCCGTGACCTGCTGCATGTCCTGTGAAAACATGTCGAGGGCAATGCCGACCACAGGAGCCGACTTGCCCTCAACCTGATAGCTGACAGGGGCGGTGCCGTCGTACCAGACCACGTCGGCGGCATTCACGGCAGAACTGCCGACCACAAGGGCCAGCATCATCATTGATAGTCGTTTCATTTCTGATTAGTATGTGTAGTTTGTTCTGTTTCAGTAGTCAGTCCTGTTCCTCTTCGCCATCGAAGGCCAAGTCGGCCACAGGCAGCTGGCGGTCGATGGCCGCATGGAACGAGATGATGCTCTCGCTACGTGCCAAGCCCAAAGGCTGCAACTGGTCGTGGATGATGTTGAGCAGATGGTGGTTGTTGGCGGCATAGAGCTTCAGGAACAGGTCGTAGTTGCCGGTGGTGTAGTGACATTCCACCACCTCGGGTATCTCCTTCAGCTTTTCTACCACCTCGTCGAACGACGAGGGGTTCTTCAGGTTCAGGCCAACGTATGCACAAGTCTCGTAGCCCACTTTCTCAGGGTCGATAATGAACTGGGAGCCTTTCAGGACACCCAGATTGGTCAGTTTCTGTATGCGCTGATGGATAGCGGCACCACTGACATCGCAGATTCTTGCCACCTCCAGGAAAGGGATGCGTGCATCGTCGGCAATGAGCTTGAGGATTTGCCGGTCCAACTGGTCGAGTTTTTGATTTGCCATGAAGAATTCTTCTTTATACTGCGTGCAAAGGTAAAGAGATTTTTTGAATAACGCAACAATTCGTTACGAAAAAAGCCCTTTTCCTGCTATTCACTTATTTTTTCGGTAGCAGAATAGTTGATTCGCAAGGCAAAAGACTGTTGCAAGGCTTTCTTCACATCGGACACAACACCCATGGGCACATCGCGGTCGGCCTTGATGGAAACGGTCATGCGGGCCTGGTCGTCCTCGCCCATCTGCTGCCGTTCGTGGGCAATGAAGTCACGAATGGCCTCAATGGTGGTCAGCTGGTCGTTCAGTTGCAGGCAGAAGACTTCGCCACGCTCTGAGACGTAGGTGGGGCCGGAATGGGGCGAAATCGGACGGCCAATATAGATGTAGCACACTGCCGACTTGTGGCCCAGTTTCTGCAGTTCCTTGCCCTGGGGCACCACATAGCTCACCTTCGGCTCCACATTCCGCATGTGGGTGACAATCATAAAGAAGAACAGAACGGTGAAGATCAGGTCGGGCAACGACGAGGTGTTCAGTTCGGGAACGGTATGGTTACGTTTTCTGAAAAGCGTTTTCATTGGCCACCTCCTTCCTCTGTAGGCACTGCCTCGCTGATGCGCTGGGGGAAGACCATGCCCAGCACGTCCTGCTCTTCGGCTGAGCACTGCCTGAGCCCATGGCCAAAGGCACGAAGAGCCAGCCGATGGCGCAAGCGGACGTAGGCTGCCACAATGGCGTTCTGCATCTGGAAATAGGCATTATAGCTGGTCTGGCGGTCGACCTGAATGGAAAGAATATGGCGGTCGCTCACTTCCGTCAGTCCGAGAAGATGGACTTCACGCCTGCTCTTTTCCGGCAGGGCGGGGTCGTTCTGGTCGTTGGCCACAAACTCAGCCACGCGGTCGGTCAGTTCACTGGGTGTCACGGCTTGGCCGTCGAGCGTCAGCACGTCATGGGAGTCGATGGCAATCTGCATCACATTGCGTTTCTTCACCAGCAGCTCCTGCACCACCAGACTGTCCTGCGGCGACGGCAACTGGCGGGGAAGGCCCTTGTCGGTGTCCATGGAAGAGGTCACAAGAAAAAAGATCAACAGCATGAACGAAATGTCTGCCGTTGATGTGGTGTTCAGACTTGGCACTCTTCTCTTAGGACGTTCAAACATCTTTCTGGGGCTTTTGGCTTTCGGCTCTTGGCTTCCGGCTCATCGTCAGATGGATTCTACGGCTCAATCCCGACATGCCAAAGGCCACGCCCAGGACAGCCACAAAAATCAGGAACAACGAAGTGTAGATGAGCATGTCGCTCACTCGAAGCCATAAGGCATCGGCGTAGGTCTTTCCATTGATGACAATAGGTGTGGTATTGGCCAGCAGGCAGGTCACAGCCAATGTCAGCACGAGCAGCGCAAAGGCAATCCATGCCGGCAGCGTGCCGCCTTTCCACAAACGGCTGGGCGACCGCAGCATAGACCACAGCGTCAAACCTACGGTAATGGCCAGAAGGACATAGACCGTCCACAGCAGCAGGTCTACGAACAGCGGGTACTCATAGAATCTCATGCCTGACGCAGTTTTCTTTTCATGATGATGTCAAGCAGCGTGATGGCCGATTCCTCCATCTGCGACGTCAGATGCTCTATCTTTGAAAGAATATAGTTGTAGAACACCTGTAGGATGAGGGCCACAATGATGCCGAAGATAGTGGTGATGAGAGCCACCTTCATGCCCGAAGCCACAATGGTGGGGCTGATGTCGCCCGCCTCCTGAATCTGGTCGAAGGCCATGACCATGCCTATCACCGTGCCCAGGAATCCCAGCGACGGCGCAATGGCAATGAAGAGCGTGATCCATGAGCATCCTTTCTCAAGCTTGGCCGACTGAACCGAACCATAGCTCATGATGGAACGCTCTACCACGTCCATGGCCTCATCGGCATGCATCAGTCCCTGATAGCAGATGGAAGCCACAGGGCCACGGGTGTCGCGGCACAGCGTCTTCGCAGCCTCTATGTCGCCCGCCTCCACTTTCTTCTCTACATCGGCCAACAGGCGCTTGGCGTCAATCTCGGAAAGGGTCAGGTAGATGATGCGCTCAATGCAGAAGGCCAGTCCCAAGACCAAGGCCAGGGCCACCAGCGACATGAAACCAGCCGTTCCTTCCACGAACTTGGTCTTCAGCTGCTGATGGAAGCCACCACCTTCGGTGGCCATCTGCTCAATGGCTGCCATGTCGTCCTCGCCAATGAGTTCCTCTATCGAGGCTCCTGCCAGCGTGTCGGCCACTGCTGCCGAGTCCGTCTGTGCCCAAGCCGACACGGCAATGGTCAGCAGAAAAGCCAGCAGCGGTATGATGCTCAGTATTTTCTTCATTTCTTCAGCAGCGAGGCCACATAGAGAATCACGACGGCACCCACGATGGCCGTACCCAGCTGGCCCAGCAGGCCGCCCCACTCAATGCCGAGCTGACCAAACAGCCAACCGCCCAAAGCACCGCCAAACAGGCCTAGCAGCAGATTCATCAGGAAGCCGAAGCCACCACCTTTCATTAACTTGCCAGCACAGAAGCCAGCCAGACATCCAATAATAATTGAACCAATAATTCCCGTCATAATCTTACTAATGTTTTGATTTATCGGCTGCAAAGATAGAAAATAATTATGAATTATAAATTATAAATTAAAATTATTTGTATCTTTGCAGCGCGTAATCACAAAAAAGATGGAACAAAACAAGATCAACGAGGTGTTGCTTCGCAACGTGGGACTGCTGGCGAAGCAGACCGGACGCGAAGAAGAGATGATGCCCAAGGGCTCGGCACCACTGCCCGATGTCGATGAGGTGCGACAGATTGTAAGTCTGGTGAAGAGCATTATCTTCACCGACTATTTTTATAAGCGACAGCCGGAAGAGCAAATCCGTTCGTTCTACATCGGCGGAAACATGGAAGAGCTGTACACCCTGCTCAGACGCCAGATTGCCCGAGGACTGCAGTTCTGTGAGGAATGCTGCGAAGAGGACGTGCTGCCCACAGCCGAAGAAATGACTTTGCAGTTCATTGACCACCTGCCAGAGGTAAAGCGATTGCTCTACACCGACGTGGAAGCCATGTTCCAGAACGACCCCGCCGCCACCAACTACGGTGAAGTGATCTACTGTTATCCTGTGGTCAATGCCATGACCCATTACCGCATTGCCCATGTGCTGCACAAGATGCAGGTGCCCGTCATTCCCCGCATCATTACCGAGCAGGCCCACTCGAAAACAGGTATTGACATTCACCCGGGTGCCACCATTGGCGAGAATTTTGCCATTGACCACGGCACGGGTGTGGTTGTGGGTGAGACCTGCATCATCGGCCACCACGTGACGCTCTACCAGGGTGTGACGCTGGGTGCCAAGAGCTTCAAGTATGATGCCGACGGCAACATGCTCAACGTGCCGCGCCACCCCATCATTGAAGACCACGTGACCGTCTATTCCAACGCCTCTATCCTGGGGCGCATCACCATTGGTCACCATTCAATAGTGGGAGGCAACATCTGGGTAACCCATGACCTGCCTCCCTACTCACGCCTCCAGCAGTCGAAAGCCATTGACACGGCCTTCCAAGGAGGACTTGGTATTTAATCTGGTATTAACGCTTTGCGCCAACCACGAACTTCTTTCCTTTGCTCACATAGATGCCTGGCTGCAAATGCCGGGCATTTGTTTGGCGACCGCTCAGGTCGTAGACAGCAGCAGGAAGGTCGGAAGAGTGCATGGTGACGGCATTCACCCCGGTCTCCTGCGTGATGGAGCGATGGCGCAGGGCGGAGCGCACGGCGTAATAGGCCGGTTTCTTTGAAAGACCTGCCGTGTAGAGCAACGGATTGGATGCCTCGCGCCAGCTGTCGTTGTCCTTCAGGCCCCAGATCAGCATGTAGGGGCAGTTGTCGTTGTTGAGCATCACGTCGGTAATGACACGGTAGTTCACGGCCTGCTCCTCAAGATTCTGAGCCGAGGTGGAAGGAATGCCCATGTCGAGTTCGGTGATGACACACTGCAGTCCTGCCTCAGCGAAACGGCGGAAGGTGTTGTCGAACTTGGCCGAGTCGAGTTTGCCGACGGAGAAATGACACTGTAGTCCTACTCCGTCAATGGGAATGCCGGACTTCTTCAGACGCATGGCCAGGTTGTAGAAGGCCACCGACTTGGCCTTGCCCTGTAGCTCAACATCGTAGTCGTTCAGGCAAAGCAGCACATTGGGGTCGGCACGATGGGCAAAGACGAAGGCCGAATCGATATAGTCTTCACCAATGGCACGCAGCCAGACGGTCTGCCGCAGGGTATAGCCTTCAGGATTGGTGCGAATGATGGTCTGGTTGTCGTCCAGACATTCGTTCACCACGTCCCATTCCATGATTTTCCCCTTGAAGTGCTTCACCACGTTGGTAATGTGGTCTTCCAGAATCTGCAGGGCCTCCTGGCGGCTCCAGTTCTTGTCGTTCTTCTTTCCATCCTCGCTGAGCCACTGGGGCTGCTGGGTATGCCACACAAGGCAGTGGCCCCTCATCTTCATCTGATGACGCTGGGCAAAGCCCACCAGGTTGTCAGCAGCCCAGTAGTTGAACTCACCACGGTTGGGCTGCAGGTTTTCCATCTTCATTTCGTTTTCGGCAACCAGCAGGTTGAACTGAGCCGCAATCTCCTTGGTCTCGCCCAGGTTCTCGTTGGTGATGTCGTTTTTCCAGGTCGAGATGGCTGTACCGATGAGCTTCTGGCTCTTCTGGGCATATTCCCTAAGCGATGTCTTGTCGGTATTGTCACTGATGCCGTCGTCGTAGTAAGCACCCATGGTGGACACGGGCTTGTCTGGGTCATCAGGATCGTCAGGGTCGTCAGGATCGTCGGAATCGGCCAGGGAAACGAGGCACAGCACCACGGTGAACACGCCGTCCTGCTCTTTCTCCACAATTTCCCAGGTGTATTTGGCAGGCTTCTGCAACTGGAAATGCCAGTCGCCAGCCTTCACGTCCTTGCTATTGGCACTGAGTAGCACGTATTCCTGTCCCACCTTCGGGTCGGCATTCTCGTCGATTACCACCTGAATGTACGGCATCTTGCTGCTGGTCGAGAAGTCTTCCGTCATGTCCGAGTACTTCACGCTGCCAGCCACATGAAGCTGGTCGGCATCTGTTGCTCCGATCTTGAAGCGCAGCACCGAAGCTGGGTGCAGTACCAGATGGGCGTTCTTTGTGGTGGTGACATAGTTCTTCAGCGTGAGCACCCCCACTCCACCGTCGCCGGGTTCTATCGTTCCGTAGTTGTCTACGGTTCCGGCAATGCTGCCGGTTCCGCCCAGCAGACCTTTTCCGAATACATAGGCAATAGGCTCCGTCTCAGTGGGTCTTGCTCCCAGGGCTCCACGCAACTTCTTGCTCTCAGCCTCGGCACGGTCGTTGCAGACCAGCAGCTTTCCCCCCAACACACGGAGGGCACCACTCAGATAGTTGTTGTTGCCCGTCAGGCGGTAGGTGCCCGTTCCTTCCTTGATGAGTCCCACAAGCGTCTTGTCACTGTAGCCGCTCGGGGCAATGGTGCCTTCCAGCACGGCATCGGTGTTGAGGCAGCCCACAAGATAGTACGACGTGCGGTCGGTCTTCATGTAGCCCTGCAGGGTGGAGCCTTGTTCCATCTGCAGTTCTCCCAGACGGAAGCCACAGGCATTGGCATTGTTGGCCTCGTTGCAGAGGATGGCTCCGTTGTGTACCGTCACCCGGCAGTTCTGCAGGGTGTTGTTCAGTTTTCCGTTGTTGATGCAGTCCTCGATGTTCTCTGGCGAGAAGACCTTGCCACCATGGGCCAGCACCACGTTGAAGGAGCCAGCCTTGGACGAGTTTTCCTTGAACGGCCAGATGTGGGCATCGCCCTTGAAGCTGTTCCAGTTGGCCCACGTAGCACCGCTCTTCGTACCGAGGTAGCAGCGTTCGCCGCCTGCATAGAGATTGATGGTGCCCGTACCGGCAACGGTCGACGTGAGATAGCAGTAGCGTGCCAGCTTCACGTCGACGGTCTTGCCTAATGCCACGGGGATAGACTTGCTGTAGGTGATATAGCTGGACGAAGTGTTGTCGCCCTTGTTCACGCCATTCTCATCAAGTCTTGTGTCAATAACGGTGTTCTGCGCCTGAACAGCGCAAACAAAAGTCAAGCTTAAAAGAAGAAATAATTTTTTCATTCTGCAAAGGTACGGCAAAAAAGCGACACACGCCGTGTCCGGATGTGTCGCTTTGTTTTCTATTTGTTGCATTACTCAGCCTTGAAACGATAGGACTGGCCTGCCACGGTCTCAACATCATATTCGTAGACCTTGCGCAGGGGCAGCAGCTGGAAGTCGCTGAGTTCGGGAGAATGCAGCGGCTGGCGTATCTGTGCCGGTTGCAGCAGTGTGTTCGGACAAGCACCTGTTGCAGGCTTCAGCCCTTTGCCTTTCAGGGGCACGTAGGAACGCAGGCGCAGCGTGCCGCCCAGGGTGGAACGCACGGTTACCTTGCTGAGCTGGCCCTTGCTCCACTGCTCGTCGACCTCAAAGCCACCACGGGCACGCAGTCCCTTCACCTGACCCTCCGTCCAGTCGTCGGGCAGGGCTGGCAACAGGTGAACAGCACCGTCGTGGCTCTGCACCAGCATCTCACAGATGCCAGCCGAAACACCGAAGTTACCGTCAATCTGGAAAGGTGGATGAGCATCAAACAGGTTGGGATAGGTGCGCCCGTCAGGATAATCCCTCATCTTCGAGTCATCGGGCAGCAGATGCAGCATGTTCTTGATAATCTTGAAGGCATGGTTGCCGTCGAGCATGCGTGCCCAGAAGTTGGTCTTCCAGCCCAGACTCCAGCCCGTGGCCATGTCGCCGCGCTGGTTCAGCGTGTTGGCGGCGGCGGTGAAGAGGTCAGGATGGCTATACGGTGAAATCTGATTCGACGGATACAAGCCGTAGAGATGGCTGATGTGGCGGTGTTCGTCCTTCGGGTCATCGGCGTCGATGAGCCACTCCTGCAGCTGGCCGTAGCGCCCTATCTGCATAGGAGGCAGTTTTGAGATTTGAGCCTTGAGACTGGAGATTTCAGCATCGCTCTTCCCGAGGACTTTCGCCGCCAGCATGGTCTGCGAGAGCACGTCGAAGCAAATCTGGTTGTCCATGGTTGAGCCGGCACACACGTTAGTTCCCTTGCCGGCCGGGCCATGTTCGGGCGATACGGTAGGCACGGTCATCAGCCAGCCGGCGGCCTGCTTTATCACACCACTGTCAGGATAGACCTGCATGTAGTCCAAGAGGAAGTCGGCGGCGCCCTTCATCACGGGATAATAGTCGCTGAGGAACTGCTTGTCGCCCGTGTAGAGGTAGTGTTGCCATAGATGTGTGGTCAGCCATGCGCCGCCTGTGGGGAACATGCCCCATTGCGTGCCATCGATGGGACCGGCAATGCGCCACAGGTCGGTGTTGTGGTGGGCCACCCATCCCTTGCAGCCGTACATCGTCTTGGCAGTCACGGCTCCCGTCTCGCTCAGGTCCTTGATCATCGTGAATAGCGGCTGCTGCGTCTCGGCCAGGTTACCGACAAGGGCGGGCCAGTAGTTCATCTCAGCGTTGATGTTGATGGTGTACTTCGAGTCCCACGGCGCGTTCATCTTGTCGTTCCACACACCCTGCAGGTTGGCGGCCTGTCCGCCTGGCTGGCTCGACGAAATGAGCAGGTAGCGGCCGTACTGCATCATCAGTGCCACCATGTCGAGGTCGGTGGGGTTCTCAGAGAAGGCGGACACACGCTGGTCGGTCTCAAGCGACGAGGCAGCGGTCTTGGGCAATGTCAGCGACACGCGGTCGTACTGCTCCTTGTATTTCTTCACGTGGGCATCGAACAGCTTCTTGTAAGGCTTGCCATAAATAGAGGCCAGTGTCTTGTTGTTCTTCTTTACGGGACTGACGCTGACGTCGTGGTAGTTGACGAAGTTGGTGGCGGCTGTGATGTAGAGCGTGGCAGTGGTGGCATCGTCTATGCTCAGTTTGTCAACACCACGCTTCACCTCACCGTCAGTCTCCACTAAGATGCGGCACTCGGCTTTTAGGCCGGCCGGAATGCCCTCCTGCTCTACGCCGTCGACAACCGCTGCCAGTTCATTGACATTTCCGTTAATTCCTTCATGGGATGATACCGTAAAGACGTTGGATTTAAGTTGGCTGTCGAAACTCATGTCAAACTCCAGCTCCTCCTTTTTGCTGGCCTTCAGTTGCATGACGATGACGTTGTCGGCCTGCGAGGCGAAGACTTTGCGCTCATATTTCACTCCCTTATATATATAAGATGTGGTGGCGACGGCATCAGCCAGGCTCAGTTCGCGACGGTAGTTGGTTACGTCCTTGTGGCCCAACGACAGCTTCAGGCTGCCCAGGGGCAGGAAACGCATGCCGTGTGGGCCTTTGATGAAGTGACGGTCGATGAGTTTCGTGGCTTCCCGCTCCTTGCCGGCATAGATGAGGCGCCGCACCTCATCGAGGGCGACGAGTGACTCGGTGGAGTTGTTGCTGTGGGGCGAGCCGCTCCAGAAGGTCTCTTCGTTCAGCTGAATCTCTTCGGTGTCAGTGCCGCCGTAGACCATGGCCCCCAGGTGACTGTTGCCAATGGGCAATGCTTCCAGCCAGTGTTCGGCAGGATGGCTATACCAAAGGGTGTGCGGTTGGGCCGATGTCGTGAGGACGACAGCGACAGTGGCAATAAGGAATGAAAGGATGCGCTTCATGGTTGTCTGCTTTTAGTTATGGATTTTGGTGCAAAAGTACGAAATAATTATGAATAATGAATTGTGATTTGTGAATTATTTTGTACCTTTGCACAAAATTGCTAAAGAAAAGAGATACAATGACAAACTTTAAGGACCTGGCGCAACTGCGCCGCTCGCATCGGAAGTTCACCGGCGAGGAGATTGAAGCTGAAGACGTGAGGCTCATCATGCGGGCCGCACTGATGGCTCCTACCAGCAAGGGGCAGCGTGCATGGCAGTTCGTAGTGGTGGATGACAAGATGGACCTGGAGAAACTCTCCGATGCCAAGGACATGGGTGGACAGCTTATCAAGGGCGCCGCTATGGCCGTGGTGGTGCTGGGCGACCCCATGGAGAACGACTGCTGGGTGGAGGATGGCTCCATTGCCGCTATCAGCATGCAGTATCAGGCTGAGGAACTGGGACTTGGCTCCTGTTGGGTGCAGATGCGCGGACGCGGTCTTAGCGACGGCACCTCGGCCGACACCGTCATACGCGGCATCCTCGACATTCCCGAGAACTACAGCGTGCTCTGTGTCGTCGCTTTCGGCCACAAGGCTGACGAGCGCAAGCCGCAGAACGAGGATAAGCTGAAGTGGGAGAACGTCCACATCGGCAAGTTCTGAACAATAACCGTTAACCAATAACCGTTAACCAATAACCGTTAGACGTTAACCAATAACTGTTGAAGCCGTGAATGTTGTCTTTGTAGGCGCTGGGCGTTTGGCCACGCAGTTGTCGAAGGCACTATGTGCCAAGGGCCACACCATAGCGGCGGTCTATAGCCGCACGATGGACAGCGCCGCCGCTTTGGCCACTGTGGTCGGTGGTTCTGCCACCGACAGCATCGCTGCCCTGCCCCTTGATGCCGATGCCTACATCGTGGCCGTCAAGGACTCGGCGTTGCCCACACTCATCGACCAGCTGAAGGAGGGTAGGGAGGAGCGCCCTGTGTTCCACACCGCCGGCAGTGTGCCCATGTCGGTGCTCAGCCAGCTGCGTCACTATGGCGTCATCTATCCCATGCAGACCTTCTCGAAGGAGCGTGACGTAGACTTCGCACATCTGCCTTTCTTCATTGAAGCCAGCGACGACCTGGCGCTGCAAGTGGCCACCGAGCTGGCGACCTCAGTGAGCGACAACGTGCGCCAGATGAGCAGCGATGAGCGCCGCCACCTTCATCTTGCCGCTGTCTTCGCCTGTAATTTCTCCAACCACTGCTACACGCTGGCTGCCAACATCTTGGAGCGTCACGGCGTGCCCTTCAGCGTGCTGCTACCACTGATAGGCGAGACGGCACAGAAGGTGCAGACCATGCACCCCCGTGAGGCGCAGACCGGCCCCGCCGTGCGCTATGATGAGAACGTCATTGCTGCCCAGATGCAACTGCTGGCCGACCAGCCGCTTATGCAGCAGGTCTATGAAGTGATGAGCCGGAGCATTCACGAGAACAGTGACCAATAACCGTTAAGCAATGACCAATAACCGTTAAGCAATAACCGTTAACCGCTCTTTTACTCCTTCTATGATTAATTACGACCTCAAAAAAATACGTGCCATCATCTTCGACGTTGATGGCGTACTCTCGTGTGAGACCATCACCATGGGTGCCGACGGTGTTCCCCAGCGCACGGCAAACATCAAGGACGGCTATGCCCTGCAGCTGGCCATGAAACTGGGCCTGCGCATGGCCATTATGACTGGGGCTACTGTTGAGGCTGTCCGTGTTCGCTATGAGGCATTGGGCCTGACCGATGTGTATATCGGCTGTTCAGTGAAGATTGAGACCTACGATGCATTCCTGGCCAAGTATGGGCTGAAAGACGAGGAGGTGATGTACATGGGCGACGACATTCCTGACCTGGAGGTGATGCGCCGTGTGGGTTGCCCCGTCTGTCCCAAGGATGCCTGTCCCGAAGTGAAGGAGGCGAGCATCTACATCAGTCACCGGCGTGGAGGCATGGGCTGTGTACGCGACGTCATAGAGCAGACCCTGCGTGCTCAGGGCCTCTGGCAGATGAACGCCACCGCTTTCGGGTGGTGACGTATTTACGAGTCATTTACGTTTCATTGATGGACATTTGCGTTACGCCGTAGGCGAAGCCTCCCTATGCGTAACAAGTCTTTTGGAAAAGTTATAGCCCATGTTAGAAAACCTTCAAAAATACCGCATTATTCTGGCGAGCAACTCACCGCGCCGTCGCGAACTGCTCGCTGGCCTCGGCATCAGCTACGAGGTTCACACCCTGCCTGGCATTGACGAGAGCTATCCCGCCGACCTGCCTGTGGAGCAGATAGCCGAATACATCGCCACCGAGAAGGCTGCAGCCTATCAGAACCAGATGGCCGCCGACGAGCTGCTTATCACTGCCGACACCATTGTGGTGGTAGCCGGCGAGGTGATGGGCAAGCCCCACGACGCCGATGATGCGCGCCGCATGCTGCACAAGCTGAGCGGGCGCACGCATCAGGTGATAACGGGTGTGTGCCTGACCACCCAACAAAAGCAGAAGCGCTTCTCAGTGACTACCGATGTCACTTTCAAAGCGCTCACTGATAAGGAAATAGATTATTACATTGCCACATACCGCCCTTATGACAAGGCTGGTGCCTATGGCATACAGGAGTGGATAGGCTATATCGGTGTGACAGGCTTGAAGGGCAGCTACTTCAATGTCATGGGACTGCCCGTACAGCGCATCTACACCGAACTGGACAAGATGTAAGCCTGCGCCCCCTCTCTTTACGAGCGAGGGGGACGGAGCTTATTCCTCCACGTAGTCAGCCAGTCCTTCAGCCTCCTCGTCAGGGTCGGCGGAGCCGAGGTCCATCATCGTGCTGTAGTTGTCCTCGGTAATCTCGTCGTCGTTGGGCTCGTCAATCTCGACATCGTCTTCGTCGGGCTTGTTGAATGTGTCCTCAATCTCCACATCCTCATCCTCGTTCTCCTCGTCGTCGCTGTAGCTGTTAATCTTCATGCGGGGCTTCTCGGTCTCAGGCTTCAGCTTGGCGAAGATGGCCTCCACCCATGTTCCTTTGGGCACCTCCAGCACGTCGAAGCCGTCAGCCAGCTTCTTCTCATACAGGCCGCCTTTCTTGTGCAGACGGTCCTTGGGAAGCGTGGTGGTGGAGATGTCGAAGCCACTCTCGATGATGTCCTTGATGCTCTGCGACAGCGAGTCCCAACCACCGCCGAAGTTGCGGTCGAGCACCTCGACAAGCTTTGCGGCCGTGATGTGGCGGATGTTCTCGTAGGTCAGGTCGGTGACACGGCTGATGGGGCGCTTCTTGATGGCCCACGTCACCTTCTGGTTGTCGTCCAGCTTCACCTGGCCCACCTTGTAGCCCAGGTTCTCATATTTCTGAATGACCAGCTTAGAGTCGGTGTTAATCTCCTCAACGGTAAAGGCTGAGCGGATGATGTCAACGTAGTGCCGCAGGTTCTCTTTCACCTCGGCGTCCTTCTCCGCGTTTTCGCAGAGACGGAAGATGTCGTTTTCCTGAATGTCCCAAACGCTACTCTTGGTAAGGGTTTTCAGCGTAATTGCTTTTTTCTCTGATGATTGGCTCATAGATGTGTTTTCCTTTTTGTTTTATGGCTGCAAAAATAAGCACTTTATTTGTTATTTACAAGTTTTTTACCAATTATTTTTTTGTTGATTAAGCGAAATGCACTATCTTTGCCGAAAAAAGCAGGAAAAGCATGTCACAACCTTTAGCTGAGAGGCTTCGACCAACGACGCTCGACGACTATATCGGGCAGAGACACCTGGTTGGGGAGGGAGCGGTGCTACGCCGGATGATTGAGTCAGGGCGCATCTCGTCGTTCATCCTCTGGGGACCGCCGGGTGTGGGCAAGACGACGCTGGCACAAATCATTGCACGCCGGCTGGAGACACCGTTCTATACGCTCAGCGCTGTCACCAGTGGCGTGAAGGATGTGCGCGACGTGATAGAGAGGGCCCAGAAAGGGCGCTTCTTCAACTCGGCGTCGCCCATACTGTTCATCGACGAGATTCACCGCTTCTCCAAGTCGCAGCAGGACTCGCTGCTCGGTGCCGTAGAGCGCGGCATCGTCACGCTCATTGGCGCCACGACTGAGAACCCATCGTTCGAGGTCATCAGACCGCTGTTGTCGCGTTGTCAGGTCTATGTGCTGCAGCCATTGGAGAAGGACGACCTGTTGGAGCTGTTGCACAGAGCCGTCACCACCGACGTCGTTTTGAAGGAGCGCCAGATTGACCTGAAGGAGACGGGCGCCCTGCTGCGCTTCAGTGGCGGCGATGCCCGCAAACTGCTGAACATCCTTGAACTGGTGGTGGAATCGGCCCCAGAAGGCCCTGTCGTACTATCCGACGACATCGTCGTCGCTCGCCTGCAGCAGAACCCCTTGGCCTACGATAAGGATGGCGAGATGCACTACGACATCATCTCGGCTTTCATCAAGAGCATTCGTGGCAGTGACCCCGACGCAGCCCTCTACTGGATGGCGCGGATGATTGAGGGCGGTGAGGACCCACAGTTCATAGCCCGCCGCATGGTAATCAGCGCCAGTGAGGACATCGGCCTGGCCAATCCTAACGCGCTGTTGCTGGCCAACGCTGCCTTCGACACAGTGATGAAGATAGGCTGGCCGGAGGCTCACATCGCACTTGCGGAGTGCTGTGTCTATATGGCCACCTCGCCGAAGAGCAACTCTGCCTATCTGGGCATTGATGAAGCCTTGGCCAACGTCCGACAGACGGGCAACCTGCCTGTGCCGTTACACCTGCGCAATGCGCCGACGAAGCTGATGAAGCAGTTGGGCTATAGCGACGGCTACAAATATCCGCACGACTTCCCAGGCCACTTCACGCCACAGCAGTACATGCCTGACGACCTCGTTCGGCAGCGTTTCTGGCATGCGCAGCATTCACCGGCTGAGCAGAAGTTATACGAGCGAATGCTGAACTGTTGGGGTGACCGCTACAAGGAGGACTGACTAAAAAACTGATTGTTGGGTTGCTTGTACGTAAGAAACTTGACAGTTATCTTACATTCTTACATTCGCTATTGATAATCAGTGCTGAATGTAAGAATGTAAGATAAATGCAGGCATTTGCACTGTTCTGCCATCTACTTGCGCGCGAGGGCTACATGATGACCGTCTTTCGACCGTCAATGATGTAGATGCCTTTCGTGGGCGATGTGACGCGACGTCCGTCGAGGGTGTAGATGCCATTGGATGGACGGAGCTCAAGCTTGGAGTCGTCAATGGAGATGATGCCCGTAGGCTGACTGACATGCAATGTCAGAAGAAAGCAGGCCTGGCTGCCCTTCGGCGTAAAGGAAAAGGTGCCGCTGATAGGCTCGTCAAAGTCAATCTGGTGGGTGATGGTGCTGGGCGATGCATCGCGGGCGGGGAACACATAGGTGTTGGCATCGTAGGCCCGGCCGTTGACCTCGCTCAGGTAGCAACTTCCCCCATCGGCATTGGCATAGCCATAGAAATCGACCCTTGAGAATTGCAGCCCGGCGGGCAGGGTGAGCTTGTACTGGCGATTGGCCGAATACTTGATGGTGGCATAGCTGCCTGTGGCGGGTGCTCCCGTCTGGTTCATCTTAAATCCGCCTGAGAAGGTCCAGTCGCCGTTGGATGTCTGGCCACTGATGTCGAAGGCACTGTACTGTGACTCGCCCACGTTGATGACCTTGCCTTGCGCCTCGCCGCCTTCATACTGTGCGGCTGTGATGTCAGCCACGAGCGAGTTGAGGTACACCTCCAGGTTGGTATATCCCTCGTCGTTGAGCAGGTTGCCGTCGGCAGCGCTCTTGGGATTCAGACCATGGGCGGTCTCCCAGTCGTCGGGCATGCCGTCGTTGTCGCTGTCGGTGGGTGCCTCGGTACTGTTCAGCGTGGGCCATGCACTCCAGTCGCTGCCAGCGTTGCTGGGCTTGTTGTCGTTCTGGGTGTTGATGAAGCCGCTGCTAAGGCCCGTTCCGGTATGGCTGGCCTTGCCCTGGCGCGTGTCGCTGATGATCATCTCGTCGAAGCTGTCGCGGCTCTTCGAGCAGCCTACGTAGTCGAGCACCCGTTCGTAGGCCATGTCGGCCGTATGGGTGGTGGTATAGATAAAGGGCATGGGGTCGCTGAGCTTGATGCTATCCTTGGTGGCCTGTGTCCACGTGCCGTCGCAGCCGCTGCCGTCCACCTGGTCGATGATGCCTATCTGCCAGTTGTTGTTCGTCACGTCACTGTACTTTGAGTTTTTGTTGCCCGTGACATAGTATTTGCCCCACAGGTGCAGAGCAGGGGCGTAGGCGGGATATTCTTTGATGTAGCTGTTGGTGTGTATGCCGAGGCCGGCAATGGGCTTGCCTTTGGTACCAGTGGGTGAGCAGGGAAAGGGTTTGTAGTAGTTGTTGACGATGTTCACCGTCATGCCCTCGCCGCCGTAGCAGCCGTTGCCGCCAAAGTTGTAGATGACGTTGTTGCGCATGTCCATACGCTCGTCGAGCTGCGTGGTGGGACGCGGGCCAAGGCGCGGCGTGCGGCTGGTGTGGTGGGCGATGAGGTTGTGGTGGAACGAGGCACCGCTGCCGCCCCAGTTGCCGCCATAGCCGTGGGCACCCTTCGTGTGGCCACTGTTGACGAGGCTCTGGGCCACGAGACACCATTGCACGGTGGTGTTCTTGTTGCCGAGGACGCTGAGGCACTCGTCAATACTCCACGACACACTGCAGTGGTCAATCATCCAGTCCTGCTTGTCAAAGCCGCCGAAGCCGTCCCAGCCGTCAGCACCATCTAACTTCACGTTCTTGTTGCCCAGGCGGAAACGCATGTAGCGCACGATGACGTTGTTGCCGGAAATGTTGACGGGATAGTCGGCCACACAGATGCCGTCTCCAGGAGCCGTCTGTCCGGCGATGGTGGTGTTGCTGGGGATGGAGAGGGCCGACTCCAAGTGTATGGTGCCGGAGACGTCGAAGACGATGGTCTTGGCCCCCGCCTGCTGCAGGCACCAGCGCAACGACTGATAGCCGCTGTCCTTGAGGTTCTTCACGTGCAGGACCTTGCCGCCGCGTCCGCCTGTTACATAGCGTCCGAAGCCCTCGGCACCGGGAAAGGCGGGTGTCTGCTCCTGCTGCTGAGCCATTCCAATAGCTGTTGTGAGCAGCAAAACGATGGTGAGTAATGTCGTTTTAGTTTTCATTTTAAGTGGTTTGTATTTGTTTTCTAATGTTGTAAGTATGATACTATATATGTCCGCTTTTAAGCGATGACCCATTCCTCGGGGATGCGAGTGTCCACATTGAATTTTACGCCAATCTTCACGACCTTTCGCCCTGCAGTCTGATAGGGAAAGGCATAGCCCTTAGTGTCTATCTGTTCCAACGCTTCCTGAGCAGTCTGGTTTGTCTTGAATTCAAAGACATAGGTCGTGTCTGGCATCCACACTACCATATCGGTGCGGCCAGCACTGCATTTTACCTGTGTTCTGACATAGACGTTCAGCATAGAGAAAATTAGGTATAGGGTATACTCGTAGAACCCTTCAGCCGAGGCGGCTTCCGCCTGTTTCTTCTTGAAGCCTTCCACGTAGGGGATTCCCGTCATATAGGCCTTCAGCTCCTGCATGGCCAGCTCTACGTCTTTATTTCTCAGTGCGCGCCAAAACTTCAAGGCAAAGCCCATCTGTACGTCGGCACTCTTCAGACCTGTATAGGTAGGCATAAGCCCATTAACGTATCCGATGCGTACTTCCTGATTCGGAATTGACAGTGTATATGTCTCTGAATAGCGGTCGTAGTCTTTGATAGTCAGATAGCCACTCTGATAGAGCAGGGGCAAGGCATCCTCCATGTTCTCCGTAGGCTGGTCGAAGGCTGTTGCGGGCACTTCCAGTCGTTCCAACTGTGTGATGTCGGTATTGAAGTGCTTGAGCTGCCGGATGAGGAATGACGGGGTGCCGCTTTCGAACCACCAGTTGAATAGTTCGCGCTGCTGGAAAGCTTTCAGAAGACTGAATGGGTTATAGACACCCTCTGATGCTCTTGAGAAGTGGTAGCCGTCGTATTTCTTTTTCAGCTTGTCGTGCATCTCTTCGGCAGTTACTTCATGGATAGTTGCCAGTTGCTCAATGTCTTCCCACATCGCGGTGGTCAGTTCTTGTTCCGTGATGCCGCAGATAGTGGAAAATGCCGTATCCAGGGTGATGTTCGTCAGGTTGTTGATTGTGGAAAAGATGCTGAGCTGCGAGAACTTGGTGATGCCCGTGATGAAGCAGAATTTCACCATGGCCTCGCAGGCTTTCAGCGGCTGATAGAACTCCTGCATCACCTTGCGCATGGCATCCAGCTGTTCGGCCTCGTGCAACACCTCAAGCAGGGGGGCATCGTATTCGTCGATAACCACCACGACCTGCTTTCCTGTCTGCTCATAAGCCCTCCGTATCAGGTCGGTCAGTACGCTTCCGGGAGTCGTGGCTTCCTCGTCTTTCCCGTACTGCCGCGTGTATGGCTTCAGAAGAAACAGAATAGCGTCCCTCAGTTCTTTGGCGGTATCTCGCCCCTTAGTAGTGCTTAGGTCGAAGCGGAGAACGGGGTATCGCTTCCATTCCTTTTCCAACGCCATGATTTTCAGTCCTTCGAATAGTTCCTTCTCCCCAAGGAAGTAGGACTCCAGGGTAGAGGTAAGCAACGACTTGCCGAACCGGCGGGGACGGCTTAAGAATATGTATTTGGCGTAGTGCGTCATTTGCCAGACCAAGTCGGTCTTGTCCACATACACGTATCCTTCGCGGATGATTTCCGAGAAAGTCTGTATGCCTACTGGGTATCTTCGTCCTGTTATCATGCCTTGTGTTTTTGTTGCTTGGCGTTCATGATGGTCACGCCTTTATCTGTTCTATTTTGCAAGTGTGTTCTTTGGTCTTCTCATCGTAGCTGATGCCTACAAGGAGGATGTTGCCGCTGAATTGCTGCAGCACGTCGGGATAGTGGCGCTTTTTGATTTGGTCGATGGCGGTGTCAGAAGATTGGTTCCATTTCAGTTCGACAACCAGTGCAGGATAGCTGCCGTTGCGGCGGGGGGCAATCTGCAGATGGTCGAACAGTGCGCTGGCATCGCATGACTGGTCGTAGTAGGCGTAGAGCATTTTTGCTGCCGCTGTCTTTCCGAAGCGGCGCGGTCGTGTGACACAGGTCAGCATGGTGGCTGAACTGAGCGTAGAGTTGATGTAGGCTATCAAGCCCGTCTTGTCGACATACTCGCCGTTGGTGTATCGGGCAAAGCCATCGTAGCCTCTGTTGATGTAGACTCCCATGTGCGTTGTCATTTTAGGCTGGCGCTGCGTCAGCCTTGCGTTTGTGGCGCAAAGTTACGAACAAATTCTGAGACAGCCAAGAAAATAGACAAAAAAAGGCGGATGACTGCCTAACAGCAGTATCCGCCCTTGAACTTAGGGTTGGTACCCCTTAGTGTTTACTTGTTCAGCATCTTCTTGCCGTTCACGATGACGATGCCCTTGTAGTTGGCATCTACCTTCTGGCCGCGCAGGTTGTAGATAGCACCGTTAAAGGCATTCTCGGAAACAATAGTCTGGATGCCGGAGGTACCCTTCACGAGATAAATCTTTGTGATGTTTAGCGTGCCAGCCTCGGCGCACTGGAGGGCAGCCTGGTTGACAGCCACCTTGCCGGCCTCAAGCGTGCACTCAGCCTTGCTCTCGCCTGCGTTCACCCATGCCTTGGTCTCAGTTTTGTCAGCATACTGCATATACACCTGTGTGGCGAAAGTGGTAGGCTCAGCAAACTCGAAGACAATCTTCTCATACTCAGACCAGTCCTCGCCGCCAATCCATGCAGCCAGGCCACCCCACTGGACAGCATTGTAGGTGATGCTGCCGTCGGCGTTGTGCGTGTTGCTCTCTGCCTCGTTCCAGCAGCTGGTGAAGCGGTCAATGAGGTTGAGTGTTTCAGGCTCGGCCTCAGCTGTTGCAGGAGTAATCTCAATGCTGTAGACAAGGATGTTGCCAGTGCCAGAGTACTTCTGGAAGGTGTAGGTGCCAGCAGCCAGACCGAACTCGATGATGTTGGCATCCTCACAGAGCTTCATGTCAGAAGCCTCGTTGCCCTCGGCGTCCTTGTGGAAGTAGTTGGTGCCACTGACATTGATGATGCACTTGCGGTCGTTCACCAGAGCGGTGGGATCGTCGGCATTGTCATCAGCTTCAAGGTTCTTGCAGGAGTTCTTCGAGCAGATGACCTTCACGTTGACAGAGTCGCCCTCAGCCACCTGGAAGGTGATGTTGGTGTTGTTCATCTTGATGTAGCGGGTCTCACCGTCAATCTGATACTCGGGAAGAACGATGACGCTGAATTCTACATTCTTCACAAAGAAGTCCTTCTTGTCGGCACTGATCTCGCCGTTTACAATCTTATAGACTTCACCAGTGGTAGAAGTGGCTGTAGCCTCCTCGTCAATCTCGACATCACCACCGATGACCTTTATGGTCTTCTTCTCCTTGATGGGGTTCAGCACATAGACATCCTTCGAAATGCTCTTTGAGGTGAATGTCACGTCGCCGTTGGCAATCTTTGTGTAGGCGGTCACAGTGGCCGACTCAGTCAGTGTGAAGTTGTCGCCGGCAGCATCCTGCACATCAAGATAG
>JAEEGL013489877.1_pt1 | contig 44938 bp, 43 predicted proteins | sample 9134231 | NCBI WGS metagenome assembly JAEEGL01 (sample SAMN16246548, study PRJNA631951) | gut metagenome | biome: gut microbiome; feature: rumen; material: fiber-attached | host: Bos | place: Iran: Karaj | collected 2018-10 | reverse complement strand
ATTGGATCTGGTAAAACATCTCTTTTTACTGCTTGTCTCTTTCTCATTATATCCTCCCTTCAGTATATATACTAATTTTATTTTTTAGGTTTCTTAGCACCATATTTAGAACGACCTTGTTGTCTGTTTTGAACTCCTGCAGTATCCATAGTACCACGAATAATGTGATATCTAACACCGATTAAGTCCTTAACTCTTCCGCCTCTTACTAGAACAACACTGTGTTCCTGTAAATTGTGTCCGATTCCTGGAATATAGCAAGTTACTTCTAATCCATTAGATAATCTAACCCTCGCATACTTTCTTAACGCAGAGTTTGGTTTCTTTGGTGTCATAGTTCCAACCCTAGTACATACTCCTCTTTTTTGAGGTGAATTTAACTTAGTTTGTTTTCTTTGAATAGTATTTACACCAAATCCTAAAACCGGAGATTTACTCTTTTTAGTTTTCTTGCTTCTTCTTTTTTTAGTTAATTGATTTATTGTAGGCATAATGTCTCCTTTCTTACACACATCCTGGTGTTTCATTTTTTATCTAAATATAAGTTTTGCTATCTAGCAAAACCTAAAATTTCAGAACGAATTAATAATATCAAATATAAAAATAATTGTCAATACTTTTCCCTAATTAATTATTAAAACAATCAATTATTTCTCTCCTACTAGCCAATTTACTAGGAATATAGCCAGATATAACTGTAAATATAATACCAACAAGACATATTATTAATAATTTTTTCATATCAAAAGTAACTATATTTCCTATCTCTAAATACTTATTTAACACCCTATTAATAGGATTAATCATTAAATAAATACTAAATAAAGATATCATACTAGATATAATTCCTATCATCATATTCTCTGTATTAAATAACCTAGTAATATCACGTCTCATACCACCTAAACTTCTAAGTATTCCTATTTCCTTAACTCTCTCTAAAACACTAGTATTAGTAAGTACCATAATCATAATTGAAGATACTATTATCGATATAATAGAAAAAGACACTAACACTACTGTAATTATTTTAATAATATCCTTAACTAAATCTATCATTTCTTTCATACTATCTACATAAATAATCTTATTATCATGACTATCATTATATAACTTAATACTATTAAGTAAATTATCTTTCTCTATAGTATTATTAACATAAATATTAATCTTATTAGGAATACTATTATATCCAAAATAGCTAAGCAATTCATCTTTACTAGTATCAAATAAATTTATTCTATTACCAAGTATACTATTCACTAGTAAACCATTTTTATTTCTATCCATATATCTATCTAATAAAGAATGATCATATATTAAAGAACTATTATCATCCACCATCTCTTTTTCTTTTATAATACCTACTATAAATAATTTCTCTCCAGTATAATTACTATTAATAACTAAATTGCCATCTTCTATACCATAATATTTATCATTATCTATAATAGTTATATATTTACCCAATATATCTTCATAATTAACATTATCTTTTATATCAAATAATTCTAATATCCTATCAGATACTCTATTATATGAATCAACCTTTAACAGTAATTCATTACTATTACTAATATATCTGCCACTAATTAATTCATGATTATCATAATAATTATAATCATCTCTATATGGTAACATATTAAAATACTTTAAATCTAATACTTTATTATTACCTACTATAGGCATAGATATATCATAACCATATGATACATAATAACTATTAGCTATATTTTTAAAATAATCAATAAATTCCTTATTTATTTTATTAGTGTGTACAAAATCACTCTCTCTTTTAATATTAACCATATTCATATCATAATTATCCTTACCATCTATTTTCTCATAAGAGCCATTACTAATAACAATAGGTACTTTAGATATAATATCTTCCTCATAAGAATTAATTTCCTTACTAAATGAACTTGATAATAATAATACTAATGAAACACAAATTATACCTATAGCATTAGAAAAACTAGTAAGAATAGTTCTTAACTTCTTCCTTTTTAAATTACCCAAAGCCAATTTAAAAGTAGACAAAAATCTAATTCTAGTCTTCTTTAATGTAAATTTATTAGTACTTTTTTCCAATAAACATTTCTCATCTATTATTCCATCTTTGATATAATATATTTTCTTAGAATAAATTTCTGCTAATTCTTTATTATGAGTAACCATAATTATTAATTTAGTCTTAGATAATTCACTTAGTATATTCATTATCTTAATACTATTTTCTGAATCTAATGCCCCCGTAGGTTCATCACATAAAATAATTTTAGGATCATTCACCAAGCTCCTAGCAATAGCTACTCTCTGTTTTTCTCCCCCCGATAATAAATTAACATTCTTATATCTAATATCATAAATACCTAAATACTTCATTATATCTATAACATTACTTCTCTTACTACTAAGATTTTCTCCTAATTTAACATTATCTATAACACTCATATTATCAATTAATTTATAATCCTGAAATATAAAACTAACAGTATTATTTCTCCACATATCCCATTTTCTATTTTTCATCCTAGTAATATTTAAATCGTCATAATAAATATTTCCAGAACTAACCTTAGTAATACCAAATATTAAATTAAGTAAAGTAGATTTTCCTGAACCAGATGGTCCCAATATAGAATATAATCCATTATCATCAAAACTAATACAAATATCTCTTAACACTTTTTCTTTTTTATAACTTTTATAAACATGTTCAAATTGTAACATCTCACACCTTTCTAGTTCATATAAATAGTTAGATAAAGTGAGTATACCATATAATATTACCTTTTTTAGAACATTTTACTTCTGGTAAATCAATTTTATTAACGAAAAAAGCCAAAATATTGACAGGCATATACACTTATGTTACAATATCAAACCAAAAAAGGGTGGTAATATTTTATGAGTAAAAAGAAAAAAAATATTGAAATGCGTATATATGAATTATTAGGGATTAAAACTTTCAGAAAAGCAGCCTTTTCTTTGCGTGATAGGATATATAAAATGATAGATAAAAACTTGTCAAGCGAAGAATTATATAATACAGCAAGTAATTATAATATAGGCAAAATACGTAGCTTAGAAGACATAAAAAACTTTAAGAAAGAACTATATATAAACACCATAATACACATATTATCGCTAATATTATTATTACCAAGCTTCCTATCAATATTTAATGGCGTTGGTTCATTAATCAAAACAATTTTATTATTACCACTTGTTATTATCAATATATATTCTATTATGCTTCAACGATATAATTGTATTAGAATTAATCAAGTAATTAAAAAATTAACACCACACTATGAAAAGCAAAAAGATAAATTAAAAGATGAAGTAAGAAAAAATGATTCGCTACTTTTAACACATACATATAAAATTATAGATAAAAAGAAAAATGAAAAAAACATTACATTTGAAGATTTAATTGCTAATGCTACTATTGAAGAATTAAAACAATATAACGAATACTTAAAAACACTTCAATTAAGAAGGCAAGCAATTGAAAAGAACACATTATATGCTAATGACAATCATTTACCATTAACTAAGTCTAAAAGGAAAAAGAAATTACTTAAAATAGAATTTAGACCTAATAATGAGCCTGTAAAACAATAAAAAATGAATAGTAATTACTATTCATTTTCTTCTATATTCTTTATAATAACAACCGATTTATTACTAAAATCTATATTATCTATAATATCTTCTAATTCTTGGGTATTTAACGAATTAATAATATCAATAATATCTTCAGGTATTTTATTATCAAAAAGTATATTATCAAGTATCATATCATTAACCATTTCCATATCTTCATAACTAAATATTTCATTGCTTATTAAAACTTTTTTCTTTCTATTAAAATCATTCTTATCTATTCTAATATTAGATAAAGCCTTAGTAATCTCTTTTTCCAATCTTTTATACTCCAAAGTATTATTCATTAAAGATATTATATAATGACTACCTATATCTAATAAATTATAATATATAGAACTAGTTATAATACCTTCTTTTTTTAGTCTATAATCAAAATCACTAGTTTCTCCAAAAGTTAAAGAATATAGGAGATACATATAAATATTTAACTTTCTTTTATCTATCTTTATCTTATCAACATTAATTTTAATATTATATGAATATTTTGGTACATTAGTATTCATATTTATTACTTCATATTCTTTTACTACTTTATCAGGTTCTTTGTATTTTTTCTTATTTATTTTTTCTCTCCTGTTATATTCTTTATATTTAAATTTATCCTTAATTACTTTAATAATTTTATCTGGATTAAAATTACCAGTAATAATTAAAAACATATTAGATGGATGATAAAAAGTATGATAACAAGTTTCCAATAATTCTTTAGTAATACTATTAACTTCCTTGTGTGTACCAATAATACTTTCTCTAAATGGATTATTCTTAATTGTATTTTCTCTTATCTTATCATATAGTCTATCTACAGGAGTATCATTACACATATTAATTTCTTCACAGATAATACCCTTTTCTGATTCAACGTTTTCTTCAGTCAAATAAATATTACCGACAAAATCTATTAAATAAGAAATGTTATTCTCTAACTCGTCTGGGCCACTAAATAAATAAGTAGTATTTTTAAATGTTGTAAAGGCATTACATACCGCTCCACTCCTAGCAAAAAATTCTTCTGGTTGTGGATCATGTTCTTCTACAAAAACTTTATGTTCCAAGAAATGAGCTATTCCATTAGGAACCTTAATCATTTCTCCATCTATAGACTTAAATTCTTTATAAATAGAACCATATTTAGTAGTATATGTGACATAATTATTATGGATATTATTGTTCACGTACATATATACCTTTAATCCATTATCTAGTTTCTCATAATAGATACATTCATCTATTTTTTTAATATTAATCTTCTTCATCATAACCCTCCAGTACATATACAGAATAAGGATTAACTTTTAAAGAAAAATTAATTATATCTTCTTTTGTTACTAGACCTATCTTCTTCATTCTTTCTTCTGGACTTAATGAATCTACTAATACTTTTCCGTAATAATTATTTATTAAACCAATAGGGCTATCTAAACCAGATTTAATAGCAGATATAATAGTATTCTTACTATTTTCTAATAATTCTTTATTAAATCTACCATGATTAATATCTTTTAAGCATTTTTTTATTAGTTTGATAGCATCTTTCTCATTTTTCTTATTTATACCAGAATAAATAATCATATTATTATCATATGGTTTAATTAAAGAATTAACATAATATGCATAAGAATTATCTTCTCTAATTGTATTAAATAAAATAGAATTAGAGGATCCTCCTAATAATTCACAGTATACTACTGAAACATATTTTCTTTCATAATCAGTAACATTATTTAAACTACATAACATAGTTAATTGCGTTTGATTAACTTGGTCAGTTTCTCTATCCTCAATTATTTTACTATTCTTAGGTAATTCATTTACTAATACATTGATATCTTTTTTATGAAATACATCTAAGGATATATTCTCTTTAAATATTCTTTTCACTAGATCATTATTAAAATTACCTGCCACAAAAATATCAACCATATCTTCTTTTAAGATACTTTTATAATATCCTTCCAAATCATTAATAGTAATTTTATCCAAGTCTTCTATATAACCATAAGGATTATAAGAATAAGGCTTATCTGGAATATCTTCTAATAACTTAAATATTGCATACTTAACTTTATTATCTCTTAAAGACAATATACTCTTTTCTATTTTCTTTTTACTGATTTCAAAACCATTCTTAAAATTAGGATTAAATATGATATCTAATAAAAATTTAATAGATTCTTCCATCATACCTGGTTCTGTATATTTCTCATCTAAAAATCTAATTTTAAATGAAATAATACTATAATTACCAACTCTAGTACTAGAAGATAATAATTTTAAATCATAAAGTCCTTCTGTATACTTGATTAAATCTCTTTCACTAGGATAATTATTTGAAGAATTCACCATCACTTCCTTAAGTAAATTTCTAATAGTAACTTCTTCCTTTTTTATCTTTCTACGAAAACTTATATCTACAGCTGTTGTTTTAAATTTCTTAGTATTAATTAAATGCAAGTTATAAGCATTCATATCATAATTTGTATATTCCATAGATAGCCTCCATAAATATTATGTCTATTATTTATAATTTTAAACAACTTTCTAAAGCAATAACTATCATATCATTAAGTTTTTGCTCTCTTTCTTCACTAGTTAGCTTATCTTCATAACAAAAACTATCAGATACAGTTAATAAACAGGATGCTTTTTTATTTAATAATCTAGCATTATTAAATAATGAAAAAGTCTCCATTTCTACTCCCAAAGCATTATATTTTTTATTTCTTTTTTTATAATCTACATTCTCATAGAATGTTTCAGATGAATAAATATTACCCTCATAAACCTTAATATTTAAATATTCACAAGTATTTAAAATAATATCATTTAACTCTTTATTTGAATTAATATAATTTTTCTTATAATTATCTAATAGTTTAGCATAATTAGAATCACTAATAGAATAATCTACCAAGATAATATCATTAAGTTTTAAATTCTTATCATAAGCACCACATGAACCTATTCTAATAATATAGTCTACATCATACTCTTTAAATAATTCATAAGAATATATCCCCATAGAAGGTATTCCCATACCTGAAGGAAATAAAGTTATTTTCTTTCCCTTATATGTACCAGTATATGCAATCATATTCCTAACCTCATTAACTACCTTATAGTCTTCTAAATAATTCTTAGCAATATACTCACACCTTTTAGGATCACCTGGCATTAAAACAATATTTGCTATATCTTCACGTTTACTTTCAATATGAACTGTCATCAAAAATCACTCCTCTAAAATAATTTTATCATATTATTACCTGTTTTTGAAATATCCATTTTCATAAAAACTAAAATAATTGTTTCTGCCAATAATAATATGATCTAACAAAGGAACACTGTGAATAATACCTATTTCATATAATTTCATAGTTAAATCAATATCTTCACGACTTGGACTTGGATCACCACCAGGATGATTATGTAAACATATTATATAACTAGCTGATAATAAATAAGCATTTTTAAATACTTCCCTGGGATGAACTATAGATTTATTAATACTGCCAACAAATAACTTTTTTCTGTCCAAATACTTTTTCCTATTGTCTAAGTATACACAATAAAATTCTTCTTGATACGTATCTCTGTAAATAGACACAAAATACTTGTAAATATCTATAGCATTAGTAAAATAAACTAATGAATTAATATCCTCTAATTTATATATTCGCCTCCCAAACTCAATAATAGCCTTAAGTTCAATTGCCTTAACTTTGCCAATACCTTCTATTTCCATTAAAGTATTCATACCAATGTCTCTAATATTCTTAATATTTTTTATTTTAGATAACAAATTAAAAGCTATTTCTCTTACACTATATTTCTTTGTACCCGTTCTTAATATAATACATAAAAGTTCTTCATTTGATAAAGTTTCACTTCCATAGAGAAATAACCTCTCCCTAGGTTTTTCGTTATTTGGTATATCTTTAAATCTCATATTATCCCTCATATATATAATTCGCAAAAAAAATAAAGATTCCTTTATTTTTTTTATATATTTAAGAAAAAAACTGCTAATTACTAGCAGTTTCATTATTTAAATAATTTTCTGATGATATTTTCACATCATTATTAGAACTATCTACAAGTCCCATTGTTGGTAATACTATATTGCTATTTTCTTCTCCTAATTCTTCTATCTCCTTAAGTTTAGTAGTAGGTCTAACACTTCCAATATTATCAACTCTAGGCATATTTGCTAATGTCTCATCATCAATATCCATATTAATATTATTATCATCCAAGAAAGGATCTACATTATCAAATACTACTTCTTCTATATTTTCTTTAACAAAAGGATCTTGAACTTCAATAAAAGTATCTTCTTCCTTCTTATCAGAAGAATGCAGTGGTTCATACTTTTCTATTTTAACTTCATTATTTTTATTATTATTTTGCAAATCCTTAGCTGTTTTCTTTCGAGTAAATTTCTTAGGTTCAATTGCCATAACTACTTTTTTCATAACCACTTTCGCTGTATTCTTAACAGATTCCAAATCCATTTTATAGGCATCATCAACATATCGAATAGCATTAGGCTCAGAAGATTTCTCTATAGATATACGATCATCAGAATTAATATTATCATTAACCTTAAATTCCTCTAATATCTTTAATACATCTTCTCTATTATTCTGTTCTCTTAAAACTTCTAATTTATTGCTCAATCTAGAAATATCTAGCATTAATTTATTAATATCATCTAAAATAGATTTCTGACTATTAATAACGGCAAATTGTTCCTGACAAACATCAATAAATTCTTTCAATTTATCATCTGCTAAAATATTCAACTTATTTCTAAGATTATCACGTTCTTCTAAAATATCATTTATTTTAGATCTTTTAGTATATATAAGATCATATTCTTCACAAGTATCTAAAACTAATTTATATATGTTTAATAAATACTTCTTTTCAGCAGAAGAATAATAGTCGTTTTGCACATCAACTACATATGATTTATATTCATCTTTTTCACTTCCTGATATACCAGAATTTTCCAATGCCTCATAAGATGCCATAAATGTATCTAAAGTATTTTTCTTTTCTATTATTTCATTTTCTAAACTAATTAGTTCTCCATCTATATCAACATAATTTAAATTAGTATAATATTCATCATCACCTATAACCTTAGTAAATTCCTCTAATAAAATAGATTCCATTTTTTTATTAATTATCCTAGAATTTGCTTCATTTTCTCTCTTATTTTTTAATTCCTTCTTAACAGAATCTAATTCTTCTTTAGTCAACTCAATATCTTCAACATTATTCAAATACTCATTAATATTTTTAAGTCTTTCCTTATAATAATCTAAAGAATCTATATCTTTTATCTCTGATAAATTATCCACATAAGAATGCATTACTTGAAAATAAGTATCATTAAAACTATCTCTTTCTCTAATTCTATCATTAATACATGAAATTAGATCTTCCAATCTATTTTGTTCTTCTTCTAAAGTAGTAGTAGTATAATCTTTAGAAGCTAATCTCTCTTCAAAAGCACTTTCATTAGCAGAATCTAAATATTTAGCTGTTTCCTTTAATTCTTTTTTATCTTCTTCTATATTATCAGTATTTCCCAGTAATATCCCATAAGATAATATTTTATATTTCTTTTCTTTTAATGAACTATTAGAATCTATTTGCTTTATCATATCTAACACTCCTAACTTATCTTTTTAAAGTTTTCTACACTCTTACGAATACTTTTTTCTTTCTTTTGCTTAAATAACATAATCTTTTCTTCTTTTTCTTTTTCCTCAATTTTATCTAATGCCGAAGAAGTAATCTGACTACGAAGTAAATTCTCAGCAGCATAAGAAATACTCTCACACATCATTAATTGATAACATATATAAAATGTTGCCAAACTACTCAATATCTTGTTTAAATTAGATTCAGCAACAAAATCTTCACCTTCATAATATTTACCAGTAAATTCTATTGGAAATAATTGAATTTTAACAAATTCAAATGATGTAGAAGAATAGTAATGGTTATAAAAAACATTTATTTTGCTATATTTCTGTTCTAATATTGCATTATCTATAAGTCTCTCTACATCCTGAAACTTATTATAAAATTCATCCTTTTCTATCTTTAAAACAGTTAAATCATCTTTATATGAAATCTTCTGTCCTATAATTATTTTATAACAGTCTTTATCATTTCTCAATTGCTTATTAATTGCCGAATTAAAATTACCACAGAAACCATAATCATTAGCAATATAAATATTTAACATTGGCAATTCATCTGAAGGAAACATTATTTTCTTATCCAAGATTAAGTTTTTATTGTACATAATCTTTTCCATTATATCAGTAATTTCTTTACCAACATTTTGATATTTCTCTGCTTGCTTCCTAGCCTTATCTACCTTCAATAAAGATTGAAAATTCATTACTTTAACAACATTCTTTATTTTCATGGGTTATACCCCCTAAATTTTATCATATTTTTTATTCTTTAATAATTTGTTCCTAATAGCTATTTCATTCAACAATTTAAATGTAATATATGTATAATATAAAAATACAAATAGCATAACTAATCCCAGTATAATTAGCAAGAATATAGATGTATATTCATTAACTAAATAATTATATATAAGACTAACTACATAGATACATAAACAATTTATAGCAGTATATAATAAATCTCTAGGAATCTCTTTATACTTTTCAATAAATAAATCTCCTATTAACATAAATGTCAACGTAATTAATACATAGATTAAATTTAATCCAGAAAATGTAGTAGTACACCATATCAAAAAAATATAATTTAAACTAACAGCACTAAATGAAATAATACTAGCATTATCCATTTCTAAAAATAAACCATAAAATTTCAACTTGTTAGATTTTACATTATACTTTTTTAAAGTTATTCGAAAAATAATAGCTAATGCTACTAAAAATATTATCGCCACTACCAAAAATGAAACAATATTTGATAATATTTCTACATTCTTATCCATTTGCTACCTCTCTTTAATCATGAAATTAAATACATTCTTACTATTCATATAAAATGCTTTTATATCCTTAAATATTATATCAATATCATCACTTCTAATATCAACATTACCATCTATTTCACCAATAATAGGTAAATAATCTTGCATTATTAATAAATTATATTCTGGACACACGATTCTTACATATTGAATATGTTCATATTCAGTAAGGCCTTTCTCCAAATCAAATATTCTTACCTTAATACCCTCATTATTCATGATACTTACCTATAAACAAGAACTTACTTTCATCAACAGAATCATATGTACCATTTAAAATATTTTCTACATCAATAAGTATATCTTCAATTTTTACATATTGCCCTTTAATACTTGTAAATGATTCTGCAACAAACATTGGCTGAGAAAAGTAATATCTTAACTTTCTTGATCTATAAAAAATACGTTTATCTTCATCTGACAATTCTTCTATACCTAAAATAGCGATAATTTCTTCCAGTTCCTTATATCTTGTTAAATATCTAAGAACTTCTTCAATCAACTTAAAATGTCTTTCCCCAATCTTTTCAGCATCAACTAATTTAGAAGTAGATTTAAATACATCAATAGCAGGATACAAACCAAGCTCTGCTACTTTTCTATCCAAAACTATTTGACCATCCATATAAGAGGTAATAGTTTGAACAGCTTCATCATTATAATCATCTGCAGGAATATATATAGCCTGAAAAGAAGTTATAGAACCATTTTCAGTAGAATTAATTCTTTCTTCTATTCTACTAATTTCATTAGCCATATCACTAGGATAACCATTTTCAATTAACAATTCTTTTAATTCAGTAGATATTTCTGATTTAGCCTGTATAAAACGATATATATTATCAACGAATAAAAGAACATCTTGTTTTCTTTCATCTCTTAAATATTCTGCTAAAGTAAGACCTGCATATACAGATTTACTTCTTGAAATAGGATTATCACCCATTGCGCCAAATACTAAAGACATTTTATCAAGAAGATTAGAATCTTTCATATCATCATATAATTCTTTACCTTCCCTACTTCTTTCACCAGCTCCAACAAAGACAGCATTAGCATTAGCAGATGCATATACATTATGAATTAATTCTTTAATAAGTACTGTTTTACCAACACCAGCACCACCAAGTAATCCCATTTTAAATCCTTTTTGCAAAGGAGCAAAAAAATCGATTACTTTAATACCAGTCCATAGGATATCACTCTGTACATTTAATTCTTTTAAAGAAATAGTTTCACCACTAATACTTCTAGTACGAACACTATCCAATTTTAAATCATCAATAGGTTCACCATAAGAATTAAAAACTCTACCTAAAATTTTATCAGAATATTCAATTTCTAATCCATTATTAGCCTTAACCACTGGAAGTCCCTTTTTAAGTCCTCTAGTTGAACCCAAACTAACACAAGTAGCACTAACATTATTAATAGCAACCACTTCAAAAGAATAATTAGAATTGTCCTTAGCTTCCAAAATATCTCCTATTTTAACAGACATTTCACTAAGTATTACTTCAATACTAATATCAAAAATTGAAATAATTTTTCCTACGACCATAATAATTCCCTTCTTTTCTTTTTTATATATTATTTTATAAATTCATAATCTTTTTGCATTTGCTCTTTTGTTTTAGGAGAAAACTTATATTGTTTTAAATTACCTAAAATTCTTTGACCTTCTTTTAATCTATTTTGTAATTCTTCACTCATCTCATCTATATTAGCAAGTTCATATATTTCACGTACATCCAAATAAGATAACAATTGTAACCTAACTTTACTACCAAGTTTTTTCATATCTGAATCCTGTACATTACCACCAAGTCTTGATACAGAAAGACCATAATCTATGGCAGGTTTCTCACCCTTAGAAAAATTCTTTGTACTAAGAACAATCTGTCCATCTGTAATAGATATGATATTAGTAGATATATAATCAGTTATATCTCCACCCTTAGTTTCAACTATTGGAAGTATTGTTATAGAACCACCATTTTTATGTTGACATCCCTTTTCTAGCAATCTACTATGCGTATAGAAAATATCAGATGGGTATGCATCACGACCAGGAGTCTTCTTGCTTGATAAACTTATTTGACGATATATATCAGCATGTTTCTTCAAATCATCAATACAAACAAGTACATCATAAGCCTGTGATAAAAATGATTCTGCTATTGATAAAGCCACATAAGGAGTTAAATATGTTCTAGTAGGCAATTCATCATGGAAAGAAGCTATTATTATCGTATAAGATAATGCCCCTCTCTTTGTAAGTTCATAATAAATATCTTTAACCTCTTTTTTTGTTTTACCCAAAGCAACATATATGCACAAAACATTTTTATCTTTTTGATTAGCTATTGTATCTAAACAAATCTGTGTTTTACCAGTTTTTTTATCACCAATAATCAACTGCCTTTGACCTTTTCCTATTGGATATATTAAATCAATACCAGTAATTCCAGTTAGTAATTCTCTCTTTACAGGGCTTCTATCCATAATAGGCATAGGAGGATTCTCAATTGGTAATTCTATTAATTTATCAAATCTCTTTCCAGCAATTAAATCATTACCAAATATATCAATAACTTTTCCTATTGAATCTAAACTAAATAAACATTTAAATTCTTTCTTAAGCGCATAAACAGTATCACCAGGACGAATACCACCATTATTTTTAACTAAAGAAACTATAACCCTATCAGGATATATTCCAAATACATAACCACTTGCTTTATCAGCAACATTAACTTCTTCATAAAAAGATATATCATCAAGACCAGTAACCTCAACATTGTACTCATTTACCTTGATAACTCTTCCTAAGGAGTATATATTATTATTATTTTTTATACTATCAACAGTTTCATTGATATTATTAGTCAAAACATCATCCATACTATACATCCCTTTCACTTAGACTAAAATCATATACTTTATTTCTATATATAATCTTAATCCCACGATATATCTTATCATTATAAACTGTCTTTATATAATCACTAAAATGATCATAATTTTCATTTCTATTACCAACTTGAATAGTTATATATGGACTATTAATTTCTTCCATTTCATCCAAATAATTCAAAAAATTCTCAATAGTATTATCAGTAGTAACAAGTTTAAATGATTCATATACCTTATATTCTTTTTTATTTAATATCTTTTTATATTCTTCTTCTAATAAATCTTTTTGTACAGTCTTTAAATGATATATAGTATCACTATCAAACTTTTTTCTTAAAGAAGTACAAAATTCATAATCTTTATCATCCTTAGTAAAATTCAAAAAATCTTTTACTAATTGATTGTAGTCAATAACAAAACTACTATCAATCTTCTTATTTAACTCAAATATATTTTTGTTTTGATACTCCGTATTATTAAGTATATCTATAACACTAGCATCAAAAATATAATCCCTATTTTTATCTTCCTTTGTATTCTCTTTTAATCCTAACTCTTTATTCTTAATTTCTTCATCAATCTCATTAAGTCGATTTTCTTTTTCCTCAATCAAGTCATCATAATTCTGCAATTTATTAACAAAATACGACTTTGTCTGATTATTGACGATTCTAACAGTTCTCTTTAGAATTAAAAACATTAAGAAGATTAAAAGGGCAATAATCAAACTAGCACTTACAAATAATAATACCATATTAATATGTAACTAGAGGATTAAAGAATAATAATAGGAAACAAAATGCAAACAAAAACAACAAAAATATCGATGTAATAATTAATATTGTCATCACAGAATGTACTACATCATTTTTTGTTTCAGGATTTCTACCTATAGCCTCAGCCACACGACCGCCTAAAATACCAACGCCAATTCCTATGCCTAAAAAGCATAATCCTATCATAATGCCAATAGCTAAAGCCGTATATGATAATATTGTATCCATTTATTTCAACTCCTTTTTATTATAATATCCTATCTTAAATAATTATATCAAAATCTTCATTTATTTGTCAATTCATTTCTAGAATGGAATTTAAATGCTCTGGTTCAAAAAGTAATATCTTTTTATCTAACATAGTGAAATATCTTTCACGTATATTTACCAAATAATCAGCATTACTAACAACAACATTTTCTTTATCTAATTCAATAACTTTAGAAACATTATTTTCCCTATCAAAATATATCAAAGTATCAGTAACTATTTTCACATAAGACATAGATGATAATTCAATATCCTCTACTCCATCAATTTTTAAAACCATAGGATAAGGGAAAAAGAACAAATTATTTCCATCATACAAGAAAAATCTTAAATAATCTTTTTTCTTATTACCAATAGTTAAATAATTAATTTCATCCTCATATTCATAAATTGAATACTTATATACTCTATATTGGCCACCATCTTTCAAAGGAAAAACAGCATTCATTTCCGATGGAAATAATACCTTATCACTATCCTTATAATATATTGGCGTAGAGTCATAATATATAGTTTTATTCTTAGGTTTAATATCTACAATTGAATTTTTTAAATTAAATGTAATTATCAAATCATAATCAGTTCTAACACCAACAAAATATTGATATACTTTTTCTACTTCCTTATGTCGATAATTGTTGTACTTATACTCTCTATAAAAATATAGTATAGCAATTAGCAAAACAATAATTGCCACTATAGGAATAATAACTTTATATCGTTCCCTAAGCTTATCAAATATATTCTTCATAACTAACCTCCCATACTAAATGTATAAGTATTACCAATATTAACAGTTCTACCACCATATATAACCGAAGTTAAAGTTAAATTCAATAATGTATCTGGAGTAATATTATAAGAAGAAATATCTATTGACCCCAAAACATAACTAGGACTACCTGTCACATCTACATAATAATTCTTATCAAATATCTTTTCTACACTATCATCAATATATTTAAATTTTAAGTTAACGTTAACCCTAGACACGTTAAAACCACTTTGCATATTAACCTTATAAGTAAGCTTATTACTAATTTTTGAAATTCTATAAATTGATATATCATAATTAGGTTTCAAAGTAGTAATATTAACTTCTTCAAAGCTTTCTTTTACTAATTCTTTATCAGCATTTATATAAGTATAATAGAATTTTAAATTATACTCTGTATCAGGTAATAAATCCTTAATAGTAAGCGTTTCATTATTCTTATTTAAATAAATGATTTCTAAACTATTATTTTTTATCATCTCTAAATATACAGACTCATACTCATTATATGGATCATATATTACATAATCAATTTCTAAACTAGTAATATATTCTTTAACAGAAACAACTGATGTTAATTTAGATTTATTCTTGATATTATCAATAACATCACTATTTTCTGTATTATTATCACTATTATTAATAACACCATCTATATTAGGAAGATCAGTAACAGAATTATCTGCTATTTCATTACTATCATTATTACTAGTACTAGGATTATTGTTTCCATTATTATTACCATTACCTGGCGTACTAGATTCATCTTTTTCTTCCTTCTTATACTGATTAGTAGTACCAACAATTTTCTTCAAATCAATATTTCTATCTTTAAAACTAATAACTTCATTAGCCACATCAAAACTATAACCAGAAGTTAAAATAGTAGTCTCCTTTAGGGTTTTTAAATTGATTTTATTATTACTTAATTTTGCATTCCCTTGAATATCTAATTCCACCAACAAATAATTACTAGTTTCTAATGTTCTATCATTATTATAAATAATTCTATCAATTACTAGATATCTACGATCATCCATCTTATAGAAACTTGTATCTGTAGAATTAGGTATTATAGTTTCATCATTTATAGTTAAAACACTACCATCATTATTTATTTCATAAAAAGTACCATATAATGATATTTGCCCAGTAAGTTCATTATAAACAACAGTCTTTTTACCAAGATTAATATTTTTATTATCATACTGTAAATAATAATTACCATTCCACTTCATCTTTAATATAGCATCAGTATCAATACTAAAATAATTTTTATTAGCATCCATTAACACCGATGAAGATTCTATAGAATATTCAATTTTAGATAATTTTAAATAACGAGTTAAAAACAAGGAGAAAACAGCAATTGTAATAATAGCAACTATTAATATAATTATAAAATTTCTCTTATTTTTCATATCGTATTTTCTCCTCATAATTCCTCCTAATGACCGCCTCTATCAGCATAATATATAACAGTACTATTAGGAACAATATATATATTATTATCCCTATCATATAAAGTCATACCAACTGTATAAGCATGTCCAATAACATTGTTCATATTTCTTTGTAAAATCAAAGTCCATTCTTCACTAACTTGCTTATTATATTCAAAATAGTGTCCCTCTGATGCCCCTATAGCATATTCAGTAGGATCATCTATTCCACCAACAACATACCTGTTCTCTGTCTTATCTAAAATAGTTAATGATAATCTATCTATACTATTAACAAGACTAGAACCACCTAAGAACGTAGCAATCATAGATGTAGCAGTTGGTGTATAAGTAATAGAACCAAATGCAATACCCCTATCATTGGAAGTATAAGCAGAATATTTTCTTGAACATACATTATATATATTTTCATCATTACCTAAATTATTAATATAAGCAACACCACAAGTTTGAACTTTGTACTCCGTTTCACTTTCCAAATCTCCAACCAAAACTTGATTATTAGTTATACTAGCCCTAAATGGATATTGAGAATAATCATCATATCCTACTATATCAACATAACCAGAATCACCCATAATTTGTAAATTACCAACTAACATATCGTTAGCCGTTAAAGATAAATAGTATGCCCCTTCACTTCCATCATTAGAAGATGAAGATGTCTGTAATACTCTATCAGGATCAGATATATTAATCTTAAATTCAATAGCATAATCATCATTAATATATTTAGCCTCTCTAGTAATTCGAAAAGCTGGTTCCTCTAATTCACGAATTAGATGCGTATACTTACCTGGAGCAGATTTAGTCAATTGAACAGTTTCATAAGAAGTAATAAATTCATTGTTACTATCTCTACCATATACTGCAAACTTGGCATACGCAAACATCCTATAATTTGTTCCATAAACCAAATCATAGTCATAAACATTAAAGGTCTCAGTAATAGATGATGACATATCATCTTCAGATATTTCTCTCTTTATAATATTATGATCCAAATCACACGTAGAACCATCATTACTACATATAACATATGTCATATTATAATCCATATCATAACCACCAGTATATGGTGCTAAACTAAATTTTGTAGTAAAAAATCTTTCTCCATAGTCAACTGGAATATCACTACCATTTGCATCTTTATTTAAAAGAATATCATCACCCTTTAATATATTAGCCGTACCCCTCGTACTAAACGAATAATAATTTACCTTAATTGGCTCCACACTATTAGCATCGTCTAACTGAATATATTGTAGCTGATTATTCACATTGATCTTAGCATAAATACGGCAATAGTATTCTGGATGAGTAACAGCATTATAAGAATGTAATCCTGTAACCAAAATATTTTCTATTGAATTGCTAGTATTTTCATCAATAGGTACTTGTACCCTAGGTCTAGCCACTTTATCTAAATCGCCGACATCAGATCTATTTTCCCATATTTCGATATATAAATTTCTATCATCAGAATCAAAATCATCTAAATCTATACCACTAATCTTTAAATTTATTCCTGCTCCTGATAAAAATGATATTACTTTACTAGGAGCCGCTTTCGGAGTAATACTACTAAATGAAAATACAGTATCCTCTCCAGTCATATTTTCAATTTTCACTTCATGTGGAACTATAGCCTCACTACCAGAAATGCTTTCCCTTGTATAACCATAATTCTTAAGTACCAAACCAATATTACGATTTTCAACATTAGTAACCTTATTTTTTAAATTTATTGCTGTAATAATTCCCAAACTATTTGTATGTTTAGTATAGCCATAATAGTTTGCCAATATATTATCAGCCCTATTCCACTCAACAATATTACCATTATTATCCAAAACAAGATATTTTGTTAACACATTCTTTCTTGCTATCTCACTAAATATATAATTACTAGCACTAATATCATATCCCATTTTACCACTATCATAATTAGCACTAACTGTAACAGTAATATTATGTATCTCACCTATACTACTCTTCATTCCTAATGCTTTTAGAGTAGCATAGTCCATAAAATAACATCTATCTCCAGAAATATCATAAGCATCATCACAAGAAGACAATTTAGTTATTGAAACAGTTTTTTGATTAACCTGTCCATTCTTTAAAACACTGTCAGTAAATGAGATAGTATAATCAAAAGTATTATTCAATAATTTTTCATCTGATAGCATAACCACTACTACACGATTATCACCTGGTTGATTTATAACTTTATAATTAAAATTATTTTCTGTAGAATCAACTACACCTGTAAATCTAAAGTCTTTAATTTTAGTATCATTCAAAGGTTGAATATCTTGACTAATATCACCGGTTTTTAACACATTCAATTTATAATAAAAACCATACGTATCATCATAATCCAAATTAGAAATAGTAAAACTACCTTCAAATTTATTGTCAGTTGATACCTCAGTCAAATCAATTGAAGCATCTCCTCCATTATTAACAGTGTAATATAAAGAATACCCACTATCATCAATATCCTTATATATAGCATTATCTGCATCCTTAATAAAGTATTTATATGTAACACTATTAGCATCAGAAGAAGAAACATACATTTTCATTGAAGGTGTTTCTTTGCTAGGAGAAACTTCATAATATACACCATAACCATAAGGCCATTGTGGATCATTAATATCCGGATACTTGACAATAGTATTGCTTTCTGTATCCAATACTTCCAAGTAATAACCAACGACATATTTATTACCCCTTCGCATAATTTGATCAGAATTATTATAATCTATCCCATAATCCATATATATTTCAAAATCAGTCTCAATACCCTCAATATCTGTATATTTAATTTCTTCAACAGGATGACTAGTATCAACACTACCGTTTTTCTTCACGTAGAATTTAACGGCATTATTATTCTGATCATATACTCTAAATACAGCATTCTTAACCAAAATACGTTCATCATTAACAAATAAACCGTGTATTAAATAACCTACAGTAACATTACCAACTTTATCAAAATAATAATTAACTTGACTGTTCTTAATAGCATCAACAGTTATTTGTGGTTCTGATATATTATCTTCTCTAACAGTGATAGGAACACTATATAAATAGGCTTTGTTTGTTAAAGTAATTTCATTAGAAGTCCCATAATATGCTTTAGCATAAACAGTATATTGGCGACTAACCTTGCCATCAGGATTTCTATCTTCCAAATTTTTCTTAGTTAATCCAAAAGTACCATCGCTAGTAATCGTATAAAGATTATCAAAGAACAAAGATTTTATATCACCAGTAATTGTTTTACTAGCTATAGGTTCTGCTAAAGAAATATTATCTCTTACATCGCCATCATATAATTCCAATACCATCTTAGATATCTTTGAGGCACTTTCTTCGATACTAATAGCATCTTCATGTATAGTACCCACCAAACCAGCATCAAGTTTAACAACATGTTCCTTACTACTATCAGGATTAGTCCACTGCATTGCAAAATTAGCTAAAGTCAAAGTTGTTACAGTCTTAACAGAATCACTAGTATGTGGAATTCTAGTTAAACCACCCTCGTCATCATATGTATAAACATTAATAGCGTACGTTGTTCCGGCTTCTAAATCACCCATGACAAGTGGATAAAATACACTTTCTCCCTCAAAATTAAAATCCGCTACAATTTCTCTGCTTTCCTCTGAATCATTTTCACCAACACTCTTATTAATTTTAGTAACTCGAATTTTTAAAACATTATCACCAGCACAGTTAACACCAGGTCTGTCTGGAAGTTTAATCTCACAACCTTTATCGTTCATAAATATTTTTGCCGCAATTTGATTGTGTGTAGTTTCTTCCATATTAGGAATAACAGTAATTGAAGGTTTACCAGTTTTAATAAAATTAGAACTGACAATAGTTTCATATTCTATATATTTTTCATTATCAAAATATTCAATAACTGCCTTATAGTAATAATTAGTATCTTGATGAATTTCATCGTTCTTATTTCCTAATTTTACAACTATAGGACTAGCATTATCCCTCTTAATTGGATCAAGAGCCAAAGAATCATCGCTCTCGGTTTCAGTATTATGAGTATCATAAATATAATAAGTATAACTAATAATAGCATTATCCGTATCAGTAATATTACCAATAAATAATTTAAAATTATCAGCTGTCTCACTCTCAGTAACACTCATTAACTCAGATTTTTCATTAGGGAAAACAGGAGTTTTCTTTAAAGTTAAGGCAGTAACAGAAATATTATATACATCTCTAAAATTAACTGATTCTAAAGAGAAATTATCTAATACAGCAATATAAATAGAATCGCTATCTAAGCCATCAAAAGTTAAATAATATTCATCTTGATTAATTTCTCTAGGAACATCTGTTAGTCTAATAGTCTTACCAGTTTCTATCCTATCTCCCAATTCTTCATCAAATTTATATAAAGTCAAAGTGGCATCACTAACCTGAGTATCTTTCCCAATAGTAAGTTTATAAGTTAAAGCATCTGATTTTGCATATGCTTTTTCCAAAGAAACACCAAGTGTTTCTGTTTTAAACATTTTCTGAAAATACTGTTCTTTCGTTTCTTGATTTATAACAGTAAACAAATATTTTGTACTTGGAGTAAGTAAATTAACATCTATTTTTACATCAGGCAAAACCTCTGCAGTAATATCAATTGTATTACCTGTATCTGCATTAACAACTTGAAGCATATAAGTATTATTTTCTTCCTCTGAATCAATATCAAAAACAACTTCTACATTTGTAGCTCCTACCTTAGCATCTTTTAAAGATATTTTTGGAGCATTAATTCTTTCTGGTGTTGTTCCACTACCACCTGACCCACTAGAGCCACCTGATCCTTCACCACCATCAGATGATGACGCACTAGAAGGATTCTCCGGACTGCTAGATTCTCCAGAAGGATTTAATGAAGAAGAACTATCTGGAGCATTATCTTGAGAAGAACTAGGTCTAGTTTCTTCTTTCTTAGGTATTATTTCTACATTTTCATTTCCGTCAATAGTAATAGCTGTAATTGACATAATATCATTGTCTCTATAAGAAAGAACTTTTGTACCCAAATCAATAACATAATCTCCTACTGTAACTTTTGTACCTTCTGCTGAAAGTTCATACTTAAAGTTCTTATTTTCAATGTTAACAATTCCTTCTTCAGAATAAACTATTTCAAAGTATTCCCCGTCTATGGAAGAAGGGCTACCCATATAAGATAGTTTTACATTACCTGCAACAAGATATTTATTGTCACTTATTCTCACTATGAAATTTTTTAAATTAACATTCCCGTTCATTGATTCAATATAATAATTGCCAGTACTCCTTTCAATAATAGAATCACTAGTAATATTATAGAATAAAGCTAAATTATCATGAATAGAATCAACATCTAAAATAGCACCATTCTTAAGTAACGAAATACTTCCATCCTCATAATGAACAAAACTATCTCTTAAAACTTTAACTTCTTTATCATCTACACTGTTAAAGACTACCATTGAAGATAAATTTTCTCTATATCCAGTACCTTCGTTGAAGAAATACTTTTCACTAGTAGCATTAAGAGGATTAATAATATAACCACTTTTAACAAATTTTGCCTCATCTCTATCAAAAAGAAAGAAAGAAAATACAATTAAAAGGATTAAAGTAATAACGCTTAAAGCACTAATTATTAAAAATTTTGAATCAAATAATTTCTTCATATAATCACTCTTTCCATACTACTCTATACTACAAATAATTATAACATCAACGCAAGCAATTAGTCAATAATAGCACATAAAAAAAGCAAGAATATTTCTTGCTTTTTATCTCATAAAACCTAAATAAATTAAGAAACCAACATATATCAAAAATATTGGTAATCCAGACAATTTAATATCTTCATCTTTTGTACCCAACATATTAGCAGTTATAAGACCTCCAATAAGACCTCCAATATGAGCCCAAATATCAACACCCGTAATTACAAATCCTAAAAATAGATTAAAAATTATAACTGGTACTATTTGACTTTTAATTACAGAACCAATATATCCACGATAATTATTAGCAAAATATAGTAAAGCACCAAACAAACCAAATATTGCCCCAGAAGCACCAGCAGATACAGTATTAGGATTAAATGCAAGTGACATAATACCACCACATATACCACTTATAAGATAAACCAAGAGATATTTCCATTTTCCAAAAAATCCTTCTGCTTGTGTACCAATAATATATAAAGCATACATATTACATAAAATGTGTAATATTCCCATATGCAAAAATATTGATGTAAATAAACGATAGTATTCACCAGATTTAGTTAACAAATCCAAATTAGCGCCATATCTTAATAAAGTTTGGATATCATAACCACCTCTAGTTATGGCAAACATAATAACACACAATGTAATAATTATATATGTAACATAAGGAATCTTTTTAGCAAACAATCTATCAATTTTTTGATTCTTCTCTATATTGTTCTTATTAATATCTTCAGTAATTTTCAAAAGTAAAGCCATACCCTTTTCATCATGACGAGTCTTCTCAATAATATCAGGAAATATTTCTTTTAAATTTGCCTTATTAATATCTGATAAATTTTTAATGAAATACTTTAAAAAATGTGAATCATTATTCTCTAATTTAACAGTATCTCCTAAATCAACATAAATATTTAACATATTCATATTCCAAGAAAAAGTTTTTTTTCTAAGCTTTTTACTAATTTGCTTAGTACGAATGTTATCCATATTTAATTGTTCGTTATTATGAATATAATGCGAAACTATTCTAATTAGTTTATAATCACTTTTCATATTCTCTAACCATATTTCATCATTTATACCATGAATTATTACTGGATTATAATTTTTTTCAGTAATAAAATAATGAACCAAACTCATAACCATAGCATCTTTATTACTAATTTTAACATTATCCATAATTCACCTCACACTATATATTATACTAAAAAAAAAGAAATAAATAAAGATATTTACTCATTTCTATATTTTTCTAATATATTCATAAATTCTAGAGGAGGTTCTTTTTCAAAATGCATATATTCATTTGTTTTTGGATGAATAAAACCTATTTCTCTTGCATGTAACATCTGTCCGAATATAGGATCAAAACACTTTTTAGAGTACACAGGATCATTTATAACAGAATGTCCAATATAATTCATATGAACCCTTATTTGATGAGTTCTACCAGTCAATAATGAGCATTCTATTAAAGTAGAATTTTTATATCTTTCTATAACTCTAACATTAGTAATAGCATCTTTAGAATTCTCACTAGTTACACACATTTTCTTTCTATTGTTAGTATCCCTACCAATAGGAGCGTCAATAGTAGCACTATCTTCCTGTATTACTCCCTCAACCAAAGCAATATACTTTCTAATTACTGTTTTATCACTTATTTGTCTAGCTAAAGATAAATGAGCATCATCATTTTTAGCCACTAATAAAAGTCCAGACGTATCAGCATCTATTCTATGAACAATACCAGGTCTAACTTCTCCATTAATATTGCTTAAATTTTCATTGCAATGATACATAAGTGCATTAACCAAGGTATGATTATAATTACCTGGAGCAGGATGTACAACCATACCACTGGGCTTATTCACAACAAGTAAATCACTATCTTCATAAATAATATCCAAGGGAATATTTTCTGGAACTATATCTACTTTTTCATTATAATTATCATCAATAGTTATCTCATCATCAATTTTTACAACATAACTAGCCTTAACATTTTCATTATTTACTTTAATTTTATTATTACTAATTAATTTTTGTATTTTACTCCTACTGATATTTAATTTATCCAATAAATATTTATCTACTCGTAAATCATTATCTTCTATTACATTTATTATTGTCATAATATCCTCCTATCAAAAGCAAAACTACTCCTATCACAATAAAACTATCAGCTAAATTAAATATTGGATAATCATAACCAAATATGTATACATCAATAAAATCTATAACATAACCATAAATAATCCGATCAAGTAAATTTGAAAAAGCCCCTGATAATATTAAAGAATATCCCACTATACTTAATTTTTCACTAGGCTTATTCCTTATTACACAATAGATAATATAACCAATTATTAATATATTTAAAAATATTATCAATAAAGTCTTATCAGTTAACAGACTAAAAGCCATCCCAGTATTTCTAGCATACGTTAAATATAAAAAGTTCTTTATTAGTTTAATACTAGCTATTCTCATAGCCAATATTTTAGTTATCCTATCAACTAAAAGAAAGACAATTATTAAATAAATCATTTTTTCTCAACAACTTCTGAATCATCTAATTCAACTAAAGTATCATTAACTTTTGAATCACCTTTAGTTTTACCAGCTACAGTATTAGTAGAACTGCTCACAGAACCAGTAGGTTTAACAGTATCATTAGAATTCATATGCAAAGTATTTAAGTTAAAATATTTACCATCACTAGATATAGGCCATTTTTCATGTGAATATTTTATACAATCATTAGGTAAACTAATTTCATAGTAATTAACATGATCCTCATCAATATAAAAACTAATGATAGAACCATTTTTACAAGATTTATTATTAACTGGATTCATTAAATCATCTTGAGTTATAATATTCTCTCCCAAGATACCATCAAAATCATTCATCTCACCAGAACCATAAACATTTACAGTTCCATCTCTCTTATTTTTTGTAGTGATAATGTCAATATTCAAAGAAGCGCAATCAAAAGTTAAATTATGAGATTCACACTCTCTATCAATATATTTATTTACATTTTCTGAAAAATTTATTATTGTTTTACAGTTATCACTAGAACTATACAATCCCCCAAAACACATTGCAATATAATTATCTACCGAAACAGATATTTGATTTAAAAATTCTTCTTCCGTTTTCTTTTTAGCATTTTCCAAACTAGTCAAAATACCAACAATTGATATACCCATTACTAGTGATAAAATGACAATCGTAGCTAATAACTCTACCAATGTAAAACCTTTTTTATTCATATATAACACCTCTATTTAATAATATCATTAAAGTAAACTATTTACAATATTTACTTTTAAAAAATATTTTGATATATTAATTACGAAAGAAGGTTACTATGAATATAAGTAATGAATGGAAAGATTATGAATGTATAGCTAGTGGAGACGGAGAAAAATTAGAAAGATGGGGCAATATCATTTTAAACAGACCTGATCCGCAAATAATTTGGAATAAAGATAATTTAAATTTATGGAATAATTGGGACGGATACTATCACCGAAGTAGCACTGGTGGTGGATATTGGGAATATAGAAAAAAATTACCAGAATATTGGACTATTAACTATAAAGAATTAACCTTCAAAGTATGTCCAACCAATTTTAAACATACAGGAATATTTCCAGAACAAGCTACTAATTGGGACTATATAATGGATAAAGTTAAAAATAGTAACAAAAAAGAATTTCGTGTCTTAAATCTATTCGCTTATACTGGATGCGCAACAATGGCAGCATCATATGCTGGAGCCACAGAAGTAGTACACGTTGATTCATCAAAAGGTATGATCGAATGGGCAAAAGAAAATATGCACTTATGCCATTTAGATAATCACAAAATAAGATTTATCCAAGATGATGTAATTAAATTTTTAGACAAAGAAAAAAGGAGAGGAAGAACATATCATGCTATTATTATGGATCCACCTAGTTATGGAAGAGGCCCCAATAAAGAAGTATGGAAATTAGAAGACAACATATCTGAATTATTGGATAAAACAATGGCTATATTAGATAAAGACTATAGTTTTATGCTAATAAACTGTTATACTACAGGATTATCCCCTACATCATTAAAAAATTTCTTAACATTAAAATTTAAAAATAGTAAAATTGAAGAAGGAGAAATAGGATTACCCATTACTGAAAACAACCTAGTACTTCCTTGTGGAATTTATGCCAGAGTATCCAAAGATTGATATAATATATGAGACAAATCACTTATTAGTAGTTAAAAAACCTACTAATATACCCGTGTGTGGAGACGAAACAAAAGATATTGATTTACTAACCATATTAAGAGCATACATAAAAGATAAATACCATAAACCAGGCAACGTTTATTTAGGTCTTGTTCATAGACTAGACAGGCCAGTTTCTGGAATAATGGTATTTGCTAAAACTAGCAAATGTGCTAGTAGACTATCCAAACAAATTAATGATGGAAATTTTCAAAAAGAATATTATGCTGTTATAGAAGGAACTCCTAAAACCAAAGATATATTTGAGGACTATCTAATCAAAGACGAAAAGCAAAATATATCTAAAGTAACTACTAAAGAAAAAGGAAAGTATTCAAAATTAGAATATGATCTAGTAAAAACAGTAAATAATTATAGTCTAGTAAAAATAAAACTATATACAGGTAGATCACATCAAATAAGAGTTCAATTCTCCAGTAGAGGATATCCTCTTCTAGGAGATATGAAATATGGAACAGGAAAGATAAAATGTAATATAGCATTATTCGCATATAGATTATCTTTCTTAGATCCCATCACAAAAGAAAAACTAGAATTTAAACTAGATTTACCAGATACTTACCCATTTGATATATTTAAATAAATATGATATGCTATACATAGAGGAGAAAATACTATGAATCAAGATTCTAAAAACACAATATACATAGGCCCACGCGGAGAACATTATACTAACGAAAAAGAAAGTGAAAGAGCATGGAAAAATTATAATTACCACGCACAAACATACATAGGTCCAAATGGAGAACACTATATGAACGAAAAAGAAAGTGAACAAGCGTGGGAAAATTATAATAAAAACATATCATCAAAAAGAAATAGATAATATTAGAAAAAAATAACCTTTTGGTTATTTTTTTAAATACACAATCGTTTCTCCATCATTAAATATATTAATTCTAAAATTGGTAACGTTCTTATTCTCTTTTAATGTTTCATAAACAGAATTCCTCACAATACCATCACCATGACCGTGAATAATTACTATTATATCGTTTTTAAGTATAATATTTTCTTCTATAAAATCATTAGTTAACATCCTGGCGTATTCCCTATCATAACCATGTAAATCCAAATGAGGAAATCTATTTAAAAACATATCATCCATAATAATCACATCCTTAAAATTGGTAATGTAATAGTACAAGTGGTTCCAACATTTTCTACTGAATCGTATTTCAAAGTACCACCATGTAAATTAATTATCTCATTAGATAATGAAACACCTAATCCAGTACCATTTCTTTTAGTAGTATAAAACATCTCTGTAATATGATTAATACTATCTCTACTCATACCTACTCCGTTATCTATTATCTTAATTCTTGCTTTATTTTTCATCATAAGTATTTCTATATTAATTATTCCATCTTTCTGAATAGCTTCTACACTATTCTTAATAATATTAACAAATACTTGTTTTAATCGGTCATAATCACCATTAATATATAATTCATCATAATTATTATTATAATTTAACTTAATAGAATTATTCACTAATAATATACTAAATGATTTATATATATCATCAAGCAACATTGTTAAATCTATCATATTTAAATCTAATTTTATTTTACTATACTCCATAAAATCAGACATTATATTTAAAGAACGATCAATCTCAGACTTAACAATTGGAATGTATTTATGTACTTTATCAGTATCGTCTAAATTTACCATATCTAAATATCCTTTACATACTGCAATAGGATTTTTAATTTCATGTGTCAACTTAAACAAAGAATTCTTAATCTTCTCCTGGTTAACATATGCATGCATATTTTTATATAAATCTGTCATATTGTCCGCCAAATTTAATATATAAATAACTAAAAAAGTAATTACATACATAATTATAATTATCCCTATAATCTGAACTATATTATCTAAAGTAAAATATTCAAAAGAAATAAAAAATCCCTGTATTATAGTAACTAATATTAAAAAGTAATCCTTATAATTTCTTTTATCAATAAAAATAATATAAATGATAAAATACAAAGCATATTTAATAATAGCAATATAGATATTTACACTATATAAATCATAAGAAGCAATTAACACAATCATTGATAAAAGTAATGCTAATTCTTTTTCTTTTCTAATATAAGCCACCATTACAGGAACATTACAAAAAAGTAATACTCTGTAATTTAAAACATAAGTATATGTTAAACTCAAATATAAACTGGTAAAAAGAGTAACAATTAAAAACAATTTAGAATACATTTTATTAAACAATATATTACAAGAACTAAACAAATAATATATAAGTATTGGAAAAATTACTAAAATAATATTTATAACCATTTCTATCACCAGTTTGATTATATAATATTTAAAAGTAATTATTTGTCGTATTTTGTCGAATATGTCACTTTCTTGTAGAATTTTATTTTAATTCATCAATATATTTTTTTAACTGTTTAGCATTTGGACCATATATAATTTTTAATTGATCCTCAATTTCCACTACACCTTTTGCCCCTAGTTTTATTATTCCCTCTTTATTTGCCTTAGTAATATCTTTTAAAGTTACCTTAAATCTAGACATATCAACTTCAGTCTCTAAAATATTATCTTTTCCTCCAAGATAGTCTACTAATTTATTAAATTCTAACTTTAAATCTTTTTTATTACTCTTCATAATAGCAAAAGCTATTATAAATAAAACTGCCAATATAATTATATATTGATATAACTGCATTAAAAATCATCCCTTCTATAAAATTTATTTTTAACACATATAATTATACTATAAATTCTTCTCTTTCACAATAATATTGTCTAATTTTATATTCTTTGATATAATCAAATAGAGGTGTAATAAATGAGGAGTAGTAATAAAATATCCAAAAAATCATTTATAAGTATTCAAAAATTATTTTGGTTAATAAGTAGCATATTTTTATTAGGTTCATGTCTTTTTTATGGAGGCAGATTTATTAAATTATACAGAGAAAATGAAAAAAAATATGGAAACAAAAACACTAATAACTTATTAATAACTAAAATAAATGATAACAATAAAAAAAGCGATAATTATAAAGTAGTAAATGGAGAACATTACTTTGTAAATAATTCTAATAATAACTATTTACAATATTCTAATATATTATTTAGAATTATCAAGATAAATGAAAACGGAGAAATAGTAATAATTAGCAATAATTCTCTTACTTCTCTTGCTTATGGTAAAGATAAAACAATTACTGAATCATACATTTATAACTGGCTAAACGATACTGAAGAAGAATATACAGGCATTTTAGAAAAAGAACTAAATGATAAAGAAAAATATCTTATAAAAAGTATGACTTGTGAAGATAAATATGATTCATTAGACAATAGTGAATGTCAAAATATAAATTATGATGGATACATTACTCTACTATCATCTAATGATTTCGTTAATGTAGGAGGAAAAGACAGTTATGTTAATACTAATGAATACTTCTATTTAGAAAGTGAAAATAAAAGTAATAAACAATGGTATGTTAATTCAGAAGGAAAAACACTAACATCTAACAAAGAAGATATTATAGGAGTCAAACCCGTATTAACTCTAAAAAATAATATTGAGTATATCAGTGGGGATGGTACTAAAGATAATCCATATGTAATCGAAAAGGAAAAAGGATTATTTGGTAGTTATGTTAAAATAAATGACTATATGTTTAGAATATATGAAGTTAATGAAAAAGATGTAAGAGTAATGTTAAACGACTACTTAAAAGAAGAATTCAGTTATTCTAATGTTAGTTCTTACCACAACGATTATAATCAAAATTCCGTTGCCTACTACCTAAATACTAGTTTCTTAAATACACTGGATTGTAAAAGCCAAATTAAAGAAGTAAAATGGTCAAATGGTTACTATGGAAGTGAAAATAATTATAATTATAAAGATGCCCTTAATACGAAAATTAATAGCAAAGTAGCCCTACTTAGTATTGGAAATATCAGACTAAATAATGAACTATTTAATTATTCTTTAATGACTGGTACTAGAAAAAATGGTACATTAATATATACCATTCAAGAAAATCAAAAAGCAACAACCAGAAATATTACTCAAAAAATGAAAATAGTACCAGTACTTAGTCTTGATAAGGATTTACTAAAAAGTGGTGATGGTACTAAAGATAATCCATACAAGATAACCGAGGTGTAGTATGAAAAAAAGAAAAAGAAAAAAGAAAATATATAAATTAACAATCGTTTTCATAATATTGGATTTACTAGCTATAGGGGGATATTTCTTAACATATGGCCCTTGGGGATATTTTAGAGAATTACTAATTAATACCGCAATGAAAACAATGACTCACCAATATTTTGCTTACATATTTTATAATGAAGAAACAGTAAATAAAATATTAAATAGCAACTATTTTATAGCAATTAATGAAGATGTTAAGGCTGATGATATAGTGATTGATACAAGTGAAAAAAGTCACTATGATAACGAATATGATAAAGAAATTTTAACAAGAGTCAATAATAATGATGAATATAAAATTATTAATCTTAAAATTGGAAATTCAAGTGGTTATTTAGTAGCCATATATCATCCTGAAAAAGTACATGTAATTCATATTAAAAAGTTTAATCAAAACGGCTATGGAGAAAGAGTATTCACTATGTGTAATAGATATGGTGGAACTGTCTGTATTAATGCTGGTGGTTTTGTTGACCACGGAACTGGTTCAGATATACCTCTAGGATATGTTATTGATAATGGAGAAATATTATGGCCACTGGAAGGTCATGACACAGCAAGAGGAAATATCATAGGTCTTAATGACGAAGGTAAATTAATACTTAAAAGTAATGCTACTGGTATAGAAGCCTTAGATGCTGGAATAAAAGAAGCCGTAGAATTTGGTCCATTCTTAATAGTTAATGGAGAACCTCTAGAAATTGTTGGTAATCCATGGGGAAAATCTCCTAGAGTGGCCATTGCCCAAAGAAAAGATGGTGTCATAATGTTCTTAGTAATTGACGGAGAAAACTATATCAATGGTGCAACACTTCAAGATATGATTGATATTCTAATTCAATACGGAGCATATAATGCTGCAAACTTAGATGGAGGTCATTCAACATCTCTAACAATTAATGGAAAGCTATATAATAATCCACCTTCAATGGCTAAAAGTCAAGGTGGCAGATACATTGTAACAGGATTTGGATTAATACCATAAAAATATTGCAAAATGCAATATTTTTTATTATGACGTATAGTTTATAGTATTAAGAAATCTTCCTAACTGATGGTGTTTCAATAATATTACCATCTATATCAAATCTAGAGCCGTGACAAGGACAATCCCAAGTATTTTCTTCCCTATTAAATACCAAAGAACATTTCATGTGAGGACATATAATTTTAACTTTATGTCTTTTCCCTTCTCTATCAATATATATGCCATATAAAATACCATCTATTTTCACATAATATGGATTACTTTTATGAAATATTCCCTCCACATATGCTTTCAAATAGTGAAATATTCCCACAAAAGAATTCACAACAAGAGGAAAATTAATTCTCTTTGGATTGAATAGTTCAATATATTTATTATCCCTTCCTAATATCAAATCGGCTATTATTCTACCCCCAATGACGCTATTAGTCATCCCCCAAGTATTATAAGCAGAAGCTATATAAAAATTGTTTTTCACTTCTCCTATAAACGGTAACAAATCATTACTAATTATATCCTGATTCATCCAAGAGTATTTAGGTTTCTTAAAAAAGTATGTATTAAATTCCTCTATACTTTTCTTGTAATTATTAAAATAGTCTATCTTACTTGTTAATCTATGACTATTACTACCAAATATCAAATAATTATTATAATATCTTAAAGAATATAGATCATTATCGATATTAATCATAGTTCTATTTTTAGGATCATCAACTTTTATAGCATTAACATATTCCCTTTCTATATATGTTTTTAGAGGAAAAAAATTGGGTACAATATAAAACGGATAATGAGAAGCCATCACTACACTATTAGCTCTAATAATACCATTATCAGTATCAACTATATATTTGTCCTTAATACGATGAATATCAGTAGCCATTACCCCCTCATAAATATCTATTTTATCTGAAATTATATTTCTCATAGCTTCTAAATATTTTAATGGATTAAATACATATGTATCATAAACAAGAAAACCATTTTTAACAAATTCATCATGATAATCTTTTACTTTTTCACCATAACTAGCTAATATTTTCTTTTCTTTAACCAACTTTTGAATATTCTTTTCTTCCATAGAAAATAAAATGGAATTCACTTTTTCTAAATCACAATCCATATTATTTTCCTTAATTATCCTTTTAATTAATTTTATAGCATCCTTTTGAGATTGATAATATTTATAAGCAATATCTTTATTATGTATACTTGTTAATTTACGATAAACATCCTGCTGTAAATATGTTATCTTAGCAGTTGTCTTAGAACTGACACCCATCCCTACTTTAGATTTATCAATGATTATTATTTTTTTATTAGTATTCCTTAAAAAATAGGCTGTATTCATACCAGTTAAACCAGCACCTATAATTAATATATCAACATCTATTTTATCAAAATGATTTCTTTTAACTATTTCTTTATTTAAATTACTATTATCCATCCATATCGATTTATTTTTCATAATATCTCCTTTTTAGTATTATTTACCAATCACAAAAATACATACTAAAAAAGAGATTATTATCTAATCTCCTCCACCCATAAGCCATGCTTATTACAATATGCATATATTTTACCTGATGGTACTTTATCAAAAATAGTTTTTGCCTCCATACCAGGTTTTAAATATCTATATTCTTCACTATCATCTGTAACCAATGAAATCCATTCAATATAATGATCATCATCCATAACATGATTAATAGTTACTATTAATTTATCACCATCAATAATATATGTTGGTTTATGTTTTTCAACTGCACCATCACTGGTATTTGCCATCATCTCTTTCATTTCACTACCACAACAAGTAATACCACAATCTGGACAAGTACAATCATTTATTACCTTTACTAAAGCACCACATTTTAAACATTTTTTAATTATCATTTTATCTCCTAAACACAAGTATATCCACCATCAATAGGCAAAACAATTCCTGTAACATAAGATGCCTCATCACTCGCTAAGAATATAGCCCCAGCATTAAGTTCTCCCTCTTTACCATATCTTTGCATTGGAACATGCACTTTAGCAAAATTTTGGAAAGTATCGGTATCCAAAACAGCAGTAGTCAACTCAGTATAAAAATATCCTGGACAGATAGCATTAACAGTAATATTATATTTAGCAAGTTCAGCGGCAGCAGCCCTTGTAAAGTTAACTACTCCACCCTTAGATGAATGATATGCTATTGTAGGTATTTCTGTATTGCCAACAAGACCATACATTGAAGCAATATTAATAATACGTCCATAATTATTCTTTTTCATAATATTAGCAAATGCTCTAGTAACTTTAAATACTGAAGATAAATCTGTATCAATAGTAAATTCCCATTCTTCATCATTCATATCAAGAACACCCTTATCCTTACTAGAACCAGCACAATTTACTAATATATCTACCCTACCAAATTCTTTCTCTACAATATTAGCACATTCATTAATGTTATCCGTATCAGTAACATCACATTTTAACGCTAATACTCTAACGCCTTCTTCTTCTAATTCTTTTCTTAATTCCTCTAATTTTTCCATTCTCCTAGCTAATATAACTAAATCAGCACCTTGTTTAGCAAACGCCCTAGACATTTGTTTACCTAAACCAGACGATGCTCCAGTTACAACAGCTATTCTTCCCTTTAAACTAAACATAATTACCCTCCTATAATTTACTTACTATCTAAGTATACCACATATATTAAAAAAAAGGAATTAATCTTCCTTTTTATTATTCTTCTTTACATTAATACCATAATATTCTCTTACTTTATCTCTAATTTCCTCAAATAGTTTCCTATTTTCCTTAAGTAATAATTTAGCATTTTCTTTTCCTTGAGCCATCTTCTCACCATTATATGAATACCAAGCACCACTCTTTTCAATTATATTAGCATCAGAAGCTAAATCAACAATTTCACCCTCTTGACTAACGCCTTCCCCATACATAATGTCAACGTTAGCAGTCTTAAATGGTGGAGCAACTTTATTCTTAACAACTTTAATAGTAGTCCTATTACCAATAACATCCACTCCCTGTTTAATTTGTTCACCACGTCTAACATCTAATCTAACAGAAGCATAATATTTAAGTGCCTTACCACCAGGTGTCGTCTCAGGATTGCCAAACATAACCCCAACCTTTTCTCTCAATTGATTAATAAATATAACAATTGTATTTGTCTTGTTAATAGTACCAGATAGTTTCCTTAATGCTTGACTCATGAGTCTAGCCTGTAAGCCAACGTGAGTATCACCCATCTCGCCATCTATCTCTGCCTGTGGAACTAAAGCAGCCACAGAATCAATTACAACTATACTAACAGCTTCACTCTTAACGAGAGCATCACATATTTCTAATGCTTGCTCACCAGTATCTGGTTGAGATAATAACAGTTCATTAATATCTACTCCCAAATGTGAAGCATATACTGGGTCTAATGAATGTTCAGCATCAATAAAAGCTGCTCTTCCTCCTTCCTTTTGAACTTCAGCGATAGCATGAAGTGCAAAAGTAGTTTTACCAGAAGATTCTGGACCATATATTTCTATAATTCTACCTTTAGGATATCCTCCTACTCCTAAAGCTATATCTAAAGAAATTGAACCACTAGAGCAAACATCAATTTTTCTATCCTCATGGTCCCCTAATTTCATAATTGAACCCTTACCAAATTGCTTTTCAATATCAGCTAATACCTGTGCTAAGGCCTTATCCTTTTCCATATTTTTTGTCATTTTTCCTCCTTAATTATGCACTAATTATATACTATAAAATTTTATTTGTCAATACTTTTTACAAACAATTGTTTGAAAAAACTGTAAAGTATTTTTTACAGTTTTTAAATAACTATATTATTCAGTTTCCATTTCTTTAATAAGATTATAAGTAATAATATTATTAGAAACATCTATTATTTCACTAGCATAATTACTATGACTAGTTATATAATCTTCACTAATAACTTCATTAGTAATAGGAAATATTTCACCTGTTTTAGAATTATAATAAATTTTGTTAGTCAAATATGATCCATCTTTAAAGACTACAGTATTATCACCATTCTTAACACTCATAATATCATTTCCTAATTGATATTTACTTCTAACATTCAACATATTACCTAAAGTAGGTAAAACATCTATCATCCCCATAGGAGTATTCACAACTTGATTAAATTTTTTATTTTTTGTCCAAATTATAAATGGAACCTTCCTATTTAATTCATAAGCATAAGAACCAACTTCCACATAATTATCATCTGTAGGAAGTAATATAGTATCATTATAAGGATCATAATTGTACATAATATCATAATACTTCTTACTAATTCTAGCATCATGATCCCCATAAATAACTATAATAGTATTATCCAAAAGTCCTTCTTTATCCATTAAATCGATAAATTCTCCAAAAGCACTATCCATATAATTGACAGTCTGCAAATATGAACCTAAAGTAGTATTAGATAAATACTCTCTAACCACAGTTTCACCATTAACATTAACTGTTTTAGTTAAATCAATAACACCATACTTATCAACATCAGGCCAAGGAGTATGATTAGTTAAAGTAATAAGTAATCCATAAAATGGTTGATTACTTTCTGCTATTTCCTTAATAAACGGAACAGATTGTCTAAAGAACGATTTATCCGATAATCCTAAACCGAAAACTTCATCAACTTCATATGACGACTTAGAATAAAATTTCTTATAGCCAAGATTTTTATGCATTGTCTGCCTATTCCAAAAATCTCCCACATTACCATGCATACTAAAAGTATAATAACCTTTATCTACTAATAATTTTTGAATAGAAGAATAATCATTATTGTAATAATTAACAAATACTGTTCCATTATTTGAAGGCATTAAGGAAGTAGAATAAGTAAACTCTGAATCACTACTTGTACCTACTCCTACCTGCGCATAAAAGTTATTAAAGAATATTCCCTCACTGGATAATTTATTTAATCTAGGAGTCAATTCCACACCATTAATTTTTAAACCCAGAGTGAATGTTTGTAAACTTTCTGCATGAATTGCAATAACATTCATTCCTTCAAAAATATTACTATATTTATTCTTTACTACCCCACTATTCCTATTTTCATAATAATCTTTAACTTCTTTTAAAGCCTTATCATGACCAAAAATATTATTAAAACCAGGTTTCAAGCTTTGAATAATATCATCAATTTGATAAGTATAAATACCAAATGAATCAGCCACTGCTACTCTATTCCAAAGTTTTACAAATCTACTCCAATCAGTTTTATTTAACGTTATTAAAGCACTTATAACAGTAATAATTTCTAGAAATAATGTAACAAAAGAATATTTCTTCTTATCTTCTTTTCCTATACTTGGCACATTATTTTTAATTTTCTTGATATAAATATATATAAATAGTAAGAATGGTACTATATATATTAAATCCTTAATCTGAAAAACATTTTCTACTACTGCATCTCCAACGTCCTTAATAAAAATAGAAGTAGCCAATAACGATATTGAAGCATATGAACTATAATATGTATAATATATAGAATTAATTATACAAGAAAGCAAGAAAATTATCTCCCATATCAAAAAATATAAAAATCTTTTCTTAGGCTTTATAAATATACTAATATATGAAACAAAAAATAATAATGATAAATCTACCAAAAGAGCTTTGATACTAAATATTTTACCACTAGTTAATCCCCTCAAAAGTAAAGAATTAATAAGTGAAGTTATAACGAATAAAATCAATAAATTACTCTTTTTTAAAATTATAAAATTTTCTTTTAATATACTAAACTTCTTTTTCATATTTTATCCTCTTTGCAATAATTATATCATTTATAATGTCAATCTTCAACATTTTTAGATAAATATGATATAATAAGAAAAAGAGGTATAATATGAAAAAAATTAGTATAATTATTCCCTGCTATAACGAAGAAGAAAGCATACCATTATTCTATAAAGAAATAACAAATACACTTAAACAAATAAATAATTACAATTATGAATTAATATTTGTCAACGATGGTTCAAAAGACAATACAATTACAACAATAAAGGAATTAGCAAGCAAAGATAAAAACGTTATCTTCCTTAATTTTTCAAGAAACTTTGGCAAAGAAGCAGCTATGCTTGCTGGATTAGAAGCATCCAGAGGAGACTATATAGCTATAATGGATGCAGACTTGCAAGATCCACCAACACTACTGAAAGAAATGATTACCACCCTAGAAAACGAAGATTACGACTGTGTAGCTACAAGAAGGGTCACTAGAAAAGGAGAACCAATCATAAGAAGTTTTTTTGCAAGGATGTTTTATAAAATAATAAATAAAATGTCTAAAATAGAAATGGTTGATGGTGCTAGAGATTATAGATTAATGACAAGACAAATGGTTGATGAAATAATAAAATTAAAAGAATACAATAGGTATTCCAAAGGGCTATTCTCCTTTGTAGGTTTCAATACAAAATGGTTAGAATATAAAAACATCGAAAGAATTGCCGGAGAAACAAAATGGTCTTTTTGGAAATTATTTAAATATGCCATTGAAGGAATCGTGGCCTTTTCTACTATTCCCCTTACAATAGCATCATTCATAGGCCTAATCTTTTGTCTCATATCATTCATACTAATCGTATTTATTATTATTAAAACCCTAGTGTATGGAGATCCTACATCTGGATGGCCTAGTTTAGTGTGTATCATTTTCTTTGTAAGTGGCATACAATTATTTTGCCTAGGAATCATCGGAGAGTATTTATCAAAAACATACTTAGAAACTAAAAAAAGGCCAATATATATCATAAAGGAAAGTAATCTAAATGATAGAACTAATAAAAAAATATAAAGAAATAATATCCTATCTATTTTTTGGATTTTTAGCATTTCTAATAAATTTAGGTGTCTACTATGCATTAACATATACAATATTAGACCCGAATAAACCACTATGTTTAGCTATAGCCAATATCATTGCCTGGATAACATGTGTAACATTCGCCTATCTAACTAACAGAAAATACGTTTTTGAAAGTACTAACCAATCAAAAGCAAAAGAATTAATAATTTTTTATAAGTATAGACTGCTAACATTAGGTATAGAAATAATTTCTATGTACCTACTAGTAAACAGATTAAATCTAAGTAATAAAATTATTAAACCGATAATTCAAATACTCATAATAATATTAAACTATATCTTTAGTAAAATATTTGTATTTAAAAAAGGAAAATAAAATTTCCTTTTTTAATTTAATAAATATATTGAATAGTTTAAATAAAGAGCAAATATTAACCACAATAAATAAGGTATATTCATTAATCCAGACCATTTATCTCTTTTATAAAAATTAATAATCATAATTATAACTATTATCACAAGAATTATCAACCAAATAAAAGCAAATAGATACTTGTTTAAACCAAAGTATATCAAAGTCCATAAAGAATTAAACATCAAATTAATTCCATATATCACTAATGAACTATCTATATCATTATTAGATTTAATTATTCTATATAAAGAAATACTCATAAGTAAATATAATATAGTCCACACTATAGGAAAAACCAGCATAGGAATTTCAAAAGGTTTGTTTAAAGCCTCATATATTTCTCTATTCTTTATAATTGTAAAAGTAAATAAATTACCAACCAAAAACGTTATAAAAATAATTGTAAATAATAACTTAAAATTAATTTTTTTCATAATATCACTACTATATATTATGTCAAATAGTGAATTTTATACTATTTAAATATATTAACACAAGAAGAATTATCTTTGTCGTATTTACCACCTAAATAATTAACATATGTCTCAATTTTAATTTCTGTAACATCAATTACTTTTTTCTTAATCCAATACCAATTAAAATCACGTGTATTACTAATATAAATAGGCTCATATATTGTCACAAAAACATTAAATAATTCTCTTGGGATTCTAATCATAGCATAATAATTTTGATAAGAATAAACCTGATCATTTGTTTTGTCTAAAATACTACCAGTAGCTAAATCTCTAGAATATATTCTTCTAGAAGGCTCTATATCATAATATTTTAAATATTTAGAATATAATTCTTTATTAACAAGCATATGTTCCTTATCTATATCATTCGCTACTAAAATCTCAAAACCATGAGAACTAGTGTTACTTACTGCATTATGGTGATTACTATAAGAAACCTTACTAACAGATCCATAATAACCAACTGTTAAAGATCTCCGCTGTAATTCTAGCATATTCTTACTACCAAGCATCTCACCATATGTATCATCATATCTAGTCATATAAACTCTATATCCCATACTCTCATATCGACACTTTTCATATAATGATTGTATCAAATTCATATTTTTTTCTAATATAACACCATTAGAAGCGCCAGTATCAGAACCACCATGGCCTGGATCAATGACAAAGTCATATTGATATTTAAACTTTTCTACCAAAATCTTTACTTTATTATCATCATAAGTAAAAGTTATTAATTTATCACCTATTCTACTACGAACGATTCGATTTAAATTAGATAAACCATTTAATAAACGTTCTTCCTTACTAGCTACAATATAAGCCTCATAAGTACCATATGATAAAGTAGTCAAATCCATATCACCACGATAATAATGGGTTTTAGTCTTCTCCATATTAAATGTATATTCCTGCTTACTAGAGATATTTTTCAATTTAATTGCATATGTATTACTATCCTCTTTAACATAACCTTCATAATAAATACCATTATCATTAAATTGATTTTTGATAATCGTATTAGAATACTTGTTAACGTTATAAGAAGAAGCAGTAACAATATTAGCTTCATAATCTTCAATGGTAATAGTAGGTTTTGTAACAATTACTTTCCTAGTTATAGATACACCATTACCACTAGAATCATTGACAGAATATTTAAGTATATATGTACCTTCTTTTTTAGTATTAACCTTACCATCTATCTTAACACTATCTGTTATATCACCATCATAATTATCCATAGCCTTATATCCATCTTCAATATATGTAGAATCCACTAATATAACTTGTTCACTCACACCATTCAATTCTATTACTGGTTTAGTAGTATCAGAAACTTTAACAACTCTATAAATATATTCTTCCCTATCTTGAAGTCTTAAAGAATACTTAACTTTATATTCGCCCAATTTACTAGTATTAACTTTACTGGAATCAATTATTACTGATGATGACACATCAGTATTACCATATATACAAGTAACCCCGTATTCTTCATATGGATTATTAACTTCTAACAAAACAGTAGTAGGCCCAATCAAAGAAAAACTAACAACACGATCATCATTTAATTCATATGAATATGTAAAACCCAATAAGCTAATTATCACTACTATTACACTAATCGCAGTAAGTATAATTTTTCTCATCTTTTCACCTACCTTCCTACTATAATTTTAACATAATAACAATATCTAGTAAAGAAAATTGTCTTTGTTATTATAAATTATCATATAAAAAAAGCAGAGTAATTACTCTACTATTAACTACTTATTATAATTATCACCGCAAAGAATAAAGGCTAATCTAATCTGTTCTCATCACCTTCACAATAAGCCTCACCAACTTTAGCACCTTCCACATAGGTTTTTCCCATCATCTCGCAACTAGTCTTTGTAACAGTATCCTTTAAATATCCACCAAATATCTTTACTAAAGCAATTGCAAGTACTGCCACTAAAGATACAATTAAAATATATTCTACTAATGTCTGACCTTTTTTATTCATTTTATTAAACATAAAGCACCTACCTTACTAAAATAATTATATTATACATACGACACTTATGTCAATCTTTTATTTCAATATAGTCACCGGAATCCAAATAAACAATTCCTCTTTTTTCACCAATTTTTTGAAGTATAGAATCATATTTATTTAATTTTGTAATCCTACTTAACGTAATATATACACTATTACCGTCTATCATATAAAGCAAAAATCTTTCAGAATCGACATCGGTAAAAGCAGGTTTAATTTCAGATATTCTATATAAGATATTATCATCTACCTTTAGGAAAGCAGACACAAAATTATCATATACACTAGATATATCATCCAAAATATAAGGAATATAATCAATGTTATAAATATTATCTAATAAAGAACCATTATCTAATAAAACCTTATCATTATATATAGCAATTGGTTTGTATTCATATACCTCAATATACAATTTATTAAATATTTTTCTTTTAATAACAATATCTTTAATATATTCATTACTAAGTCTTTTTTTAACATTTAAAGCTTCATAAAAAGGTGGATAATCAATAATACCTAAATCATTTAAAACATCAACATCAGGAACAATTTTATTATTTAAAACATAAATATTTTTAATCTTTGAAGATATAATTTCCATTATTAATGAATATAACAAAAACATTATTAATAAAAATAATATTACTTTCTTCAAATTAATTCTTCTTCTCTTTGTCTTAATTTTTAAACGACTTTTTTCCATAAGTATTCCCCTATTTTATTATAATTTGTTCTAATTTTAATTCTATATCATATTCTTCCTTTACTTTTGTTTGTATATGATCAATTAATTTTTCTATGTCCATACCACTCGCATTACCATTATTGATAATAAAATTAGCATGTTTTTCTGATACTTGAGCGTCATTAATAGAATAACCTTTAAGACCACAATTTTCAATCAGAGCACCTGCATACATCTCTGGAGGATTACGAAATACACTTCCTGCACAAGGCTTATCCAAAGGTTGAGTAGCAATTCTACGTAATTTTCTATCATTAATTATTTGCAATAAAGAATCCTTATCGCCATATTCTAATTCTAACACAACTTCTAAAACAATATAAGATGGATTCTGTTTTAAGAATGAATCTCTATATTCAAAATCTAAATCATTTTTTTTAAGAGTTCTAATTTCTAAATTATCATCTAGTACCACTACTTCTCTAACAACATCAGAAAGTGAAGAATTATAAGCACCTGCATTCATAGCCACTGAAGCCCCAACTGCACCAGGTATACCAGCAGCAAATTCCAATCCACGCAATGATTTATTAATAGTATCTATAGATAATTTAATTAAAGAATATCCAGCACCAACAGTAACTATAGTATCATTTATTTCTAACTTCTTAAATTTATCTAATTTAATTACTACCCCATCATAATAATCACACGCAAAAATAACATTAGAGCCATTTCCCAAAACAACATATTTAATATTATTTTTGCATAAATATCCCATTATTTTCTTTAATTCTATAATATCTTGAGGAAAAACAATATATTTCGCCTTAATATCTATTTTATAAGTATTATACTTTTTTAAACTATTATCATATAAATACTCGATTTTATTTTCATCAAAAAAATCTTTTATCATTCTTAACCAATTCCTTTAATATTTTGTATATTCTCTCTCCACTATCTTTAACCCCTATTTTTTTTAATCCTTCTTTTATTTCTTTTAGTTTTTTTTCATCTTTTAATGTATTATCAATTAAAGAAATCAAAGTATCACCATCAAGTTTATTTTCTTCTAAAATAATTCCTGCTCCTTTATTTACCAAATCCATAGCATTTTTATATTGATGATTATTAGGAACATAAGGACTTGGAATAAATATTGCCGGTATTGCTAATGCACTTATTTCAGACATTGTACTAGCTCCAGCTCTAGTTACCATCAGATCAGTTACTTTCATTAACGAAGGCATATTATCAATATAAGGTACCATTTTTACATTATTTGATACTCTTGTCTTAGACATTTTTTCGTAATTATCCTTACCAGTAACAAATACAACCTCATAATCCTTATCATCTAATTTGTCTAAAGAAGATAATATCTTATTATTTACACTTGTACTTCCTAAACTACCCATAACTATCAATACAAGTTTCTTATTATCTGATAATCCATATTTTTTCTTATCCATAGGCTGCATCTTAATTGCCTTCTCACTACATGGATTACCAGTATATATAGCCCTACCTTTAGGAAAGCAGTTAATAGTAGATTCAAAAGAAACACCAACTTTATCAACCATTCTAGATAAATACTTATTAGATAGTCCGATAACTGAATTTTGTTCATGAACAAAAGTCTTTTTTCCCAATTTATGGCCAGCCCATATGACTGGTGCAGTAACATAACCACCTACACCAATAACTATATCAGGATCAAAATCTTTAATTAACTCCAAGCATCTACGTCTAGCACTAAAAAACTTCTTCAATACCTTAAAGTTTTCAAAAGTAAGTTTTCTCCTCAATCCACCAATCTCAATCCCTTCATACCTTATACCCATTGAAGGAATGATATCTTTTTCCATTCTATTAGTAGTTCCTATATATAAAAACTCACTCTTAGGTTCGTGTTCTTTTATTTTATTTATAATAGCAACAGCAGGATAAATATGACCTCCTGTACCACCAGCGCTAATAACAACTCGCATATTACACCTCATAACAATTATAACAAAAAAAGAAGTATTTGTAATTACTTCTAATAAATTATATTTAAAAATATAAAAATTTGACATAAAAAAAATATTGGCAACGTCCTATTTTAGCTTTCACTATCGTCGGCGCTGAAGTGCTTAACTTCTGTGTTCGGGATGGGAACAGGTGGACCACTTCGCAATTATCACCAATATACT
>JAEEGL014921217.1_pt1 | contig 44941 bp, 33 predicted proteins | sample 9134231 | NCBI WGS metagenome assembly JAEEGL01 (sample SAMN16246548, study PRJNA631951) | gut metagenome | biome: gut microbiome; feature: rumen; material: fiber-attached | host: Bos | place: Iran: Karaj | collected 2018-10 | reverse complement strand
CTTTTTCAGCAGCGTCTTTAATACGTTGCATTGCCATTTTATCTTTTGATAAGTCAACACCATTTTCTTTTTTGAATTCTGATACTAAGTAATCCATGATTCTTTGATCGAAATCATCACCACCTAGTTTATTATTACCTGATGTAGATTTAACTTCGAAGATTCCATCTCCTAATTCTAGAATTGAAACATCGAATGTTCCACCACCTAAGTCATAAACTAAGATAGTATGTGTATCTTTTTGTTTATCTATACCATAAGCTAATGCTGCTGCTGTAGGTTCATTAATAATTCTTTTAACATCTAAGCCTGCAATCTTACCGGCATTTTTAGTAGCTTGACGTTGGGCATCGTTAAAGTAAGCTGGAACTGTAATAACAGCTTCTGTTACTTTTTCGCCTAAATAAGCTTCTGCGTCACTTTTTAATTTCATTAATATTTTGGCACTAATTTCTTCTGGTGTATATTTTTTACCATTAGCTTCTACTTTTTCTTTAGTACCCATTTTTCTTTTTATTGAAGCAATTGTGTTGTCAACATTAGTTACGGCTTGACGTTTAGCTGTTTCACCAACTAATTCTTCATCACCTTTAAATGCTACAACTGAAGGTGTTGTTCTATTTCCTTCTGGATTTGGAATAACGTGTGCTTCGCCACCTTCTAGTACTGCGACACAACTATTTGTTGTACCTAAATCTATACCAATTATTTTTCCCATATTTTTTCCTCTTTCTATTTGCTTACTTTTACCATAGCATGGCGAATAACTTTACCTTTGTAAGTATATCCTTTTTGTAGGACATCAATTACCATGTTTGGTTCTATTCCTTCTACTTCTTCAACTAGTACAGCTTCCATAGTATTAGGATCAAATGGTTGATGTAAAGCATCAATTACAGTTATTTCATGATTTTGTAAAGTAGTATTTAAATTACCATAAATCATTTTAAATCCCTCTAGGAATTTACTAACTTCATCTTGAAGATTGGCATCATCCATACTTATAGCTCTTTCAAAGTTATCTACGATAGGTAGTAAGCTTTTAATTAATTCTTCACCTTCGTATTTTAAAAGATTAGCTATTTTTTCTTCATTACGTCTTTTCATGTTGGCCATTTCAGCGCTGATACGTAATAATTTTTCATTTAACATCTTGTTTTCTTCTTGTAGTCTCTTCTTTTCTGGATCTTCTTTTTTCTTGAAGATACCTTTTTTTTCTTCTTGTTTAACTTCTGGTTGTTCAACTTTTGGTTCTTCTTTGGGTTCTTCAACCTTTGGTTCTTCTTTTATTTCTGGTTGTTCTATTTTTTGTTCTTCTAGAACCTCTGTTTCTTTTTCCATAATTCATCTCTTTTCTATGGTTTTTTAATCTATATCTATAGTAAGTCAAAAATTACTTACATAAATTATTTTCTATTTAATTTGTCTAATTCTTTATTAATAAATTCAAGTAAACCAACTACTTTATCGTATTCCATTCTTTTTGGACCTACAATAGCAATTGTTCCTTCTTCTCCATTAATATTGTAATGACTTTTAATTACTGTTACATTCGGATCAAACTCTGTTTCATCACCAATGTATACTTTTACACCGTCACCATTTTCTTCGATTTTTCTAACTAAAGATTCGTCATCGAATTTACTAATAATACGTTTAATTTCGTTAACGTCTTCATATTCTGGTTGTTTTAAGATATTACTCTTGCCAGTGAATACGACGTTAGCACTATTTTTAGTAAAGTCATTAAAGGCATCATAGAATATTTCATAAACTTTTTCATATTGTTTTATCTTTTTAGATATAACAGGTTTAATTTCATATTCTAGTCTGCTACTAACTTCATCTATTGGAGTTCCAACAAGCATTTTATTTATTATTTCACTTGTTTTAATTAACTCTTCTATAAAGATGTTGTTAGGTATTTTGAATTTTTTGTTTTCTACGATACCTTTGTTAGTACAAACCAAGGCGACTACTTGGTTGTCTTCTACAGGAACGATTGTAACCTGTTGCAAAGTATTTTCTTTGGAATTTTTTCCTAAGATAACACTTGTATAATTAGTTATATCACTAATTATTTCCATACATTTTGAAATTGTATCACTTACTTCTAGTTCTTGGTTTTGAAATATTGTTTGTAATTTTAATATTTCTTCTCCATTTAATTCTTTAGGTCGCATTAGATTTTCAACATAGTAACGATATCCCTTTTCTGAAGGAATACGTCCACTTGAAATGTGATTCTTTTCTAAGTAACCTAAGTTTTCTAGAGCAGCCATTTCATTACGGATTGTTGCGCTTGATAGTTTGAATTTTTTACATAATCCTTTACTACCAACAGGTCTGACATTTTTAATATAAGTTTCTACTATTTCTTTTAGTAGCTCTTTTTGTCTGTCCCCCATAAAATCACCACCATTAGCACTCAATCTTCATCAGTGCTAAATAGATTATAATTTAAATATTAGCACTTGTCAATACATAAGTGCTAATAATAATATATATATACTAGATATAATGTGATATAATTATGGTAGTATTGAGAGGTGATTATGTGAGTAATAAACGAAGAAAAAAGCAACCAAAAGTTAAACTTAAATCTTCGGTTAAAAGAATTATTATTTTTATTATTTTCTTTTTAATCGTTGGAATTTATGCACATAATCAAATTGTTGATATTAAAGCTGAATATGCTTATCAAAAAACATATGAATATAAACTAGTTCAGCATGGTTATACTTTAGAACAAACACAAATACTTATTAGTAAGTTAGATGATAAACATTTGGATTATTTACTTAGTGTTGATCCTGAAGATTTCTTATATGATTTAATAAAAGAAAAATATTTTATGAACAAGAATTTTGAAGCTTATTTATCTTATAGGAATTCTCATTTAACTTATAATATGGAAACTGTGGTAGCAATAGTTAATGTTCATGCAAACAACGGCTGGTATGGTGTATCATATGATGCTGATACTTCTTTAAATGAATTAGTATTAGTAAATAAATTCTATCATTTAGGTGAAGATTACAAGCGCGAAGATTTAGTTAAAGTTCCTTTATCTGTTGCTTATGGTGAGAATTACGTGTCTTCGATGGTTTTTGATCAATTTATGAAAATGCATGATGATATAAAAAATGAAATTAATATTGATCTAATGGTTACTTCTGGTTATCGTTCTTATCAAGATCAAGAGAAATCATATGAAAGATATAAAAGAGGTGGTCAGGATTATGCAGATGCATTTGCAGCAAGACCTGGTTACTCTGAACATCAAACTGGTTTAGTACTAGATATTGTATCTTTACAGCATTCTGGTTCAAAAGCTTTCATGGAATCTGAAGAAGCTCAATGGTTAAAAGACAATTGTTATAAATATGGTTTTATTTTAAGATACCAAGAAGGTAAAGAAATTATAACTGGTTTTAGTGATGAAGCATGGCATTTTAGATATGTCGGAGAAAATGTAGCTAAGAAAATTCACGATGAAGATATTACTTTTGATGAATATTATGCTTTCTATATTGAGAAATAAAAAAAGTAAGTTTTGTAACTTACTTTTTTATTGTGTTGGTAAATCTAAACCTTTTCTATTTAAACTTTCAACTCTAAACAATTCTCTTCCGTTTAATTGGAATACAGTATCTTTTTCTTCAATCACGAAGTTTACATCATCTTTGAAGAATAATTGATCTCCTCTTATTTCATTTCCTTTATTATCGTAAATGCCATATCTATAGTTTTCTGTTTCACCTAGAACATAACCAGTTTCAGTAAATGTAACGTTGTTATATTCCGTTATATTATTTAATTTGTTACCTGTAGCATCATAGATATTATATTTATTGTTGCCATCGCGAGTTACAACCGTTGTTCCTTCATAACCAAATATTGGTTCTGGTATATTAGATATTATTTCTTTACCTGTACTATCAATTACTGCCCAAGTAGTTCCTTTTTTTACAACATATTTATCTGTAATTGTAGGACTTTCTCTAGTTGAATATGAGAATAGACCAATGAAATCATATTGAAATGGAATTGTTTCTTCAGTACCTGTTGTTGTAATTGTTATTACACCCCATTTACCATTTAAATCTCTTACGATAAATTTACTATTTAGTCCACTAGTGTTACCGTAAGATTTAACTGCACCATATTCTTTTTCTATAGTTTTTCCACGGATGTTAAGTAACTTGATTTTTTCGTTTCGATATTTTGTATCGCCCTCTTCTGGCTCATTTTCAGCATCAATAATAAACGAATAATTTCCCATTATGTATGAATCATATGTAATTTGTGTATTTGAATCATAGTATTGTAAAGCATAGCTTTTATCATCTATTAATTCATAGGCAAAACCACAATAGATATTTTTACCATTACAGTCGTATGTTCCCATTACATTTGAAGTTCCTGGTTCATAGTACCATAATTTATTTTCTTCCCAGAAATTATGTAATATTATTGGTTTTGGTTTTTTGCTTTCAATATAAGCATTTATTCTTAATATTACACCTTTAGCTCCAATAAAAACTGAAGAAATAAATGCAAGTAGCAATAGTACAAAAGCAAATGTTTTGCTAAATTTATCCTTTTTACTCTTCATATTTGCTACCTCTACTCTCCACCATCTGGTTTATCTGGGTCTGGCTTTGGATCTGGGTCTGGATCTGGATCTGGGTCCGGATCTGGATCTGGATCTGGATCAGGATCTGGGTCTGGGTCTGGGTCTGGATCTGGATCTGGGTCAGGTTCTACTGGTGGTTTAATATTGAAATCTTTAGTTTCGTATTTTTCATCTTTAAGGATACTAATTGTATAAATGTCTCCTGATTTCTTTTCAATCTTAAACGCAGGTGTTGTTGTATTATAGAATTTATCCCCATAGATAGTGAATGTAGCTTTAGAAATTGGTTCACCATCATAATTATAAATTGTTACTGATTTACCATCTGTTGCAACACCAGCAAAGAATTTTTCATATAGTTCAATATACTTATATACTTCTCGTTTATCGTTAACTGATCTATTAAGCATTTTTCCTTCTTTATCATATACATAATAACCAGCTGAAGCTTTTGTTTTTACATAGTCTCCATTACTTACGTAACCTCTTATCTTATTAGGATATGAAGCTGATACGCTATTTTCATCAAATAAGATATTCCATTTTTTAGTATCATTGCTTTGACCAATAAAGTAATCTCCTAGTTTTTCAATTTTTATATATTGGAAAGCATATTTACCTTTTGCTTCTTCTGGAGTTATTGTAATTACACCATAACGTCCATTTTTATTATTAACACATACTGCATCAACATTACCTGAGCGATGTGTTAAGCCAGTATTAGGCTCACTATAAGTATTTACTGAAGAATATGTACGTATAGCACTATTTTTAACTAAGTCATAGAAGACAATATTGTTGTTACCGTCTGAGATAAAGACGAAACGTTTATTGATAATTGGAATAACACTCTTTCTATTTTTGTATTCATCATTTATCATATCGTTATCTTCATAAATGTAATCAGAAGCTGGAAGACAAGCTGATAGATTTTGAGTTGTTCCAATTACAACGTTTTCGTTAGAACATTGATATGATCCAAGTAATTCTTTCTTTTCCTCGTCAGCATAGAAGTATAACTTCTTATTGAAATAATTATGATAAGCTAACTTTTTATTTAAAGCTGCTTCATGCAAGTTAATATCAATATAACGATCTTCTTTAAATTCATTATTATAGATTCCTATTTGAATCATTGTTTCACGGACATCCAAAACAAATGATTTTTTAGTGTCTGTTAGTTGATTATCTTCATAGTAATATTCAGGAACAAATACTTCATTATCTAATTGAATACCATCTTCATTATATTTTGTTTCTGCTTCATCTTTAATATAAAGTTTATTTTGATTATCTACAGTAAAGAAATAAGTATTATCTACTGTAGCAAATTTATTCTTTTCAGTTAATTGTTTACCATCATAATTGTATACAGCATAACCATTAGCATCTTTTGTTACTACTAAGTCATTTGAATAGTATTTAACTGTTCCATTAGTAGGTATAATCTTACTTAATGGTTCACCTACTTTAGATAAGACAAAGTAGCCTTTATCATTTTTAGCAATAAGATTATCAGCATTATCAATCATACCTAAGTATGAATAATCAGGTTTAACAACTTCTGTAAAACCATCTTCTAATCTAATTAAGCCATATTTATTATCAACGCTTTTAACTACTACTAAATTACCATCATATCCTTTAACATCATAGTAAACTTCTTTTAGTTGTTTTTGTTGAATAGACCATAATCTAATACGACCATTTTCAGGATTTTCGTTATCGAAGATGAAGACATAATCTTTTTCATAGATTGGCATTCTCTCTACTTTTGGAGTGCCATCTGCTTCTAGAATTTTGGCAACATCAAAATCATCACGATAGTTATTAAAAGCTACGTAACATAGTTTCTCATCTTTATTTTTACATTCGTATGGTTCACCTAATTCGTTCTTTTGTTTATCAATAAAGTGAAGTTTACCATCAGCATAATAATAGTTTTCATAAAGAATCTTTTGAACTTCTACTTCTTTAGTAGGTGTTTCAGGAGCTTTTTTATTTTTCTTATGTAAAACTATCCATAGAACAAGAGCACAAATGATTAGAATAACTAAAATTGCAATAACAGCTATTATTATCTTTTGCTTTTTAGTCAAAGGTTTCTTTTCTTTTGCTGATTCTTCAATAATCTCTTTATCTTTCTTATCTTTGTCTTTTTTTAATAGTGTTTCTGCTTCGTTAATATTCTTTTCAGCTAACGCTTCTTCAGCTTTCTCTTCTTCTTCTAATTCTTTTTTTGTTTTTTTAATATCTTCTTCTTGTTCTTCTTCATAAGTATACTTTTCACTTCTAGTTTCTTCTTTTGGAATTGGAACTTCTTCAGTGATTGTATCAATAGAAATTGTTTTTTCTAAATCTTCTTCGTTTTTCATAATGGTCTTACCTTTCCATTCTATGATGATTATAACATATTTTTTTGAATGAAAAAAGAGCATGATTGCTCTTTTATTTTAATTCTTTATATGATAATAAAATATAGTCATTATTTACTACTTTAAACTTGTATTCATAAGTTGATGCTTTACTATAATCGATTTTTGATGTTGACCTATTATAACCATTATCAAAGTCTGGATCATTAGCTATTTCTTCATCGGCATCTTCATATACTACTTTAGATGCATCAAAATTTACTGCGTCTTTATAGTTATAGAAATATAAAGTACTAAAATCAACATCACCAAATGGTTTTGAGAATAGTTTCTTAACTGTAACTGTTACTACATCACCATCTACTTCAATATTTTCAATTTTATTCATTGTAGTAAGAGCTGTTCCACCGCCACCATGACCTAGATGTTCTGGATTAGCAACGAACTTATTTGATGATGCATCATATATTACTAGAGGTGGTTCAGAAGTTCCACCATTTGGACATGGCATAGTTCCTTCTTTAACTTCAACTCCTAAATACTTTTTAGTCATATTTTGAGCTGCAGCCATTGGTATTCCGTCTTGATAGAAATTATTACTGTTCATATAAACAAAGAACAATAATTCTTCATTTGTTAGTTTTTCAGGATTTATTTCTCTTCCCCAAATTTCTAATACTTTAAGTTTTTCGATTGAATCTTCAATCTTTGAACGATCTACATTCACATTATCGCCTGGTTTCTTTTCATCTTTTTTAGTTTCCTCTTTAGTTTCTGTTTTGTCTTTAGATGAACCTAAATCTTTTACAGCAAAATATGTTACTCCACAGCAGATGCAAAATACTATTAATAGTATAAATACAGTTGAAATATTTTTTTTCATATAATCACTCCTCTACAATAATTTTATTAATATTTCATTCATTACATATATATATTCTGGATTAACGTATAAATAACCATTTTCATAGATTAATTCTTCTTCAGCTATGGCTTCTTTTAAATCATAAACTTCTTGGATGTTAACACCATATTTTTTAAAGAAGTGTTCAACGTTAATACCTTTCATTTTTCTTAAACCTAGCATCAGTTCGTTATCCATTTTTGTTTCTACAGATAAGATTTCTTCATTTTTTAAGAAATTACCTTTTATATAAGCTGTTATACTCTTGGTATTATCATATCTTACACCAAAGGTATAACCTGATGCTCCTACGCCAAATCCATAATACTCTTCATTATCCCAGTAGTGAAGATTATGTTTGGATTCTTTATTGGCTTTAGCAAAGTTACTTACTTCATAATGAATATATTTTTTACTGTCTAATTTATCACAGATATATTCATACATTGAAGCATCTAATTCTTCCGGGATAGGAACCATCTTTGTAATTCCTATTTTTGTATTATCTTCAATTATTAATGAATAAGTACTTATATGGTCAGGATTTAGTTTCAATAATTGTTCTAAATCTCTTTTCGTATCTTTTAAGGTTTCTCCTGGTATGCCATAGATGAAATCGACATTTATGTTATCGAAACCTTTCTGTCTACATAAATGCATTGCTTTTTCTGCTTGATCGAAAGAATGATGTCTCTCCATAAATTTTAATTTATCTTCATTAAAGGATTCAATTCCGATACTTAATCTATTAACACCATATTCTTTAAGAATATCTAACAAGGTTTCTGTAATATCATTTAAATTACATTCAAATGTGAATTCTAAGTCGTCGGATAGATTAAATCTTTTAACAATGTCTAATAAATAGCGAAGATCTTTTTCTTGGAGGCATGATGGTGTTCCACCACCAATATATAGTGTTTTAATTATATCTCCATTATATCTATCCCTTATTTCATCAACCAAAGCATTTAAGTATTGTGTTACCCATGGACCGTGATATAAAACTTTGCAAAAATCACAATAACTACAAATACTTGTACAAAAAGGGATGTGAATGTATACACTTTCAATGTTATCCATAGCACACACAACCTTATTCAATTTTTATTATATCATATTTTTAATTATTTATTATGAAACTGATATCGATTTCTTTTTTGGATTTTAATTCATTTAATTTAGTTTCAATTTTTTCTTTTATTTTGGCATTATACTTTGAATTTATTTCAATTGCTTTTTTATATTGATTTACTTTTTCTAGGAATCTTTCTTCTCTAGTTTTTAAATATTTATCTATGGTTATAAATAGTAGATCAATAGATGCTTCAATAATATTATGATTACTTGCTATTTTTAAATATTCGATAGCTGTATCTTCATCTTTAGGAACACCTATTTCAGCATTACCACTATAATAGATAGTAGCTAAGTTATAATAAGCATAATAATCTAGAGTACGATGATTACTTTCAATAGCTTTTTTATAATATTCAAATGATTTAGAAATATCTTTTTTTGTATAAATACCATTTCTAAAACATTCCCCTACTTTATTGCAAGCCCACGATTCACCAAGATTGGCACTTCTTAAATAGTAAGAGAATGCCATATCAGTATCTCCTTTATTTTCATATATCTTACCTAAATTATTTAAAGAATAAGCATAGTTGTTGTCACAAGCTTTATTGAAATATTTAATAGCTTCTTCTTGGTCTTTTTTAACCGGATAGAGACCATTTAAATAAAAGACACCTAAAACATTAAGAGCAGCAACATTGCCTAAATCTCGAGCTTTTATTAAGTAATTATAAGCTGTTTCTAAGTCTTCATTAGTTTGATTCCCTAAATAACCTTTATAATACATATTACCCATCATGTATAAAGCTCCAGCATGATTATAATTAGCTGCTATTTTAAAATATTTATATGCTTCTTCATATCTTGGTTTACCAGTAACATATCCACAATACTCGTCAGAGCCAATTTCAAAACAAGCATAGGCATTACCTTCTAAAGCAATCTTTTTCATATTAAAATCAAAGTTGATACTTTCTGTTAATTTTAAGATTAAGTATTCTTGTAAACCACTAGAACTCATATATGTATCATTTAAGATATTTTCTATTACTTCTTTTTTTAAATCGCTTTCATATAATGGTTGTCTTTTTTGTAAGACGATAAAGAATAATAATTCAACAAAAGCTTTATATAAATCATTTTCTTTTAATAAACTATTTACTTCGGTAATTAGTTCATTATTAACAGACTTATCATTTTTAGAAATATTATAAAGTTTTTTACAAAGATTATTCATACTTTCATTTTTATTAATGAATTCTCTTTTATTATCTGTTACGTATATTCTTCCATCAATGATGCTTAAAATATTAATAATTATATCTTCAAATATTGAATCGTCTTTAGCATATCTTTTTTGTTTATTTAAATATATTTGTTTATAATCGTTACCAATTCCACGGCAACCTACGCAATAATTGTTAACTGTTGTATCGTTTATTTCATCTATTTCAAAAAGAAAACAAAAGATTTCTGTTTGAAGAGCTGATGATTTGTTTTTAGACAATTCTTTTATCAAGCGGAATAGATTTCCTAAACTTAGATGATCATCGTTATTATTCATTTTGATGTATTCTTTTTTCATTTGTAATTCACCTATTAGTATTATATCATTGTTTTGTGGATTTTAAATATCTTTTTGTATAGAGTGTGGATTTGTGTGTTTTATTTGAATTAGTAGATGTTCTATGATGAATTTAGAGGAGGAAGAATTTAAATCATGAAAAAATTTTGGTCAAATTACAAGCAAACCATCATCTTGTTATGCGCTTTGGTTATTGGTGCAATAGTTGGTTTGGTATTCAAAGAAAAGACTGCGGTATTAAGTCCTTTTGGGGACTTATTTATGAATATGATGTTCGTCATCATCGTACCACTTATTTTCTTAACAATAACTACTTCGATTGCTAAAATTAAGCAACCAAAAAGATTAGGGAAGGTATTAGGAACAATAGTAGGCATTTTTATTATTACATCTTTAGTAGCTGTATTTGTTGGTTTAATTTCTACTTATTCATTTAAGTTAGTTAATCCAAAAGATTCAACTGCTATTCTAGAAACATTAGATACTGGAGCTGAAGCTGAAAAAGTTGAACTAAACATTCTTGAAAGAACAGTTAGTGCTATTTCAGTTAATGATTTCGCTCATATATTATCAAGAGAAAATTTAATCGCTTTAGTTCTATTTTCATTATTCGTAGGAATTGCTATTAATCTTGTGGGAGCGGAAGCAGAACCATTCCAAAAGGTATTAGAATCCGCCAATAAAGTTGTATTAAAGCTAGTTGATTTAGCATTCTTATATGCTCCAATTGGACTTGGTTGTTACTTTGCAGCATTAATCGGAACATTTGGTGGAGAGATAGCTGTAGGATACGCTAAAACATTTGTAATATATACTGTAGTAGCTATTCTATTCTACTTTATTATTTATTCACTATATGCATTAATTGCTGGTGGTAAAAAAGGATTTACAGCTTTCTGGAAGAATATAATTTCACCTACTGCTACTTCTATTTCTACTTGTTCTTCTGCTGCTAGTATTCCTGCTAATATTAAAGCAGCTAAAGACATTGGTGTTTCAGATGATATTGCTGAAACAATGATTCCATTAGGTACTAGCTTCCATAAAGATGGATCTATTATTGGTGGTGTCTTCAAGATAATGTTCTTAGTTTACTTATTTGGAACTACACCTAGTGTTGGAAAAGTAATTGTTGTAGCTTTAATTGCTAATTTACTAATAGCAGCCGTTCCTGTTGGTGGTGGAACTATTTCAGAAATGATGATTCTTACTATGATGGGATTCCCAGTTGCTGCACTACCAATTTTAACAATTATAGCTACGATTATTGATCCACCTGCTACAATGTTAAATGTTGTTGGTGATTCTGCATCATCTATGTTAGTAGCTAGAATAGTTGATGGTAAAAATTGGCTTGATAAAAAGATTAAACGCAGAACTAAAAAAGCATAAAAAAGCATCGTTTGATGCTTTTTTTGTTGTTTGTTTTTAGAGCAAAAAAAAATTACTATCTGTCAAAATAGTAATCTTTTTCGTGGCAGTGATTATTCAGTTAATAAATCAAAGTCAGTTGAAATATTAACCTCCCGTTGATTTATAAAAACGCCACATATGTACACATCCTTAATAGTCTGACAAGACTAAAAATTATACAATAATCATTACGAATAATATTAATCATTATTCTACTTATTGCCTGATTATGTATAAGAATCAATATATTAAAATAATAAGTGACCTTACAGTAACATCCACATGTATCCAAGTAACATTATACATAAAAAATAACATCCAAAATAACATTATCTTTAATTTGCATAACATCCAAAATGTAACATTAACATTATTATAATTTCAGCTTACTATCATATAGCAACATACACGATTAAATCCGATATTAAAATCATGTGTAGTTAACTTCTAAAAGAAATCCGAACTACCAGACTAGGAGTAACTTCGGCAAGAAATCCAAAACCTAGTTGATATTAACATAACTTAACGAGTACATCCGAAATTATAATATATTATTTTTGGGATATACATAATCATCATTAGCCTGCATATTAATCATGCTCAGCATTCTTTTACTCTTATTCTAGATATCAATATATGATATTGATTAACCTAAAAAGGGATCAATATATATAAATAATACTTCAAATAACAGTTTTATTCGAAATAACACTAACATTATATCCAAATTGAATTAACAATTAACATAATGCACGCATCCGATTTCGTATCTTAACTATTAAGTAATTTAATTATACCCTCTATATTTAATTGTGTCAATGGTATTTTTGAAAGTTTTTTTTTAATTGTAAAATGTGTAAATTTATTGCAAAAAAAAACGTTGTCTGACAAACAACAATTTTTTTTGTGGCTTAATATTATTCAACTCTAGTGATATTGACAGATAGCACAAGAGCCTCTTGTCACTTGCCACATGTATACATATACTTAATAGCTCAACAGGATCAATCATAAAATATGCTACTGCAAAAACGAGACAAACGAAAGTGGTTAAGCTTTTCGAAATACTCATGTAGCAATGATTGAATAAATAATAATTTACAAAGGTTCAAATTTGTTAACCTAATAACAAAAAGAATAATCCAAATAAACTATTAATTCAACCTAATAGACGAATGAATGTTGTATGAAGTTGGCTATAATGAGGAAGTAAGTCTACACAAACTATCATTATAGTTGTTCTAACAATCAAACGTCTTGTACTATTAAGTAATTTAATTATAACCTCTATAATAAAAAGTGTCAATGGTATTTTTGAAACTTTTTTTAAAATGTGTCTACCTCTTCTTCTTTTATACTTTTTATGCGTTTTTTAATTAATAATATTAATTCAGTACTTGATTCTAGCTTTGGTAAAAGCAGCAATGCATCCTGAAGTTTTACGCGTAATGGCGTGTTTATTTCAACATCATTTTTTTCCTTCTCTACTACATTTTTCGATAAATTATTTGCTTTACAAAAATCGTCAATATAATCTTCAATTTCTTTTAATACAAATTCTTTTATTGGATATTCATCCATTTCTCTAACCCCATAATAAGCACCTATTAAATATCTATATGTATCTATATTAGTCATGTTATCACCTTGTGCAATATTATAGCATAAAAAAGAATAACTCTTTTGTTATTCTTTTGTTATAATTTATGAATTATCTTTAAAGTAATATTTTATATTATATTTAATAAAATCAATTAATAAATCTTTTGAAGATGGATCTAAGTTTTTCATTTCTTTGACAATCTTAATAACATTTTTAAGTTTGACACTATCAGTTATTCTTTCGATGCCAAGATTATTGAAAGCTTTAAACATATTCTTCACTAATTTTTTTCTTTCACTATCATCATGCATATCAAGCCATTTAGAGATGTTATAATCGATTTTTTTACTTGATTCTGATAATTCGCTAATCATGAAATATTTATCGTTTATTTGCCAATAATATGGTGAATGAGCAAGTATTCCTTTATTTCTTGCTTTGACTACCATATGTTTATTGGTATGTCTTAGTAATAAACCAACGAAAGATTGATTATAAATAAAATGTTTATATTTCTTTTCAGTTTTTCTAAATCTTTTAGAATAAAATTCTTTTTTTCGTAAGCCTGGTCCATCAAAAGAATATATTTCTTTGATTTTATTTCTTTTAAAAAAGTTAGCATACATTGAACCTACTAAAGCGAGATTGCCGCCTTTAGAGTGTCCACATACTATTACTTTTTTATCAAATAAAGAAATATTTTGATTGATATATTTAATTGCATCTTTTTGAGCTGGAACAGGATATTCATATGATAAACGAAAATCCTCTTCCCAACCTTCTAAGTTATGATCTGTGCCTTCAAAACAAATAACTTTTGTTTTATCAGGTAGGATTAGTGTAAAGACACCTAATTGTTCATCTTTTTTTAAAATATATAAAGGATTTCTAATTAAGATGTCTTTATATCTTTCACTATCTATTACAAGTTTTATAGATTCTATTAGATTATCTTTTTCGATATTATCTTTTAATAATTCCTTATTAGAAATAGATTCTTCTAAATACTCTTTTAAAGTTGTGTTATACCCTACTAAATAATTAATATAAGCTAATTGAGTAAACAAAACTACATCTATGTCATTTAGTTTTTCTTCATCAAAAGTGACATTACGATATTTTTTTAAATAATCATTAATATTAGACATGTTTTAGAAACGACCTACAGAGCCGCCTCCGCCACCTCCTCCACCGCTTGATGAAGAGAAGCTGCCGCCTCCACCACTTGATGAAGAGAAGCCGCCTCCGCCACCTGATGAGCTGCCACTAAAATATGATTTGGCTTTATTTGTATTAACGGCTGTACGATGGGTCCTTGTAATTCCACTATCTAAAGATTTAGAAATACGATATATATCATTAAAATCAAAATCATATTCTTTTAAATCTGGAACTATTATAGCCATTTGTTTAGCTAGTTTTTTAGCACAATTGAAAACTACTGCATATACTAAGAATTCTTCCCATAAAACTATTTCTGGTAATTCTTTTGGATCAAAATAACCAAAATCATTTAAGAAGTTTTTGAATCCTTTCCATTTATAATATGCTTCGGCACCTGATTCAGTTCTTTTTTTAATGTTTTTAATATAAATTAGACATAAGATATTGATAATAAATGGTATTAAGCAATATGCTGAATAATTCTTTCCTTGATAGTATTGTGATGGACCTCTTGCAAAGAAAAAGGTAATAAAGCAAGTTACTAAAAGAAGCATAACTATAATTGATATGTATTTTCTAGCAAATATAAACTTATCTACAACTCCACTTTTGATTAATCGTTTGTGATCATAATAATAGATTCCAATTATTATACATAGTATAACTAATGAAGCAAATTTATTAATCGCAAGTAAGATAATAGCAAAAAACCATAATATTCCTACTATTATTCCATTCGAAGAATCTAGTGATGTATTGGTATTTTCATAGTTAAAGATGTTTAAAGCTTTGGCTTCACCTTCTGCAGTATCAACCATAGCTTTATATAATCTTAGATAATCGTCGCTCTCTTTTTTAGCAATTTTCTTAAGTTCCTTCATTGTTATTCTTTTATTAGTAAAAAACAAGAATTTTTCAACCTTCATTTCTAAAGATGTTTTTGTTCCAGTATATGAGAAATTCTTCTCTAAAATTAACTTTCTTCCTTCTTTTTTATATAGTATTTGTTTTTTGTTAATCATTGATAAGATAGTTGCACTTAATGAAGAATTTGTAATTTTTTTATGAAATAAATAACTTACACTGGTTGGAGAATATTCTGGTTGTATTTCTCTATAATACATATATTTTATACTTGGCTTGTATTCTTTATCGTATTTAAAGTATACATATAGCATAATAGCAATTGTAATAATAGGCATGATAATTACTATGTATTTGCAGATTTTTTGAGTTTTCTCTTCTCTTAAAGCTTTCTTTTGTTCTAGTTTATCTAATTCCAAATTTAATTCTCTTTTTAGATTGTCATTTTCTAATACTGCAACTAACTTACGAGCATCATCTATATAATATTTATATGTATTATTTTTAGCCATCTCAACAGCTGCTCTAGCATCTGATTCTTCTTTACGATTTAATAAGTTGTGTAACTCATCTAATTTTTTTATGTATTCCGCTTTAATTGCGGGGTTTTCAATATAGTTAATATAAACATCTTTTAAAGAATTATAACATTCTCTATTAACGTTCATAAGACATTCAGTATAATAACCATCTATTTTTGTAAGACGATCAAAGTTTGCACGACTTGCAGCATCTGTCTCATATGCTATTATTTTATCTAAAGCATTGATATGACTGTTTTTATTTGAATAACTGATGGCACTTTTAGAAAACGTTGCTCTTACATCAACTTGAGTATGAGAATTTAAACCAGCTACACTAGCACTAAGTGTATTATTATCTATTGGTGCAACGTTACCATTAATTGGTCCATGAGCCCATACTCTTAATTCTTCTTGATTCCCTGGAAAGTGAACTTTTATTTGAAGATTTTTTATTGATTCTGTAGAATTATTATCGAATATTTGCCAAAATAATTCACCCACATCATCGTGAGCTACAGCTATATCACTTATTCGATATTGAATATAGATTCCCTGATGTCTACTAGATGGAATAAATATTTTTAAGTCTACACCATCATAAGTATAAGATGATTCATATACTCCATAATCACCTACATTACCACTACTCGTACTTATACGTCTAAAATCATAGCCCTTTATTTTGCTAAAATCGAAATTTTCTAAAGGTTCAACTCCTTTTATGGAAATAATATTAACATTTGTTCCATTATGTAGTTTTGTTCCTCCTAAAGCTGTTAGATTAGAATGGAATTCGGGTAAAGATGAATTTTTGAAATTAATAGTTCTCAAACTACCATTGTATTCACCATTCATATAATAGTACTCTTCTACTAATAATGAACCGCTATTCTCTAAAGTTGCATCTATATAATAATCTTCTATTGTATAAGCGCGAACTACAAAAGGTATTATTAACAATAATATAAATAAGATTTTTTTCATATTACCACCCGTATTCTATATCATTTATTTTAACATAAAAAAAGAAAAAAGTTTAATTATAAGCTTTTTTCTTTTACCTCTAGTCCTTTTCGGCAATATTTACATGTTGTAATATTACCTGTAACAATGTTGTCCGCACCGCAATGAGGACAATGAATAACGTGGAAATTCTTTGCTGCTTCTTGTTTTTGCTTCATTTCTAAATCGTTTTCTTTGTCTATCTCGCGATCTTGTTCAACTTGTTTTGTTACATATGTATCCATTGTGTTAGCTAGTGTATTTTTTAAACCAGCAAACATCTTATTAAATACAGTTGTTATAATATATAATACTACACCAATGATTAAAAGTTTAACACTATACTTTGTTAAGCCTTCATATATTTCGTGTTCAATTATTTTATCTAAGTAAGGAACTTTAAATTTAAATGTTTCGCTTAACTTATTTAACAAGTTTGGTATTTGAATTGCTAAACCTGTAATAATTAAAATAGAGGACATAGTATTATTTCTATTTGTAGCTGTAACAAATTTTAAAATAATTAATAATACTCCTAAAACCGGTACAAAATATAAAGCAACGAGAATTACTGGAATACTAGTTATAATATTTATTAATCCATTTTTCATCATAATTTCATTTTATCATCTGGATCTAACGAATCTCCACCGATGATACCTTTCTTTATTTCATCAAGAAAAGTATTAGAATTAGTACTTCCATAAACACTAGTATTATTCTTTCCTCTAATTTGAGAATTTGATAAACCATTTTCTCGTTTTATATATTCATCTTTTGCTTCAACATTTTTCATTTCATGTTTTGTATCGCTTTCGTGATGATGTCTTGCCGAAGCGTTACGATATTTACTCTTCTTAATAAAGAAGAATAGTACACCTGGTAAAACAAGAACATATTTGATTCCTGAGTCGGTTTCAATATTAATCATTGCTACTATACAGAATAATTCGATAATAGCGGAAATGATTAATAACAAAGTGTAATTAATTGGAACACTTCCCATTGTTTCTTTTGTACGCGCATTAACAGCAACATAGTGAAGAATTTTTTTGTCTCCTTTTACTTGCTGATAACTATATAACCAAACTGGAAGATATGCTGATTTCCATTGTTGACCTTTAATCTTTAGGTCTTCATTTTCCCAACGAACACCACGGTCGTAGTGTTTTAACGTCTCATTAGCAGACATTCTAGCTATATCTTTTGCTTGGGCTTCTACAATTGGTTTTAGAGTATCAATATTAACATCTCTTTTTTCTGATGTATAACCTTTTAAATAATTAGAATTATATTTAACACAGTTTTCCGTATCAAATGGCATAATTGCATTAATTACGTTATTTGTTTTAGCTGTTTGACTATTATCTAATCGATCACTTGATGATTCAACTGTTAAATCATTAACTGTTAAATCAAATTCTCTTTCAACAGCATAAAGGTCAGCATCATATCTTGTTTCTTTGTGATCATCATTACCAACTGTGTAACGACGAACCAAATGCTCTCCTTCTCCAACTAGTTTAGAGTGAGAGTTAACGTCTACAAGCATATATGGAAAATAAACTCCCATGATATTTGCTGTTGTAAACTCTTTTTTAAATAATGGGTGAGCAAAGAACTTACGAGCTTCAACAAACTCTCTAATTTTCTTTTCAGCTTCATCCTTAGATACACCAAATGGTAATACTTGGTCAGGAATGGCACCATTAGGAATTTGTTCATTAACTGATAAGGTATTACGACACCAGTGACATCTTGCTTGTGGGGCTTCGCTTGTATCTACAACAACAGTTGCACCACAGCTAGTACATTTAAATGTTACAACATCACTTGCATCAGCAACAATATCTTTAGCCCCTGATCCTAAAACTTCCCCAGATAAATGATCTATATCAGTTTCTAATCCTTCTACTTTTTCTGGTTCAAATTCGAATCGACAAAAGTTACAGCGAAGAAGGCCTTTTTTGACATTTAAGGAAATGTCAGTTGCGCCACATTTTGGGCATTTGTTTTGGCCATCTTTCGCTCCAACATCTGTTTTTACAATTCTTTTTTCTTCTGGCTTATCAGTAGATTCTTTTTTACCTTCAATTGTTTCTTTAGCAATTTTTTTTGCTTCATCTAAAACATTTTTAGGTTTTTCAACATTTTCTTCTACCGATACTTCTTTAGGTAGTTCTTTAGTTGTTTTTTCTGTTTTGGCCATATGATTAGATATCTAATAGTTTTTTCTTAGCTGCATCAAAATCTTCTTGTGTAATTACTCCAGAATCAAGTAGTTTTTTCATTTCTGCTAATTTAGCATATGGATCTTCAGCTGGTGCAGCTGCTGGTTGATTAACTGGTTGTTGTAGTCCAGCCATTGCGCCACCTACAGCATTCATTCCCATACCCATGAATGCCATGTTGCTAGCGCCTGCGCCACCATTTTCACCTGCAGCTTGGAATCCACGTGCAGCAGCTTGTTGCATGAATGAATTTCCTCTTGCTCCAGATAATGCATCTGCTTTTTTAACATCACTAAGTAATGCTTTAGAATCTTCGTCGTATTCAATAGCTTGAATAGCAACTTTTACTATTTCTAATCCACGATCAGATTTCCAATTATAGCCTTCTTCTACTGCAGCAGATAAGCTCTTGGCAAATCCTACTTGATCGCCTTGGATTTTACTCATTCTATTTCCTTTGTCAGGATCGTTTGTATAATTTGAGAATGCTGCAGATAATGATGAAACTACTTCATCGAATAATGTTGAAGCTGCATCATTGTTCATATCAGCAAAGTCAAAGTCAGGTGCTCCAGGCATTAAGTATTGTGCTGGAACAAATTGTTTTACGAATAATAATGGATCAACTATTTGTAGAGTATAAGAACCTCTAGTAATTGCTCCTACTTGTGCATTTAAATATGCATCGTCCCAATAGATTTCTGATTGAGTTCCAAATTTATTGTTAGGAATTTCTTTTAAGTTAACATAGAAAGCTAATTGTTGTGCGCCTGGTTGGCCACCAAATTTAAATCTTTCCCATGTTGTTTTTAAAGATGCTGAGAAAATATTATCTCCGCCAAAGAAACTCTTAGAATTTTGATCTGTTGAAGAATATGTGTATCCTCCTGGTTCATTAATACATCCTGTAATTTTTCCGTCACTAATAGTAATTAATGCCCAGTTTTCTGGAACAATAATTCTACTACCATTAGAAATGATGTTTTCAGAACCTTTTGTATTTTGTCCTCTTCCGTTATTTGTTGCTGTAGGTACAGCTTGTGTTAGAGCTACTGTAGAAGCAACGCCTGCTTTTGGAGTTAAATAATCTAACCATTGATCAGCAAAAGTGCCACCAAGTGCTCCTGTGAATGCTTGAATAAATCCCATTCTTTTTACCTCTTTCCTTAATTTATTCTTGAATAGCATACTTTCCTATTCCAGGTTTATTATATCATAATTATGTTGTGTTGATTATAAAAAAAGAACAATAACTGTTCTTTTAAAATTTAAACAAATTTAAACCTGTTTCATCGTCATGGAAGCGATCTACTTCACCATCAATTACGTAAATGAACATTTCACATGTAGCTGATATAACTGCTCTATTTAGATGTCCACCAAAAACTTTTCCTTCACTATCGCCACAACTCATGTGGATATGAGTATAGAATTCTCCATTCATTGTGTTTATTGAACCAGTAAGTGATACTATTTCAAAGTTCCCTGTAAATGAATTTGAATAGTATTTTTTCTCATCGATGTTATAAACACCTACTGTGAAATCATTTGTAGCTCCTAAAGCATTAACATTAGCTAGTTTAATGTTCTCTTTTAAAGCAATTTCTTTAATTTTTTCTAAGACTTCTTCGCCTTTATTAAGTCTAGCAATAATTGTATTATCTATTCTTTTATATTCCATATTCTTCTCCTTTTTAATCGAATAAGCGATGTTGCATTCCTTCTGGATCATCTAGATACATGCGGTATGTTTTATAGATATCTGTATCTTTATATTCGATTTCTTTAAAATTATTATTTAAATCTAGTATTTGTCCATCACGATAACTAATTAAAATTGGTGAATGGGTTGCAATTATAAACTGTGAACCATGTTTAGCTAAATCATCTATCATACAAAGTAAGGACATTTGTCTTTGGGGTGATAAAGCTGCTTCTGGTTCATCTAAAATATATAAACCATTGTCTGAAAAGCGATTCTGAATTAGTTGTAAAAAGGCTTCGCCGTGAGAACATTCATGAAGATTACCACCATATGATTTATATAGTCGATGATAATCATCTTCTTCAACTAATCTTTCTACTTCTGATGAAAAGTTATAAAAACTTTCTGCTCTTAAGAAAAATTTTGTTTCAGGGTGCCCTGCAGTTTCAGTGTGTAAATATTTAGATAAATCCGAATGAGTATCTTTTGTTTTAAAAATAAAGTTTTCTGTGCCACCTTCTGGATTTAAGCCAAGTGATACTGCTATTGCTTCGATGAATGTTGATTTACCTATACCATTTTCACCGACAAAGAATGTTACGTTTTTTTTAAATTTTAAACGCTCGAAAGTTTTTATTATTTCGATGTTATAAGGATATTTTGTATAATCAGGAATTGATTCTCTTTCTAGATATATTCCTTTTAAAAACAAATTATTATTCATATTACTTACTACAGTTAGATATGGCACCTAAATCATAAACATTTTTGTATCCCATGTTTATTAATTCATTAGCAGAATTTTTACTTCTAGCTCCACTACGGCAATAAACGATTATTTTTGTATCTTTTGTAATATTTTCATTTTCAGTAATAGTTTTTATCTTTTCGTTTGGAATGTTAATAGCTTTACTTAAATGTTGTTCTTCATATTCTTCTTTAGTACGAACATCAATTAATACTACATCTTTTTCCTCATCTATCATTTTTTTCATTTTTGCACAAGTTATAGCTTGTACTGATCCTTCACCATTTTCAGCTTGTTCAGCCATTTTTTGATCTTTATTACCGCAACCAGTTAATAATAATACACCGAATAAACATATAATTAGTTTTTTCATTTTTATACCTCCTATTTTACTGATGTTCCAATTGGTGCTAAAGCTAATTTAGCTATTTTGTAATATTGTAGACCAAATGGAATACCTATTATTGTTATACAAAAAACTGTTCCTATAGTAAAATTTAAAATTGCCATTGGAACACCTGACAAGATAATCCATAAAATGTTTAAAGCAACTGATGTTATAGTAAAATTGTATTTTACTTCTTTACCAAATGGAGCAACTGTTAGTTTAGCAAATTTAAAACATTGAATGCCTATAGGAATACCAATTATGGTAATACACCAAAATAGACCTGCTAACATCCATGATAACCAGCTTAAAAATCCACCGAGGATAAACCAGACAATATTTCCTAATAATCTCATTTAATCATCTCATCTTTCTTTTATTATTATAGCACAAAAAGAAGGCTAATTGCTTAGTCTTCAGATGTTTTATATATCGTCTTCTAATTCTCTTAAGAAATTATAAAATTTTTCATCTTTGATTAATAAAACTTTATAATCATTTACGACATTGTTTTCTCTAATAATCTCATATATTTTTTTATTGTATTCTCTCATTTCTAAAAATGTTTCTATTTTATGACTATCATATGATCTGTAATATATATCTTTCATATAAAGAATTGCTTTTAAAGAAAAAATTACTTTATTATTAAATTTCGAATAAGAATCAGCTACTGCTAAGTAGATATTATAAGCAAAATTAATTAAATCTACATCATGGTAATTCTTTTTATCATTTCTTGTTATGGATTCATAATTATTACACCATAAATAAGTAGTTTCAGGAATGTCGTTAAAAGTAGCACCTAATAAATCGATTGCGGCATTAAATCCTATATCTTCGTTGGAACGAGATTCACTAAATTTAATATCATTATCTTCTAAAAACGAACGACGATAAATCTTACCATGTAAGCTGATATTGTCATTTCTAAAAATGGTATAACCGATTGCTTCTTCTTCTAATATAACAGATCTTACAACGTCTACTTCTAATGCAGCATTAAGTAATGTTTTTAAGGATGTTGAATCATATAATAAATCATCACCATCTATAAAGCTTATAAATTTACCTTTAGATATTTTTAAGCCTTCGTTTCGTGCTACACCAGGGCCACTATTCTTTTTTAATTTATGATAATGAATATTCATTTTGTCTTTGTAGTATTTAATTATATCTTTATAATCTTCTGTAGAACAATCATCTATTACATAAACTTTAACACGATCAATTATATCTTGAGTGTAAATTGATGCAAGTGTTTTAGGTAGCGTTTTACGAGAATTATAAACAGGAATTATTATATCTAAGGTTTCTTCATTCCTCTCTTTTTCTTTTATTTCGTAATAAACTGATAAGAACATTTCTTGACTACGTTCATCTAAGAAGTTCTTTTGCCATGGTTTATTTCTTGTTGAATAGTGAACTATTGAATGTCCTTCATAGACAGTATCACCAGGATCAGTTTCTGTTATTTGATAATTATACTTGTTATCAATTATTTTTATTTTATTTTTAAACATTCTGTTAATGACATCTTGATCTTGGAATGGTAGATTGTTTATATTCTTTTCAATATATTTGCCAATTTCTTCAGGAGTAGTAAATTTTTTATACTCATTTAGGTTAAATAGTAGGACCCCAGCGTTAATATAATGCTCATCTTCTATTTCACTTTTTAGATTGTATTTACGATAGCTTTCTTTTACCATGTTACGGCAACCTACAAAGATATTTCCATCAAAAGAAGTATCATATAATTCTGTAATGCTGCCAGTACATACCATATCACAATCAAGATATAATATGCGCTCTATTTTCTCTCTCATGAAGAAAGGAGCAAATAATCTAAAATATGTTTCTTTAGAAATATAATCAATACTCATAGGTAATGTTATATCTTCAGATTTAAAGTAATATTTGATTAATCTACCAATTTTGTTATTTTTTATGAAATGCTCAAACGCCATTAAATTTGTATCAGATAATTTTTCGTAAAAAAGATATATATCAAAAACCACTCTATTGTGTTTTTTTAAAGAATATAAAAGGCATTTTGCTTGTTCATAATAATTGTCATCAAATGATATTAAAATGTTGTATTTTTTCATAGTTTAACCTCTTTTTTTAGCTTATCATACGTTAGAAATCAGTGTCAATTTATTTGGAAGATATCTTATATTCTTTAGATATCCAAGTCATTAATAATGAACATATATAGTTTATTTCATTAGTAGTTAATTCTTTACCTTTGGGTATATGATGCCATTTTTCTAAGCATCCTCTACAACAACATGCACACGCATGTTGAGCTATAAATACTGGATGATTTTTCATTGGTGTCTGTTTCCCATCATTTTCAGGATAAGCTGGTGCTATCTTTTCTTTTATAAAGTCATAGGCATGTTCTTTGATCTTTTCCATACCATTTTTATCTATATAATCAATCATATATTTACGCAAATGAAAACCATTTCTAAATTTTGATTTAGATAATTCTTTGAGTTTATTATCAATTATTACTTTAGCATTTTCATTCATATTACCAACTCTTACCTATATTTTATAGCAAAAAAAAGAATCTATAAAGATTCTTTTTAATTTGTTCTCTTCTTTGTATATGTTATTAATGCATATACTAGAGATGCTAACAAGAAATATACACTTTCATAGTTTTTGTCTACTATTGTATGTGGAGGTTTAATTTCAGATGATACACCATCTACCTTACCTGTTTTTGCTTCAGGTTCTTTTTCTGGTTCTGGTTCAACATCTGTATTTCCTTCACCTTCTAGTGATTCATAAACATATGTTACTTCTTGTTCTTCTGTTGTATATGTACCTTTAGTATTTCCTTCTACTCTAACTAAATAATAACCATCAATAGTTTTTTCGTAAGTTTCATACTCAGTACCAACAGTTCCTATGAAGATTACTCTACCAGAGATTTTCTTACCATTGATATCTACATAATTTACTATTACTTTGCTTTTTAATGTTTCTGGTTCTTCGTCAGTTACTTTTTCATATACGTAAGTAACTATAGTAGTTCCCGCTACATATGTTCCATCTGCATCGCCGTCAACTCTAAGGTATTTATATTCAGGGATTTCCTTAGGTTCAGTATGGTATGGGTTACCAACTAGACTAGTACTTGTTTCTGTTTCAGCAATAACATTACCTTCAGTATCAACGTAATGTACTTCTAATTCACCAAATTCTTCGACGATAGTATTTTTAACTTGGTAAATATAGATTACAATTTGTTGTCCTTCAATATAATTTCCTTCTGTTTGACCAACTACATTAAGTAGTTCATATCCTTCAATCTCTTTTGGAGATGTTTGATATTCAGCTCCTACTTCTTCAGTAGTTGTTTCTTCAGCCTCTAAAGCGTTTCCTTCAGAATCGAAGTAATATACAATTAGCGTTCCTTTCTTTGGTTCTGGATTTTCTTCATCTTCTTTATCACAACTATTGCAATTTACTATTACATTTGTTGTTCCACAATTGTTTTCACAAGGTTCTTCCTCAGCTTCTACTGCTTCATAAATGAAGTTTAGCTCTATAATTTCTTCTGTTATTGTGCCAATATTTGGTTTGCCAGCAGGTAATGCTCTAAGCATTAAACGTACTGGTGCTCTGTTTACCTTAACAACGTCAAGTAATTCATAACCTTTGATTACTTTTTCAATTGCTACGTATTGATCTCCAACAGTTCCATTAATTACTTCATCTGATGCAATTGCTTTTCCTTCTGTATCAACATAGTGTACTAAAACAAGTCCGTTCTTTGGTGCTTCTTCTTGTGCTGCTCTGTAATAATAAGTTACATATGTTGGTTCCTCTTTTATAGAGTCTTCAGTTTCACCTTCAACTCTATCCATTTCATAGCCGTTAATTCTTAGTTGGTCAGTTACGTAATCATCATTTACGTTACCATCTATAGTAACTGTAGGTGCAATTGCGTAACCTTCTTCATCTAAATATCTAACTATAACTCTTCCAACTTTTGGTTCTACAACTGGATCTACTGATGGGTCTTCATTTTCTTGACAAGATTCATCTTCGCATGAACTTGGGTTGTTATTGTTTTCGTTGATGTTTGTGTTGCTTCCATCATTGTTGTTAGTTGGATTATTTTCGTTAGTATTTGTTGGGTTTGTTTCATTTGTATTTGTTGGATTAGACTCATTAGTTATTGTTGGTTCTACTACAACATCTACATTATTTACTGGGTTAGCTTCATTTGTGTTTGTTGGGTTGTTCTCAATACTTGTGTTGTTTTCAGTAGTTGGATTTGACTCACTGCTGTTATTGTTTTCATTTGTTGAACTTGCATCAACTTCAGTATTGTTTTCAACATTATTTGTTGGATTATTTTCTACTGTTGTGTTGTTTTCTACATTTGTATCACCAGTAGTTACATTTGTATCTCCTGTTTCTACAGTGTTAGTAGGATTATTTTCAATAGTTGTATCGCCAGTTTCAACATTTGTATTGTTTTCTACTGTTGGGTTGTTTTCGATAGTTGTGTCTCCTGTAGTAACGTTAGTATCACCAGTAGTTATGTTTGTATCTCCTGTTTCAACAGTTGTAGTTGTGTCCCCAGTTGTAACATTAGTGTCTCCTGTTGTTGTATTATTTTCAACATTAGTATCACCTGTTGTTACTTCATTATTATTTGTTGGGTTGTTTTCGTTATTAACATTGTTTTCATCTTGGTTGTTATTTTCGTTTGTAACATCAGTATTATTTTCATTTGTATTTGTACTACTATTATCACTACTATTATCATTGTTGTTTTCGTTAGTTATATTAATAACGATTTGTGGTTGTTGTTGTTCGCAATTACATGTATTGCAAGAACAACATCCACAGTTATTGCAATTTCCTTCACCTTGTTCTGGATCTTCAGAAGTTTCATCTTTAGCATAAGTATATGTTAATTCTAATAATTCTTGTTCAATCTTACCTACGGCATTTTCAGGAACACTTGTACCTGTATAACCTTTAATTACCTTTTGATAAGTAATGTAAGTAGAACCGATTGTATTAGTGATAATCATTGGTGTTTCAATAGCATTACCATTTTCATCAACATAGTATGCAATTACTGTTCCTTCTGTTATAACTGGTTCTGGTGTTGGAGTTGTTTTTTCTTTATATACATAAACTATTTCTTTAGTACCAACTTCTACGATGCCTGTTTCATCACCTGATGTAAATATTAATTCGTAGTTTTCGTTTTCTAAAGCTGTAGTTGTATATCCTTCACCAACTTCATATTGAGTTGTTGTTTCTTCTAATACTTCACCATCAATAGTTACATGCTTAACATGAACGTATCCATAAACTGTTTCTGGTTCAGTTATTTCTGTATAGATATAATTTACATCTATATCTTCTGTAGCAAATTCGCCTTCAGCATTATCTGGTGTTCCAGTTAATTCATAACCTTCAACATCTATTGCTTCAGTTGTGTATGGTTCACCAACTACACCTGATTGTGAAGTAGGTTCTGCTAATACGTTACCATTGTTATCTAAGAAATGAGTTATAACATTTCCTAATTTTTGATAATAATAGATAACTTCTGTTAAATCAACACTATATTGTCCAGTAGCATTTGTTGGAGTAGCTACTAAGCTATATCCTTCAACGTTTTCAGCTGGGTTTGTTAAATAATTAGTATTAATCCATCCAGTTGATTCAACATCGTCTGCTACTTGATCTGTAGTATCTAATTCATAATAATGAGTAATTACTTTACCTATTTGCATGTAGTATAGTGTAATTCTCTTTGTTTCTTTATAAGGATAATATCCTTCTAAATCTTCTTCTGGTTCTGCTCTTACAAATTCATAACCTTCGATATTAGCAGGTTCGATCTTGTATGATTCATCAACATAACCAGGATGTTCTTCAACTTCTTGACCTTCAATTAAATTTCCAGTTAGTAAGTTTCTATAGTAAACTTCTACTACTCCTCTTGGTTTTCTGTAGTAATAATTTACTTCTTGTAATTCATCTTGATATTCTCCTGTTGCATTTGTTGGTAGTGGTTCTACCAATTCATATGGTTCAATATCTTCTAATACTGATGTTGTATATCCTTCACCAATATTTCCTGATAATGTAACAGTATCAATATCTTCATTAGTATCAGCATCAATATGATGTACGATTACTGTTCCAGAATTAATTACATAGTAGAAATATACGTCTATATCTTCTTCAGTGAATGTTGCATTAATATTTCCTGAATTACCTACTAATGTGTAGTTAGCTAATTCGTCATGAGTTTGAGGAGTTACGTTATATGATTCATCTACATCGCCATAAATAGGTTCATCTGTAGCTAAATCTATATCTGCTCCTTCCTCTCTATAATGAACTGTAACTTTTCCTTGTTTCCATACATATTCGTATGTTAAATCAAGAGGTTCTTCTTGGAATGTACCTTCATAATCTTCTTCTGGAGAAATTTGTTCTAAGTGAGTGAATGTTCTTCCTGAAGTTGTATAAGTATCAGGATCTTCTTCACCATCTAGAGAAACTTTACCAGTGTATTCATCTGTAGCCATCTCTACAGGATTTTCAGGATCAGTTACATCAATATGATGTACGATTACCTTACCAATATTTCTTACGTAGTTATAAACTACTTCGATTGGTGTTGCTTCTACTGTTCCTGTAGCGTTAGCTGGAGTTTCAACTAATGTGTAATGTTCAAATGATTTTTCAACTGTTTCATATGTTGAACCAATCTTTTGATTATCGATTGTTTCTTGTGCTTCAGTAAATTCTACTGTGTTATCAGGATCTGTTACATCCATATAATGAACGTTAACTACACCATTATTCTTTGTATAAGTGTATGTTATTGTTTGATCATCTTCAGTATAAGTTACTGTTTGTATTTCTTGATTATCATCAAGTGTATAATTTTCAAATTTTTTTAATTCTGTTGTAAATGTTTCAGGATCTTCTTCATCTTCTAGAGCAACTTTACCAGTTGATTCTACTGAATCTAGAAGGTTTCCTTCTTCATCTACATAATTAACTATTACTTTACCAATGTTTCTAGTGTAATAGAATATTACTTCTTTTGCTGTTTCAGCAAATTCACCAATTCTATTTCCTGAGTCACCAGTATTTGTGTAATGTGTAATTGGTTTTGCTGTTGCTTCATAAGCGTCATCAACATTGCCCGTTAATGTGTCTTGTAAAGCTATTTCTTCGTTTGTATCAGCATCTACATGTTTAACTGTTACTGTTCCTTGATTCCAATTGTAGTAATATTTTGCTGTTATTTCATTTGCAGCATAGTTACCTTCAGCATTTTCTGTTTTTGTTTCATCTAAAGTGTAATGTGTAAATGATTCTGGACTAGTTGTATATGGATCTCCAACATTTCCTGTTATTGTATCCTCATCTAACAATGTTTCTTCATTGTCTTTTACACCGATATGTTGAATTATTACTTGACTTGTATTTTTAACATAGAAATATGTTACTTCTATTGGATCAATTGTTACAGTACCGTTAGTATTGTATGTATGATGATCAAATGTATAATTTGGTATTACCTTTTGTTCAGTTTCATAATGTTCACCAACTACATATGTTGTAGTTTCATCATATGTATCTAATTCTTCATCTTCTAGATTTGGAATTGATTCACCTGTTGCTCTATCAACATAATGAACTATTACTTCTGATTTTGCTAATACTTCTAATGTTAATTGAATAACATGATTTGTTTCATCAGTTATTGTATAGTCTTTAGCAACTCCCCAGTTTGGTTCTTCGTTATTTTGTGTACTTGCCCAATCATATCCAAAATGTCTTCTTTCAAAAGCAACTGTTGCATCAGCATCTAATGAACCATTAACATTTCCTGAAATAGTAAGAGTTTCATTTTTTACTCCAGATTCAATTGCAGCACCATAAATAATGAATGTTAAGTAATCTGGTTCTTCAGCTAGTCTTGTGGCCATTGTACTAAATTGACTATATAATGTACTGTTATCGTCCATAGATGTTTGATCTTTTAATACCATTTGAATTGTTACAGTAGTTGAACCATCTTCATTTTGTGTTGTATTTACTGGTATTAATTCAAACATTCCATTATAGTTAGCTTCATAATTAGCACCATCTAGTTTCATCAACTTGTATTCGGCATTTTCAACATTAATTCCATTTGGAATTGTTAATGTTGTTGTGAAACCACTATTAACGTTTTGCAATCTAATCATGTTAATGAATTGTTGTTGTGTTAATGGATATGGTAGCAATTCATACATAGCATTTACTGTATCAATTAATTGTTGCTTAATTGGAGCTATTTCTAGAGATGTACCAATATCAATCTTATCATTTTCGAATAGGCCAGTGAATACTGCAGTACTTTCAGTATCCCATTCTCCTTCTTCTTTTCTAATAAAGATATCACCTTTTAAGCCATCATCATTAGTATGATTTCCATTTAAGTATACATAATAAACATCAATATCTTCTTCAGTAAATGTTCCAGAAATTTGGTTTCCTTTTTTGTTGAATAGATAAATATATCCATCAATATTTTTTACTTGGTTTGCAGTGTTATATCTTTCTCCAACTTTACCAGTTAATACTTCTGGTTCAGCTATAACATTTTCTTCAGTATCAACATAGTGAACTGTAACTTTACCTTCTGCTTCTTCATATACGAAGAAAATGTGGAATCCTTCTTTAGTAAATACTCCTTGTTTAGAGTAAATACCTATTTCTTGATTATCGCCACCATCGAAGTCTGTTCCGTCACTTGCGATATTCTTATAACCATAAATTGTTATAGGTTGAATGTTATAAGGTTCTTCAGAATAATTGTCACCTATAGTTCCAGATACAACTTTTCTATATTCAATTGCATTACCTTTTTTGTCTTTAGTTATATATTTTCCTTCTGGATTTACAATATGAACTGTAATATATCCTATTTGTCTTTCATATAAGTAAGTTACTGTTTGAGTACCAGCAACGATTGCTCCTGTTGCAGGCGCACTTCCTTCTGCCATTTCAACAAATGCATATAAAGGATTTGTAGTTATTGCTGCAGTTTCATATGGTTGATCGATAGAATCTGTAATTGTTTCTTCTGGAGCAATTGGTTCTCCTGTGTCTATATCAAGATGCTTTACAATTACTGTTCCATCTTCTTTAACTGTATTTGTTACAGTATAAGTCTTCTTACCATTTTCAGCTGTAGTTATGCTATATGTTGATACGTATGAAAGAATTGAATCTTTTTCTTTAATTGAATAAACTAATAGGTTTCCTTCTTCATCATATGGGAAGATTGTTAAATCTTGAGACCAAGTATTTTCTTCTTTTGTACCTGTTAATGTTACTGTATAAGCAGGTTCAGCATCTTCTGCTAATGTTTCGCCTTCTCTAGTAGCATATAATTCAAGTACAATTGGTTCTTCTTCGCCTACAGGACGATGTTTTGCATCGTTAGATTCGTCAGCCCATACTTTAGAAACAGTTATAGTTTCTTCAGTTCTTTTCCACTTAGCAAATAAATTAACTACTACAGGAACATTTACTCCTTCTTCTGCATTTGGTACTTCTTTTGATGGAGCTGGTGCATTGAAAATAGTATCTGTTACTATATTTCCATTTTCATCAACCCATCCAACAAAGTCATAACCTTGTCTTGTTGGGTTAATTGTTATTTCAGCTTTATCAAATTTATAACCAGATGTATATAGTAAATGATCATGGTTAGTGCTCATTGATTCGCTATCATTATATAAATTTAATGTTATTGCAGGTTGCCACCATGCATAAGCATTAACTGTTTCTGTCCATTTATCTGGTTTCCAAAATAAATCGTATTCGAATACGTCACCAGCCTTATATTCTCTTTCTGAATCAATTTGATTGTCATCAATTTCTTCGAATTGCCAATATAAGAACTCATAATCATATTTTGGTGTTCCATCTTCTGGGTTTTTAAATGTATGACTATACTCTACAACTCCTCCACTAGGATTTGACCAACTACCGCTTCCAGTATCTACATTATCTATGTAGTTAGCATCTAGAATTGCTGTTGTAAATCCTTCGAAGATTGGAGTAAAGTAAATATCATAATCTTCTTTATTGTAACCATCAGCTATTATTTGTGATGTAGGTCTATATGTTATTCTTAAACTATAACTATTTGTTGAATCGCTTGGTGTGTTGTCTTTAATTACCTCAACACTACTGATAATTCTACTTTCGTATTCTGGTAATTGATATCCTTCACTACCTATGATGTTTCCAGCAGAGTCTTTCCAGCCTTTTAAGTAATATATTACTGGACTACTAGAAACTGTTACTTGAGGATATAATTGACCTTCTTCATGATCTATATGAATGTTTGATTGTTGACTAATATGTGTATAGTAGATGCCGTCATCTGTTGTTTCACCAATAAAAGCATCTTGTGTATGTATAGTTATAACACTATGATTTGGAAAATCATTGTCGGTTTTTGTATAACTTACTTTTCCAACAAAGCCTCTTCTTGTATCTTCTTTAATGTGATAGTTAACTACGTGAGGAGGTTCTGGAGGTGTTAAGTCTTCAACATCCCATATTATATAAATATTAGCTATAACATTTTCGTTTAATTCTGATGCTCCAGCAATATTTATTCTTTTATACTTATCATTTATATTAAAGGCATAAAAAGCTTTTGCCAAATTCGGATAGTTTTTAAAGCTTGTACTAGTTAATATATCACTTTCGCTTGCTGAAGCTGACCATCCTTTGAAAGTATAAGTTTTAAGTCCTACAGTGAATGAATAATTTGTTGTGTTTAAACCTGTTACCATGTCTGTAAGACGAGCTGTTAGATTTTCACTTTTGCCAATTGTATACGTTTTTACTATTTCTGGTGTTTCTTTGCTTGTATCCCAGAAATTAATTGTTATTGTATATTCTTCTGTTTCTCCATCTCTTGTTGCTTCGTCAGTAGCTGCTAATGTATCGCTAGGTGCTCTTGTAGGAGCACTTGTTTCTTTTTCTTCTGTTTTTTGTGAAGTTACTTCGTCTTGCGCTTTTGTAACTTCTGTAGAACTTTGACTAGCTGGTGCTTCAACTACTGGTACTTGTGCTTCTTGTTTTTCTTCAACTTTAATAGTTTCAGATGCACTAGTATTTGTATTAGTTGCTACTGTATCTGTATAGATAATTGTGTCTTCAAAGTCTTGTTCTTCAGCTAGAACAGGATTGTTAAGACCAATCAAAAATCCAGATGCAATAACCAAAGCACCGAACAATTTATGTCTTAGTGTCTCCATTCTGTTTTCACTCCTTTATTCTGTATATTTTTTATTGTGATTGAGTATCTAACCAGCATGCAACCCACTATCGTCATTTCTATCGTCTTTGTTCTTTTTATTCTTTGTAATTACTGCAGTAATTTCCCAGGTTACTTCAGTATCTTGGGCAAAGATTCCCCAATCTTCACCTTTTGCACTAACTATTCTATTCATTTCAAAGCCTTTTTCAAGGTCTTTTTGCCAAACAAACCAAGCAAACGCCCGTAATTACGGGCTTTAAACGATACTATAATAATTGGTTATAACAAACATAACCTTTTTAACTAGCTTTAAGACTTGATTTTATGAGATCTTTTATGTAAAATAAGTAACAGTTTTACATAGTAGAAAGTCTTATGCAATGCATAAGACTTTTATTATATTTCTTGACATTCAAGCACTGTTAAACATTTTTGTTATTTGTGTCTATTTTGTGTCAAAAAGCCCCACTCTATTGGGCTTTTTTCAAGTAAGTGTCAACATTTTTTCGTAAAATGTTGTATATTTATATTTTATTGACAATTATGCAAATTGTGTTGATTATCTAATTTTAAGCAAAAAAAAGAACTATTTTATAGTTCTTTCATCCATAAACCATGTAAGTTACAGTAAGCGTAGATCTTCATGCCCTTTTCATAATCAAAAGCACATTCAGCATCTTCTCCTGGTTTTAAGTAGTATTTAACAAATGAATCTGAATATTCAGCTGCAATCCATTCAATGTAATGCTTTTCTTCCATTGGATGTGGTACTTCACCTATTCTTACTTCTACTTGATCACCATCAACTTGAGTGAATGGGACATGTTTTTCATTTGCTGCATCTACACTATTTGCTTTAATTTCTTTCATCTCTTCGCCACAGCATTCTACTACTGGGCAACCTTCTTTAATTATTTCGACAATTTTGCCGCACTTCATACATTTTAATAGTTTCATCTTTATTCCTCCTATATCTCTATTATATTATTATCTTTATCAAAATGAATATCAATTACTTTGCGAGCTCCTAGGTAATCACACATATGAACAAATTTCTGTTCTGGTGTTTGTGGTATTGGTAATACTATATCACTATATTCACTAGTATTGAATCTCCCCATATGTGATTCTATACAGCCACAAACGAAATCGATATCTTCTTTTTCTAGCTTTAAATCTTTGGCATGTTTACGAATATTTTCTGCTGCTAAGAGCGGATGATCAAATCTAGTATACTTTTCTTCTTCAAAACCTTTTTTTATTGTATCGTGAAGAAGACAAGCCATAATTATTAAATCTTTGGTATGACTTGGGAACTTATAAATACCAAATAGTTCCTCCGCCATTCTTACAACTACTTTAGTATGTCTTAATAAACCACCATCTCCTGTTGCATAAGATGGATGATATTTACCAGTACTACTTGCAGGTATGTGAAAGAAATAATCTGGTATTGTATCAATCATAGTGCATAAAGATTCTTTAATGTCTGAATCTTTAACATATGATATTTCTTGTTTAAATATTTCTTGTTTGTTCAATTCTATCACCTATTTTATTATATCATACATTTGCATTCTTGCTAGGTTTATATACTAAAGATAAATCTAGTAATTCATCTCCTAATTCTTTTTTTAATTCTACTACACGATCTCTAATTTCTTCCAATTGATTTTCTTGGAGATTCTTTTTCCAAACGTCTTCAACTGGTACAGCAAAGCAATAATCATTTATTACTCTATCATAGTATTCTAAGTCTTTTGATATATCAGCATATTTTTTAAAACGATTACTCTCCATTTGTAATTTAACTATTCTACTAATTATGTAATGATTATAAAAAGTATCAATTCCTGCTTTTATTATCAATAAAGATTCAAGAATTATTTTAATTGCAATATGAATGTCTATGTTGTATTGCAAAAATAACTTAGAAACTAAACTAATAACTACACCGCCAGCGACTGGTATTAATAACGATTTTAATTCACCAAGTAAAACTTTAATTATTGCTTTACCGCCACCTTCTTGATACAAATCATAATAATCATTTATTTGTTCAATGACACGACGACGCCAAAAGTTCATATTGTGTTCATTATAACTTTCGTCTGCATTTTGATGCCCATCCAAGTATGTGATAACAATATTGTCATCATTATGATCTAAGTCAATAATGTAGTTGGGAGCTTCATCTTCATCTACTGTCATATCTAATAATTGAGAATTTTCAAAATAATCAGTCATATAGTCATAGTATTCTTCTTTTGCTTCTTTTTTGTCTTTTGTTTTTTTCATACCGCATCACCCTCTGATTAGTGAATATTTTATCAAAGAAAACTAAAATAAAAAAGCCTTAAACAGGCTTTTAATTATTATTTTCTCCTTTTAATACTGCTAAGAAGGCTTCTTGTGGTACTTCAACACGACCAATTTGTTTCATTCTCTTCTTACCAGCCTTTTGAGCTTCTAGTAATTTTTTCTTACGAGAAATATCGCCACCATAACATTTTGCCAAAACATTTTTACGCATAGCACTAATATTTTCACGTGCAATTACTTTACTACCAATACTTGCTTGTAGTGGTACCTGGAATAATTGTCTTGGAATTATTTCTCTTAAGTTTTCTACTATTTTCTTACCTCTATTATATGCTAGATCTTTATGAACAATTAAACTTAAGGCATCTACAATGTCGCCATTAATAAGAATATCCATTTTTACTAAGTCCGATGCCTTATATCCGCATAATTCGTAATCAAAGGAAGCATATCCTTTGGTCATACTCTTTAATTTATCAAAAAAATCATAAACTATTTCTGCTAGTGGTATTTCATAATGAATGTTAACTCTAGTTGGATCAATATATTCCATATTGATATAATCTCCACGTTTATCTTGGCATAGTTCCATTATAGGACCTATGTATTCGCTGGTACAAAGATATTTGTTCTAATGTATGGTTCTTGAATTTCTTTTATATTACCTCTTTCAGGCATTTCTGATGGTGAATCAATTTCTACTATTTCACCATTAGTTAATTCTACTTTATAGATTACTGATGGACTTGTAGCAATTACTTCTAAATCAAATTCTCTTTGAAGTCTAGTAATAATAATGTCCATATGTAATAAACCTAAGAAACCTGTACGGAAACCAAAACCTAAAGCTTCAGATGTTTCCGGTTCAAATGTTAAAGCTGCATCATTTAGTTTTAGTTTTTCCAAGGCTTCACGAAGAGCTGGAAATTTATTTGGTTCTATTGGGAAGATACCACTATATACCATTGGTTTCATTGGTTGATAACCAGGTAGCGGTGTTAAAGCTTCGTTTCTTAAAGTAGTTACTGTATCACCTACACGTACACTTCTAATATCTTTTATTGAACCACTTATCCAACCTACTTCTCCAGATACTAATTCATCTTTGATTTCTTCTTTAGGATGATTAACACCTAAATCGACGATATCATAAGTATCTTTTGTAGCTAACATTTTTATTGTATCTTTTTTTGTTATCTTTCCTTCAAATACTCTAACTAAAGCAATTACTCCACGATAAGCATCAAAATGGCTATCAAAAATAAGAGCTTTTGTTGGAGCTTCATTATTTATTTTAGGAGCTGGTATACGTTCAATGATAGCTTCTATTAGTTCTTTTACACCTTCGCCGGTTTTACCAGAACATAGTAAAATCTCATCTTCACTAAAACCTAAAACATCATGTAACTCTTTTTTTACTTTTGGTATATCTGCATTAGGTAAATCAATTTTATTAATAACTGGAATGATTACCAAGTCATTATTCATAGCAAGATATAAATTTGCTAAAGTTTGAGCTTCAATTCCTTGAGCGGCATCCACGACTAAAATAGCACCTTCACAAGCTGCTAAACTTCTTGATACTTCATAAGAAAAATCGACATGACCTGGTGTATCTATTAAATGTAGTAAGTAATCTTCATTATTATAATTATAATTTAATTGAACTGCATTTAATTTAATAGTAATACCACGTTCTCTTTCAAGATCCATACTATCTAGTATTTGATCTTTCATATCGTGTTTATCTACACCACCAGTTATTTCTAGAATTCGATCTGCTAGTGTACTTTTCCCATGATCAATATGTGCTATAATTGAAAAATTTCTGATGTTTTCTTGCTTCATGGCAATCACCTAAAAATGATTATAACAAAAAAAGATAGAATAATCTATCTTAATTTATTGTACAAGTAAATCCTTCGTAACGAAGTGTTGGTGCATAATTATAGTATTCTAATGATGAATTATCTAATACTTTGTAATCACTTAGTAAATTTTCTGGTGTTCCATTTAATAGAACTTGAGATTCTGTTTCTGTTACAGCATGAGTTGCTGTAAAAGAAGTATATTTATTTTTCATTTCTCTTTCTAATAAAGTTGCTAGTTCTGTTCTTTCTTCAACAGTTAGATTTAATCCTTCTACCGCTGTATAGATTTGGACTTTATTCATTGTTCCACCGGCTCTATCATAGTAAGCTAAAATATTTAAAACATAAGGTGTTCCAGTTGAAGTGTTTTCGTTATGTGTGCATAGAATAGTTTTGGCAGAGCCATCAGGTACAGGAATAATTGATAAAGATACTGGATTTTCTGGTGGTGTTTCTTCTTTTGGTTCTTCTTCCTTTTTTTCTTCTTTCTTTTCTTCTTTAACAGGTTCTTCCTTTTTTTCTTTAGAAGAGTCTTTTGTTTTTTTTAAAGTAATAATTGGTTTTATATCTAAATCATTTATTTTTATTGTTCCATAGATAATAACTCCTAGTACTAATAGAAGTAAAATAATTTTTATAATATCTTTATTCATCCTGCCACCTACTTTATATTAATATTGTATCATAAAAAAAAGTCATGTAAATGACTTTTAATTATTCGGCATAATCGCATTCACTACAATGAATGCTTCCATTTTTTTCGACAAGCATCTTTCCACACTCAGGGCACATACGATCTATTGGTTTATCCCAATATGCTGTTTGGCACTTAGGATAGTTATTACAGCCATAAAATACTTTACCTTTACGAGATGTTTTTTCGATGATTGTTCCACTACAATTTGGACATTTGCAAATTTCCACTACTTCTTTAGCTTCTTTTTTAATATATTTGCATTCTGGATAATTTGAACAAGCTACGAATTCACCATAACGTCCTTTTCTTATTACTAATGGTGATCCACAATTTGGACATGTTTCACCAGTTTCTTCTGCTTCTTTCTTTTCCATATGTTTAAAGGCATCTTCAACTAGTGGTTCAAATTTATCATAGAATTCTCTTAATACTTTAACATTATCTAATTTATCTTCTGCTATTTCATCTAATTCTGTTTCCATGTTAGCAGTATATTTAACATTGATAATATCTGAAAAGCCTTCTTGTAATTTATCTGTAGTTTCGATACCTATTTCTGTAGGAATAAAATGCTTATCTTCTACTTTAACATATTCACGGGACTTAATTGTTTCCATGATTGTAGCGTATGTAGAAGGTCTACCTATTCCAAGACGCTCTAATTCTTTAATTAAAGAACTTTCAGTATATCTTGGTGCAGGTTTTGTGAAGTGCTGTTCTTTTAAAACTTCATTAGCTATTAATGTAGTATTCTCAGTAAGCTCAGGAATGATTACATCTTCATTAGTTTCATATTTAGCATATACTTTTAAATAACCATCAAATACTAGAACACTACCAGTTGCTTTAAATAGATAATCATTATTTAATAAAGTAACTGTCGTAGCTTTAATTCTAGCATTAGACATTAAACAAGCTAATGTACGAGCATAAATTAAACTATATAATTTGTATTCATCAGGAGTAAGATGAGCTTTCATCTTCTCTGGTGTACGATAAACAGACGTTACACGAATACCTTCATGAGCATCTTGCATATTATCATTTTTCTTTTGGGTTTTGATTGAACCAACATATTGTTTACCATAGTTTTCTTCAATATATTTGAAGGCTTCTTTAGCAAACTCTGGGCTAATTCTTTCACTATCGGTACGCATGTAAGTTATTAAACCGACAGTTTCACTACCAATATTCATACCTTCATATAGCTTTTGCGCTATTCTCATTGTTTTACTACTATTAAATGATAACTTAGTAGAAGCTGTTTGTTGTAAGGTACTAGTTTTAAATGGCATAACACCATTTTTGCTTTTCTCTTTAGATTCAATACCATTGATTAAGTATTCTTCACCTAAATGATCTAATACGTAATCAGCTTCAGCTTCATTTTTAAGTTCAATTTTTTCATCTTTATATTTTTCTAATTCAGCATCAAAGCCAGTAAACTTGGCTGTGATTGTCCAATATTCTTCTGGATTGAAGCTTTGAATTTCTCTTTCACGATCAACAATTAGTTTTAGTGCAACACTTTGAACACGGCCAGCTGATTTGCCACCAGTTTTTGATTGCATTAATTTACTTAATCTAAAACCAATTATTCGATCTAAGATTCTTCTTGTTTCTTGGGATTTAACTAAATCGTTATCGATATCACGTGGTTCACTAAAAGCTTTTAAAATAACATCTTTAGTAATTTCGTTAAATGTTACTCTTTGATAATTCTTTTTTAAACCAAGTGTATCTTTTAAGTGCCAGCTTATCGCTTCTCCTTCACGGTCAGGGTCGGTTGCTAGATAAACGGCATCAGATTCTTTCACTAATTTTTTTAGATCAGTGATTACCTTTTTCTTACCTTTCATAGGGATATATGAAGGAGTAAAATCATGATCAACATCTACACCTAAACCAAATTTACCGGTTGTAGCAAGATCTCTAATATGTCCCATACTTGCAACAACTTTGAAATCATTACCTAAATATTTTTCAATTGTTTTACTCTTGCTTGGAGATTCTACGATAACTAGATTCTTCATATTCCACTCTACCTTCTAATGTTTTTATTTGTTATTTTCAACTGACTCGTTATCTGTTGGATTTAGTTTTTTATCTAAATAACTAAAATAATTTGTTTTGATTGCTAAGTTAGACATTGCAATCTTTTCATTTATTTCTTTATTAATATCAATTATTTCTTGTTGGTCATATGTATCATTTTCTACTTTATAGAAAATCTTGCCTTTTGTAGCATGATAGAATGCTTTGTCATCTTGCCATGAACCATCAGCAAAGTAAGCTCTACTTACATAGTCCCCACTTAATAAGTCAGTTCCTACATAATACCTTGGATCATAATCTAAGTCAAATAAATTTGCAATTGTTGGAACGATATTAATAAATGTTGTATATTCTTTGTGTTTCGTTGCTGATATCTCAGGATTATATATTATAAATGGAGTTCTGTCTACCTCATTGTTAACTGATACATCATAATCATAGTATTCATTTAAGACATTATTCTTTAAACCATATGGGTAATGATCAGCATAAATAACAATGACAGTATCATCTAATTTACCTTGAGCTTTTAAGCCATCTATCAAAATACCTATTGAGTTATCTACTACTTTTAATTTAGACATATATCTTCTTAAGGACATACTATAAGTTGTATCATTGAATAGATATAAGTATTTATCTCCTAATTCACTATTTGAAGTATATGGTTGATGTGAAGTAACTGTTGTAATCCAAGCCATAAATCTTGAGTCGTCTTCAGTAATGTTTAAGAATCTTTGCATTAATTCTTCATCGCTTGGCCATTCTTTGTAAAGATTAGAATATGGTATACCAAGTTCTTGAACACCATAGTAATGGTCACTTCCCATGTTAGGATGATAAGTAGTTCGATAATAGTATTGATCAGTATAATTATGATAACTGGATGTAGTATAGCCAGCTTTTTTAAACAGATTAAATAAAGATTCTGGATAAACATTGTTCTTATATCTATTAGCTGTACATACATTATTTATAGTATATAAAGATACCATTCCACTCATTTCATTATTACCTGTTGAACAAGCATTACGTGGTGAATAAGCATTCTCCCATGACCAACCTTCTTTATATAATTTATATAAATTTGGATAATATTCTTCATTTATTAGAACGTTAGATCCTGACTCAATCATAATTACAATTAAGTTTTTATCTTTAAACATACCAGTAAAATCATTTCTATCAGTAATCTTTTGACTAATAAAATAATTACTTAATGTTTTTAAATTAGAGTTCTTTTCTTCTTCGATTACTTTTTCCCAAGCAGTATCATCAATTTTACGATTATAACTGCTTTCTACTACTTCAGCTTTTTTAAATTGTTTATATGTTTTAGGCTTTTCTTGATGTGGTATTAAAGTACTCTTAATATCAATAACACCATAACCTGTGATACCAAATTGATTAACAGCTAAATTAGGCATATCAGGATTTAAGATTAAAGCACTAGTAGCTTTTATTTGGATTTTGTTTTGCATAAATGGTATTACTGTTGTTGCATAGAACAATCCGATTAGGAAAACACCAATTACAAAAGCATTTGTTTTAGAATTACCATCTATTTTCTTTTTTAATTTGAAACGATCGATTGCATTTTGTTTTTTTCTTTCTTCTGAATCAAATTTATCTGTGAAATCAATAATATCATTTCGTTCTATTATATGAACACGATGTTCTAAGAATATATAGTATAAGGTTAATAATACTAAAGGTATTAACATATACCAAAATTTTGGTTCAAATGAATCGATATATTCATTAAAATAATCTGCTACGGCTTCTAATTGAGATGATGTCCCAAAAGAAATATAAACACCCAAGTAGTTATAGAAACCAGCTTGAGCTATAGCATATATTGTGAATAAAGCATCAGTAATAAAAGTTAGAATATTTCCTGCTACTCTACCACAAAAAGAAAATAATGCTCCTAAAATTAAAGCAATTATATTTACACCTATGAAGATTCTTAGACAAGCCCAATCAACTAGTTCTAATTTCATAACAAGTCTAAATATTATTTCTATTATTAGTAATGGCAACATTATTAATAAATAGTTTTTTAACACTTTATTTGTTAATATTCTCATCTAATCACTCCTTATCCCTTTATTAATTAAATCACTAACTGGTTTATAAGTAAACCTATAATTTTTTAACAAACCATATTTTTCAATATTTTCTAAGTGTAATTTTGTCGGATATCCTTTGTGTTTAGCAAAGCCATATTCTGGATACTTTTTATCTAACTCATACATCATTCGATCTCTTGTTACCTTAGCAATTACTGAAGCTGCTGCAATTGATAGAGATAAGGCATCGCCATGTATTATATCGGTATATGGTATGTCTTGATTAGTTAATTTCATAGCATCACTTAAGATATGTTCTGGTTTAACGTTTAAATTTTCAATAGCTTTTTTCATAGCTAAGCGGGATGCTTCTAAAATATTAATTTCATCTATTGTTTTAGGATCTACCTCTCCTATTCCAACAGCAATAGCATCTTTATAGATTATATCATAATATTGTTCTCTTTTTTTCTCTGATAATTTTTTAGAATCTGTTAATCCTTCAAGATTATAGTTTTTAGGCAGGATAACAGCTGCTGCTACTACAGGACCTACTAATGGACCACGACCAACTTCATCAGTACCAGCTATTAATGTGATACCTTTTTTATATAATTCTTTTTCATATTTTAATAAATCAACAGTTTCTGTTTTTTTCATAATTATCAACCTTTATTATAATCTATCAAATGTTATTCCTTTTATTCTTTCACTTTTTATATCTTCTAAAATGGTGTTGCTTACTCTATCGTAATCAACTTCTCCGCCACTTATTATAGCACCAATTCTTTTACCTATTAAGTCATAAGTTGTAGAAATGTCATCATTATCGACACGTTCTATATTATATCTTTCCTTTAATTTATTTGGATAATAATCATTAAGTTTGTTTAAGATATGAATTGCTACTTTATCTACAGGAAGAATATCTCTTGGAATAGCACTCATGGAAGCTAAATTAAGAGATTGTTCTTCATTATCAAGTTTTGGCCATAAGATACCTGGTGAATCTAATAACAAGATATTACTGCTTGTTTTTAACCAAGATAATTGTTTTGTTACACCAGGATTATTTCCTGTAACTGCTGCCTTATGGCCAGCTAATCTATTTATTAAAGTTGATTTACCAACATTAGGTATACCAACTACTAAAGCTCTTATCTCTTTTTCTTTTAAACCCTTTTCTTCTCTTTTTTGTTGAATTTCATTCATTATTTCGTGAGTCAAATCAATTAATTTATTGGGCAACCCATTATTAGTTAAATCTAAAGTTATTACATGATAACCTTTTTCTTCGTAATAACTAATCCATTTTTTGGTTTCTATAGGATCAGCCAAGTCACTTTTTGTCATAATTAAGATTCTAGGTTTATTGTTTATTACATCATCTAAATCTTTTATTTTTGAAGACAAAGGTATTCTAGAATCTATTACTTCATAAACAATATCTATAAGATTATATTTTTCACTTATTAATCTTTTGGTTTTGGCCATATGGCCTGGATACCAATTTATATTAGTTTTATTATCCATAGGAATCACTCCATTTCTAATCAATTATAGCATAAAAAAGACGAAATTTAGGATAATTCCGTCTAATTTTAAATCATTTTTATGGTTACTATAAATCGGTATCAAATATTAATTAGAGTCTCCTGGCCATATGGCTAATCGTAATATCTTAATCTTACGATTACTTTTATTTTATATTTTTTTATGCCAGCAACCTATAGTATCTTCAGTTTCAAAGCCGGCATTTCTATATACATTTACTCTCCAATCAAATGAGTTAATATATGCATTTTCAATCCCCATCTCTTTAAGCCTATTCATAACACCATGTAACATTTGTTTAGCAAAACCTTTATGTCTATATTTTTCTCTTGTGCTTAATGGTTCAACAAAAGCTGTACTTGTTTCTCTATCAACATAACAAAAACAATAAGAACAAATATCACCATCATCTGTTACTATTAGACTTTCAAAACTATCTTTATAGAATTGTGAATTTTTCCTTCCTTGATAAGATAAAAATCCTTCCCTTGGTATAACTGTTAAATCACCATTATCATCTTCCGGATGAAAACCATAATGACATGCTGTACATTTTATAATCTCATTTAAATTATCACCAAAAACTTGTTTATATCCTTCAGGTAGCTCAATAGTATAGTTTGTTTCTAATGGATGTTGAACATTATCATAATCGCCTTTATTATCTCTAGTATATCCTCTTCTTAGTAATTCTTCTTGTTGATTCTTAATACTGTCATGCGATACTACTAAGAATTTTATTGTACCATCTGCTTCTTTTTCAAATAATGGCTTTAATTCTTTTTCTCCCAAATCTAACAT